>Ga0172379_10000186_pt1 | contig 166369 bp, 155 predicted proteins | sample GrowelOW334metaG_FD_119756 | JGI IMG/M metagenome (GOLD analysis project Ga0172379, IMG submission 119756) | Groundwater microbial communities from an aquifer near a municipal landfill in Southern Ontario, Canada - Groundwater well OW334 metaG | ecosystem: Environmental > Aquatic > Deep...
CAATGTCAAGAGCAGTAGACGGCACCAGGCGCAAAGATCACCGCAAGAAAATACTCAAAGTGGCCAAAGGCTACTGGGGAAGACGCCATTCCAACTATAAGGTCGCGAAGGACGCGGTGGCGAAAGCCCTCATGGACGCGTACAAGGACAGGCGCGACAAGAAAGACGTATTCAGGACGCTCTGGATCGCCCGTATCAACGCGGCCTGCAGAGCGCAGGATCTCTCATACAGCCGATTCATCGAAGGCCTCAACAAGGCCGGCATCACGATGAACCGGAAGCTTCTCGCGGATCTCGCCATCACGGATCCGGCGGCTTTTTCCGCTATCGTCGAAAAGGCGAAAGCGGCGCTGCAGGCCTGAAACCATGGTAAGCCTCGAGCAAATCCGCGCCCTCGAGGCGCGGGTGGAGAAAGCGGTCGTACTTATCGACAAGCTTCGCAGGGAAAACGCCGAACTCGAGCAGCGCCTCATCGAGGCGTCGCGCTCCGAGGAGCAAGTCAGGGCGGCATATTCCGAGCTCGAGAGAAAATCCCAAGCCTCCCTTCGGATGGCCTCCGAATCGGAGACCAGAATAAGCGAGTTGACGGTGAGGCTCCAGGACGCCGAAGACAAGGCGAAAAGCGCCGAGCTGAAAGCCGCTGAAGCCGATGAGCGCGCCGCCGTCATGGAGCGCAAAGCCCAGGCGGCGGAAGCGGAAAATAGCGCCTATAGAGAGAGAGCCCTTACCGCCGAACACAAGTCGGCCGATCTCGAGGCGAAAGCCGAAGAGCTCAAGCGCGAACAGTCGAGGATCGAAGACGGTCTTGCCCACGCGCTGCAGAAACTGGATGCGTTTGAAGATCTGGTGATGGGTATTTCTGTGGGCAACGCTGGAGTTTCGGAAGATGCTCCAATGTCAGGGGACGAAAAGGTGGAGGCGGTTGATGTGTCCCTATCAACCTCCGCGTCCCAGGCATCTCCGTTTCACGGAGAGCAATCTGTCGGAGTTTCCTCTCCCGGAGATCCAGCTCGAGGAACCTCGTCTCAAGGAGACGCGGCTCAAGGAAACGAGCATGAACTCGACATATTCTGAGCCCGCGGGGAAAGGCCCTTCGCAGGTCATCCCCATCGAGATACTTGGTGTTTCCTTCACGATTCGCACGGATGAGGACGCTGAATATATCCACGGTCTCGTCGCCGAGCTGAAGGAAAGGCTTTCAGGTATTTCCAGCCAGATGAAACTCGTCGATCCGCTCAAACTGGCTCTCATCACGAATCTTTTAACCTTGGATGAGATGCACCGCGACAAGAACCAGAAAACTTCGGTTTCCAAGGATTTTGAAGCGGCTTCCCTTCTCGACAGCCTGGACAAGCGCCTTGGCGAGCTAGGTTTGTAAGAGAGCGCGGATAGAATGCCCCAAAGGAGCAGAGAATGATCATGCCTCTCGAAGAACTCATAAATTATAATGCCAATTCATACGAGCTCGCCGTAGCCGTCAATAGGCGAGCCTTTCAGCTAGCCGTGCTCAAGACGCCCGAAGTCGAGAAGAACAACGGAAAAGTGGTGTCGCTGGCCGCGCAGCAAGTCTTCAACAAGCAGGTGGAGTATCGCTTCATCTCCAATTAAGGTCATCATCGTGACCGGCCCGACAGCCTCGGGCAAAACGGAGCTCCTCGACAGCGTGTTCGGTCGGGGAGCTTCTTCGTTTTTCACCGCTCTCCACGCATCCAATTCACCTTCGCTTAACCTTCCCCTATCCGCCTCCGTTATCAGCGCTGATTCCATGCAGGCGTACAGGGGCATGGATATCGGCACGGCAAAGCCGGACTCGGGGCTCCTGGAACGTCTTCCGCATTATCTGCTCGATATAAAAGATCCGGATGAGCAATATACGGCGGGGGAATTCGTGCGCCTGGCCGATTCGATCTGCGCTTCCCTGGCGGGAAAAAACTCCGTCCCGATACTCTCCGGCGGTACGGGCTTTTACCTGCGGAATTTCATCTGTGGGGCTCCTTTGGCACCTCCCTCCGATCCCTCCATGAGAGAAGAAGTAGGTCGCGATCTCGCAAGCCGCGGCGCCGCCGCGCTTCGAGGCGAGCTTGAGGCTGCGGATCCTGCTTCCGCCGCCAGGATTGGCGAACATGATCTGTACAGACTAACCCGGGCCGTGGAGATTCTGAGGACAAGCGGCCTCGCTCCTTCCTGTTTCGCGCCGTCGAACAAGCCCCGGAGTGAATACGATTTTCTCATAATCGGCATGGAACGACCTCGAGCCGAGCTCAAGGAACGTATCCACGCAAGGGTTGGGACGATGTTCGCGGCGGGACTTGCCGGCGAGGTGGCGGCGCTGAGGGCAGCCGGCTATGGCCCGACGAGTCCCGGTCTCAAGGCTATCGGCTACGGTGAATTTTTCGAAATGGAGGGTTCGCCGCTATCCGATATCGCCACGGCAATCGAACTCCATACGCTCCAATACGCGAAGCGGCAGATGACCTTTCTCCGCGCTCTTCCCGGCATCGTATGGATAGGCGCCGACCCAGCGGAGCTGTCATCGATCATCATGAAATTCCTTTCCGCGATCCCGCGATAATTTCCCTACCCACCTTTTACAGCCCCCGCAAAACAGCTATACTCTCCAACGCAATGAATACGACGACAATTTTTCTCTCGGTAATCCTCGCGCTGCTCCCTATTTCTGAGCTGAGAGGAGCCATACCTTTTGCTGTCCTTAGAGGAATGGATATACTTCCCGCCGCCCTTATCGGCACGGCAGTCAATGCCCTTGTGCCTCTTCTGGCATTCCTGTTCTTGGCGACATTTCATCGCTTTTTCTATAAATTTAGCTGGTACAAGGGCTTCTTTGATCGATTTGTTGAAAAGGCCAGAGTGAAAGTTCATGCCCAGGTTGAGAAATACGGCTATTGGGGCCTCCTCGTCTTCGTCGCCATTCCACTGCCCGTCACCGGAGCATGGACGGGAACGTTGGGCGCTTGGATTCTCGGAATGGACAAGAAAAAGGCAAGTCTTGCGATTGTTGGCGGAGTAATCGTCGCTGGCGTAATCGTAACGATCCTCGTCGCGCTCATGGGTGCCGGAGCAAAGACGATTTTCTTCAAATCCATCTAATTTCCCGCATCGGTAAATACAACTCAGCTTTGCAGCAAGGATACTATGGATATCGATTTCACCTCTGAATTGGATCCCGAACAATATCGAGCGGTTACGAACACCGAAGGGCCCCTCCTCATTATTGCCGGAGCAGGATCGGGAAAGACGCGAGTCATCACCTACCGGATAGCGCGGCTCCTTTCCCAAGGTGTTCCCCAGGAATCCATTCTCGCCCTGACCTTCACCAACAAGGCCGCGAGGGAGATGGCCGACAGGGCCAGGGAACTTACGGGCCTTCCGCTTAAAAATCTCATCGTCTCGACATTCCATTCTTTCGGCGCCTGGGTTCTGAGGAAGGAGATCCATAGGCTGGGATGGAAGGAAAACTTCACCATCTATGATGAACAGGACAGGATGCAAGCGGCCAAGGAATGCGCGCGCGAATTGGGATTCGCGATGGATGGCTTCGACGCCGCGAAGGCGGCTTCTTTCATTTCCGCGGCAAAAAGCGGCTTTATCCCGGCTGCCGCGACACGCCAAAACATAGCGGATCGAGACAAGGGAAATGAGTATGGAAGCGACGCGTACGGAGGGATTTTCGATGAATACCGGAAGACCCTGCGCGTCTACAACGCGGTTGATTTCGACGATCTCATCGCGATGCCCCTGGAGATATTCTCCGCCTTTCCGGAATCGGCCAACGCGCTGCGGAAACGGTTCCATTACATCATGATCGATGAATTCCAGGATACCTCGCTGCAGCAATATGAACTCGTAAAAGCCTTCGCGGGGGAAAATATCTGCGCGGTGGGCGACGACGATCAATCCATCTATTCCTGGCGCGGGGCGAATTTCGGCAATATCGAAAAATTCGAACGGGACAACCCTGGCATAGTCGAAATAAAACTCGAGCGCAATTACCGCTCTACATCGACGATACTTGAAGCGGCCAACGCACTGATAGCGCACAACGTTAAGAGAAAGAAAAAGAATCTGTGGTCGCCGGGAAAGAAGAAGGGAGTGCCGCTCCAGATGGAGGAAGCGGAGGACGAGGCGGAGGAAGCGGAGAATATCGTCTCGCACATAAAGACTTTGCGCATCGCCGAGGGGCTCCCATGGGAGGCTTTCGGAATTCTGGTGCGAACCAACGCGCAGGCCAGGATCATTGAGGAAACGCTCATGGAAGCGGGCCTTCCCTACAGGGCGGCTGGTGGGCCTTCCTTCTATCAGCGCAAGGAAGTGCGGGATATGCTTGCTTATCTCAAGGCGGCGGCGAATCTCGATGACGATATCAGCATTCTCAGGATAATAAATGTACCAAGGCGTGGCATAGGAAAAATCGGTCTGGAAAAGATCTCTTCGTTTTCGCGGATTCGGAACATGTCTATGCATACAGCCCTTGAAATCATCGAACGAGCGAAGGATCCCCTGTCCGAAGTGAAATCGGTGCGGGAAGCCATCGATTTCTTTGAGTATCTGGCAACGCTGCGCGAAACCCTTTTGTCGAGGAAGAAACCGGTCTCCGCCTGCCTGCGGGAGATGGTGACGCACATCGGCTATTGGCATTATCTCCTCGAAGAATACAAATCGGACGACAAGACAGCCGCCTGGAAATACAGGAATATCGAGCTGCTCGCTGCGTCCATAGAGCGATGGGAAAAGGATCCCGACACGCTCGATGCGGGTCTGTTCGCGTACCTCGCCCGCGTGGCGCTTGTCACCCGGGATGACTCGGATGACGACGACGGGAAGATCAGCCTGCTTACTATCCACTCGGCAAAAGGGCTTGAATTCGACATCGTCTTCATACCGGGCTGCGAGGAAGGGATCCTTCCCCACGCGCGATCCCTCGAGGATGGGGGAGGCGATATCGAGGAGGAGCGCCGGCTATTCTATGTCGCGCTGACGAGGGCGAAAAAGAGGCTTTTCCTCAGCCGCTGCATGAGGCGCAAGCACCGCATGCAGGCCGTGGACACAGCGCCTTCCCCATTCCTCGAGGAACTTCCCGAAGGGTTCCTCGTATCGGAGGATCCGGCTGAGAGCGCCCGTTCGGAAGAAGATTTGCGAAAAGATATGCTGGCGCGGATGAAAGCGAAGTTCGTCGAAAAGGCGGGCTGAGAATTTTAGCTCGTCGGTTCCGACACGTTGATCCACGTCAGTTCATGCCTATTATGCCAGAGATGGATCACCTTCGATCCGGGTATGGCGGCGAATTTATCGGTCGTCGCCTTGTCGAAGGAAGGGCCTTGCATCTTTATCGTGCAAATGAAGTTTTTCGCCAGGCCTGAATCCCTCCATGAGGAGACCCAATCGAAGAGAGCCTCCGGATAGCAGATGACGTCTGAGCAGAGCCACTCCACGGGACCGATGTCGTCTGGCCTCAGTGTGAAGGCATCGTGCTTCACGCAATTGACGCCGGGGAGCGCCGCCACTGTTTCGTCGAGATCAGCCCTGTCGATCGCGATAACCTTGGCACCCAGTCGGGCAAGCGCCCAGGTCCAGCCTCCAGGGCTGGCGCCGGCGTCCACGCAGAGATCTCCGGGGCGCGGCATCGAACCGGCGTAGAGAAGGGCTTCCCACAGCTTCCTGTAAGCCCGCGAAGGCGGACCTATCTTGTCCTCGACAAAGGAAAACTCTCCATTGGGAAATGGGCTGGAGCAGACAGCAGAGCCAAGGAGCAGGTGTTCATCGAGAAGGGTGAAGCTTCCCATGGGCGATGTAGGCAGGGCGAAGGGAAAGGTTTTGGGCTTGAGGGGGAGGGGGGGCAACGCCTCGGCGATGAGCGCCATCCTTCTGTGGAGGCGGCTGGGGTAGGGCGCCCAGTTGCGCTGGATCGAGCGAAGAGCTTTGGCTGCCTGCGAGATGGAATCGAATTCCAGGAGAAAGGGTTCGAGCCAGACATTCCGGGTCCAGTAGGGTTTTGGCGGCATCGCGTCCAAGGCCGGAGCCGTTGCGTCGTCGTCGGATTGCTGATCGATGCTCCAGCGGCTCACAAGCTCCTCGTCCACCCTCGTCTGGTCCGGAAGTTCTTCGAGCAGGTGGCCGAGGAATCCCCTGGCGGCGAGATAGGCCGCTCCCTTCATGAATTGCATGATGAATAGTACCAGATTCCGCCGCTTATCTCAACCAAGGGAGTTCCCGGCCTCTTCCTCTTGCGGGACAATGGCGACTGTGCTAGACAGAGAGACATGACACCGTATCGGGGCGTCGGTACTGGAGAAGGAGCACTATGTCGGATCTCGGTTTGCTTTTTTCCATTTCGCAAAAGTTCGACAGCGTAATCCGCGATCCCGTATGGGGCGATATCCATTTCGACGACGCCTTGTTCGCGCTGACCAGGAGTCCCGCTTTCCAGATACTCGATAGAGTGAGACAGCTCGGACCTGTATCCTACCTTTATCCTGGCGCTACCCATACACGCAAAGCGCACAGCATGGGCGTCTATTACCTATCAAGGCGCCTTGCCATGTCTCTCCTCGAGCGTGGACAATTACCCTTCGCGACCGCCGAAGGCCTGCGTTCCTTCCTCGTCGCGGCGCTCTGCCATGATCTGGGCCATTATCCTTACGCGCATTCGCTGAAGGAGTTGCCGCTCGCCCCGCATGAAGCCCTGGCGGGCGATCTCGTCCTGCGCGAGCCGCTGCGCTCCTCGATCCTTGATTGCGGGGCTGAACCCGAGCAAGTGGCCGCCATCATCGATCGGGATCGCCCCTTGCCCGACAGCCGCGAAACCCTCATGTTCCGTCGCATACTCTCCGGGGTTCTGGATCCCGACAAAATCGATTACCTTACCAGGGACGCTTATTTTTGCGGCGTTCCCTATGGAATTCAGGACGCGGACTACATCCTTCGCCGCGTTTTCATGGACGAAGATGGATTGGCGGTGGACGAGCGAGGCGAGATGAGCATCGAAGCCTTGCTCTTCTCGAAATATCAAATGTATCGATCGGTCTACTGGCATCACTCGGTTCGTTCAGCAACGTCCATGGTCAAGAAATCCATGCTGATGGGGTTGACCAGGGGTGTCATGACGCCTGAGAGGCTCTATGGCTTAGACGATGCGGGATTCAGGAGTTTTGTGGAGGAAAACGGAGGGGCGTTCTTCCAGCCCGCGAGAGACGCCTTCGCGGGCAGGCTTTACGGATTGGCCGGCGAGATCGCCTACGATCCTGACAACATGCTCCACGCCGATCTCAACGATATGGACAAAAGGCTGGAAGCCGAAGCGGCGCTCGCGATGGCGGCGAACCTTGGCGAAACCGATATCGTGATCGATATCCCAGAACCAATAGACTTCGAAACCAACCTGATGGTGAGAACCAGCGGAGGGCGCGAGGCGTTTTCCCGCAGATCCATGCTTTTCAGGCCCGAAGCGCTCCTCGGCCTCGTGCGGTCACTCCGGAAGATCCGCATCTTTGTGCATCCGCGCGTGGACGCGGCATCGCTCAAGGGGCTGGCCCGGGAACTGCTTTCTTGACCACTGTTGCCTTTTCTTTCCCTTCGCCCCGTTTTGCCGATCTGAGCCCATTTCTCGCTCCGACGTAAAACCCTCATAAATACAAATCATTTTGCTGCATAGGTTTCCTCACAAAATAGCCACGTTGGGCCGATGCCGATCGCGGATAGCATCAACCGCTATACATTAGTGTAGTTAATTGCGAAAAAATATTGTTTCTGTCGATTCTTTCACTTCGGTTTTCGTTGACAGCATCGTTTTGGCGGGTAGAATTGAGATGTAGTGGTAAATTGTGGGAAATAGTAGGAAATAGTGGCATGAACCTTCTGACTGGAGAGTTCAGGAACACCCTGGACGAAAAAGGACGACTCTCGCTTCCCGCGCGCATGCGAAGCGAGCTCCCCGGGATCAACCTAGTTCTCACCCAGGGCGTTGATAAATGCCTCTGGCTTTTCCCCCCAATGCAATGGCAGGAACTTTCCCAGAAACTAATGGCGAGCACGAGTCTCTTCCAGGCGAGATCGAGGCTGGTCCAGCGCCGTATATTGGCTCCCGCCCAGGAAGTGGAAATCGATCGCCTTGGAAGAATTTCAATACCGCAGAGCTTGCGCGAGTGGGCAGGCCTTTCCCGGGAATGCGTCATACTTGGAATTTCCAAATACATAGAAATCTGGAACGCCGATGAGTACAAAAAATATCTCGATGAGAATCAGGATGAATTTCTCAATGCCGCCGAGGACTTGGGAGGTCTGACGCTCTAGGCGTCCGAAATTCCCATGCAGGAAAAACCAGAACAGAAGCCGACAGTCGATTCTCCCATCTTTCTCCATACGCCTGTCATGCTCGCCGAAGTCATTGAACTCTTCGACCTGGTCGGGAAGGGTGATGCTCTCGTTGTCGACTGTACGCTGGGGGCGGGCGGTCACGCAGAAGCGATCCTCTCTCGATCGGCCGCGGCGCGATACGTCGGCATTGATGCCGACCCCGAAGCCCGGGAACGGGCCAGCGCGCGTCTCCGTCCCTTTGCCGATAGACTGGAAATCCGCGCCGGCTACTTCGATGAGGTCCTCGCCGACTGGGCGATCGAGCCTGGCTTCAGGAAGCCGGATTTTATCCTCTTCGACCTTGGCGTATCGACGCACCACTACCTCGACTCCGGCAGGGGGTTTTCTTTTTCCTCCGACGAACCTCTCGATATGCGCTTTTCTCCCGACGTCGACGAATCCGCTTCCGATCTCGTCAATAAAATGAGGGAAAACGACCTAGCGGACGTCATCTACCAATATGGAGAGGAACGATATTCGCGGCGCATAGCTCGGGCCATCGTCGAAGCGCGGAGGAACGCCCCAATACGGAGCTCCGGCGCGCTGGCGACCATTATCGCCGGTGCGGTTCCGTCTTCGTACCGGCACGGAAGAATCCATCCGGCCACGAGGACATTTCAGGCATTGCGCATAAGGGTGAACAACGAATTGGAGAGGGAAGAGAAAGCGCTGGGGATTGCGGTTCAGCTCCTCGCTCCCGGCGGGATCCTCGTCGTCATCTCCTTTCATTCCCTGGAAGACCGAATCGCCAAATTGCTCTGCCGTGAATACGGCAGGAACAGAGGCTACGAAGATATCTATAAGACCCCTCGCATTCCGACCGAAGAAGAGTGCGGCAGGAACCCCGCTTCGCGGTCGGCGAAGCTTCGCGCCCTCCGCGCGCCGGCTTCCCCGATATCGGCCATCGCCGAAGGAGCGCCCTTATGAAAATAGGACGCTTCTGGTCGTTGATCATCCTTGCGGGAATATTCGCCTTGGGGATGGTATGGCAATCGAGCCGGTTCACCGATCTGTCGGCAAAGGCTCGCGCCCTCGAGGCGGAGCAGGAAAGTTGGATCGCCCAAAACCGGAAAATCGAAGCGGAAATCGCCCTTCTTTCGAGCAGGGAGAGAACCTCGGCCATGGCGAATCGTATGGGACTCAAGAAGGCTCTTCCCGAGGAAAAGCTGAGAATATTGCTGACTCCGCCCGCGAAGCCCGCTTCTGGCTCCTTGGAATCTTCCGGGACGCCCTTGAGCTCGGCTAAAGCGCCGGGAGGGGGCAGCCATGATTGAAGCCCTCTTCACCGCGGGCGAGGCCGCTGGCATGATCGGTGGCGCTTGCAGGGGAAATCTTGAATCACCCATCGTTGATGTCGTCGCCGATTCACGCAAGGTCCGGGAAGGATCGCTCTTTATCGCGTTGCCAGGGGAGCGAGTCGATGGGCACGACTTTATCGCGTCCGCCCTTGGCCGCGGCGCTTCCTGCATCCTCGCCGCAAACTCAATGAAAGAGAAGGTCGCCGCGGCTTTCGCCGCCGCCAGCCCGCATCAAGCCTGCGCGATACTTGTGGATTCCCCTCTTGCCGGGCTCCAGAACCTCGCTCGCGAGCACCGGCGAAGGATGAAGGGGCTTCTTCGGATCGGCGTCACCGGCTCTTCGGGCAAGACAACCACCAAGGAATGCATCGGCGCGGCCCTTTCTCCGGCATACGAAGCCGGCGCCCTCGTCATGAACGAAGGAAACCTCAATTCAGATATAGGGCTCGCCCTTGCCATGTTCTCCATCAATGCTTCCCACAAGGTGGGGGTCTTCGAAATGGGCATGAACCGGAAAGGGGAGATGGGCGAACTCGCTTCGATCTATGAGCCCGATATCGCCGTCATCACGAATATAGGCACCGCACATATCGGAATGATTGGTTCGCGCCAAGGCATCGCCGAGGAGAAGAAAAAAATATTCTCGAAGTTCACAGGTTCCCAGCGAGGCTTTGTCTGGGAAGACGATCCCTATAAAGACTTCCTCGCGGCTGGCGTCGCCGGCGTCGTGTCGGAATTCGGCCTTCATTCGACGAAGGGTTTCGAAAAGGCCGAGAATCTGGGTCTGGGCGGATGGCGCCTGCGCTGGTTCGGCGAGACGGTTCTGCTTCCTCTCCCGGGGAAACACAATCTGGTCAACGGTCTGGCGGCTCTTTCGGTGGCGGCCCACATAGGGCTCGATCCGGCGCTTGTCGCCAGCGGACTCGGTTCCGTGAAGCCTCTCTTCGGACGTTCCGAAATTTTCGAGGGAAGGATTTCTCTCGTGAGGGACTGCTACAACGCCAATCCTGACAGCGTGGCGGCCGCCATCGACCTCTGTGATTCGGTGGAGAGCGCTGGCCGAAAAATATATGTCCTCGGCTCGATGCTGGAACTCGGAGAATCCTCGGCCGAAGAACACGCGGCCATGGGCAGGCGGGCGGAATCTTCTTCGGCTGAAGGGTTGTTTTTCTTCGGTGAAGAGGCGAGGGCGGGCTACGAGGCAGCGATCGCGGCCTCGAACGCGAGGCTCGGAACGGCGGGACCAGCGAATGCGGGGCTCGCGAAGCGCATTGCCGGAAGAATCATTTTCCATACAAACGATATCGAATCGCTCAAGAAAACTGTCCTTGGATACTTGAAGGACGGCGATCTTATCCTGGCGAAAGCCTCCCGTGGTCTTGCTCTCGAGCGTTTCACCGAAGCTCTTTTCGAAGCGGGCCTGGTAAGCGGCGCGAGTGCCGACGCAGGGGATCAAGGTCGTGCCGCCGAAACGAAGGGGGGTGCCCATGCTTCGTGAATTGCTGCTTCCGCTTGTCAAATATTTCTCACCCTTCAATATTTTCCGCTACCTGACCTTCAGATCCGCCTACGCCGCGGTCACGGCCCTCCTCATTGTCTTTCTTTTCGGGCCTTATGTCATCGAGAAGCTCAGAGTGTTGAAATTCGGGCAATCGGTGAGGATCGATGGCCCCCAGACTCATCTGGCGAAGACCGGTACTCCGACGATGGGAGGCATTCTCATCATCGCGGCGGTGGCCGTCTCGGTAGTCCTATGGCAGGATGTGCGAAATCCCCTCACCTGGATCGTGCTTTTTTCGCTGATCGGTTTCGGCGCCATCGGCGCCGCGGATGACCTATTAAAGATAAAGAAACGGAATTCGGACGGACTTTCGCCAACGAAAAAGCTTGCGCTGCAGTTTTTCGTTTCCATGATAGCGGTCGTCGGATTGTACTATATCGGCGATCAGAGCGCGACGAAGCTCTACCTGCCCTTCATCAAGAACCATGTTCTTGATCTGGGCATTTTCTGGATTCCCGTGGCGATGATCTATGTCACCGCGTGGTCCAACGCCGTGAACATCACCGATGGCCTCGATGGCCTCGCTACAGGACTTGTCATCATGGCGCTCCTCGCCTTTTCCATACTCACCTATGTGAGCGGACGCGCCGACTGGGCAGCCTACCTGAAGATCCCCTACATCAAGGGAGCGGGAGAGCTGACGGTTTTCAACCTGGCTCTCCTCGGCGCCTGTACCGGCTTCCTCTGGTTCAACTCACACCCCGCTGAAGTTTTTATGGGTGATGCGGGATCGCTATCGCTGGGCGGCGTGCTGGGAGTTCTTTCCCTCATCGTTAAAAAGGAGATCCTGCTTCTCCTCATCGGCGGCGTCTTCGTCATAGAACTTGGGTCCTCGATGCTTCAAATCCTTTACTTCAAATTCACGAAGGGCAAGCGGCTTTTCCGCATGGCCCCTCTCCACCACCACTTTGAACTCGCCGGGCAGAAGGAAACGAAGGTTGTCGTGCGTTTCTGGATTCTCGGTGGACTGTTCGCGTTGCTGGCGCTTTCGACGCTGAAGATACAGTAGGCGGCGGGAATGAAGTTGCTCAATGGTTCCATGGCGGAAGGGCGGATCGCCCGGCATCCCGAATCGGGATTCGCGGGCTCATTCCTTGCCCTTGCCGTCATCGGCTTCATCGCGATGTGGTCGGCTTCGGCGGGATTCGGGCTGCGCCTCGACAAAGGAGCCAACTTCATCGCGATCAGGCAGGCAATTTTCTACCTCCCCGCCATCGCCATATTCATCGTCGCATCGAAGGTTTCGCTGGATTCGCTCAGAAACCTCGCGGGGCCTTTGGCGCTCGCTTCCCTTTTCTCGCTCGTAGTGCCCTTCATCCCAGGGATAGGGGTGGAACTCAATGGCTCGAGACGCTGGATCAACCTCTTCGTGACGAATTTCCAGCCTTCTGAACTCTGGAAGCCAATCAGCATCATATATGCGGCTCATATCCTCGACAAGAAAAATCAGACGATACGCAATACGGCGGGCGAGGCGATTTTCCCTCTCCTCCTCATCGCCCTTGGGACTCTCATCATCTATCTGCAGGACGATTTTTCGACGGCCGCTCTCGCGCTCGTCGCAGCGCTGTCGGTATTCTGGTTCGCCGGCACTCCCTTGCGATTCTTCCTCGGCACGCTCCTCTTGGCTATTCCCGCCTTTTTCCTCATGATCACCTCGTCCGAATACCGCCTCACCCGGGTAATCGGTTTTATAATTCCCGACTATGACCCCCATGGAATGAATTACCAGGTACAGAATTCGATCCGCGCGATAATGTCCGGCGGACTCTGGGGGAAGGGTTTGGGACTCGGCACGAGAAAGCTTTCATCGATACCGGAAATACAGTCCGATTTCGTTTTCGCCGCCTTCACGGAGGAAATGGGACTTCTGGGCGTCCTCGCCGTTTTCGCCTTCTGGATATTCATCGTGATCACGGTTACGCGCGCGGCGAAGGACAAGGATGGCTTCCGCTACCTTCTGGCGATGGGCTTGCTTTGCCTTCTGACCTTCCAGTTCCTCATTAACTTGGGTGTCGTCTCGGGCTTCCTGCCCGCGACCGGCATCGCGCTTCCGCTCTTCTCCGCAGGCGGTTCCTCGCTACTTTCCACCGCCCTCGCCGGCGGTCTGATACTCAACGCGCTCAAAGACAATGGTTTTTCGCCCGTTGCCGCATCCGGCACGGCTTCGATATCGGGAGGAACCGGCAATGACTGAAATGTCGTCGTTGGCGAAGTCGAGAATGGAGACCATCCATCCTTCGTCGATCACTGTGCGCGGCGAAGCAAAGAGGATCGCCCCCGTAAATGGCGCCGCCTTGCATGGCGCCGCCCCCGTCGCCAAGATAGAGGCGACTTCCTACCTCGAAAGAAGCACCGCCAGGCGCGAGACGGGAATCGCTGGAGCCACGGGGAAGGCCGCGCACCCCTCCGTGAAAGGATTCGTACCCTCCACACAGCCGCGCAGCGGCCGGCAAGCCCCGGAGAGCATCAGGGAAGAACATCCTCTCGTCGCCCGCTCCAAACTCAAGCCGAAGAAACTTTATGACCAGAAGGCCGCTTCGATCGCCAAAACGATTTCCGCGCGGGAGAAGCTGGCCGAAGAGAAAAGCAAAAAAAGACTCAGCGACAATGCAAAACTTCTTATCGCGTTCGGGCTTTTGCTCTGTTTGGGTACAGGCCTTTACTTTTCCGTCCCTGAAGTCACCAGAGTCAACAAAGTTTCGGTGCGCGGAATGACGAACCTCACCGAAAAGGAGATCACCGACGCTCTCCTTCTCACTCCCGAAGTCAATCTCGTGAATGCGGATATCCCAGCCATGGAATCCCGGATCCTCGCGAATCCGAAAGTCGCCGCCGTGAATGTAAGCCGGTCCTTCCCCGACAAGCTTGTCGTCGATCTCACCGAGAGAAAGGCGGTGGCCTGCGTCCTTGTGAATGAGGAAATCGGGACGAAATCCATCGCCATCGACGAAGAGGGCGTGGCATTCGCCTATATGGACTCCATAGCCCCGGCGAGCAAGTTGCCCGTTCTTTCGGGGATCAGGTTCGAGCACTTCACGCCGGGCCAGAGGCTGCCCGAGTATCTCAGGCCACTCCTTGGCGACATCGCCGAACTCTCCAAGGAAGATCCCTCGCCGCTCGCGGCATTTTCAGAGATAAAGATTGAAAAGATTTCCGATTCCGAAGCGGAGCTTCTTATGTTCCCTTCAGGGAAATCGGTTCCTATACGGATGCCGGCCAGGCTCACGAAAGCGAGCCTGGGATCGGCCTTGCTGGTTTTGGATATCCTTTCCAGCAGGCAAGGTGCGGAGAAGATCGAAGAGATCGATTTCCGCACTGGTACCATCGTATATAGGACGAAGGAGGCACAAGCTGGCTGACACCTTCATAGTCGGTCTCGATATCGGCACGACATCGACGCGGGCCGTAGTCGGGGATTTCAACGAAGAAGACCAACTCGAGATTATAGGCGTGGGCGTAGCGCCCTCGACGGGACTGCGCAGGGGCGTCGTGCTCAATATCGAGGCTACCTTGTCCTCGGTGACTTCGGCGATCGAATCGGCCGAACTCATGTCGGGGCGAGAAATTCATTCCTGCGTTCTCGGCATATCGGGCGCGAATGTCGAGAGCCTCAACTCGAAGGGCGTGGTGGCCGTGGCGGGCAAGGGCCGCGAGATCACGGCCGACGATATCGCTCGCGTGCACGAAGCGGCGAAAGCCGTGTCGATACCCATGGACAGGGAAATCCTCCACGTGATTCCCCAGGTGTACACGGTCGACGCGCAGCGCGGCATCCGCGATCCGCTCCACATGATGGGCGTCCGCCTCGAATCCGAGGTGCACATCATAACCAGTTCGGTGACCACGACGCAGAATATGGCCAAGTGCGTGAATCGCGCCGGATATAAGCCTGAGCGCCGCATCCTGGGAAGCCTCGCGGCGGCGCGTTCGGTCCTTTCCGATGATGAACGCGACCTTGGCTGCCTCCTCATGGATATAGGAGGGGGAACTACCGATCTCATGGTATTCCGCGAAGGCGAGCCCTGGTATACGGCGGCGGTTCCCGCCGGCGGCATGCAGGTCACCAACGATATTTCCATTATGCTGAGTGTCCTCATGGACTCAGCCGAGCGGCTGAAGCGCGAAGCGGCTTCCTGCTGGATCGAGTCCATCGATCCCTCCGAACTCATCGTCGTTCCTGGCGTTGGCGGGAGGGAGCCAACCGAGATCCCGCGGAAAAAGTTATGCGCTATCGTCCAGCCGCGCATGGAGGAAATCTTCCTCATGGCTAAGGAAAAGCTCGATAAATCCGGCTATCTCAAGGATATCAAGGCTGGCATCGTTCTCACCGGAGGGTCGGCCCTGATGGCTGGGGCAAAGGAACTCGCCGAGTCGGTGTTCAACGTCCCCGTGCACATCGGTACGCCGCCGGCGATCGGTGGGCTCGAACATGAGTATAGGAATCCCATGTTCGCTACGGCGGTGGGTCTGGTCTTGCTCGAAGCCGATGAGCAGCTGTCGCGGGACCCGGCACGGGGGCAGATGGCGGCGCGAAAAGAGAAAACACGCTCTCCCAATTTGGGAAAGCTCGTCTCCTGGCTGAAGGATAAGTTCATCTGACACCCGGGCATGGGGTTCAACCCCATGCCCCCGTGGAATAATGGAGGAAAAAATGGCTATTGAAATCATCGATGACGACAGCGCGGTTAATCCAACTCTTATCAAGGTAATAGGCGCGGGCGGCGGCGGCTCCAACGCGGTGAATCGGATGATCGCCGGTGGGCTCAAGAATGTCCAGTTCATCGCCGTGAACACGGATCTGCAAGATTTGGGCCGCTCGAAGGCCGAGATCAAGCTTGGCATCGGCACGAAGCTGACGAAAGGTCTTGGCGCGGGTGGAAAGCCCGATGTCGGAGAGAAAGCGGCGGTTGAAGACCGCGAGATGATCGAGCAGTCCCTCCGTGGCGCCGACATGGTCTTCGTCACCACGGGACTGGGCGGAGGCACGGGAACCGGTTCCGCCCCCATCATCGCGCAGACGGCGAGGGACCTCGGAGCCCTCACGGTCGCTGTCGTCACGAAACCCTTTGCCTTCGAGGGCAAGGTTGTCGGACGCATCGCCGAGGAAGGCCTCGAGAAACTGCGCCAGGCAGTCGATACGGTCATCGTCATTCCCAACCAGAACCTGCTCAAGGTGGTCGATAAACGAACTCCCATCAAGCAGGCCTTCCTCCTCGCGGATGATGTCCTTCGCCAAGGCGTGCAGGGCATTTCCGACTTGATCACCTTGGCGGGCGACATCAACATCGACTTCGCCGACGTGCGCACCGTCATGCAAGGGCAGGGCGACGCGATCATGGGTATCGGTGTGGGATCCGGCGAGAATCGTTCGGTCGACGCGGCCAACAAGGCGGTGAACAATCCCCTCCTCGAGGACGCGAGGATCGAGGGAGCGCGCAACGTCCTTGTCAATGTGACGGGCGGCGAGGATTTCTCCCTCATCGAATACCAGGAAATCGTCGATTTCATCACCGAAAAGGCATCGGAAGACGCCCATATCATCGCTGGATTCGTCACCGATCCGAAAATCGAGGATGAAGTCAGAGTAACGGTCATCGCGACAGGGTTTGGCGCCCGCCACCCTGGTACTGCTTCCATGGATGCGGAAAAAATCGGATTGCGGTCCAAGACTGAAATCCGCAAACCTTCCAGCGATTATGTGTCGCCTGAAGATTATGAAATGCTCACGCAATCTTCCCAGAATTCCTCGAAGAATTTCGGTTTCGAGAATAGCGCCGATGGCGATGAGCTTGATATCCCGACAATCCTCCGCGAGAAAAAATTCGGCGCCGAAAGGGTGGGGGCGAAAGCGTGACCGAACTCGGTGCCCGTTTCAGGGCTCATCTCCTTCTTGTCCGCAAGCGCTCGGCGCTCACCGCCGAGGCATACCTCCGCGAACTCGACAATCTTGAGGTATTTCTTGCGAGACAAGGGAAGAACCCTTTAACGGCCACCGGGGAAGATCTCCTTTCTTTCCTCGTCTGGAGGCATGAGAAGGGGTTGTCCAGGACGACGATGGCGAGACTCGTGGCCAGCATTCATTCGCTCTACAAGTTCATGAAGCTCGAAGGTCTGCGCCATGATGATCCCTCTCTTCTCATCAGGACGCCGAGGCAAGAAAGAACCCTTCCCGATGTCCTTCAGCCCGAGGAAGTTGACAAATTCCTCGCCAGTATCGATCTTTCAACCCCGAATGGCCTAAGGGACAGAGCTCTCTTTGAGCTTATTTACTCCTGCGGCCTTAGAATTTCGGAGGCGGCGGGGCTGTCCTTCGACCGCCTTTATATGAAGGAAAGGCTCCTTAGAGTCATCGGAAAGCGGAAAAAAGAACGGATCATCCCCTTCGGCGACGAGGCCCATTTTTGGCTCGACAAGTATCTTTCCGAAGCGCGTCCTCAACTGGAAAAGACCAGGAAATCGGATCTCGTATTTCTCAACCAGGAAGGCAAGGGCATTTCGCGCAAGGGGATATGGAAGAGATTTTCGGGGATCAGGGCAATATCGGGCGTTTCGGCGAAAGTCCACACCTTCAGGCATAGTTTCGCGACGCATTTGCTCGCGGGAGGCGCCGATTTGAGGACGGTCCAGGAACTTCTCGGACACTCGGATATATCCACGACCCAGATTTATACCCATATCGAAGAAGAAGCCCTCCAGGGCTATCACAGGGAATATTTTCCCAGAAATTGAAGGAAGGCAGAAGCATGGACTTGTTCGGGCGGCGTTTTAGAATGCGGAGGATGCGAATGAAAAGGGGAAACCTTGGATATCCGCGCAATCTCTCCTTGTTCCGCGCGCAGTTCGACGAAGAGGCGGCAAATGTCCTGGGTTCGGACCTTGTCGATCCGATCCTCCTTCTCGCTTTGGCGAGGATGGATTTTCTGCGAAGCCACGAGAAGCTTCTTCTTGCCGCCGCCGCCGGGACGAAAGAAGGGCTTCTCCTATTGGGCGCGAACGATGCCCAGGCGCTCGTCATGCGTTGCTTCGCGGTCGAGTGCTGGAAGCCGGCATTCTATTGGGATATGGCGCTTGAGGACGCCGACTATTTTGCCCGCAGAAGTATTGCCTTCATCGCGATAACGGATTCAGCTTACCCGCCCCAGCTCAGGGAAGTGTACAGACCGCCTTTCGGCTTTTACCTGCGCGGAAAGCTTCCGGATCCATCCCTCCCGGCGGTTGGCATTGTGGGAACGAGGGTGCCGACAGGGCGCGCGTTGGGCTCGGCTTTCTCGCTGGCCTCCGAATTATCCGCCGAAGGGCTCTGCGTTGTTTCCGGACTCGCCAGGGGCGTCGATTCCGCGGCGCACCGCGGGGCGCTCAAGGGCCGCGGCAAGACGCTCGCCGTGCTTCCCGGTGGCATCGAGGCGATTTATCCGCCCTCGAACAAGCCGCTTGCCGCGTCGATCCTGGAAGCCGGCGGGGGATTGGTCACCGAATATCCCCCCAGTTCGCGGATACAAAGGTACAGGTTTCCCGAGCGCAACAGGATAATCGCCGGGCTTTCGCGTTCCTGTGTTGTCGTGGAAGCCCCCAAGGGCTCCGGCGCGCTGATAACGGCCGATCACGCTCTTACCGAGGGGCGCGACGTGTTCGTGCATGGGGCCTGTCTCGGCAGTTCCCGCAATGCAGGCGGAGACGCGTTGGCTTCCCAAGGCGCCGTAATTGTGAATAATGCTGAGGATATTTTTTCCGAATGGTCGGCGAGCGGACGCGGGATCGTGACGCGGCGACAGCATGAGCAGGTAGGAGACTGAAGGATTATGGCGAAAGCAAAGGCAAATATGAAACTTTCCACACAGGAAGTCGTTGGCGATCCATTCGTCGCGGCAAATTCATCGGCTGAGAAGCCCGCGAAAAAAACGACTGTCGCGAAGTCGGCGGCGAAGAAACCAGCAAGGAAAAAGCCGGCCAAAAAATCGGCCTCGTCCTCCAAGCAGCAGAAAAAGACCGAAAAGGGCAGAACGCTCGTCATCGTCGAATCGCCCGCCAAGGCCAAGACCATCGAAAAATACCTTGGCTCCAAATACAAGGTCCTGGCTTCCATGGGCCATCTCATTGATCTTCCCAAGTCGCGCATAGGCGTCGATGTCAACAATAATTTCGAGCCCGAATACCTGACAATAAGGGGAAGGGCTTCCGTGCTCAAGGAGCTCACGAAGGAAGCCAAGAAATCCGAAGCGGTGATGCTGGCATCGGACCCCGACCGTGAAGGGGAAGCGATCGCGTACCAAATCGGCAAATATCTGGGAGAAAAGGAGCCTTCCCTCCGCATCAGCAGGATCAGCTTCAATGAGATCACCCAAAGCGCCATAAAGGCGGCGGTGGATGCCCCGAGACAGATAGAGCTTCCCAAGGTCGACGCGCAGAAGGCGCGCCGCGTTCTCGACAGACTCGTTGGCTATAATCTCTCGCCGCTTCTCTGGAAAAAAGTGAAGAACGGCCTTTCCGCCGGCCGCGTGCAATCGGCGACGCTCAAACTCATCTGCGATAGGGAGAAGGAAGTCGAATCCTTTATCCCGGAAGAATATTGGACGGTGGAAGCCGAGCTCAAGGCCCATCGGTCGGGAATCAAGGCCGATCTCGTCCTCTACAAGGGCGAGAAGCCCGAGATACGGACCGAGACCGAGGCCAAGGCTATCGTCGGCGATCTGGAGGGAAAACCGGCCGCTGTTAGCGATATCAGAAGCACCGAAAAGATCGTGAAGCCTAAGGCGCCCTTCACGACGTCCACCTTGCAGCAGACCGCCGCCAATCGCCTCGGTTTCACAAGCAAGAAAACCATGCAAATTGCCCAGAAGCTTTATGAAGGCATCAGCATGGGCGCTCAGCGCACCGGCCTCATTTCCTACATGAGGACGGACTCCACCCGAATCTCGGAATCGGCTCTCGCCGAAGCCAGGCGGTGGATCGAGGAAGTGTACCCTGCCCAGCTGCCGCAGCAGGCGCAGCGCTATAGCGCCGGTTCCCAGTCCCAGGACGCCCATGAGGCGATCAGGCCTACGAGGGTCGACCTTACTCCCGACGGAATTTCGCGCTTCCTCGCGAAGGACGAACAGCGGCTGTATGCCCTCATATGGGAACGCTTCGTCGCCTCGCAGATGATTCCCGCGGTCATGAATGTCGTCACGGCCGACATAGCGATCGGCAAAGGCCTGTTCAGGGTTTCGGCTTCGTCCTATGTGGAGGAAGGCTTCTACAAGGTGATAAAGCTGGCGGCGACAAAGGAAGAGCGCGCGAGCCGCAGCCTCGGCCTCGAGATTGGCCAGGATCTCGCCGTGGAAAAAGTCCACGCCATCCAGCACTTTACTCAAGGGCCATCGCGCTACAACGACGCTTCCATCATCAAAGCCTTGGAAGAACTCGGTATCGGCCGGCCCTCAACCTACGCTCCCACGATCAGCACCCTCCTCGAGCGATACTATGTTTCCCGACAGGCGCGCCAGCTTGCGCCGACCCTCCTGGGCAAGATGATCACCGAAATCCTCTCTGAGTATTTCCCCGATGTGATCGGCACCGGCTTCACCGCGAGCATGGAAAGGCTCCTGGACCAGGTCGAGGAAGAAACCGTCGATTGGGTCGCGGCGATGAAGGAATTCTACTTTCCCTTCAAGGCTCGGCTCGATGAGGTCATGTCGACGCTTTCCAGCAAGAAAGGACAGTTGGATGAAGCCACGGACATCGTCTGCGATCTCTGCGGGAAGCCCATGGTCAAGAAGCTGGGCCGCTTCGGCTTCTTCCTCGCCTGTTCCGGATTTCCCGCCTGCAAGAATACGAAATCGATCCCCCTCGCCACGTGCCCGAAATGCGGCGGCGACATCGTCGAGCGGAAAAACGTGAAGGGAAAGCGCAAAACCTTCTATGGCTGCACCAATTACCCGACCTGCGATTTCATGAGCTACGACAAGCCCACGGACAAGCTTTGTCCCAAATGTGGCTGGTTTCTGGTAGAAAAGACCGACAAGGTGTCGGGCGTCCACAAGGTGTGCATCAACCCCGCGTGTGACTATCTCCATTCGAAGGACGAAGAGCGCCCAGAGGAATGATTGATGGATAAAAGAATTGGTGATTACCTTTCCTACCTCGAATCCGTTCGCGGCTTGTCCGACCGGACCTTGCGCGTATACGGCGACGATCTGGAGCGCTACGAAACCTTTCTCGACGGCGCCGACATCGATGCCGCCGACGCCCATGACATCCGCTCTTTCGCGGGTACCCTCGTCATGGAAGGCAAAGCGTCGTCGAGCGTCAATCGCGCCCTTTCGACTCTCAGAGGCTATTACCGTTACAGGATGCGCTTCGGTGGCCTTACCACCGATCCCGGACGCGAAGTTGAGAACCTTTCGGCGGGACGCCCCCTGCCCAAATTCATGTTCGAGGATGAGATGGCGCAACTCATCGAATCCATCGAAGGCTCGAGCTTTGCCGATGTCCGTGACAGGGCCCTCTTCGAAGTGCTTTACAGCACGGGCTGTCGCGCCTCGGAAATCGCCGGCATGACGATCGAGAAGATCGACTTCCCGAGAGGACTCATCCGGGTCATCGGCAAAGGCTCGAAAGAAAGAGTGGTGTTCCTCGGCAGAATGGCCTCCTCCGCCCTGGCCAACTACCTCTTGATGCGCTCAATGCGCCTCACGAAGATCGGCGCCTCGGATCACGGCCGGGCTTTCATCAACACGAAAGGTGGCCCACTCTCGGTGCGGGGCATGGAGATAATCGTGGAAAAGAGGCGGCTGGCCTCCAATATGAAGAAGGCCATTTCCCCGCACGCGTTCCGGCATAGTTTCGCGACCCAGCTCGTGGCCTCGGGGGCCGATATCAGGGTCGTCCAGGAAATGTTGGGACATTCGAGCATATCGACGACCCAGGTGTATACCCACGTCGATATGGAACATTTGCGCAAGGTCTACGAGCTTGCGCATCCGCATGGCGCAAAGGAACGATAAATGTCGGAAAACGAAGCGACGAAATTCCGGTCGACGACGATTCTGGTCGTAAGGAAAAACGGCAAGGTGGCGATGGCTGGCGATGGACAGGTCACCCTGGGAAACACGGTCATGAAGAGCAACGCGCGCAAAGTGCGGGCGATCTACGGCGGAAAGGTGCTCTGCGGTTTCGCGGGCGCCACGGCCGATGCCTTCGCCCTTCTCGAGCATTTTGAGGTCAAGATCCAGGAATATGGCGGGGACCTCACCAGGGCCGCCGTAGAGCTGGCCAAGGATTGGAGGACGGACAGGATCCTCCGAAAGCTCGAAGCCATGCTCCTCGTGGCGGATTCCAAGAAATCCCTCCTGCTTTCGGGCACGGGTGATGTAGTGGATCCCGCCGAGGACGCGGTGGCGATCGGCTCGGGCGGACCCTATGCCTACGCGGCGGCGATGGCGTACCTGGAAGCGGCCAAAAGCTTCGAGGAGAGGATGGCGGGCGTTCAGATCCCCATCCCCGGCGCGGCCGAAGCCTCTGCACATGAGTTTCTCGGCGCGGCTGACATAGCCCGGAAGAGCCTCCAGATCGCCTCAAGCATTTGCATCTACACGAACGACAAAATCATGGTGGAGGAAATATGACGTCCTCGGGATTTGATTCTCTCACGCCGCGGATCATCGTCGAGGAACTCGACAAATATATCATTGGACAGCTGAAGGCCAAGAAGGCGGTGGCCATCGCTTTGCGAAACCGCATGCGCCGCCAGCAGCTTCCCGAGGAAATGAGGGCGGAAATCGCGCCCAAGAACATACTGATGATGGGACCGACAGGAGTCGGGAAAACCGAGATAGCGAGGCGTCTGGCCAAGCTCTGCGGCGCTCCATTCATCAAGGTTGAGGCCACGAAATTCACCGAAGTCGGTTATGTCGGCCGCGACGTGGAATCCATGATTCGCGATCTCATGGCCGCCGGCCTCGCCATGGTAAAGGAAGAGATGCAGGTGGAAGTCGAAGCCGAGGCCAAGCGCAGGGCCGAAGAGCATTTGCTCGACCTCCTCCTTCCCGGTTTGAACGCTTCGGTGGAACCCGTGGGCTCAACCCAGGCGACGCTTATAACGCCCCTTCCCCCGAACGAAACGAGGGAAAAGTTCAGGAAGCTCCTGCGCGAAGGCAAACTCGACACGCGCGAACTGGAAATTTCGGTAAACGCGCCGGCCCCATCCCTCGAGCTCTTCGCCGGTACCCAGATGGAAGACATGGGCATGGCGCTTGGAGGCCTGGGCAACATATTCGGACAAAAGCGGAAGAAGAAGACGGTGACGGTGGCCGAAGCCCTGCCGATACTCGAAGCCGAGGAATTGGAAAAGCTCGTTGACCCCGAAAAAGCGGCGCAGGAAGCCAGGCGCAGAGTTCAGGAATCGGGCATTGTGTTCATCGACGAACTTGACAAAATCGCCAATAGGGAAGGGGGCGGCTCCTCGGGGATCGATGTCTCCCGCGAGGGCGTTCAGCGCGATCTTCTGCCCATCGTGGAAGGCTCAACCGTCAACACGAAATGGGGACCGGTCGATACCACGCACGTGCTCTTCATCGCCGCCGGAGCCTTCACCGTCTCGAAGCCCCAGGATCTCATCCCCGAGCTCCAGGGCCGTTTCCCCATCCGCGTCGAACTCGATGCCCTCACGGACAAGGATTTCGAACGGATTCTCGTCGAGCCGAAAAACGCCTTGGTCATCCAGTACGCCCAGCTTCTTTCAACGGAGTCGGTGGAAATCAGCTTCGATAAAAGCGCCATAGGACGCATCGCGCAGATCGCCGCCGCGGCGAACACGCAGACGGAGAATATTGGCGCCCGCCGTCTCCACACCGTGCTGGAACGCCTGCTCGAGGATCTTTCCTTCGAGGCCGACACGCTGGCTGGAACGAAAATTGTCATCGACGCCGACTATGTCGACGGCAAATTCAAAGACTACGCCGAAAGGCAGGATCTGAGCAAATACATCTTGTAGCAGGAGGGCCGATCAGCCATGGACTTACTTGAATATCGCAACAGAAACATCGACAACTCCGCCGAACAGAGGGAAGTCGTCCTCTGGCAACAGTACCAGGATACCCGCGACTCGAGGATACGGGATCATCTCGTCGAGCAATACGCCCCGCTTGTCAAATACGTGGCGGGAAAAGTAGCCGCCAATCTCCCTTCATCGGTCGAATACGATGACCTTGTCGGGTATGGAGTCTTCGGGCTTTTCGACGCCATCGATAAATTCGACCCCGAAAAGCACGTGAAGTTCAAGACCTATGCCGTCACGAGAATCAGGGGCGCGATGTACGATCATCTGCGCGAAATGGATTGGGTCCCGCGCTCGGTGAGGCAGAAAGCCAAGGAGATCGAGCAGGCGGTGATGATTCTCGAAGCCCGCCTGGGCCGTCCCGCCTCCGACAGCGAGATCGCATGCTCGATGAATCTTTGCGAGGAGGAATTCTCCCACCTCATGAGCAAGATTTCCAGCACGGCCATACTCTCCCTCAACGATATCTGGAACTCGGGAACCGACAGCGAAAAAATGTGCATTGGCGAGAGCATAGAATCGCCCCGCGTCCTGAACCCCGATTCCTCGGTCGAAAAGGAAGAGATCAGGCGTGTCATCAAGCAGGCGATCAACGAGCTCCCCGAAAAGGAGAAGAAAGTGCTCGTCCTGTATTATTACGAAAACTTGACCTTGCGCGAAATCGGACAGATCCTCGATGTCACCGAATCGCGGATAAGTCAGTTGCATACGAAGGCAATAATCCGCCTCAAAGCCAAGCTCACGAGCTGCAGGAAGGGGATTTTCTAGTCCTGTTTCGCCTGCTGCTTTTCCGGTTTTTCGGTCGAGGCGATCCCGTACTCGTCTATTTTCTGGTACAAGGTTTTTCTGCCTATCTTCAGCACTTCGGCCGTCTTGGTTTTGTTGCCGCCCAACATCGCGAGGGTTTCGGCGATGAGTATCTTTTCGGCTTCTTCGAGCGTGCACAAGGCGGGCAGATGGATTTCCTTCTTTTCTTGCGTGGAACGGGGGCCTGGCGGCAAGTCATCCGTGGTGATGAACTGCGAGGATGACATGACCACGGCGCTCTCGATGCAATTGCGCAGTTCCCGAACATTTCCCGGCCAGTCATAGGCATAAAGCGCCTGACGCGCCCTCGGCTCGAACCCTTCGATCTTTTTTCCGTTTTCCTGGGAAAACTCATGGAGAAACGTGGCCGCCAGAAAGGGGATGTCTTCCCGACGCTCGCGCAGCGGCGGAACGTGGATATTCACGACATTCAGCCTGTAGTAGAGATCTTCCCTGAAACGACCTTCGGCGATTTCCTGCTTCAGGTCCCTGTTGGTGGCCGCTATGAAGCGCACATCGACCTCGAGGGTCGACTCTCCTCCCACCCGCTCGAATTTCTTTTCCTGGAGAACCCGCAGAATCTTGATCTGAACATTCTGATTGATCTCGCCGATTTCGTCGAGGAAGAGGCTCCCGGTATCAGCCAGTTCGAAGCGGCCCCTTTTCCGCGCCTGGGCACCGGTGAAAGCGCCCTTTTCATGCCCGAACAGCTCACTTTCCAGCAGGCTTTCGGCGAGGGCCGCGCAATGGACCTTCACCAGAGGTTTGTCCCGTCGGGGCGAGAGGTTGTGGATGGCATCGGCGATGAGTTCCTTGCCAACCCCCGATTCGCCGGTGATGAGGACGCTCGCCCTCGTCGGCGCCACCTTGCGTACCAGATCGAAAATCTTCCGCATCGCCGTGCTCTTTCCGATGATGGAGCTGATTCGCTGCTGGGCCAGCACCTCCTCCCGCAGCTCCTGGTTCTTGATCGAAAGCTCCCGGATTTCCAGGGCATTCTTCGTGAGCTTCAGGAGATGCTCGAGATCGAGCGGTTTCGTTACGAATTCGAGGGCGCCATATTGCATCGCCGTCACGGCTTCGCTGATGTCGCCATGGGCCGTTATGATGATGACGGGAATGTTCTGCCAGCTGCGCTTGATATGCTGGAGAAGCTCCATGCCCGAAATTTTCGGCATCTTCAGATCGGTGATGACAAGATCGATATACTTTTCATCGAGGAGCTTGATGGCTTCCTGTCCGTCCGAGGCCGTGAGGGCGAGGTAGCCTTCCATGCCGAACGCTTCGGCCAGACCGTCTCGTATATTCTTTTCATCGTCGACGATGAGAATGGTGGACTGCATTCATTCCTCCGCGTGTGAACCCGCTATGGACGCCGTATCCTGCCAGCGGGGAAGGGATTTTTTCTCTTTCTGGGGTACGGGAAGATGGATCGTGAAAATGGAACCTACGCCTTCCTTGGATTCGAGGCTTATTTCCCCGGCGTGTTCCTTTATGATCTTGAACGTGATCGTGAGCCCAAGGCCAGTGCCACTTTTCTTCGTCGTAAAATAAGGTTCGAAAATTTTCGTGAGCAGCTCCTCGGGAATGCCCGTTCCCGTATCCGAAACGGAAATCCTCAGCTCATCGTTCAGATACTCGGCGTCGATGCCCAAGCTGCCTCCATCAGGCATCGCTGCCATGGCGTTCTGGATTAGATTGAGCAAGGCCTGCTTGATGTGCCGCTTGTCCATGAGAACCCGCGGCAAATCTTTCCCGATGGTCACCTTGACATCGATGCCTTTCCGGTCCGTCTCTGGCTGCACAAGGTCGGCGATCTCCTCGATGATGGGACCCGGGTCCTCGCTCAGAAGCTGAATGTCCATGGGCCTCACCGCGAAGAGGAAGTCCACGACGATGTGCTTGAGTCTCTCCATTTCCTCTTTCACGATATTGAGGTGTTTGTTCATCGCGGCCTTGTCCGGATTCTTGGCGCGGATGAGCTTTTCGAGGAGCTGTATCCTGATGGAGATCGAGCCGAGGGGGTTGTTTATCTCATGCGCCACCCCTGCCGCCAAGGTGGTCAGCGCGGCAAGGCTTTCGGCGCGGCGGAGCTGTGTCTCCTTCTTGCGTTTGTCGGTGATGTCCTCGATATGGATGATCGTTCCGGCGATTTTGTCGTCTGAAAGAAGGGCCGAAAGGCTGATCGCTATGATGCGGGTGGCGCCAGAACCCTGCAGGGCGAATTCGCGACCGAGGATGGTCTCCTCGGCGGTAAGCGCTTTGTAGAAAAAATCCTTGAGTTCCTCATCCGCGAGCGACATCCAGAAGGGATTCCCTCCCCAGCCACCCTGGATATGGAGGATGCGCTCCGCCGATTTATTGATGAGAACGGGCTCATGGTCTAGGTTGCAGACGATGATCCCATCGAACATGGATTGGAGGGCCGCTTCCAGTCTGTCGTTCGCCAGCACCAATTCATTGAAGAGGGAGCGCAGCTGATCGTTGGTGAGCTTGTCGGCGCGCGACAAGGCTTTTTCAAGGAATGATGATCTCATATGCTATCTCCGAAAGAGGTCGCGAGCACTTTGACAAGGAGGTCGGGATTTCTGTTCAGGGACCCATACTGCACGGCCGCTTCGCGCGCGAGGCGCGACCAGCGGTCCACCAGGGCGACGATGGCCGGTTCCCCGGCAGATTCCTTCAGCAGGTCGGAGAAGACCGACAGCAAGGCTTTTATGAATTGCACAAAGGAGCCCGCCATGGCTTTGTCCTTCGAACCAAAACCACCCGTGGCTTCCCCGAGTTCGTCCAGGAGCTCGGCGATGGATTTGCCCGCCAGGGCCGCTTCCTGGGCGATAGCGCGGCCGAAGGGGCCGATGGCGGGACTTTTATCGGTCAAGTCGGCAAGGATCCTTCCCGCGAAGCGTTCGGCATGGACACGGGCGAGCTGAGGCGGAAAAGGAATGCGCGATTCGAGATATGATTGCAGGCTCGGCGCCATTTCGTCGGATTTGAAAACGCGGGACAATACAAGAGCGGTGGCCGCTCCATCCCTCGGCGCGAAGGAATAGAGGCGCGAGCGCGAGAGGATGGTGGCCAGCATAGAGGCGCGCCTGCTCGTAAGCAGGATGAAACGGACCGTTTCCGGCGGTTCCTCCAGAATCTTGAGCATCGCGTTCCTGGCGGAATCCTGCATCCTGTCGGCGTTTTCGATGATGACCGTCTTCCGCCTGCCCGCGGGGGCGAGTTGGGCCCATACTTCCATGTTGCGGATCATGAAAACGCCGGGAGCCTCCGGAGCGAAGGGCTCGAGCGAGAGAGCGTCGGAATAGGCCGATTCCACAGCCTTCGCGATAGTGGCTGGAATTTCCCCGCCCAGCCCTTCCGGATCGATGAGGTCCAGGGCTTCCTCGATCGATTGCATCAGGGGTACGGCCTTGCCCAGCTTCGTCTCTTCGCCGCTCCACAGGGCGGGATTGAAACGGGCAAGCAGTTTCTGGATCGAACGCAGAAAGAAATAGGCTGAAGCCTGCCCCGGACTTCGGAGCAGGAATTCCCTGGCGACGATAATTTCCTCGGGAAAACTGCGCTTGCCCAGGAGCAGCAAATCGCCATGGATGAGCAGCCGATGCCTGGCACAGTCGGAACAGGAGCAATTCCAGGCGCCTTTCCTTGTGCAGGAGAGAATTCGGGCGGTTTCCAGCGCGGCCGTAAGTTTCCCCGAGGCGGGAGGCCCCGAAAAGAGCAGTGCCGGCGGCACGGAGCCGCTTTCAATATCGCCAATGAGGGAGGCCCGCGCTCCGTCCTGGGCAAGAAGGTTTTCGTACATGCGTCACTTCTTTTTCTTTAGGATATCCTGGAGATTCAGCGGCGACCCAGGCCCGCTGAGCGCTGGCCTTAGCGTTTCGTTGATCGCGGGTCCTATGAGCGGAAGTATAGTGCCCGCGAACAGGGACTGGGACAGGATGGCGCGCACATCGAAGAAAGGCTGAATTTCCATAATCACGAGGACGAGCGCCACGACGGCCAAACCCTCAGCGATACCGAGCGCGAGGCCAAGCACCCTGTCGAAGATATCGAGGTTTGCCGCTTCCAGTCCCTCTCGTATCAGCTTTTCGACCAGTTTCATGATGAGGAAGCCCAATACGAAGCAGACAATGAAGGCGATGACATACTGGACTGTTGGAGGCAGTCCTCCCGTTCCCAGTTTCTTGGCGGCGAAATCGATCACCGTATTCGAGAAAAGCAGGCCGACGAAGAGTCCTACGGCGTAGGACGCGACCGAGAGTACTTCCTGCACGAAGCCGCGGACAAAGCAGCGCGCGGCGAGAATGATGACGATGCCCGTGAAGATCCAGTCCATGGTACTCAACGACTACCTCCTGCGGCTTTGCGCACTTCCATAATGATGAGATCGGCGATGTAATCGGCCGACGACACCGTCGCGCCATCCGCCTTTCTCACCCTACAAAGGGCGAGTCCGGCCTCTCCTGCCTTCTTTGCGGCCAGCGGGTTTTCCAGGAAGCCGCGAATCGCCAAAATTGTTCCTTCCGAGGTTGCCTTGCCTTCGGTGAGGCATATCCCGGCGCCGGCCTTTTCAGCCATCTCCGCGTTTTCGACTTGGTCGCCCCTTGTTCCCGTTCCCGCGAGGGGAATGAGGACCATGGGCTTCCCGAGCGCCGCTGCCTCCCAGACAGTTCCCGCGCCAGCCCTTCCCGCGACGAGCGTCGAGGCGGCGAGAATGTCGCTCATCTCGTTGCCGATGTAGGGGAGGGCGAGGTAACGTCCAGGTTTTGCCGAATGGAACTCGGGATCGAACAGCTCTGTTCCGGTCTGATGGACGACGAAGGCCTTTCCCTCGAGATCGGGCAAAATCGTCCGCACGATATCATTCACCTGGCGCGAGCCTTGGCTTCCGCCGACGAAAAACACGATGGGCAGCCCGTCGGGAGCACCGAGAAAAGCCCGCCCCTTCTCGGCATCGCCTTTGAACAGGCTTGGCCTCACGGGATTGCCGACGACGGCGACCTTGGAACGCAAAGGGGCGGCGATCAAGGAGACTGTCTGCGGCCAGCTTACCAGTATTTTTGCCGCCGTAGCGGCGTTCAGTCTCGTCGCCAGTCCGGGGCTTGTGTCCGATTCGTGGGTGTAATAGGGAATTCCCATGGAGGCCGCGGCCTTGCAGGGGGGCACGCTCACATAGCCGCCCTTGGAGAAGAGGAAGGCGGGCCTTAGCGCGGCGAGAAGCCGCCTTGACGCGAAATAGCCGGCGATGACTCTGAACGCGTCCGCGAGGTTCTGGAGATTCAGCGATCGGCGCAGCTTTCCCGATGGAATGGCGAAATAGTCTATGCCTTCTTTTTCGACGATGGATCTGTCCAGGGGCTTTTTCGATCCTATCCAGACGACGCGGCCCGCAAAACCCTTTGCCTTCAGCGCCTGGATGACGGCGAGGCCGGGATAGATGTGCCCACCAGTGCCGCCCCCCGTGAAGGCGACGACTAGTGCATCGACATGGCTTTCGCGCGGCGGGGCGCGGCGACGTTCCGCGGCGCTCATTCGAGGAAGCCAGCCAGCTTTGCCATGGCGCTCAGGACGTTTTCATTCGTTTTTTCGCCCTGCATAATGGAAAGAACTTTGTTCGCGAGGAGTTTGCCGAGTTGGACTCCTTCCTGGTCGAAGGAATTGATATTCCACGCGAATCCTTGGAACATCACCTTGTTCTCGTAATGCGCGAAAAGGGCGCCCAACTGCCTCGGGCCTAGTCTTGAGCCGAGGAGGAAAGTGGAAGGGCGGCCGCCCGCGAAGCGCTTATTTGGATTGATGTCGTCCTTGCCCCGGGCGAAAGCCACGATTTGGGCAAGGAGATTGGCGACAAGTTTTTGTCGCGACGTCGTACCCATGGAAAGCGCATCCTCCGAGTGTTGGTTTTCCGCGAACCCAATGAACTGGAGCGGAACGATGTCCGTTCCCTGATGGAGGAGTTGATAGAACGAATGCTGTCCGTTCGTGCCCGGCTCGCCGAATACGACAGGTCCGGTTTTATAGTCTAATGGTTCGCCGGCGCGATTGACCGATTTTCCGTTCGATTCCATATCGAGCTGCTGGAGGTGCGCGGGAAATCGGGTCAACCCCTCGGCGTAAGGCAAGACAGCCGTGGATGGCATGCCGAGAATGTTCCTCTCGTAGAGGCCGATCATGGCGTCCAGGAGGACGGCGTTTTTCCGGATGGATGGCTCCATCGCGGCCTTGTCGACCGCGTGAGCCCCTTCAAGAAATTCCGCGAAGGTTTCGGCGCCGTAGGCGAGAGAGAGCATGACGCCGCCGACGGCGCTCGACATCGAATATCGTCCGCCGATGTAGTCATCGATGAAGAAACTCGCGATATAACCAGGATTTTGGGCGAGGGGGCTCGTTGTGCTCGTGACGGCCACGAGATGTTTAGAGCTGTCGAGGCCGGCGGCTTCGAGCCTGTTCCTGACGAGGGTTTCATTGGCGAGGGTTTCCTGGGTAGTGCCGCTCTTTGATACAAGGATGAAAAGGGTGGTTTCTGGGTCGATACCGCGCATCACGTTGTCGGCATCGTCCGGGTCGACGTTCGAAATGAACCATGCCTTCATTCGCTGCCGCTTCTCCGCCTTCGCCCAGCGTTCGAGAGCGATGGATGAGGCGCGCGGTCCCAGGTCGGAGCCGCCAATGCCGATTTGGACCGCCGCGGTGAATTGCTTCCCGGTCGAACCCCTGATCGTGCCCGAGTGGACCGCCGCGGCGAAATCGGCTACCCTTAGGCGCTCTCCTTCGTAAAACTCGCGCAAATTCCGCCCTGCCGAAATAACGGCGCCAGCCAGCTGTCCCCTGGCGAGATGGTGCAGCACCATGCGCTTTTCGCCGGTATTCATCATCTCGCCCGCGGCGAGCGCCCTGTACTTGTCAATGAGTTGCTGCTCGTCCGCGAGCCGCTGCAGGGCATCGATGATCGCTTCGTTGACGGGCGAAGCCGCGTAGCCGTAGGTGAAGGCCTCGGGCATTTTTATGGTATATTTCGCTATGCGCTCAGGCGTCAGCGCGGCCGCGACATCGACCTTCGGAAGGTCAGCCAGCGCGCTGAAGCTCCCGCATTCGTTTATATTCCTGTAATGGATCATGGCATTCTCCCCATCTGTATCCTTATGCTACATGATATGGCGAAAATCGCTACACTTCAAGGTCAAGAACGCTTCGATGAGGCGGCTCTGGCCAGGAATATCCTGCCCTTCATGAGGCGGTCCGTCCTCGCCACCACGACGCCTCTCGCGAGCGCTTCGCGCAGGAGAGCGAGAACTTCGCGCTCATCCCACGCGGCGAGCAGACCGGCTCCCGCGCAGGTCGGCGGATGAGCCAGGTATGCCGACATCGCCTTGTCTCCACGATGGCCCAGCAAGGGCGCCGACATGGCCATATGTTCGAGCGCGGTTTGGCGGAGCAACCTCGCGCTCTGGCTGATGTCGAAACGGCCTCCATTACGGCCGAAGAACTCCCTGATCTCGGCAAGGCCTTCGGGCGTCGATCGCGCCGTTCCGTCGCAGACATCGCAGCCTGAACAAGGCGACGAAAGATCGGATCCCATGAGCGCGAGAAGCTGTCTGCGGCGACAGCCGCCGGAAGTTCCGTATCCGAGGAATGCCTCTCGTCGAACCGCGCGCGCGTCATTCGCTTCATTGGCTTCCTTCGGCGGGCTTGTTTCGGATCGAGGATCGCGGCTCTCGCAATGGATGAGGATCGCTTCGGCTCGCCCTCCATCCCTGCCGCCGCGTCCGGCTTCCTGAATGTAGGCCTCCACCGATGGCGGTTCAGTGTAATGGATGACGGTGCGAATATCCCTTTTATCGACTCCCAGGCCGTATGCGCAGGTAGCCGACAGAACGCCATCCGCGCTTTTCATGAACCAGGCCTCGACCGCGTTCTTCTCTTCTCTCGACAGGCCCGCATGGTAGAATTTGGCATCAAGATCGGTGCTTCCCCGTATGATTTCGCATATTTTTCTCACTCCGTCGCGCGATTGGCCGAATACGATAAGGGGCTTCGCTTTGTTCCGGACAAGGCGGACAAGGGTGTGGACTGGTGAAAGGGTGGGTTCGACCGAATATCGGATGTTCGGCTTGTCCATATCGGCGGTGACGAGCGTAAAACCATCGGCGCCGAAAATATGGCGAGCGATGGCCTCCGCCACTGCGGGGCTTGCCGTGGCGGTTAAGGCGCTCACGACTTTCGGATGGATGACATCGATACATTCCCGAAGTTTCAAATACGCCGGCCTGAATGTCTCGCCCCATTCGCTGACGCAATGCGCCTCATCGATTGCCATATGGAAGACTCCAGCGCCGGCGAGAAATTCGCGGAGCCGGGGGATGGCAAGGCATTCGGGATTCGTGATCACTATTTTCGCCCGGCCTTTCTGTACGATTTCGCATTGAGTCTTCCATTCCTCCTCTTCCAGGCCGCCCCTGAACATGGCTGAGGTAATTCCCCGCCTGTCGAGGCTGTTCTTCTGGTCATTCATCAGGGCGAGGAGGGGATATACGACGACCGTCGGTCCGGGGGAGAGAAGGGCGGGAAGCTGGAAGCAGATGCTCTTTCCAAAGCCCGTGGGGAAAAGGACCAGCTGCCGAATGTCTTCCCCTGTTTCCATCGCGTCGAGAATATTCGCCACCGCCATCCTCTGAAGGGGGAAGAGGTAGTCGATACCGAATTGAGCCTGGGCGAGTTCCGATATGGGATCATCGCGTGCCATGGCGTTTTCGAGGCAGTCCACATAATCGCTACGTAGCGTTCTGCCGAATGGCGCTTCAATCCGCGGAATTTTGCGATTATCGCTAATCTTATATATTTTAAAATATCGATAATTTAATATTTGCATAAACGAATGTTTTAATATATGCTTTTTCGCTGTGGCCGCAGGCCATAAACTTTTACGCATAGGAGTTTTCAATGCAAAAGCGAATCGGGATTGTACTCGCGATCGCCTTTCTGGCCCTCGTTTCGGCGAGCGCCCAAGGACTGTACCTCGGACTTGGCCATGCGCCCAATTTCCGCGTAGGTCCCGGCAAAGACAACACGGGAACGCCCGTGTATAGCTTCAATTTCGTCTATTCAGCGGTCGTTTTCGACGCCGCGGGCAAAGTGGTAAGCTGTGAATTCGATGCCCTCGAGGTCAGCACGCCGAACTACGATGGCGCTTCCATGCCCCATTTCTCGGGTTGGCCCGGGAGTCCGGAACCCAATTTCACGGATCACGCGACGGGAAAAGTAACCGGAAAGGCTTCAACGATGGTCGATTCCATCGCCACCGAAGTGAATGGATGGAAAACCAAACGCGATCGCGGAGATGCTTATGGCATGAATCCGAGGAATGATTGGTACCATCAGATGGATGTGTATCAGAAATTATTCGTCGGCAAGACAGTGGACGAAATCAATGCCTGGTTCGCGCGATATTTTAGCGACCTGAATGGCCGCCCCCTGAATCCCGAGACCAAAAACGACAAGGATCTGGCAAAGGTCGAGAAGCTGTCGCCAGCGGAAAAAGCCATGCTCGTCGATGTCCGCACCGGCGCCACGATGAGCCTCAATGATCCGCATGGAGCCTATCTCGCCGCCTTGATGAACGCCTGGGAGAATCGCAAGCCTCTCGTCAAATAAGCCTGCAAAATCCGTTTTCGAGACGCTGAGTCTGCCTTCGGGCGGGCTCGGCGTTTTTATAAGCCGCGCTTCGGACAAAGCGCCTCGATCGGGCACAAGCCTCTTTCCCTCGAGCAAGCGGGCGTTCGAGCGGTGCAGACATATTTGCCATGCCGGTTCAGCGCGTGAGAGAGGGAAGTGTGATATCGCTCATCCACATTCGCCCTGAGAATATTTTCGATGGCGCCAGGGTCTTTTTTTTCATACACCCCTAACCTGAAGGCCACTCTCATTACATGGGTATCGATAATCAAGCCTGGGCTGCCAAAGCACGCCGATGAAACGAGATTTGCCGTCTTGCGGCCAACACCCGGCAGTCCGAGCAGCTCGTCCATCTCTTTCGGGACCTTATTCTCGTAGGTGTCGCGAAGAATGCGCGATGTCATGATGAGATGGCGGGCTTTTGTGTGGAAAAAACCGACTGAATGTATTAAAAACTCGACATCTTCAAGTTTGGCGGATGCGAGTTCTGCGGGGCTTGGGTATTTCTGGAAAAGCGATGGGGTCACCGCGTTCACTTGCGCGTCAGTGCATTGAGCGCTCAGCACGACAGCGCATAAAAGCTCGAAGCAGGAGGAATATTCCAGGAGAGGTTTTGCGTCCGGCCAAAGGGGAACGAGAATTTCGCGGATGCGGGAAATCCGGTTTTCCAGATTTATGTCATGCGGTCGACTATTCACTGCCACGGGGGGAGTATTCCATGACGAAGCTATCGAGGTAAAGCCGGGAGTCGCCAAAACTTGACCAATGCGATGCGGATGCTATAGGATCACTTATTCTTCCAGGAGGGAAATGCATGAATCCGGTATCCCTGAAAGGCCGCTCCCTGCTCACATGGATCAACTTCACGCCCGAGGAAATTCGGCATTTTCTCAATCTGACAAAAAAAACAAAGGCAGAGGCCCGGAAAAAGGCTGTTCATCAGCGCTTCAAGGGCAAATCGATCGCGCTCATTTTCGAGAAGCGTTCGACAAGAACGAGAGCCGCTTTCGAAACCGCCTTTGGCGAGGAGGGCGGCCATCCCGTCTTCCTGTCGAGCCAGGATATACAGCTTGGAGCCAAAGAGTCGATTGAGGATACGGCCCGAGTGCTCGGCCGGATGTTTGATGCCATCGAATTCAGGGGATATAGGCAGGAAGACGCTGAAACACTTGCCCACTATGCGGGGGTGCCGGTGTACAACGGACTCACCGACTCCTTCCATCCCACTCAGGTATTGGCCGATTTTTTCACCCTCGAAGAAGAGTTTGGCGATTTTAAGGGGAAGAAGCTTGCTTTTATAGGTGATGGAAGGAATAATGTCGCGCGCTCCCTCATGGTGATATGCTCGAAACTGGGCGCCAATTTTTCCATCGTGGCTCCGAAAGCGCTCTGGCCGGACATCGAATTGCGGGATATGTGCCAGGCTTTTGCCAGGGAATCGGGAGCCTCGATCGAGATTACCGAAGACAAAGAAACTGGAGTGAGAGGCGCGTTCGCCCTTTACACCGATGTATGGGTTTCGATGGGAGAGGAATCGCGCAAGACTGAGCGTGCTGCGCTGCTTCTGCCCTATCAGGTAAATGCCGCGCTCATGGCTTCTACCGGCAATCCTCGCTGCGTATTCCTGCATTGCCTGCCGGCCGTTAAGGGCGAGGAAGTGTCTTTCGATGTATTCGAAGGGCCGCAGTCGAGGGTTTTCGTGCAGGCGGAAAACCGGAAGCATGCGATCAAGGCGATACTGCTTGCTACCTTGTAAAAGTAAGCCCGCCTCATTACCTTATTGATGCGGAATGCCGGCCTGGACGGCGCGGATGAGTTCGCGGAGCTTCGCGGCCGAACATCCGGGTTCGGCGGAAAGGATATGTGATCATGAAAAAAGTCCCCCAGGGGATCATCTGGTTCGTTGAAAACCACGACTGTTTCTATGTATTGGGTCATCGCGAACCTGACGGGGATTGCATCGGCTCCCAGCTCGCGCTCGCATCTTTCCTCAAAGCGATAGGCAAACGCGTTCATGTGCTGTCGTCGGGCCCTTTTACCCGCTCGGAAATCATCCAATACGAACACAAATTCAAGAACGAAGCTCCTCCCGAACGCGATTATGAGAGAGCTGCAGCCCTCGTGCTTGACTGCTCCTCCATGTCGAGGATCGGGATCGTGAGTGAATCGATGCCCAAGGTGCCCATAGCATTCATCGATCACCACGCTTCCAGCGAAGTGCCCGGCGAATCGGATTACCTCGATCACACGGCTCCCGCTGTCACCGCCATGGTCTTTCTTCTCATGGAAGCGATGGGGCATGAGCCATCCAAGGAAGAAGCGGACCTGCTCTTTTTTGGGCTTTGCACCGATACGGGATTTTTTCGCCATGTCGACGAAAGAGGAAGCGCGACCTTTGAAATCGCCGCCCGCCTTGTTAACGCGGGTGCTTCGCCCAAGCGCACTTTCCTGGAGATAAATGGAGGCAAAACCCTCAACTCCAGAAAACTTCTCGGGGAAATGCTCCTTCGCATGGAACCTCATTACGATGGAAAACTTATAGTCTCCCATGTGACGCTCGACGACCAGCAGCGATATGGAATTTCCAGCAGGGACTCGGATATCCTGTACCAATTGATGATGAGTATCGCTGGCTGCGAGGTTTGCTTTGTCGTGAAGCAGGAAGCAGAAAAGCAATGCACGGTGGGCTTTCGATCCAGGGAAAGAGTGAATGTCGCCGAAATAGCCGCCCTCTATGGCGGTGGCGGACACAGGCTCGCGTCCGGGCTTTCCATGCAAGGAACGATCGATACGGTGATGGAAACCCTCATTAAAGCATTCGCGCCAGTATTCGACAATTAATGCTTGATAAGATTTCGCATCGCCGCTTGCCTGAAGATAGACAATAGCTTGCTGCAAGAGAGGAAAGTGCAACAAAAGGCAACAATTCAATAATTACGAATTCGTCCATTTCCCAAAAGCCCGTCACAGCATTGTTTTTGCTTTCGATAAATCTATAAGAAATAAAGAATAAGGCGAAAATTAATGCCACGCGGTGTTTTACGCTGCGATTGGCATCCCTCCTGCATCTTGAATGCCATAGGAGGGCCGGCGATGGTTTCAAACGCGTTCGCTGCAAAATATTCCAAGGTGCCGGAAGGGAACAGTCTGGCGCCCTTCATGGAAGAATTGAGCCCCAAGGAATCCGTCATTCTGCTCTCGCTGGCGGGGAAGGTTTTCTCGAGTCCCCGCCGATACGGATTCAGTTCTGGCGACGAAGCGGCTGAGGCCTTTATCCGCTACAAAAAACGTCTACGATCCATCATCCATAAAAGCGGCGATATCCATGACAATAAGGATGCCTACATAGATTCCTGCCTGCGATTTCTCGCGAAATCGGTGCAGCGGTCATTCCGGAGAAAGGAATTGTCCGATTTTATTCTGGAAAGCGCCGGGGAAGGCTCGAATTGCGCCGTCATCCCGGTTGATTGCGGCCTCGAAGTCTGCCCTTCAATGGCCGGCGATAATGAGCGATTTATAAGCAGTATTTCTCCTTCATATTTTCTCGAGCGAATGGGCGCGGAGGAAAAGCGACTTCTCTACCTCGTCATAAAATGCGCCTGGGAAATGAATGATGTCATGGCGGAAAAAGCCGCCGCCCGAATCGGCGTACCGATTCTTTGGCTCTGCGCTTTGCTTCACCAGGCAAGCGCCTCACTTGAATCTTCCAGACTATGCTTGGCGCGCATGAACGAAAGGATCAACGCGATGTGGGTGCGCCTCAGGCTGATAGAAGCGGAGCTTCGCGGCGACAATGTGCGGCAGGAGCGACGCGAAAAGCTCTTGGAGAGCGCGGAACGCTGCAGAATGCGCTACAAAACTCTCCTGGAACGTAAAGGGAAGTATCGCATCCTCGTCTCCAACAGGGCCATCGCCGAACTTCTGCGGATACCCAAAGGATCGGTCGATTCAGGCCTGTTCTATCTCAAGGCAAGCTTGCGCGGAAAGCTTGAAGAACCCTGATCGGTCAGGCTATTCTGCATGCATGGAAATTCTTGTCGCATCTTTCAATACGCATAAGATTGAAGAGCTGAAACCTCTCTTTGCCTCCCACCGGCTGCTGAGTCCCGCCGATCTCGGGTATGCGGAAATGGAAATTGAAGAAGATGGATCCAGCTATTTCGAAAACGCGCTCATTAAGGCCAAGGTTCTCCATGCGCTGACGGGCATGCCTACCTTGGCTGATGATTCGGGTTTGTCGGTCGCTACCCTTGGTGGCGCTCCGGGCATTCATTCTTCCCGCTATGGCTCGAAGGATGGGCGCCAGAAGCTTTCGACCGCCGAACGCAACGCCCTGCTTCTGGCTGAAATGGAGGGTGTTAAGGACAGGGTCTGCGCGTTTTACTGCTGCCTCGTCTTCATTTACGGACATGACCGATTTCTCAGCGTTCAGGAGACTTGCCCTGGAATCCTCACTGAGACTCCTCGCGGTGACGGCGGGTTCGGTTACGATCCCCTTGTTTTCCTGCCCGAATTGGGCAAAACGGTTGCCGAGCTCGAGCCAGAGGTGAAGAATATGGTTTCCCATCGTGGCAGGGCGGCAAGGACCATGAACATCTTGTTGCAGTCCTTCGATCCGCGGCGCTGATCGGCGACCGCGTCCTCTCGTGATAGGCGCTGACAAAAAAAGCCGCGAGGGCAAACCCTCGCGGCTTTCTCATCACATGATGGAGCGTTATTTTGTTTCGGAAGCCTTGATTCCGTACTTGCGGTTGAAGCGCTCGATGCGTCCAGCGGTGTCGACGAGTTTCTGTTTTCCGGTAAAGAAGGGGTGGCAGGCGGAGCAGATTTCCACCTGTATGTTCTTTACCGTCGAACGGGTCTCGATGACATTGCCGCAGGCGCAGGTGATGGTTGCAAGTTCATACTTCGGGTGAATTCCCTCTTTCATATCGTTCCTCCACTGCGTCGCCATGGCAAACAATGCCTGAAAACCGGCCATTGTGACGGCGATTGAATATTGCCCCGTAATATACTCCCAAAACCCTTGGAACGTCTATCAGTCCGCGCTGGAATAGGAAGGGCCGCTCATGGATTTTAGGAAGGCCTCATTATTCTTGGTTTTCCCCATTCTGTCAATTAGAAGCTCGATTATATCCGAATCGTCCATGGGATTGATGACCCTGCGAAGCACCCAAATCTTCTGCAGTTCCTCCTCGGTGAGGAGAATTTCTTCCTTTCTCGTGCCTGATTTCTTGATGTTGATAGCAGGGAAAAGCCTCTTGTCGGAGAGGCGCCTGTCGAGGTTGATTTCCATGTTGCCGGTGCCCTTGAATTCCTCGAATATTACTTCATCCATTCGGCTTCCCGTATCGATAAGGGCGGTGGCGATGATCGTGAGCGAGCCCCCCTGTTCGATGTTGCGCGCCGCGCCGAAGAATCGCTTGGGCTTGTGCAAGGCATTCGAATCGACGCCTCCCGACAGGATCTTGCCCGAAGTGGGTACGGTTTGATTGTAGGCACGGGCGAGGCGGGTTATCGAGTCGAGGAGGATCACGACGTCCCGACCATGCTCCACGAGGCGCTTTGCCTTTTCAAGGACCATTTCAGCGACCTGGACGTGGCGGGTCGCCTGCTCGTCGAAAGTCGATGATATGACCTCTGCCTGAACGGAGCGCTCCATGTCGGTGACTTCCTCCGGGCGCTCGTCGATGAGAAGGACGATGAGGTACACTTCCGGATGGTTGGTCGTAATGGCGTTGGCAATCTTCTGGAGCAGTATGGTTTTGCCAGTTTTGGGCGGCGAAACGATAAGGGCGCGCTGGCCTTTGCCGATGGGGCAGAAGAGGTTGATGATCCTTGTCGAGAGCTCTTCGGTCGTGGTCTCGAGATTGAGCTTGTGGTTTGGATAGAGAGGGGTCAGGTTCTCGAAGGGAATGCGGTTTTGCGCCACGGCGGGCTCGTCGAAGTTCACGAGTTCTATGCGAAGCATTGCGAAGAATCGTTCGCCTTCCTTGGGACTTCTGATCTGGCCGTAGACCGTGTCGCCCGTTTTCAGGTTGAAGAGCCGAATCTGCGAAGGAGAAATATAGATATCATCGGTTCCCGAGAGGTAGGAATTCTGAGGCGAGCGGAGAAAGCCATAGCCGTCGGGTAGTATTTCGAGCGAGCCGTAGGCATAGATGATGCCACCCTTGTCGGTGTGGGACTTCAGGATGTAAAAAATAAGTTCCTGTTTCCGCAGCGCGATGAGTTCATCGTGGTTTATGCCGTACTTTGCCCCAAGATCCCGCAGATCCTTGATGCCCATCTTCGACAAATCGTTGATGAGAAGCCTTGCGCGCGAATCGCTGTGTTGTTCCTGCTTTCCGTTTTCATGCGGCCGCTCGTTAATGAGCCTGTCGAACGATTCCTGCTTGCGCACAAAACCATTTCTGGTTTCTCGTTCTATCGCGGCAGCGGCCGCTACGTCGAACGCTTGTCGTGGAGGACCTCCCACGCCTTCCGTGTCCTGCGAAGCGGCGCGGGGCGGGGCGCTCTGCTCCAAATCGATAGACGGCTGATGCTGGGGGAGATCGTCATTCTGGCTGGGCATGGCTCCGGCGTGAGTTGGCTTTCTTCTAAGCTTTATCTTTTTCATCGATTTTCCCGCTTGGGATTGAACATTTCCATTTTCGTGGCTGGGTGATTCAGCGATTGGGAAGTGTGGTTCGATGTCCCCAAGGAGGGGTTGGTCAGGACCGGTGTTCTGCGCAGAGGATTCGGTTTCGGTTTCTTCCATCTGATCCTTCTTTTGGTTTTCCAGCATACGAGTTTTTCGGAAAATAGCCATTAAAAACTCCGTTGTAGGACGGATATCGGACGTACCTGACTGCATGATCAGGTTGACCGTTTATCATTTCATTGATTGTCTATGGATTCATGTAAGCAGTGGATTCCGGCATTGGATAGCCCAGCGCCGGTCAAGGCACCCGCCTAATTTTTTCTCTCTCTGAAAGGCAGTATTCTATCTACCAACAATACTATAGTATCCACTCTCCAATATGTCAATCGCCGTTTCCAAGCATCGTGATATGGCCTTCGAAGCGCGATGCGCTGGAAACGCTCATCGCCGGAGCTTCCACTTCGGCGCTTACGCTCGCCTTGTCGCCTAACTCCACGAATCCGCTCGCCTTGATGGAGCCGCTAAAACGACCAAAAACAGAAAGGGAACGCGCGCTTAAGGTGCAGGAATCCACGGCAGCCCCATTTTCAATCGTGATATGAGCCACAGACTCGATCGTTCCGGAAAAACTGCCTTTTATGAGAAGGCTGGCTTCGGTTCTTAGGTTGCCTTCCATTTTCACGTGTTCGCTCAATTCCGTCGAATAGAGCAGGGGCCTTACTTTTCGAGGAATAACCATGGGCGAATCTTTGCATGAGCCATAAACGATGTCAATAAAAAAAAGAGCGAAAACCGCTGAGGTTTTCGCTCAAGTATGCCTATTGCCGCCGTACCCATTGAGCCTTCGCGTTATAGGCGAAAGCCGCTTCCGTATCCGTCAGGATTTCTTGAATGTTCGCGAGATAATGGAAGCTTCCATTTCCCACGCCGCTTTTTTCAATTCGCGTCCGGGCCTGAAGCCGGCGACGCCGTGGTCCTGAACCGAGACGATCTCCCCGGTTTTGGGATTTCTAGCCTTGGTTCGGCCCTTGCGAAGCTTGACTTCAAATGTCCCGAAGCCACGCAGCTCGACCGTTTTGCCGCTTAGAATCGCTCCCTTGATTTCCGAAAATAATCCGTCGATCAGCTCGTGTATCTCTTTCCGGGTCGTTTTGCTCGAAGGAGAGAGGGTCGCATACAGCGCATCGATCAATTCGGCCTTGGTAAGTTTTTCAGCCATTTCGCTTATACTCCCATGATCCAGAATGCCAGCTATGCATCGCACCGGCTGAGGAAAATCCTAAAATAATCAACGCAAAGCGTGTTCAGGCGCCAAGTCTGTTGACGAGTTTCTGCATTCGGGATTTCTTGCGCGCCGCTGTGTTTTTCTTGACAATGCCCTTGCCTGCAGCTGTATCGATGCGTTTGATCATATCGAGAAGCGCTTCTTTCGCGGCTGGCGTGTCTTTCTTTTCGGATGCCGTAACCACTTTCTTGGCGGCGGTTCGGATAGCGCTCTTTACGCCCTTGTTTCTTATGCGGCGCTTTTCGTCCTGCCGCATTCTTTTTTCAGCAGACAAATTCTTCGTGCTCAAAGGGAGTCCTCCCAGGATGATGCTCGATTCATAATGAACCGGTATAATCAACTAATTCGACTAGGAAAACTAACAGAGAGAGCCGATGATTGTCAAGACTGCAATTGACTCCAGCTCCTCATTCTGATTAAATAGGATAACGAATTAGACTATTTATCGAGAAAACCGCAATGAATATTGTTATCGTGGCCGTCATTTTGACCGCCTTCTTTTTTTGGGAAATTCCCCTGCTTCTCACCATCATCTTTTCATCCAAGGAAACAGTAAGGCGGCGGACCTTGTTCTTCGAGGACAAGGCTGTCGGTTCCATTGTCTCGCTTTTCCGCACCTATAGGGGATTCGCCGTTCAGTTCGAGAATCGAATTAGTCAAGCTCTTCCGAGGCGCTATATCGTCGTATCGAATCATCAGAGTCTTCTTGATATCCCGATAATAATGAATCTCTTGCCGGATGGTCGCCGCGCGCGCTTTGTTGCCAAGCAAGAACTGGCGTGGGGAATTCCCCTCATCTCTTTGCTGCTCAGGACATCGGGGCACTGTCTCGTAAAGAGAAAGGGTGATGCCCTGCAGGCAGTGCGATCCGTGCGCGCCATGGCCCAGCGATGTAAAGCGGAGGGGACTATTCCCGCGATATTCCCGGAAGGCACCCGATCGAGGACCGGGGCTTTGGGCGTTTTCCATTCCGCCGGCTACAGGAAAATACTGGAAGTCGAGCCGCTCCCCATCCTTGTCGTTGCGGTTGAGGGAGGCTGGAAGGTCGCGAAGTTGAGGGATTTTTTCAGGAATTTCGGCAAAACCGGGTATTCAGTGCGCTTCCTCGCTGTTCTCCCCGCGCCCAATGGCAGGAAGGAAGCTTTGGCAATGCTGGAAAAGTCGCGTTCGCTGATCGCTGAATCGCTGGAAGAATCGAGAGGTGGAGCGGCCCCGGACAAGGCCGTCAGGGGCCGTTAGAAAAATCAGTTAAAATCGCTGGGCTTTCGCTCGACGCGCTTGCACTTTTCGCATTCCGCGACATTCTTCACTTTGCCATTTTCGAAGATTGTCTTCATCTTAACTTCACCGCCGCAGGGGCAGTAGAAGTGGTGCGTGCTGCTGGACGTACGGGCGTTCTTGGAAATCTGTGCCATTGCATTCTCCTTGGAAAGACGAGATAAGATATACGTTTAGCCTCCTCTGTGTCAACCTTTCGGCGCGGCGTCGCGCGGGAGTTGCCGGCATAAAAAAAGACCGCCGGATAAGGAGGAATATCCGGCGGTCAACACAAAAGGAGGCGCATGAAGAGCAAATTGCTGTCGTCCTGCATTAATAAGAATAACGCAAAATGGCGAAAGTTACCAATGAAAAGTTCGATTTTTTCATTTTCCCAAAATTTTATTTATGAGGCTTAAAATGCTTTTTTGAGGAATGCGTCGTTTGGATGCCTTGGTTTTGAAATCTCGGGCGGCATCGCCGATACCGATATCCTTGTGACTGACGTGTTTTTTCAGCTCATCCCAGTGGTGGACGAGAAAGAGGTAGAGATCGGCGAGGGTTCTCCCGGGGAAAAGGGGAAGGATCTTCTCTTCCTTTATGGCGAGCACGATGGGCGAATAGACATTTTCATGCCAGGACCACATTGCGGAAGCAAACTCTATTTCAGCTGAATCCTGCTCGTTCAGATAATATTTATGGACCGCAATGTGCTCGCGGATCGTATCAAACCTGCCTGTTTCCGAAAAATCGAGATCGTCCTCCCCAATGACCGACAGGTAATGGGTATCGGCAAAGAACTGCTTTTTTTCATAATCGATCGCCGCTCGCTTCAACTCCTCAATCGTCATATTCGACCTGAGCTCAATGTTCGCCTGCAGCGATACAACCTCGGCGTCGATGTCCTCCTGCCCAAGCGATCTCGCCACCGAAACCCGATGGTTGCCATCTCTTACGAAATAGATGCCGCCCATTTCGTAGAGCCTGACAGGCGGCAGGCTTATGTCCTGGTAATATGTTTTATCGATGCTCATCCAGCGCTGTTTCAAATGCTCTTTCCGGGGAAGAAAATGCCGGTTGAAATCCCTGTATCGCCCTTCGCTGCCGACGATCTTTTCAAGAGGAACGGTTACCAGCCCGGAATATACCTCACCATCTGGCTTTAGAAGCTGCTTCGCTATATCGAATGGAAGCAGATCCTCCTTTGATGGCTTGAAGATGTGTGATAATCTAGACAGAAGCGCCTTTGTCTGCGCCTTATAGAAATCCTGTTCGGCCATGGCATCGAAAACGCCGCTCATCGCAAGTTCTCCTTGGATAGGGAGAGCACTCTATGTCCATATACATTGACCACGGTCGTGGCGCCAATCTTCTGTTCCCGCAATTCTCGGCTGTCGTAGACATGGACATGGCCATGCACGAAATAGGTGGGGGCAGCCAGGTTAATCAGCCATCTGAATGAACTGAAGCCTTGATGACACCGATCCTTCGCGTCGTGAATACCCCTCGGTGGCGCGTGCGTAAGGATTATGTCCACTCCTCGCCCGGTCAGCAGTCTCATAACAAGCAACCGGGGAACCAAGGCAAACAGGTGCATCTTCATTGAAAAATCCGAGAATTGGTTGGGGCCGCCATTGTAAAGCATGGATCCTGGCAGGCCGAGTACCGATATTCCCGCTTCCTTCCTGATGCGGAAGGCGAGCCGTCCGAGGCTGTATCGAGACGCGCCGGAGCCGAAATCGCTGCTGGATGCCGAATGCAGGGGACTTCGTTCCGCGCGATCGTCGGGGTCGTGGTTGCCGGCTACCGAGATGATGGGGCGATTCAGCATGGAAGCGATGAAGCCCAGATATTCATCCGGAAGATCCCCCGCCGAGAGTATGAGGTCAACATCCCCGAAACGATCGCGGATGGACGAAGAATAAACGAGAAGGTCGACTTCGTCTGCCACGCAGAGAATTTTTATATCGTTCACGCCGTGATTCTCCCTACCATACGATATAGCGCAATTTTGTCGAATCTCGCCCATATAGGCCTGCCGTGGGGGCAACGGGGGAAGGGAAGCGCGAGAGCCTTGGCGATCAGCGCCCTCGCCGCGAAATCGTCGAGGAGGTCCCCGTCCTTTATCGCGGCTCTGCACGACATCGTCGCTATAAAATCATCGCCAGTACGGCCTTCCTCGGCATTTTCTCCAAAACAATCGACGAGGGCGGGAATTCCTTTCTCCCCCAGGAAAGCGGGAATGGCGTTCACCACGAAAGCGTCGCTGGAGCGTTCGATGGCATAGCCCATCCTCTCCAGATCAGGCAATGCTGCCGTCAGTTTGCGCTTTGCTTCTTCATCCTCGCTCTCGAAGAGGAAAGGCACCAGGAGGGCTTGGCTTGCGGACTTGGATCCGGATAACTCGTCGTAGAGGATTCGTTCATGGGCCGCGTGTTGGTCAAGAATGAAGAGTTCCGAGTCCTTTTCGAAGACAAGGAAAGGGCCGAAAGCTCTGCCTAGATAGTGGAAGGAGCGTGGGGAATCGGAGTCTTTGGGCGGAAAGCTGGACGAAGGCGCTTCGCGCGCCCATGCTTCGCCCGGAGTCTTGCGCGCGGCGGCAAGCTTTTCCCAGAATACTGAATCCAGGTCGCTTCTGGCATTCCTTGGCACGTCATGATTCCTCGTTTCGATATCTGGGGAGAATCCGGGAAGCGAGGCCTCGCCTCCGCGTCCTATCCACATATCCGTTGGACCCGCTCCAAGCACACCATGCAAATGCGCTCTGAACGCCGAATGGAAAGCGGATTTGATGGGCTCGGGATTCTTGAGGCGCACTTCCTTCTTGGCTGGATGGATATTGAAATCCGCCTGAGAAGGGTCAATTTCCGCGAAAAGAAAAGCGCAAGGTTTCATTCCGCCCGGCAGGTACTCCGAAAAGGCGTATTCAAGCAGACTAGTGAAGCCCCATTCCGGCACCTTGCGCCTGTTCACGAATACTTGCAGGTATTTCCTGTCTTTCCTGTGAAAGGAAGGATCTGCGTAAATCACCCGTATGCTCGCTCCCCCTGCCTCGGCATCGAAGCGGAATAGAATGCTGGCTGGTATTTCCTTATAGAGAAGGGCGATCCTCTCTTCCACCCTGGTTTTTGGGAAATGCTCCGTTTCGCCGCTCGAGTTCCATACGAATCCTATGGATGGGTGGGCGATGGCTCGTTCGATGAATATCTGGCGGCAGAGCAGAGCTTCCGAAGCAGGCCGCTTGAGAAATTGGCGGCGCGCGGGAAAGCGCTCGAAGATTCCCTGAACCGTGACTGTCGTCCCTTGTCGCATGGGGAGGGGCGCGATGGAAGAATCGCTTCCTGGCTCCTTCTGAAGGCGCCAACCAACTTCGGAGCCTGCTTCCCTGCTCGCGATCTCGAGCCGCGCGACGGCGGCTATGGATGCTAGGGCTTCACCGCGGAATCCAAGCGTTCTAGCCAGGAGAAGATCGTCGGCGCTCTCGATCTTGCTCGTCGCGTGCTCTAGAATCGACAGTGCCAGGTCTTCCCTGGACATCCCCAAGCCATCGTCGGATACGCGGATGAGATCGATGCCGCCCTTCTCGATTTCGATGTTGATTTCTAAAGCGCCTGAGTCGATCGCGTTGTCAATAAGTTCGCGGAGGGCCGATGCTGGTCTATCGATCACTTCACCGGCGGCGATGAGGCGGGATGTCTCGGGTGGGAGCAGGTGGATGCGTGCCATGGCTTTACTATAGCCACTTCATTCACATAAAAAAAGGACGCCTCCGTAGAGGCGTCCTGGAAATTAGCGATAGGGGAAGGGTAGCCGCGCTTTGCAGAGGCGCCGCCTGGTTTGCTCCCTCTAGAATCTGAACCTTGTCTCGATCGTTATCGCCGGCGCCATCTTTATACCCTTGCTTGGGTCGGCGGAATCGATAAAGACGATGTTGCCCAGCGAATCCCTCTCGGCGACAGCCTTGAAGATCACGCCAACAGCCAGGTTGGGGGTGCTGGGAATGGGGATTTCAATCTCGCCGGCGAAGGCCGTCTTTTCATCGAAGAACACGAAACTGCCATCGGCGAGGGAGTTTACGAGCCCCCACTTGTCGTAGTAAATCGCTCCCGCGACATCGACGACAGGAATCAGGCCTTTCTTGATTGTGACTCCGGCATGGAATTCGTCATTGGCCACGGCGCTGAGCGTAAAGCCGACAGCGGGATCCCATGGCCACATATAGCCCGCGGTGAGGGTCAGCTTGTCCTTAAAGAGGGAGAAGCCCGCCTCGCCGTAGATGCCCATGACCGTGGGGGCTGTCGATATGCTTTGCGTGCCATCGAGATAGCCAATGTACTGTTGAACATAGATCGAACGGCTGCGCTCATAGGTTGAATCAAAGAAGGCGGGCCTGAATATGCCAGTGAAGTAGCGATACTCCAAACGCCAGTCGATGAAGAGGACGTTGCCGAGGAAACCCGTCGCGGCGCCCCAATTCTTTGGGCCGCCATCCCATATAAGGCTGGTCTGGAATCCGCTGGCGATGTCCTGCGTCGCGCCTACATTCGGGCTGGCGAAGCCAGTCTTGACATAGGGGATGGTGACCGAAGCGTCGGCAAATGCCCTTAAGCTGAAAAGCGCGTTGGATTTGATGATCGGGAGGTCGAGATCCACGCCGGATCCGACAAAGACGAAATTATCGGCGGCCGCGGCATAAGCCGTTCCCGCGAGATCCTTGGATGCCGCGAGGTCAGCCACGCCCGAAATGCCGAAGGCCAACTTGGAATTCTTAATGGGACGGAAATACAAGCGGGCGCCGAAAATCTCGGGTACTGGCAGATCGTTGGCGAGGGCTTCGAAGCCGAATCTGCCAAAATCGATGCCGGTATTGACGCCTGTTCGCCTGATGCTGGGGAAATCGCTGTCGTTGCGGTAGTTCCTCATGATGAGGCCGTGACCGATCGTGAGATCATGAAGATTGCCGATCTTGACGAAGAAGGGATCGTCGAGGGGCTGTCCGTATTCAAGATATTTCACTTTGAGGATTATGTCGGCGGCCACGTCCATGATGCCACCAATAGTATCTCCGCTGCTCCAATATCTGGCGCCGAAATCCCATTCGTTGTTGCCGCCTGGCTCGTACCAAGTGGAAGGATTGAAGAGATCCTCATTGTAGATGACAGGTAGATAGAGGCCCAGCTTCAGTCTTCCAATCCTGACCTCGGGGGCGAGGACGACTTTTGAATAGCTGGTACCGTCGATGGTGACGGAGCCAATCTCCATGCCCATATTGTCTTTCATCCACGCCATCACGCTGGCCGCTGGACCCCCCGCCTGCGAGAAGACGGCAGCTGGCGCCAATAGCGTGAGCAATGCTATGAATATTATGATCCTTTTCATTCATTACCTCCGTTTCGGCTTAAAATCGAACCGCCGCGCTCAAGGAAGAACTTACGTCAAATCCGCCAGCCCCGCCGTTTAATGAAGGATCCCAGCGGTACGCGTAGTTGAGCGTAAGCACTGTCGCCCCGGTTTTGTAGTTCACCGCGAACCCGATCACCGCATCGGTGGGATCGATCAAATCGCTGAAGAATGCCGAACGCCTTCCAATAAAGTACTTTTCATAGCCGCCTTCGAAAGAAAGCCCGCCAATCATGCCCTCGCCAAGGACAAATTTGCCTTTGAGATGAGGGTAGGCCGAGCTGTTGTCCGAAGCCGGGGAGGGAATCGGGGCGAAGGGACCATCGAGGAGGGCGCTGAAAACCAGTTTCTGGTTGAAGAGATCGAAGCCGAGGCTAGCCAGCCAGCCAGGCACGAAGGCTCCGGTCGCTGGATCGTGGCTCGCTATATAAGCGTAACGATCCGCTCGGTAAAGGTCATAGTTCGTATCGAAGTAAGAGGGAATGAAATCTTCCTGAAGGTAGCGTATTTGGGCTCCGTACCTGATGAAGCTGATCAGCTTGCCGCTGACGCCTACTATTCCCCCCAGGGCACCGTTCATCTCCCGCGCGCCTTCGACGAAGGCGGTCAGGGAGAAGAGGTTGCCAGGGACGATCGGTGCGGTGATGTCAGCGCCTACCACATAAATGGGAGAAGCGGTGCCTGGCGCCGTTGTGTACAGGTAGGGATCCTTATCGTAGACCGCTGTTGCCCCGATCTGTACTCTTCCGAGGATTGACGAGCCAAGGAAAGCGAGGGGTCTCATATAGACCCTTCCTCCCATCACATCGAGTTTTGCCAGGTTTCCGGTCAGCGCCTCGAACCCAATATAGGGCACCTTGAAGAGGGCTCCATCGACCCCTATCTGCAAACCGAAAAGTCTCGTGGTGGGCAGGAACCTCGTATTCGCATAATCGGAAATGATGAGACCGTTGCCGAGCGTGAAATCATTGATCGATCCCAGCTTGATATAGAAAGGGTCGACGCCGCGAAGCCCATAGCGCACATACATGATCTTGGGCAGATAGATGTCGAAGATCGTCGTAGTACCCTGCGGTATCCAGTCGGGGCTGTAAATCTCTATGGGTGTATTGGGATCAGGGTAGAGCTTGAATCTGAGAGTGAGATCCAGGCCGATCCCGAATTTGCCAATGGCGAGGTCGGGCTGGAATCCCAGTTTAGACCAGCTGGAGATCACCGTTGGGTCATTTGGATCCGGAAGAAGATCAGATCCTAAATTGAGCCCGGCCGAAAATCCTGATCCGCCGCCAGTTTCCTGGGCGGAAAGGGGAAGCAGCAAAGCTATCATCGCAAGGATCAGAAATAGTCGCTTCATCGTTGGTGGGCCTCCTTGTTAGGCGATTCTCGTTATGCGCCTATTTTCCTTTGAAAAGTATATACTACTTGTTCCAGGAATGCACGCTTGATTTGGTTTTTTTGAAAAACCGGTGTCAGTTCACGCGTTTTGGCGTGGAATCCTTGCCGCGACTCGGCAAACTATGTAATGTACCATGAATATGGCCGCAGGGGGAGTATATGGATTTTTTTGAACGGATCGGAGAACTCGTCGAACGCAAGGGTACAAGTCTTTGCATAGGGCTGGACCCGTATTTCAGCCGCGAAGATCGGGCGAAGCGAGGAGATGAAGCTTGCCTTGGCGAAGCGCTTACGGCAAACATCCATATCATCGAGGCAACCCATCCTTTCGCAGCCTGCTATAAGCCCAACGTGGCATTCTACGAAGCCTTCGGCCCGGCGGGGCAGAAGGTCCTTCGTCAGACCCTTGACGCGATACCGGCGGATGTCCCCGTGATTTTGGACGCGAAGCGCGGCGATATCGATTCGACGGCCCGCGCTTACGCTGACGCTCTCTTCGGCGAATTGGGCGGCGATGCCGTCACCTTAAGCCCTTATATGGGCAAGGACAGTGTGGATCCTTTCCTGTCCTGGGAGGGGAAAGGAGTATTCGTCCTTTGCAAGACCAGCAATCCGGGAGCGGGAGTATTTCAGGGACTCGACGTCGGGCATGAACCACTGTTCATAAAAGTTGCGAGGGAATGTTCCTCCTGGTCTGAACGGGTCGGCCTTGTCGTGGCCGGCAACGACGCGGGGGCTTTGGCAGCCGTGCGCGCCGCCGCGCCGCGCGCTTGGTTCCTGGCGCCGGGCATTGGCGCCCAAGGAGGGAAGGCTGATGAGGCCATGCGCGCGGGCGCCCGCGCCGACGGCTCCGGTGTCCTCGTCGTGGCCGCCAGATCCGTCGCGGGCGCGGCCGATCCCGGCGCGGCAGCGCGCACCCTGCGCGACAATATGCGCCGCGCCTCAGCGGAAGCGCGAAGAGTCAGCCCCGCCATACAAGGCTGGACGGCCAAACCCAACGGAGGCGAGGCGCTCAAAGACAGCCTCGTCAGCCACCTTATCCATACTGGCTGCTTCAGGCTCGGGGAATTCGTGCTCAAAAGCGGAAAAAAGAGCCCCTTCTACATTGATCTCAGAAAGCTCATTTCGGATCCCGCCGCCCTGAGGGCCGCGGGGCAAGCCTATGCTGAGCTGGCCAGCGGCTGCGCCTTCGACAGGCTCGCCGGCATTCCCGCCGCCGCCCTTCCTCTTGCGACCGCCGCGGGCCTCGAACTTTCCGTTCCCATGATCTGGCCGAGAATGCCGGTAAAGGAACATGGCACGGGAAACAAGGTCGAGGGCGAATTCGCTGCGGGCGAGCGCGTCCTACTGCTCGATGATCTCATAACGACGGGAGCAAGCAAGCTCGAGGCGATCGAGATACTTCGCGGCGAAGGCCTGAAAGTGGAAGACCTCATCGTGCTCATTGAGCGGGGAAAGCAGGGAAGAGTGGATATGGAAAAAGCCGGGGTCAGCTTGCATGCGTACCTGCACGTAAAGGAAGTATTTTCGTCCTGCGAGAGGCTCGGCATCATCGACGCGAAGACGAGAGCCGATCTCGAACGATTCGTCGACGAAGAATAAGCAGGCGCTTCCGGCGGCCAGAAAAGTGTAGTGCGGCAGTAAAGCCACGTCGCCGGAGGCGATGTCCTCACATCTTCATCAAATCGGCGAGTGTTTTCGAGGAAGTGTAATTCCTGATTTCATTCTCGAGGGACATCCAAAAATGTCCGGCGCTGCAATCCTTGAACCCGGAGCATGGAGGTTTGGCGCCTTCCCTGCTGAAGGCGCAGGGAGAAAGTTCCATCGATTCTCCAGCGGCCTCGAGGATTGAAAGCACGCTGATCTCGCTCTTGTCTTTGAGAAGGTAGAATCCACCTCCCGGTCCCCTATATGCGGCGATCAACCCCGCCTTCCTGAGCCTGAAGAAAATCTGCTGGAGGAATTCGGCCGAAATTGCCTGATTTTTTGCTATGATGTGCAAGGCCAGGGGGTTGTCCTTGCTGGAGTCGGCGGCAAGGGCCAACATGGCTTTTAGCGCGTAAAGTCCTCTGGTCGTAGTTCTCATTTTGTTCTCCTTATGAAATATGGACAAACCGCATTATAGCCGCGCAACGTAAACCGTGCAACTTTTTTTTGATATATATAATTAATGAAAACGCGCCCTTGGGTCGTATCGGCGTATCGCCGCGCATCAGGCTGGAAGACGCTCAGGAATTGCCAATGAAAGCGTCGCCCTTCATGAGCAGCTCGGAATTCCCGACCAGCCAGCATCGATGGATTTTCCTGTTCCTGAAATCCGGCGGGATCGACAACTCGCTGATTTCACGCCATGGCATATCGACAAAAGAAGGATCCCATTTTAGCTGCCGCGAATTCGAAGAGAAGAGAATCACTCCCTTTTCGGCCAGAACGGCTCCGCAGGCGCCAAGAAGGGCGGGCCAGTCGCGGTTGACGTCGAAATCTTTCTTGGCCATGGTCGAATTGGAAAAAGTCGGAACGTCGGCGATGATTATGTCCCAGGACTGGCTCGAGCGCCTGGCTTCGGCGAGAAATTCCAGGACATCGGCCTTAATCATTGTGTGCGGCTTGTCCTGAAACGCGTTGAGTTCGAAATTCACCCTCGACCATGCCAGATAGGTATTCGAAAGATCCACCGAAACGACTTCATCGGCGCCGCCCGAAGCCGCATACACCGAAAAGGCGCCTGTATAGCTGAAGAGGTTGAGCACTCTCAAGCCTGCCGAAGCCGCGCGCACGGCGGTGCGGGCAGGCCTATGATCGAGGAAAAGTCCCGTATCGAGATAATCCGAGAGATTGACCCTGAAAAGCAAGCCAGATTCCCTGACATCCATCTCGGCTTTGGCGTCGCCGCTCCTCGCGTATTGAGAGAGGCCTTTCATACGCTTTCTCGTCTTGAAATGAATCCGCGAGGGGGAGATTGAAAGGGAATCGGCCGCAGCTTCCGCCATAAGGCCCAGCCAGGCTATCTCTTCGCTTTCGTCCTTTTCATAAGGGCGCTCATAGAGCGCGATGACGAGCGAAGCGTTTTCGCCATCCCCATAGCGGTCTATGGCGAGAGGCACCTCGGGAATATCGCGGTCGTACAGCCTTATCGCGTGTACATCTTCCTTGCGGGCCCATTTGCGGAGCAGTCTGCTGTTCTTGAGAAGTCGATTCGAGAGATACTCAGCTTGCCTGATGTCCTTCTCCGAGGGGGAAGACATAGCTTATAAATCTTCTATTTCGCTCTTGAGCGCCATCTTTCTCATGACCGAAAGCATCGCGTAGCCGGAGGACAGATCTTCCTTCCATACCGTGATGCCTTCCGGAACCTTGAGCTTGAAGTTGGTAAAATTCCAGATGGATTTGATTCCCGCTTTGACAATGCTTTCGCAACTGCTATTCGCGAAAGGGGAGGGAACGGTGAGAATGGCGATCTCGGCTTGCACGGAGGGAGCTATTTCCTCGAGCTTTTCGAGAGCGTAGATGGGGACACCATGAACCACATGTCCGACCTTTGACGGATCGGTATCGAAGGCGGCAACGATATTGAGGCCGTGATTCCTGAATTCCTGATACCCGGAAAGGGCCGATCCCAGGTTTCCAGCGCCGACAACGATCGCTTTATGTTGAATATCCCAGCCCAGAAAGTGCTCTATGGCGGTAACGAGCTCATTGACCGGATAGCCCTTCTTGGGCTTGCCGATAATCCCCGTGATCGCCAAGTCTTTTCTTACTTGTATCGGTTCGAGCGTCAGTTCGGTGGCTATCACCGTACCGGAGATGAACTGGTCTCCATTGCTCTGAGCATGCTGGATGATGTGAAGATACGAAGGCAGACGCCTTATCGACGGAGCAAAAGAAACCTTTTGTCTATTGGCCATATTCTCTCCATTATGATTTTACTATATCGACGTATCGATAAAAGTCAAGCGAAAAGATAGGAATATGCAATATAATTAATATATATTAATATGATGATATAGAAAACTGGCTGGCAAGCGTTTTCCGCAGGTAGCAAAGATTTTATTCCCACCATACTTTGGCGCAAAAGTCCGGCTTGATGATGGCGCCTCCATGGCGCAAAGAGCACGCGGTCCTGATTTGAGAGAACAAGGGGGCCATCTTTTCGGCAAAGAGGGTCAAGGTCCTTCCTCCGGCGACATCCTCATCATAGAGGAGAGCGTTCTGTCCTTTGAAACCAAAAAGCCATGCCTGATCGGAGAAGGTAATGATAGGCTCTTCATCATTGCGCTTGAACATTGAGAAGCGAATGAAATACAGTGGGAGTCCGAGAAATTCCGAGAGAAGCAGGGCGGGCATTATGGATCCATGGGCCGCGGCGATGATGATATCGGCATCGAATCCTTCGCGTATCATCTGTGCAAGTCGCAGCAGGAGTTCCGGGTTCGAACCCCGCCATGTATATGCATCTCGCGTGCCGGTGTAAATAAAGGAATTGAGCTCGGCGGGCAGCGCCGCCTGGAAGGCAGTCGCTTCGCTCTCGAAAGACGCGTCGAGCCTCAGGGCTGCCCGCGCGAGATCGATCGATTTTCTGTAAAGTCGGTTGGCCAGATCGACCGCGGGGAGCCCGTGATCGATCTTGTATTTTCTAGCTTCCTTGAGTTCGTAATAGACGGTCGGATGGAGAGGCAAGTCATGCTCCACGCAGATTTTATAGTTGAGCATGACATTGACGATACCGGGCGTTCTCACGTAGAGAGAGGTGGCCAATTCGAGATTGCGGCGCCATTCGGAAGAGCCGGGCTCTCTTCTTGACGCGGAAAGGCTCTTCACGAGCGTGGCTGTTCCGCGCAGGAGCTCGCCGTAGGGAGCGGAAAACTCCATCTCCGGGGGAGGATTTGTCCAGTCGGCAGCGCCGAGCAGTTCGGAGATCATGATGGATAGTAGCCGTGGCCGAAGCGCCGCGCAAGCATACGAGGATATGAGCGGGGGGATTCGATTTGATGGCCACGGTAACGATCGCGATACTGGCGGGAGGGAAAAGCAGCCGCTTCCGAGGCATCGATAAGCAGGAAATAATATTCAATGGCGAAAAGCTGGGGCGAATCGCCGCTAGGAATGCTCTGGCCGCAGCTTTCCCGGTCATCATAGTAGGCAGGAACCATTCGCCCTATGAAGGATTGCCGGTGGTTTTCACCGAAGACATACTGCCGGGCTTCGGTCCGCTGTCGGGGCTGCATGCGGCGCTTTCACGTTCCGAAACCAAATGGGTCTACCTCATGGCTTGCGATATGCCATTTTTTAGCGAAGCGTGGCTGAGTTACCTCCTCGCCCTGACCGAAAGAACCGGTTTGCTGGCTACGGCGGCACAGTCCGGGCGCTATGCGGAGCCTTTTCACGCGCTCTATTCGCGTGAACTTATCCCTCGGCTGGAAAGCGTCTTCGCCGAAAGCCCCGCGTCGCCAGGGAGGTATTCATTCTCGAGACTCATCAGTGAAGTTCCCCATCTGATCATTCCAGAAACCGTGGCTAGGGAATACTCGCCCGACTGGAGGCTTTTTTACAGCGTCAATAGCCCCTCTGACCTCGAGGCTTTGCAGAAGCCCCAATGACCTCTTGCCGCGTATCACTTTCTCTCTTAATTTTTTGCAGGTACTAGAATAGATTTACATCTTTCGCATATAATTGCATACAATGACATTTGAATCGCTCGGGCTGTCGCCCGCAATGCTGGAAACCCTGGCAAAAAAAGGGTTTGAAGAGCCGACTCCCATTCAGGCTCTCGCGATCCCAAGGCTTATGGTACCTGGTCCGGCTATCGCCGCCCGCGCTCGCACTGGTACTGGCAAAACCGCCGCCTTCGGAATTCCTCTCATAGAGACTATCGGCACCGATGGACCCATCAGCAGAACTCCCGTTTCCGCCCTCATACTCGTCCCCACCCGGGAGCTTGCCCTGCAGGTCACCGAGGAAATTTCCTCGCTGAAACACGGCGCCAAGCCGAGGCTGGCATGCGTCTACGGCGGGGCTTCGATCGGAGAACAACTTCGCAGACTTGCCCAAGGCGTCGATATCGTCGTTGGAACGCCGGGGCGGGTCCTCGACCACATCGGGCGGGGCAGCCTCGATGTATCCCAGCTTAAATTCTTCATTCTGGACGAAGCCGACGAGATGCTCGATATGGGCTTCATCGACGATATCCGCGCCGTCATGGAAACGATGAACACTGAAGTGCGCATGCTCCTCTTTTCGGCCACCCTTGCTCCGGCCGTCCTCGATATCGTGAGGGAGAGGACGGGCAAAATCGAGATCCTGGAAGACGAAAGCGAAACCTTGCCTACCCAGCTCGCCGAGCAGCTTTGGATCGAAGTCCACTCGAGGGACAGGCTTGAGGCGCTTTGCCGCATCGTCGACAACGAAGAGGACTTTTTCGGGATTGTCTTTGTCTCGACGAAGGTCGAGGCCGACAGGGTGGCCAGCTCCCTGGCCGAAAGAGGTTACGACGCCGAAGGGCTTCATGGCGACTTGAGTCAGGACGCGCGCGAAAGAGTCCTGGGCAAGTTCAGGGACAAGAGATTGTCCATTCTCGTCGCCACCGATGTCGCCGCGCGCGGCCTCGACATAGAGAAATTAACCCACGTCATCAACTGGTCGCTTCCCCACGACCCCGATTCCTACCTCCACAGAGTTGGAAGGACGGGAAGGGCGGGAAACAGCGGGACCGCAATCACCTTCGTAACCCCCGATGAATATAGAATGCTGTTCCGGTTCAAGAAGCTTTCGGGCAAGCAGCTCAAGAAGGGCAGCGTGCCAGCCGTCGCCGGCATTCTGACGGCGAAAAAGACCCGCCTGGCTTCCAAAGTGGCGGCACGCGCTGCCACCTTTACGGAGGAATCGTCGCACCACGAAATCTGGCTCGATGTGGCGAAAGGAATTCTCGAGTCCCTCGATCCCGAGGAAGCGCTTGCCGCCGCGCTCGCCGAGGGCTTTTCCGACCAGCTCGACCCGAGCAGGTATAGGGACCTTACCGAGGTGTCCGTCGACGAGGCGGGAACCAGCAGGCTCTTTGTCGCGGCGGGGAAATTGGACAAACTGACGCCCCGTTCCCTGGCGACGATGATCAAGAAGCTTTCCAATCTCTCCGACGGCATGATCGGAAGCATTGAAATCTACGACGCTTTCTCCTTCGTCTCCGTGCCTTACAAATACGCCGAGAAAATCATCGAGGAAGCCCGAAGGGCCGGCGGGTTTCCCGCGGTCCGGCGCGCCGTTCCAAAGAACAGCCAGGGCGGCGAGAGCCGCGGCGGCAACAGGGGCGAGGGGCAGGGCAGATCCGAAGGCAGGAGATACCCGCCACGGAACACCGAAGGCAGAGCGCCGAGGCGCGAGGCCAATTTCGGCAGAGGCGACGGCTTCGCAGCTCGCCGGCCCTTCGTGAAGAGCGGCGACAAGGAAGCGAGAAAGCCAAGAAAGGATTAATGGAGCATATTTTCGCGTCGCTTCGCGATGGACAGCAAATCCAGAATGGAGCCCTTACATGACGGAAAACGCTATTGTCGAATGCGTCCCTAACTTTTCCGAAGGCAAAGACCGCGAAAAGATCGATGCCATTGCCGACGCCATCCGCGGAGTGGCTGGGATCAAGCTGCTCGACATCGACCCGGGCGCCGATACGAATCGCACTGTCTATACTTTTGTGGGATCGCCCGCGGCTATCGTCGAGGGGGCGCTGGTGGGCGCCCGCGCGGCTCGGTCCCTTATCGATATGAGTGTTCACGCGGGCGCCCACCCGCGCATTGGCGCCTTGGATGTATGCCCCTTCGTGCCCGTGTCGGGTATTTCCATGGGGGAGTGCGCCGAGCTTGCGCGCCGGTTCGGCAAAAGTCTTGCCGAGGAATTCGGCGTGCCCGTCTATCTCTACGAAAAAGCGGCAACCAAGGCTTCCCGAGCAAGCTTAGCTTCCATCAGATCGGGTGAGTATGAAGGGCTCGCGGCCAAACTCCGTGACTCCGAATGGCTCCCCGACTTCGGCCCCGCGAGCTTCGACCCCCGATGGGGAGCGACCGTAACAGGGGCGCGGCAATTCCTCGTCGCTTACAATGTCAATCTCAATACCACGGACAAAAAAATCGCCCACGATATCGCCCTCTCAATAAGGGAATCGGGGCGGCTAGCCAAGAATCCCGATGGGCGTACCGCAATCGACGCGGCCGGCAATCCCTGCAGGATTGCCGGCCGTCTCAAGGCAGTGCGCGCCATCGGCTGGTACATCGAGCGATATCATTGCGCCCAAGTCTCGGTGAATCTCCTCGATTACACGGTCACGCCGCTTTATGAAGTCTTCGAGACGATCAGCGAAGAGGCTGAAAAGCGGGGGGTGAAAGTCACCGGCTCCGAACTCGTCGGGCTGATCCCCCTGAAGGCGATTGCGGATTGCGGCCGCCACTTTCTGGAGAAGATAGGCAAAAGCCCCGCTCTTTCCGATCGCGAACTCGCTGAAGTCGCGGCCCAGACCATGGGCTTGAGATCGGTAAGCGCCTTCGACCCGGAACGCAAGGTAGTTGAATGGGCCTTCGAGGGTCCGGCGAAGCTTGCCTCGCTCTCGGTCAGGGATTTCGCCGACGAGGTATCCAGAGATTCTCCGACCCCGGGGGGCGGCTCGGTAGCCGCGCTGGCCGGATCGATGGGCGCTGCCTTGGCCGCCATGGTCGGCAACCTGACGTCGGGGAAAAAAGGCTACGAGGATAGCCGTTCAGCGCTGATTTCCATGGCGATCGCGGCCCAGGCCACCAAGTCGGCGCTCCTGAACCTGGTCGACAAGGATACGCAGGCATATGAATCCGTCATCGAAGCCCTGCGCTTGCCGAAAGCCACCGATGCCCAGAAAGAGCTTCGCAGGAAGAAACTGAATGACGCGAACCGCAGAGCTACCCTTATCCCTCTCGACACGGCTCGCTCTTGCCTCGAAGCGATGAGGCACTGCCTCGTCGCCGTGGAGAAAGGGAATAAGAATTCGGTGACTGACGGGGCTGTCGGAGCCCTGGTTGCCCGAGCCGGTTTGGAAGGCGCTCTCCTCAACGTCCGGATAAACTTGCTGGGTATCGAGGACAAGGATTTTTCGTCCTCCCTTGAAAAAGAAGCGGCTTCTCTCAAGCAGGAGTCTGACATTCTCATTGCCGAAGTGCTCGTTTGTCTTGAAAAAACATTGGGCGCTTGAAAAAGTTTTAGGAATAGCGCGCTTTTTGATATTGACCTCATCACCCTCAAACACTATACCTTGCTTTGAGCAGATCATTGAATAAAGGAGACGTGGAGCGGTGAAAGGTTCCGACGTTACCGTTTCGAACGTATCCAAGTCCTTCGGCACCTTCAGCGCGCTGAAGGACGTCAGCCTGGATATCCATAAAGGCGAATTCTTTTCTCTCCTCGGTCCCTCCGGCTGCGGGAAGACAACCTTGCTCCGCGCCATCGCGGGGTTCGAGGATCCTGATTCAGGGGTCATCGGCATCGATGGGGCGGACGTTTCGGGGCTTCCTCCTGATAAGCGGCATTGCAATACTGTATTCCAAAGCTATGCCCTCTTTCCTCACCTGAGCGTTTTCGAGAATGTCGCCTTCCCCCTGCGCATCAAAAAAACCCCTAAGAAGCTTATCGGGGAGCTCGTGCTGAAGCATCTCGCTCTCGTCCAGCTGGAAGCCCACGCCGACAAAAAGCCGAGCCAGCTTTCAGGCGGACAAAAGCAGCGCGTCGCCATTGCCAGGGCCCTCATCAACGAGCCTTCAGTCCTTCTCCTTGACGAACCTCTCTCCGCCCTCGACGCCAAGCTAAGACAGCACATGCTTATGGAGCTCGATTCCATCCACGACAAGGTTGGCATCACTTTCATCTACGTCACCCACGACCAGCAGGAGGCTCTTTCGGTTTCCGACAGGATCGCGGTGATGAATGCTGGGCAGGTACTCCAGGTTGGGTCGCCTCAGCAGATCTATGAGAATCCGGCGACGGAATTCGTGGCGAGATTCATCGGCGAGGCCAACGTCTTCCAAGGCGAGGTACTCTCGCGATCGGGAACCCTGAATGTTATGAACGCCGAAGGTTTTGGCGAAATGCTCGTCGACGACGAGACTCCCGTCGATGTAGGCGATACGATCATTGTTACGATACGACCGGAAAAAATCCGCATCTCGGACGATAAGCCCTCGGGCCGTGAACTTAACGTCGTTCGCGGGGTCGTCGAGGAGCCTATATATTCCGGTTTCCAAACCAAATACGTCGTGCGGGCCGATTCGGGCGCGCGAATCACCATCTTTCGCCAGCACGCCAACTGGTCCGAAGGGATTCCCGATATAGCCTGGAAAGACGAAGTCTTTTTGTCGTTCGCCGCCCGCGATCTCGTCATCGTGGAGAAGAACGCCCGATGAAGCGCAATTACGGCATGGCATACGCCACGCCCCAGGCGCTATGGCTCACGGTGTTTTTCGCCGCCCCTCTCCTGATCATCATCGCGTATTCCTTTCTCAAGAAAGGGCTCTATGGCGGCGTAGAGCCTCAGCTGAGCTTCCAGGCCTATGTCGATATGGCCAATCCGACGTTGCTCACCGTGGCGGTACGGACGCTATGGGTATCCTTGGCCGCGACGATCATGACGATCCTCATCGCCTTGCCTTGCGGCTACAGCATCGCCCGCTCGAAAAACCAGGCGATCAGGCTTTTTCTTGTCATCGTGCCTTTCTGGACGAACTTCCTCGTGAGGATCTACGCGTGGATAGCGATTCTCGGAAACGAGGGCTTCGTTAACCAAGCCCTGCGCCTGATCGGTTTCAGGCCGGAAGGATTCCAATTTCTCTATAACCAGGGCGCCGTCATTCTGGTCCTCGTCTATATGTACCTTCCCTACGCCATCCTGCCACTTTTCTCGACCATCGACAAATTCGATTTTACCCTCCTGGAAGCGGCAAGGGATCTTGGCGCCACGAAGATGCAATCCTATTTGAAAGTGATGCTCCCCAATATAAAGGGCGGCGTCGTCACGGCGGTTCTTTTCACCTTCATCCCGATTTTCGGAGCCTACGCCGTTCCCCTTCTCATCGGAGGCAAGGACTCCTACATGTTGGGCAACGTTATCGCGGATCAAGTGACGAAAACCAGGAATTGGCCTTTGGCTTCAGCGATATCCATGACGGTGACGCTTCTCACCGCCGTATCGGTCTTTCTCTTCGCGCTGAAGAAACCCAAGGAGCAGCATGTCGAAAAAGATATCGATCCGCTCGGATCGTCGCCCGCCAAGCAAGACGCGCCGCAGGGAACCGGAAGCGTTCCCGCGGGAGGCCTTTGATGGCGGCGCGAAGTCATGGCTTGAAGCCTTTGAGAATCGCGACGCTCTTTTACGCCAGGCGGCTTGTGAGGAAAAGCGCCAAAGCGGCGACCAAGCTCATGCCCAAGAAGGCCACGGGGTCGAATATCATTTTCTGGGTCGTCATCGGTTTTCTCTTCGCCCCCCTTGCCGTTCTCATCATCTACTCCTTCAATAAGTCCAGATCGGGTGAATGGACAGGATTCTCCTTCATCTGGTACCAGAAGCTTTTCCTCGGTTCCCCTGACCTATGGAAGGCTTTCGAGAACTCCATCATGATCGCTTTTTCGAGCGCCGCGATGGCGACGATCCTTGGTACCCTCGCCGCTGTCGGAACGGCGCGCTATTCCTTCAAACTAAAATCCTATGTCTCCACCATGAGTTTTATCCCCATGATCCTGCCCGAAATCGTCGTGGGGGTTTCCCTGCTGGTTTTCTTTGCCGGAGTTGGGTTGCGGTTGGGCATGATGACGGTCTGGATCGCCCATACGACCTTCAATATACCCTTCGTATACTTGCTCGTTTCAGCCCGGCTCGAGGAATCCGATCCGACAATCATCGAGGCGGCGCGCGACCTGGGCGCTTCAGAGCTGCAGACTCTTTTCAGGGTCATTATCCCGATGGCTTTGCCAGGGGTGGCCTCAGCCTTTCTCACCGCCGTCACCCTCTCGCTCGAGGATTTCGTCATCACCTTTTTCGTCTCGGGACCGGGCGCCACCACTCTGCCTTTGTATATTTATTCGATGATCCGTTTTGGCGTTTCTCCTGTCGTGAACGCGCTCTCGGCCGTCATGGTCGCGGGCACGGTGCTTCTGGTCTATCCCTTGAGGAACTTTCTCAAGGTTTTCGCGGCCCGCTGAAACAGTCGCGGTTCCTGGGACTGCGAAGCGAGCTAAAACGCAGGGCGCGATCCTGCAGCCGGGCTTTTGTCTGGTTCTATCCTACACAGGAGGGTTTTCATGAAAAACATCCTCCGCGCCATGAAGCTCGATCTTCTGGCGCTCCTGCTTCTTTCCTTGACGCTCATGTTCGGTGGTTGCTCCAAGGACACAGGGTCCGCGAAAAAACTGTACATCTTCAATTGGACGTACTACACCCCCGATTCGGTCATCCAGAAATTCGAGAAGGAGTATGGGGTAGATGTCGTTTACGACTCCTTCGCTTCCAATGAGGAGATGTTCGCCAAGTTGAAAGCCGGCGGTGCGAATTACGATCTCTGCTTCCCCTCGGGCGATTATGTATCGATCATGATCAAGGAGAAGATGCTCCAGAAGATCGACCACAAGGCTCTCAAGAATTATGGCAATGTCGCGCCCGAAGTGCTCGCGCAGTGCGATTTCGACCCGGGCAACGAATATTCGATCCCTTACTACATGGGCGCCGCGGGAGTGGCGGTCAACAAGACTAAAGTCGCGAATTACGATAAATCATGGTCGATCTTTTCGAGGAAAGACCTTTCCGGGAAAATGATTATGTTGGATGACATGAGGGAAGTGATGGGCGACGCGCTCAAGTATCTTGGCTATTCTGTCAACTCGACGAACGATGCCGAGATCGCGAAGGCGAGGGATCTCATAAATAATAGCTGGAAGCCCAACCTCCTCAAATTCGACGCCGAGGCATTCGCCAAGAATTTCGCGGCGGGCGAAGTGTGGGTAGCCCAGGGCTACGCCGAATCGATTTACGCCGAGTTGGACCAGAGCCGCTGGGGCGACGTCGATTTCTTCATCCCCAAGGAAGGGGGACCAAGCTATATCGATTCAATGGTCATCCTGAAGAATTCAAAGAACAAGGATATGGCGATGAAGTTCATCGACTTTATCCATAGGCCCGAGATATACGCGGAATTCTGCGACGCTTTCGGCTTTCCCGCAACCGCCAATACTCCGGCACGGGCGCTCAAGAAAGGCCCCGAGTATTACACGGCCGCTTCCCTCGAGCCCTGCGAACTGAAAAAGGATGTGGGGGCTGATCTGGAAAAATACAACGCAGCCTGGCAGGAAATCAAAGTAGGCAAGTAAGCGCTGAATCCGAAGGCGATGGCCTCGCTTTCGGGGCTGAAAATGAAAAGCCGCCGATTCCCGGCGGCTTTTTCGCGTTTTGGCTTTCGGATGGAATCAGAACCCAGGCATGTCGTAGAGGCCACCCGCATTTATGACATCCGAAAAACCGAGCGACTTGAGGATACGGGCACCCATCGCGCTCCTGGCGCCCGAGGCGCAATACAAAACAACCGGCTTATCCTTGGGGCCGATTTCCGCAACTCTCGCCGAAAGCTCGTTTACCGGAATGTTGATCGCTTTGGGAAAGTGCTCGTCCTCATACTCGTCCGTTGTCCTGACATCGACGACCACCGCGCCTTCCTTGATTTTCTGCTCCACACTGTTAAAAAAACCCATATACGTCTCCTAAATGCTGTGTTTTAGCGCCTTGGCTCCGCCTGGCGCGATATGTAAAGCGAGGTCTTTGTCATTCCCCTCTTGCTTCTTCGAATCCCCCGAAAAGCCTCATGCTGGTCATGCCGCCTGAAACGTAGGCGAGGTTGGTGAAACCATGTTGAGCGAGAAGTCTCGACGCTAGGTGACCTTCGAATCCGGCGCTGGAAACGATGAGAAGCTTCTTGTCGATCGGAAGTTCCGCCAGTCTATCGCGAAGCTCATCGAGCGGCAGGTGGAGGGAATCCGCGATATGACCTTTGAGGTATTCACCGAAGGTCCTTACATCGAGGAAGGCATAACTCTCGCCGCTTTCCGCCGCGACAGGCGCCGCCGCGCTCGCCGCTAAATGCGCCGCTTCCTGGGGCGATATGAATCGCGAAAAACCCGAAAGATCGTTTTGGGCGGCGAAAGCAGCCATCTGGAGAGGGTCATTCGCGCTTGAGTAGGGCGGGGCATAGGCAAGATCGAGTTCGGCGAGATCGGAGAGCGTCATCTTGGCGGCGAGGGCGGTTGCCAGCACATCGATGCGTTTTTCCACGCCAGCTTCGCCAAAAGCTTCCGCGCCAAACAGCGTGCCATTCTCGCCATAAATGAGTTTGAGGGAAAGGTCTTTGTAGCCAGGGTAATAGCTGGCATGATGGGCACGGTGGACATGGACGGCGCGCGGTTTCAGCCCCGCCGCTTTGGCGGCCTTTTCGGAAAGTCCTGTCTGGGCGAAGGTATAGTCGACGGCCTTGAATACCGATGTGCCGAGGGCTCCCGCGTACTTCATTGACCCACCGAGGGCGTTTGTCGCCGCGATTCGGCCTTGCCGATTGGCCGGCCCCGCGAGGGGAATGCGAACCTTGGCTCCATCCACTCTACGCACCAACTCGACCATGTCGCCCGCCGCGAGGATGTCCACGTCGCTCGTCCTGAGGAATTCATCGACGAGGAGACCTCCGGAAACGCCGATCTCCAGCCCAGCCGATTTCGCCAGCTCGATATTAGGTCTCACGCCTGCGGACATGAGGACGATGTCGGCTTTCAGCCTTGTCCCATCGTTCAGTTCGACCTCACGGTTCGCATAATCGATGAATTTGAGGGACTTCTTGGTATGGACCGTGGCGCCTGCCCGCTCGAAAGCCGCCGCTATTTGGGCGCCGAATTCGGGATCGGCCGGAGGCATGAGCTGATCGGTCAGCTCGACGATCGATGTCGATAGACCTCGCTTGACGAATGCTTCGGCGGTTTCGAGTCCGATGAAGCCGCCTCCCACGACGACCGCGGAGCTGACGCTTGCATCCGTGATGTAGTTGTTGATGGCATCCATATCGGGTATGGTCCAGAGCCTGAAAACATTGGGCGAATTCACTCCTTCGACGGGCGGAATGAAGGGAGTTCCTCCCTGAGCCAGGATGAGCTTGTCGTAGGCAATTGTCCGTTCGCCTTCGGGACCTCGTACGAGTACGGTTTTCGCTTTTCTGTCGATGGCGACGGCTTCCGTTTTGAGCGTTACATCAACCCTGTAGCGTGAAAAGAAACCTTCGGCTGTCTGCAGAATCAAGGCGCTCCGCTTCGTGATATCGCCCGACAGCCTATAAGGCAGGCCGCAGTTGGCGAACGAAACATAGGGACCTTTTTCGATGATCGTGATTTCGGCCGTCTCATCGAGTCTTCGGGCCCTCGCGGCCGCCGTGGCTCCCGCCGCCACTCCACCTATGATAACAAGCTTCATATCGTAGACTCCTTATATATTAAATAATATATATATAGATTAATGTCAATAAGGCGATAAAAAATGATCCAATTTATCGACCAGCGCTCCAGAGTGCATCGCGGGCCTTGTTACTCCATTCCTCTATTCATTATACTGCGACGAAATGAATTTTGCGAAGCGAGTGGACTTTTTTTCCCCGAGAAACGGTCTGGACCTGGAGCGAACCGAGCGCAGACGCATGGGCTTGCCCTTGTTCGACCTTTCGCAGTCGAACCCGACGAAAACGGGATTCATATTCCCCCAAGCGGATCTTGCGGCAGCTCTTTCCGATGCGGCCAACGCCGAATATTCACCGGATCCAAGAGGCCTCCCTCGCGCGCGCGCCGAAATCGCCGCCACCATCGCTGAGGGGCGAAGGAACATTGACGAATTCCGGCTGCTATTATGCGCGTCGACGTCTGAAGCCTATTCCTATCTTTTCAAGCTTCTCTGCGACCCTGGAGACCTCATCCTCGTGCCAAAACCGGGCTATCCACTTTTCGACCATCTCTCCGCGCTGGAAGCGGTGAGAGGGATAGGCTATCGGCTTGAATACAATCATCCCGCAGGCTGGAGCATTGATGTATCCTCGATGGAGGAAATTCTGGAAGGACCCGATGGCGAACGTGTCAAAGCCATCATCCTCATCAACCCTAACAATCCGACAGGTTCTTACCTTCGCGCGAAAGAAATGGAATCGATAATCGATCTGTGTCGCAGGCATTCACTCGCGATCATCTCGGACGAAGTGTTCCATGGCTTTGATCTCGAACCGCCCGAAGACAAGGTCTCTCTCTTGGGAAGGGAGGAAGTGCTCACCTTCGTTTTGGATGGCCTTTCCAAAAGGCTCTGCCTGCCGCAGATGAAGCTGGGATGGATCTATGTTTCCGGCCCTCATGCGGAAGTGGCAAAGGCGATTACCGCCCTCGAGCTCATATCGGATACCTTCCTTTCGGCGGGCGCCCCCGTCATGAATGGCGTAGGAAAGCTCCTCACCCACGGGGAAGCGATCCGGGAGTCGGTCAAAGCGCGGATGAAACAGGTACTCTCCATATACAGAGCGATCTTGAATTATGAAGGCTCGCCGCATAGGATCCTGACATGCGGGGGGGGATGGACCGCCCTCGTGCAGAGTCCCGGTTTTGCTGGGGAGGAGGAACTGGCCCGCGGTCTTCTCAGCGAGGAAGGGCTTTACGTTCACCCCGGGTTTTTCTTCGACATGGAAAGGGAAGCTTTTTTCGCGTTCAGTCTCATCGTGCGGCCCGAGGACGCCTATTCGGCGGCCATGAAATACAGGAATTATTTCGATCGTTTTCTTAAAAGCAACAGGTAAGGAGGCAAAAATGCCGGCAAAAATCATCGACGGTAAGGAAATCGCCAAGGAAATCAGGGAAGAAATCCGAGGCAAGGTGCTTGCGCTCGCGGCCAAAGGGATCGTCCCTGGGTTGGGCGTGATTTTAGTGGGCGAGGACCCGGCGTCGGTTTCCTATGTGACCGCCAAGGAAAAGGCTTGCGCCGAGGCGGGCATGGCAAGCTTCGAACGCCGCCTTCCGGCTTCCACTACCCAGGAGGAACTCCTGGCCGTCGTGAAGGCTTACAATGAGGACAGCAAGATCCATGGCATTCTCGTGCAGCTTCCCGTGCCCGCCCACATCGATGAAAAGGCCGTCATCGCGGCGATTTCGCCTGAGAAGGACGTGGATGGGTTTACGCCGATCAATGTGGGCAGAATGATGCTGGAGGAGCCATGCTATCTTCCCTGCACACCCAACGGCGTCATCGAGCTTATCAAGCGTTCAGGCGTCCAGACGAAAGGCGTGCACGCCGTCATCGTTGGCAGATCCAATATCGTGGGCAAGCCCCTCATGAATCTGCTCATCCGCAAATCCATAAACGCCACCGTGACGCTTTGCCATACGGGAACGAAGGATCTGGCCTCGTATTGTAAAACCGCCGATATTCTTATAGCATGTGCCGGAAAAGCGGGCCTTGTCACGGGCGACATGATCAAACCAGGCGCCTGCGTCATCGATGTAGGCGTCAACAGGGTGGAGGATCCCAAGGCTTCGAAAGGATATAGGCTGAAGGGCGATGTCGACTTCGAGTCCGCGGCCGTGGCAGCTGGCTGGATTACGCCGGTGCCGGGCGGCGTAGGGCCCATGACTATCACGATGCTTCTTTCCAACACCGTGGAAGCCGCGTCTCGGCTCGTGAAATAGATAGCAGGCGGAAAGCGTGCCCCGGGAGGGCGAGGTAGTTATGGTTGATGTTCAATCAATGAAAGACGAGCGGCGAATTCCCATACAGAAGGTCGGGGTGAAGGGCGTACGTTACCCCATCACGCTCAAGGATAAAGCCGAGCGAATACAGCATACGACCGCTGTCGTCAATCTCTACGCCGATCTTCCTCACCATTTCAAGGGCACGCATATGAGCCGCTTCATCGAGGTGTTCGAGGAATCCAGATCCGACCTGTCGATGCCCAGCTTCCTGAAGATGCTCCAAAAAGTGCGAAGCGAGCTGGAATCGGAAACCGCCTATTCCGATATTCACTTTCCCTATTTCATCCAGAAAACCGCCCCGGTCTCTGGCCAGAAATCCATGATGAGCTATGACTGTTCCTATGAAGGGAAGGTCTCCGCCGATGGCTATTCCTTTGTTGTCGGCGTAACCGTTCCCGTCCAGACCGTATGCCCTTGCTCCAAAGCCATTTCCAGCCAAGGAGCGCACAACCAGCGGGGACTCGTGACATTGAAGGTGGCGCTTGGACCATTTTTCTGGATCGAAGACATGATCTCCATCGTGGAGGAGTCCGCGTCGAGCGACCTTTTTACCTTGCTCAAACGAGAGGATGAGAAGTTTGTGACGGAGCGATCCTACGAACGTCCGAGGTTTGTCGAAGACCTCGTGAGGGAAGTATATTTGCGCGTGGAAGCATTGGGTAAATTCCCGAAATTCTCGGTGGAAGCCGAAAATTTCGAAAGCATCCATAACCATTCCGCCTATGCATTCGTCGAAAAAACATGATGAGGAGACTCTATGTCGGATAAATATCCCGTCCCGCAGAAAGATTTGAGCGAAAAAGGCACGAAAGGCATAATGTCCACGGGGGCTGGCGTTGGCCTTCTCGCAATCAATGCCCTCCTTGGCGTTCCCGTTCTGGGCTGGGTTCTCTCGGCGGGTCTTCTCGCTCTGGGGGCCGTCGGCCTCTTCGGCAAGACCAAAACCGACAAGGTGTCGGGGAGTTTGTTCTCCGTCGCCGGCGTGGCCGGACTGGCTACGATGTTCCTGCCTGGCCTCGCCCGCGGCCTCTTGAGCCTCGGCGGGGTGGGGCTCCTCATCTATGGTCTCGTCAACCTCGGCGGCTTCCTCGCGGGGCTCCGCAAGAAAAGCTGAGGGATATCCCAGTCAATGAACTATTACCTCGAAACCTACGGCTGCCAGATGAACAAGGCAGAGTCCGCGGCTCTGGAAGCCATGCTTCGCGAGCGTTCGTGGATTCAAGGACCGCGTGATCTCGCCGACCTCGTACTCATAAATACCTGCACGGTGCGGGCGACGGCCGAGAATAGGGCATGGGGCAGGATCGCCCAGTTCGCTTCCGAAAAACGAAAGAGAAAGTTCGCGTTGATGGTTGTTGGCTGCATGGCTGAGCAGTACCACGATGAGATGAAAAAGCGCGTGCCTGAAATCGATTATGTGGTCGGCACCTTCCAGAAACAGTCATTCGGCCTCATCCTGGATCAGCTTGAAGCAGGCACGAAGTTCGATCTCAGGGATGAATCGCCCGCCTATGTCTTCTCCAAAACCCACCACGAACCGGGAGCTTTCAGGGCCTTTGTGCCAATAATGCATGGATGCAACAATTTCTGCAGTTATTGCATCGTGCCTTATGTGCGGGGCAGGGAGATTTCACGCTCGCCAGCTGACATAACAGCCGAACTTGACAGCCTTGAAGACGCGGGCGTGCGCGAAGTGACGCTGCTCGGTCAAAACGTCAACTCCTACGCATGGGAAGGGCCTGAAGGCCGAATGGATTTTCCGGCATTGCTCAGGCATATCGCTGCTCATTTTCGGGAGCGGAAAGCGAAACGTGGTATCGGCTGGGTGCGCTTTCTCACGAGCCATCCCAAGGATCTGTCCGATGAACTCATAGCGGTGATCGCCGATGAACCGATCTATTGCCGGCATGTTCACCTCTGCATCCAATCAGGTTCCAATCGAGTTTTAGCCCTCATGAACCGAAAATATACAAAGGAGTACTTTCTCGGCCTGGTCGCCAAGATGAAGGCCGCGATCCCGGGTCTTTCACTCTCCACCGATATTTTGGTGGGGTTTCCCGGTGAGACCGAGGAGGATCTTGAGGAGACTCTCGACGTTATGAGGAAGGTCCGCTTCGCCTATTCCTTCATGTATCATTTCAATCCCAGGGAAGGGACGCCCGCGCTCGCGCTGCCGGGAAGGATTCCCGAAAAGGTGAAAAAAGCCAGGCTTGCGCGAGTCATCGCGCTCCAGAAGGAAATAACCGAGGAGCTCATGGCTTCAAGGCTGGGTTTCGTGGACGAAATACTCATCGAGGATCGATCCCGCCGTTCTTCGAAAGAAATGCTGGGGCGCACAGCCAGGGATGAAATGGTCGTTTTTGCCGCCGACACTTCCATGATCGGCCAATTTGCTCGCGTGAAGTTGGCCGAAAAATCGGGGAACACTTTCAGGGCGGAAGAGGTGCATGAATAGAAGACTGATCGCGCTGCTCGCGCTCCTGCTAACGCTGGGCGCGGCATTTGGCCAGACCTCCAAGAAGGCGCCTGCCGTTCCGACCGCGCCGGCCGCCCCCGCCGCGCCAAAGATCGAAGGCGAAACGACGCTTGCCAAAGCAAGGGCCGCGGTTTCTAAGATGACCGGAACGGAATCCTTCAGGATATACCTCGAGACCTATGCCTTGGCTCTTCCCATCCACGATGCCGTCGTTCTCTGCAGGGAATTCCTGCCCAAAGTCCAAGCTTCCCAGCGCGCCGATGTCGCCTCGCTCGCGGGGTCTCTCGCCCTTATCGCGGGCCGCTGCGAGGATGCCGCGATCATGTTCTCGCAGGGAGCGGAAGGCCGACCTGACCTCCGCATCAAAGCCGTGCGCTCTTTCCTTGCCGCGGGCAATTTCGCCGAAGCGAAGAGGCAGCTGGATCTGATGCCTGCGTCCTCGAGCGCGCAGGGAAAATCCTATGAAGCGCAGCGTCAACTAGCGCTTTCGTGGCTTTACCTCCTGGATGGTGAGCCTGAGAAGGCTTTCATTCTGCTCCAGCTCTTGGCCGGCGCTGACGGCGCGGTCGGCGCCGGCAGCGAAACAGGCGCCGCCAGTATTGCTGGCGCCGCCAGTATTGCTGGCGCCGCCACCAGGCGCGAAGCGCTTTTTCTGCTGTGGATGATAGCTTCTTCTCCCGATTTTGCCGACTTCAAGGCTTCGACCAAAGGTTTCGACGCAAAAAGCGTGGAAGCCACACTTCAAGCTCAGTTCGAAGGTTCGATTGAATTGAGCATCGTTCGGAAAGGGGTCGCTGTAAAGCCGACATCGTGGCTGCTTTCAGGTCTCTATGCATACTCCGACGCTTCTGCTGCCGAGCGGAGCATGACACATCCGCCAGCGGCCGCCGATTCAGCCGCCGCCCCCGCGAAGTTGCAAGTCGGCTGGTTTTCGCGAAAAGAGAATGCCCAGGCATTGACGATCAAGCTTGTCAAATTGGGGTTCGCGGCCAAAACCGACGAGCAGATCGCCCAAGATGGCCAACCGCGATGGGCGGTGATCGTCGACGCTTCCGGCGATTGGTCGAAGACACAGGCAAAACTCAAGGATCAGGGCTATGAATCCTACCTTCTGCCCTAATTATCGAATCGAGAGAGGATGATGTCCGGCTCGTAGAGCTGTTCGGCCTTGTCCGAAAGAATAGTGGCATGTTTGAGTATAAGCGCGCCAATTCCTGAACCCTTTCCCGGTCGCACTTCGATGATGTAGCTGAGCCGTCCATAGAGGATGGATTTGTCGTCAACCAGACTAAGATCGAGTATCGCCGAATCGCCCATGCTGAAAAGCGAGTAATAGCCCTTCGAGGAGCCGCTTTCGCGCGCGAAGCGAAAGCTGTTCGCCTGAAGGTCGAGGCTGATTCCCGATGCCGATGCGTAGAATCCTTCGAAGTCCGAAGGTTTGAGCCGCATTTTGAGCTTCGAGCTTTCGATCTGCACCATGAAAGGACCATCAGCCGGGGCTTTCGCCAGGCTGCTCCGTCGTGTCGGAACATCCTGGCCGGCGACGCGCCGGTATATGCCATTCCAATCCTCTTTCAGGGCGAACTTGACGATCTGCTGGGCGGTTGCCCTGATTCTCACCTTGTCCACTCCGACGAGATCGATTCCCAGCAAACGGAGCATTTCGGGAACGGCGCTATTCGAGATCGAAGCGTAGATCCCGGCAAAGGCCGTATTCGATCCACCCCAGTCCCATTGCTGCTGTTCATCTTTGCTGTGAATCGAAATTTTCCGCTCGTCGGCATCGAAGTAGACATAGGTCGGTATCGGGTCACTATCGCCCTCTTTCAGCCAAAGCCCATCCAGATATGCCTCGAAGTCTTCGGCTCTTCCTGTGAGAATCTTGTTTATGAAGAGCTGCTCCACATTCTCCCCGGGCACGAGCATTTCGGACTCCCGGGCAAAGGCTTTGCGCGCAGGCGACCAGGAATAGCGTATCCGCTTCTGATCGAGCGGGGAGGAACTCGCCGGCGCAGATTCGAAAACGTTAATGGCGGCGGCTTCCGGAGGATCATCGATGGTGATGGAAAGCCCCGCTCCTGAAAACACTTGGCTGTAAGAACCGGAGGCCGTTCTTCTGAAAACGTTGAGCGTCTGTCGATTGGAGTCGTCGATGCCGAAGCAGAGGAGATCGACGCTTCCGTCTCCCAGAAGATCCCTCGGTTGAACCACGACGGCGTTGGGCTTCGTGGCCAGAGTCTCTCCCTTCCATCGCCTGAAATAGCTTCCCGTGGCAGGCTGGAAATCGGCGATCACGATCGAGATCCTTCCGTTTTCGGTCGCCGTTGGCTTTACGATAAGCACCTGTTCCAGATCCTCGTCTTCATCCAGGTTCATATCGATGGCGTCGAGAAAGGTTTCTCCCCATTCCGGGTTAATCTTGGATCGCTGAGACGCTGTCGTCCCTCCATTCAGCGATCCTGGCTCTCCTGATGCAGTCGGCAGATCCATGATCCTTCCAGCGACGGGGAGGGTGGCATCCAGGTTCTCTTGACGCAGTTTGGCGAAGAAATAGATGAAGAGCCCAAAGGCGAGAATGAAGGCGACGATAAGGATGGCTTGGATTACTCGTTTCATGGTCGGAACCAGGCTTGTTGTACCATAAGCCTGCCTGGAGGCACAAGCGCGGGAGTATGGCAGTTGCCGCCAGGACATGGTATCATTATTCATTCTATCATGAAGACGGCTAAAAACAAATCGACACGCATCCTCCTTTTTGCCTCCGCCTTTGTCCTCCTTTGCGCGATAGGCCTGCTGTGGCTCATCGTGATCCGCGAGACCGAACGCAAGGACCTCCTTCTGGAATATGAAGCCTTCAGGGCTTCAAGCGCCGTCGTCGACGAATATCGAAGGGATCAATCCTTCACTCCCGAGGGCGACAAGCGAATCCTTGGCTTTGGCTTTTATAAGCTCGATGGGACGGCTTTCGAGCGCTATGGCACGGCACCGGAGAACATCACCCTGGAAGTGGAGCTTTGGACGAGCAGACAGGGGGGCGGCAACGGCAGCAGCAGCGATTTGCCGGGCGGGGTATCGGCAACCTTTTCAGCCGACAAGAAGACGATCCGCCTGCTGCGGTATTCCGGGCTGCAGAATCCGGCGAGGATGATGGGCGGACTTGGCGGCGGCGCCCAAGGCATGGGCATGGGGCGAGGCAGGCAGGGTTTGCTTCCTCCGGGCGTGCCTGATCCCCTGGTTCCCCCGGCTGCGCCTGGCTCGCTTTCGGGCTTAAGCGGTTCTTATTTCGTATGGATGGAATACTCGACGAATAGCCTCAGCGCGGAGAGGCTGCAGTTCTACCTCGTAGCGGCGATGGTTACCGCGGCTCTCATAGGACTCTTTGTCGTCTTGATTCTTGTTTTCAGGCACAACGAGGATCTGACGGCGAGGGAACTCGAAACCAGGGAGCTGGTGCAGCTAGGAGAGGCCGCCCGGACTCTCGTCCATGAAATAAAAAACCCGCTGGGGATTATGCGAATACAAACGGCCAAAATACGACGGGCCGCGCCTCCTCCCGAAACCGTCGCCGAGGACTGGGCGGAGCGGCGCGCAGTCCAGCTCAAGGAATCGGCTGACATCATCGAAGGCGAGATAATGCGGCTTTCGGGTTTGGCGGATAGAATACGTGAGTTTCTCAAATCGGGGCCGGCGAGACGGGATCCCATCGATCTCGTCCAGTTCCTTGGATCATTCTGCGGCCGCTACAGGGACCTCACCGAGTCGGGAGTCACGCTTCTTCCTGAAATACCCGCCGAAGGTCATGCCATGGTTCTTGGCGATCCCGAAAAACTCCTCATAGCGCTTGACAATATCCTGCGTAACGCCATTGAGGCAGTGGAAAAGCTGCCATCAGACCGAAAGCGGATCACCCTGAAGCTATTCAGGAGAGAAAGCTCTTGGGCTATAGCTGTCATCGACGCAGGGGAGGGAATTCCCGCGGAAACCCAGCAAAGAATGTTCGACCCCTTCTTCACTACGAAGGAAAAGGGCAGCGGCATTGGCCTTGCGCTTTCCAAGCGACTTATAGAGTCGTTTGGCGGAACTTTGACGTATGAAGGCGGGGAAAAAGGCGAGGGAGCGGTGTTTGTCGTGACGCTGAAAGAGGAAAAGACGTTCCAGGCCTGATAACCCTCATTGCCTTCTCCTTCAGCTAAACCTGATCAGAGCCGTCCCAAAACCCTGGCGATGATGCCTATCGCTTCTTTCATCTCTTTCTCCGATATTACGAGGGGCGGCGCGAAGCGGATGATATTGCCATGCGTCTGCTTGGCCAGGAGCCCTTCGTCCCTCAACGCGATGCAGATATCCCAGGCCTGGAATCCATCATCGAAGACGACGGCGTTCAGAAGCCCCTTGCCGCGCACAAGCCTCTTTTTGCGGCATTGGATCGCTCCTACCTCCTCGCGGAAAAGCTGGCCAAGCCGCTCGGCGTTCTCCTCGAGTTTTTCGTCCTCCAACACTTCTATTGCCGCGATCCCCACCGCCCCGGCGAGCGGATTGCCCCCGAAGGTGGAGCCATGGGTCCCCGGCGTGAAAACACTCATGACCTTTTTGTCCGCCACGATCGCTGAGATGGGCATGATGCCGCCTCCGAGCGCCTTGCCCAGGCACATGATATCGGGCCGCGCATCCTCATGCTGCCAGGCGAAGCGCTTGCCTGTCCGGCAGAATCCAGTCTGAATTTCATCGAAAATGAGCAGCACGCCATGCCGGTCGCAGATTTTCCTGAGGCGCGCAAGATATCCTTCGGGCGGAACGATCACGCCGGCTTCTCCCTGGATAGGCTCGACGATGACCGCCACCGTGTTTTCATCGATACTGTCATCGATCGCCTTAGCGTTGGCGTACGGCACTTTGACGAAGCCCGGCACATAGGGACCATAATTAACCAGCGAATCCGGATCTACCGACATGGAGATGGCAGCCAGGGTCCGTCCATGGAAATTGCCTTCGGCGCAGATGATGGCCTGCTTCCCATTGGGTACGCCCCTGGCTTCGACACCCCAGCGCCTGGCCGCCTTAAGCGCGGTTTCGACTGCCTCGGCGCCTGTGTTCATGGGAAGGGCCGCTTCATATCCCGTGTATTCGCAGAGCTTCTTGAGAAACAAGCCCATTTTGTCGTTATGAAACGCCCTCGATGTGAGCGTGACCTTTTCGAGCTGTGTCTTCACCGCTTCCACGATGCGCGGGTGGAGATGCCCTTGGTTGACCGCCGAATAGGCGGACAGGAAATCGAAGTATACCCTGCCTTCGGGGTCCCATACCTTGCAGCCTCGGGCTTCCGCGATGACGACAGGGAGCGGATGATAATTGTGCGCGCCGAACGTATCGTCCAGGGCGATATAGTCCTGGGACATCATGGGAGAACCTCCTTGACGGTCCGCCACCGCGGTTGAAAATTCAGGATTCGCGAATTGGCGATTGCCGCAGTGTACACCCCAAACGGCACCGGCGCCAGAGGCAAAGATATAAATCATATTGGTATAAATAATTATGAAATTGTTATGAATATTGATGCAGAATTTTCAGGCCAGGCAAAGCTAGGTTCAGCCTGGCCAGAGCACCCTCAGCTCTCCTGATTGTAGGAATAGCAGAGCAAGGCTCGCCGCTGAAATCGCTCGACGGCGAGCGCGAGAAGGGTATCCAGCAGGTCTGTGTACGGTAGGCCTCCGGCTTCGCACATCCTCGGATACATGGAGATGGCGGTAAAGCCCGGGATTGTGTTGACCTCGTTGAGAAGCACATCACCCGTCCGCTTATCGATGAAGAAGTCCACCCTTGCCATGCCCGATAGCCCACAGGTTCGGTAAGCGCGGACAGCCAGCGCCTGGATGGCTTCCGCCTGCTGCGGCGGCAGCTGGGCGGGAACATTCAGGGAAGCGCCGTTCGGATCCTTATATTTCGCGTCATAGTCGTAAAATTCATGGGCAGGCACGATTTCGCCCGGGGCAAAGGCTTTCGGCGCTTCGTTGCCGAGAACCGCGCATTCGATTTCCCGAGCGTTTATGAACTGTTCCACCAGGACTTTCTCATCGTACGCGAAGGCATGATCGAGGGCAGCGGAGAGAGTCGCGATGTCTGAGGCTTTCGAGGTTCCCACCGATGAGCCCGAGCATGCGGGCTTGACGAAACAAGGCCAGCCGAAGCGGGCTTCGATCTTCCGGGTCAAGTTTGCCATGAAGGAGGGGTTGGATCTATCCGTCGCCCTGACGGTGATGGAATTGACCACGGGGAGGCCTTCGCGCAGCCAGAGTTCCTTGGCGATCTGCTTGTCCATGCCGATGGCTGAACCAAGGACGCCAGCTCCGACATAGGGCAGGCCGGCGCATTCAAGGAGACCTTGAACCGTGCCGTCCTCGCCGAAGGTTCCATGCAATACAGGAAAGACGATATCGCAGTCGAGTTTTTCGATGCCCCCATCGCTTTTTTCGGCGAGGAGCCCCGTCCCTGGAGCCACGAACACCCTTCTTCCCGAACGGATGGGAGGCAAGCTATCCATCACCGGGGCTTCAAGGGCTTTCGCGATTTCCCTTTCCGTGCCGACAGAGGATGTCCCGGTTTTTTTCCGCGATGCGGCATTCTTCTGAAGAAGCCATTCACCTGATTTCGTTATGCCAATGAGAAGGAGCTTGTATTTCCTGGCATCGAGATGCCGGACAATGCTTGCGGCAGAAATGAGCGAGACCTCATGTTCTCCAGACTTTCCACCATAGAGAATCGCAATCGTTTTCATCGTACTTCCTTTCGAAAATTCTGGCTTAGGTTCTTACGGTAGCGACGAATCCCATTTCGCCCAGCGCCGCGACCGCCTCGGACTCTTCATCATAGGGGATGCTATGGTTCGAATAAATGATGGAATTCTCATGCCCCTTGCCGAGGAGGAGGATCGCGTCATCGGGGCCAGCCATGGAAAAGGCCTTGCGTATGGCAGCCGCCCTATCGGGGATGAGGAAAAGCCTCTTTCCACGCTCAAGGTTAGGACAACCTGCCGCGATCTCCTCGAGCAGGGCCATCGGATCTTCTCCCCTTGGATCCTCGTCAGCGAGAATGAGGACATCGCAGTACTTGGACGCGATGTCGGCTTGACGGGGGCGCTTCTCCGTATCTCTCTCCCCGCCGGAGCCAAAAAGGCAGAAAAGCGTGCCTTTCACGCGTTTCCTGATGGAAGGAAGAATGGCTTCGAAGGAACTTGGCGTATGGGCATAGTCGATGATCACTTCGAAAGGCTGGCCGCGATCGATGTTGGTCATCCTTCCACGCACAGGTCGTAGCAGGGGAAGGAGGGGAAGCAGGTCCTTCCATGGCTTTCCTGTTGCGGCTGAGACCGCGATGAGCGCGGCGATGCTGTTGCCAACATTGAACTCGCCGGGGAGATTGATCCGGGCGGATGCTCTGATTTTGCCGCCATGAGCGATGATGATTTTCCTCATGTCGGAAAGCCGTTCGGGAGCTTCAATGGTAAAACCGGACCCCTTCCTGTCCGAAACGATTTCCGAAGCCGACACCGTGGCGGCTGAGCCTCTCGAGGAATAGGAGAATATGGGCTTGGTCGTACACCTGGAGAAGTATTCCGCGCTGGGATCGTCGGCGTTTACGATGCCGAAGGAGGGGAGCGCCACAAGGTTTCCCCGCGGGGATTTGTCGTGGCCGTGGGCATCCAAATTGCGGAAGAGATTGGCTTTGTCCGAGCGATACTGTTCCCAAGTGCCATGGAATTCGAGATGCTCCCGCGTGACGTTGGTCATGAGGCCGATGTCGAAATCCACATCAGAAAGCCTGGCCGTGCGCTCGCTCAAGCCATGACTCGAGGCTTCCACCACGGCGTATTCGCATCCCGAATCGCGCATGTCCGCGAGCAATTGCTGGACGCTGGTGGCCTCGGGCGTCGTCTGATGTTCCGGATTGGGCCTTTCACCCCGTCCTGTATCCGACATCACGGTGGAGAAAAAGCCCGCCTTCTCGCCAGCCAGATTGAGCAACTGGTAAATGAGGGATACCGTCGTGCTTTTGCCTTCGGTCCCGGTGACGCCGATGACGCGAAGAGATGAAGAAGGGTGATCGTGGAAGGAAGCGGCCACGTGGCTCATGGCACGTCTGACATCAGCCACCCGCACATAGCGTATGCCTGGAACGCGCTGCCCGAGTTCGCTTTCATGGAGGATGGCGATGGCGCCGTTCGCGATCGCGGCTCCAATGTAAGAATGACCATCGGTGTGTATGCCTGGAAGCGCGACGAAGAGATCACCCTTCCTGACTTTGCGTGAATCGTATTGGATGCCTGAGATCATTGGATCCTCTGACCCAATGGATAACGCGTCGGGAAGCTTTGCGATAAGGGCTGAAAGGCTCTTCTTCATGTAGGACTGAGAATATCATGGAGAAGGTTTGGGTTCAACTGGAGAGCCTAAACGCGAATCAGCCGCAAATCACTCCAGCACTATCTTGAGCCCCGCGTAAGCGACGAATGGCACTGCGCTCAAATCGAAACTCGAAGGAATGGCGCCAATCGCGCCCGCGCCGAGCCTGAAGGTCTGCTTCTTGCCGAAGCCGAGCCAGACCGAAAGGTCGGGAAGGAGGATGTCCATCTGCTCCACGCCATAGACATTGCCGACCGCGTAGTATCCGAAATAGTACCCGCCGAGGCTGGCATCGATCGCCAGGGGTCCAAGCGCCAGTTCAAGCTGGGCTACCGGGTAAGCCAGGGAATAAACGATCACGCTCTGAGCTTTGACGCCGACGCCTATTTTAACGAGACCAAGATTGGCCTGAAGCAGGAGGGCGAGGTTGGGAATCGGAATGATGCCAGACTCTTCGATAGTCGAAGCAATATCGCCATCGGTGCCTGAGCCTGTCACATAGCCCACCGCGACGGGGGCGTTCACGCCGAGTTCGAGCCTGAATTGGCTGAACGCTGCCGGAACGGATATCGCGCATATCAGAACCAAGCAAATCAATACCTTCTTCATCGCTACCTCCTGGGGGCATGGTGAAAAAATCTGGCTACGACAACTATAGAGCATTCTGTGGATAAATCAAGCTCTAAAACGACTTGCCAAGCGCGGCGCGAAGCGGTATCGTTCGCAACATGTTCAAGGTGAGAATAGAAGCAAGCTTTGCGGCAGCGCATAGGCTCGTCCATTACAATGGAAAGTGCGAACGCCTCCATGGGCACAACTACAAGGTGAGGGTCTGGGCCGAGGGCGAAACGCTTGGGGAAGGCGGGATGCTCGTCGATTTCGGAATTCTCAAGAGAGCGTTGAATGAAGTGCTTTCATCGCTCGATCACAGCGACCTGAATGAAATCGCCGTTTTCGCCGATGATCCGAGCGCCGAAAGGATAGCCAACTACATTTTCGACGGGATAAAAGCCCTGGATAAGGAATTGCCGATCGCCGCGGTGGATGTATTCGAAACCGACACATCCATGGCGAGATATCAGCCGAGCTGAGCGAAAGACAAGCGAATGGGGGAGCCCGGGCGTTTCCTCAATCCCAGCCGACAACGTTCAGAAGCGGTTTTAATCCGCAACGCTTTTCTATAAGCTCGAAAAGAGGCGAGAGGCGCGCTTTTTCCCCCGCTTCGAGGGAGAGAATAGCCATATTATTGTTGTATCGCAGTCTGGCGCCAGCCAGGATTCTCCTGCCTTTCGAGGAATCGGACACCATGAAACTCCATCCATTCTCTTCGCGCCTGGTCGTGAAAGGCAGCTTTTGGCTTGAACCGAATTCCTCGAAAGCGCCACGGAGATCGTCGAGGCGATCTCCGGGAAGCGTGATTTCCAGATCGGCATGAAGAGGAGCGGGCGGTGCAGCGAGAGGTTTCAATCGGATTGCGTACAACGATTCCGACTTATGCTTGCCGGAGGCCGAAAATGCTTCGGCATCGGCGAATTTGGAAAGCAGAAGGGCTGCCCGTTTCGGGTCAGGTCCGTAAAGCGCTACAGCGCTACGGCCGAATCGGCCGATTTCGTCGCCGACAAGGCCGGCGAAAGGCGCGCTCCCCGAGAATAAGATTTCCTTCGCTTCGAAGACGATGTTTTCAGCTCCCTCAACTTTTTCCGAAAAGCGGCGCAGAAGCCAGGATGCCCGATAGGAGGGATGGGAATCCGCAAGCGCGGCGGGGAAATCGATGGCGGCGAAAACCGCCGCGAACTTGGATTTCGCCGAGAGAAGGGCTTCGATTTTTTCAGTGTGGCGGATAAGAGGTGGCATGACGAGGGTGTGACCGGTCATCGCGGAGCGCTCGGCTTTGTCTTCGCAAACGCCGCAGGCAGAACATTCCTTGCCCAGGCAGGAAAACCTGTCCACAAGGTTCTTCGCTTCGATATAGTGCGCGTGAAGAAGGGCAAAGCTTCGGCTTTCCTCGATGAAGGCGAGCGGGGGGCGGTATTCCTCCGATTTTTCTTCGACGAAGGAAGGGTCGGAGCCTTGGCCGAATATGAAAGGCTTGAGCGATTTCCAGGTACCTTCCCCAAGCGAAACATCGTACTTGAAGCCGAGCGATGGGATTTTTTCGAGCCAGCGGAAGGCCGCGCTCCCCCCGAGCGAGAGCGCCTGATCGATAAAACTTTCCTCTACGTCGGCTGCGAGTCTGAACTCGATGCCGGATTGATCGCAGGCTTCGCCAAGGAGGTGGCCCAGGCGAACGAGCTTGTCCCTGTCGAACTCAAGGGGGGCGTATTGAAGCGGCGTGAAGGGCAATCGGACAAGGAATCCGGCCGAAACGAGGATCCTCGTGGAAGGCGAGTTCGCGTCCTTCCTGCGCTTGATGGATTCCATGAGAGCCGCGAATTCGGCGATGTCAGCCGTTGTCTCTGTCCCCGCTATGATGAAAAAGAGCTTCAATTCCTTGATGCCGGGACGGATCGTCTTTTCCAGGCAGATTTCGATATGTTCCGCGGTCAGCCCTTTCCGATAGAAAGCGCGCATTGATTCGGAAATTCCTTCGATACCGAGCGTGAAGGAGCGCTTGCCGCCCGCGAGTTCGACCTCTATGAGACCCCGCGTTTCGGCGAGGATATCCAGGCGCTGGCTCATGAAGGAGACGCGGCGAAAGATTCTGTTCAGTTCGAAAACGAGGTCGAATATCCGGGAGTGGGTATTGAAATTGAAGCTGTAGATCTCGAGGTCCACGGCGCCGGTCGCGCGTCTGAGCTTTCGCGCTTCGACGATAAGCCTGTCGGCATCGGCCTCCGCGTAAGGTCGGCGATCCCAGCCTTCCAGGCAGAAAGAGCAATAACCCGGGCAGCCTGATGTGATCGAAAGCCTGGCGCTCGAAGCGCTGGGGCCGTTGAGGACGAGAGGCTTCAGGACAGTGTGGGGGCGTCCCGGAGCCGTCGCTTTTTGGGCGCCTTCAGCGAGGAGGCAGGGCCAGAAGCCCTGGACTTCCGCGGCTTTGGCGAGGCGGGCGAGGCGGAGCGGGGCTCCGCCTCGCCCGCTCGGGGCAGTTGAGCCAGCGACGCCATACGCTTCGTCGGCTCCCGAGAGAATGCGCGCGAGCCTGCCGATCGCCCCTTCGCCCTCGCCGAAGAAGATGCCATCGACGAAAGCGTCCCGCGCGGGATACTTCAGCTCGGAGCCTTCAAGCACAAGAGCGCCCATGGCTGAAGAGTTCGAGCCTCCGGCTATAAAGATCGGTTGGTCATCGAGGGTGGAGCGGGATGCCGCCGACATGGATAGCCCGGCTGTCGTGAAAAGATAGGGAAGGTTGACCAGCTCCAAGGCAAAAGCGTTGGAAATCATGACAATATCGAAGTCGCGCGGCGATTTGCCTGAAGCGCGGCCGAAGAACCAGGGTACGTTTCGGGAAGAGAGCAGTTTTCGATCCGAGGCCGTAGGCATGAAGGCGAAATCGATAAATACGCCAGGCATCGACGATCTGATCTCATCGAAGAGAACGAGGTGGGGCGTCGAAATATCCACATCGCGCCATGGCGATAGCCGCACGATGAGGATGCGCGCCGCGGCCGCTTCCCAGGCTGGGTTCGCCATATCGGCTTCAACGGGCGGTATGATGATCTTGCCTTCTTTCAGCGAAGCGAGGATCGCTTTCTGCCCAGGTTCCAAGACGGCCGCGGCTCGCGGTTGGGAATTTGCCTTCATCGGCGCTGGAAATCCCCGCGCTCGGAGCGTGTTTTTTCGCGATACTCGCGCTTTTCCGCCTCACCTTTCTCGACGAGGGCGAAAAAATCTTCGACTGGAGGCTCCTGGATCTCGCCTGCTTCAAGCACTTTCGTCCTGAACACGAAGTTGCGGTCGACGGCGATCTTGGCCGCGCTTCTGAGCTCCCAGGCATCGGCTAGGACGATACTGATGCCTTTCTTGCCCGCCCGGCCCGTCCTGCCCGCCCGGTGGATGTACCACGAGGTTTCCTCGGGGAAATCGAGGCTGATGATATGGGAAATATCGGCGATATCGAGGCCGCGCGCGCCCAGATCTGTCGTCACGAGATAGCGGAGAGCGCCTTTTTCAAAGCGCTCGATCGCCACCCGCTTGTGTTCCTTTTCCTGCTTCGAGAGAATGGAATCGGCGGGCAGTCCGATTTCGGAAAGGCGCTCGGCAGTCCGGGAGACTCTGTCGCCCGAGGAGGCGAAAACGAGGCATTTTTCCGGTTTGAGCGCCGATTCAAGTTTCCTGATAAAGTCGATCCGCTTGCGGTGTTCCACATAGAAAACCCAGTGCTCGATGTCGCGGGAGAGAACGCCCTCGTCGAGAAGATCGAGGGATTCCGAATCCTTCATGAATACCCTTGCCAGCTTGCGGGTGTTGGGTGAAATCGTGGCTGAAGCCAGAATTTTGCAGGAACTTGGGGCTGCCGCGCCAAGGATGCTCTGTATATAGTCTCGATATTCCGTGGAAAAAAGCCTGTCTCCCTCATCGAGCACGACGAAGCCCAGATTGTCCAGCTTGAGGAGCCTCATCTTTACGAGGTCCCCCGTCCTTCCGGGAGTGCCTACGACAATGTGGGGCTTCTTCTTGAGGGCATCCTCCTGGCGCGACAAGGGACTTCCTCCGAGGAGGGCAAGAACGTTCATCGCGATATGCGAAGCCGCGAGGATCATCTCTGCTTGTTTGGCGACCTGAACGGCGAGCTCCTGGGTAGGGCAAAGCACGAGGATAAGCGGACCTTTGGATGGACTCGCTCCGGCGACGGCCGAAATCGCGGGAGCCAGGTAAGCGAAGGTTTTTCCCGTCCCGGTTTCGGATTGCATGAAGATATCTTTCTTCAGCAGTATCCTGGGTATGGCCAATCGCTGGACTTTCGTGGGACTTTTAAAACCAAGCGCTTCGAAGGCAGCGGACAATTCGGCTCCAAGGCCGAGATCCGAAAATTCATTCATACTCTATAGTTGCATGGAGAGGCGGCCTTGCTCAAGGACCTCCATTGCCGCGCGCAATTTCGTGTCCTGGCAGAACTTCCCGCGCTCCAGTGATTGCAGCGAGGCTCGATTTTCAGATATAGTCGACCAACATGAATCTCGAAGCTTTTGTATTGGGTTGCGGCGGCATGATGCCCCTTCCGTATCGGCATCTCACGAGCGTGCTTGTCAGGAGGGAAGGAGAACTCTTTCTCTTCGATGCCGGCGAGGCGACCCAGATATCCATACGACGTCTCAACCTCAGATGGAAGAAGATTACCGCGATTTTCATCTCCCATATGCACGCGGATCACGTGACCGGCCTCCCCGGCATCCTGATGCTCAACAGCCAGGTGGACAGGGATGAACCGCTCTATATTTTCGGACCGCCGAAGATCGCTGAATACATAGAGCAGACGAGGCGCTCCCTCGATATGTACATCAATTACGAAATAATCGTGAAGGAATTCTCCGAACCCTCGGTCTTGTGGGAGGACGAGGATTTTTCGATCCGCTCCTTCGGCCTGCGACATACGAAGATGTGTTTTGGGTATTCCCTCGAAGAGCATATGCGCCCGGGAGCTTTTCATCCCGATAAAGCGCTTTCATTGGGCGTTCCGCGAGGTCCACTCTGGTCGGTGCTTCAAGGCGGCGAAAATGTCACGCTGCCAAACGGTTCGGTCGTCAAGCCAGAGGATGTGCTTGGGCCAGCGCGCGCGGGGAGAAAATTCAGTTATGTCACCGACAGTCTTTATTTCCCCGAAATTTCCCGCGAAGTGGCCAACTCCGATCTCCTGATCTGCGAGGGCATGTTCGAGGACGCGCTCCTTTCATCGGCGGTGGAAAAACGCCACATGACGGCGAGGCAAGCCGCGCAGATAGCCCGCGACGCGGGTGGTGTTAAGGAACTCGGTCTTATCCATTACAGTCCGCGATACGCGGACAAGGAATTGAAGCTCCTCCTCAAGGAAGCCCAGGAAGTATTCCCCAGCACGCTGCTCACGCGCGACAGGATGAATTTCCCTATCGAAAACGTCGAATAAATACGCTCGTTGAAATGAAACGGCGCCCTTCTCGCAAAGAAGGGCGCCGTTTTGTCATGTGGCATCTCGTATCGGTCGCGTCATTCAGCCTTGGGCCTGAAGGCGAGAATTCTCGAATGACCGCCCGAATACGCTTTGTGTACGGCAGTCGATGCTTCCCTGTAGAGCTTGTAGGCATCTATATTCCTGTCCGCGCGGGCCGAAATGCCGATGAACACTGGCGCTTCTCCTTCTATGTCCTTGTAAAGGCTCAAAGTAGCCGACAGCACATCGGCGAGGTCCTCCGACATTTTCAGCGCTCCACCCAGGTCGACCGATGGAAGGACGACGGCAAAAGCTCCTTTATAGAGTTCGAAGATAAGTTCCTTCGATCCAATATAGTCCTTGATCGTGACGGCGAGCGCTACCGCCGCCGGATCGGTGCGTGAGCTTACCGTGCAGTGAATCAACATGAGTGAGACATCGGCCTTTCCATTGCGATTCATCTCTTCGCTGAGCCGAGACTCGAGCTGCTGATCGGTGAGGGAGAGCGGCATCGGAAGGCTGGCTATATCGGTACGTTCGCCCGTGGTCGCCGCGCCCGCGATCGAGGTTGTGTTAGGGACGGGAATCCGCATACGTTCAGAAGCTGATTCGGGCGGTTCCCTTTTCTCGATGGAATTCTCAGCATTGAGTTCCTCAAATTCCTGAAGCGTTTCCCTGGAATCAGCGAGATCGGTTTCGTCATCCTGGGCAGGCTCTTCTTCTGGTGTCGAATCGATTTCTTCCAGTTCTTCGCGGAGCTCCTCGTCGAGTTCATCCTGGGGTTGGGCAATTGGCGGCTCGACAGAGAGGGGCTGGGCGGCTGAAGGTTGTGCGGGGGGCTGGATTTCCCCAAGAGCTTTTCGCTCGTCAGCGTTCTTGGGAAGCGGGGACCCTTGTTCAGGGTGCCTGCTGGACCACTCGATGATTTCTTCCTCGAGTTTGGCCAGACTGTCTTCGAAGCTTCGGCCGGAACGGACGGCATCGGCGAGAGGTTTGGCAGGGGCTGATGGTTCCACCAGCGCTGTTGGTATCGCCGATGAATCCAGCTCATCCATTGCCGCCGGCTCTACCTCTTCGTCCTGAGCCACCTCTTCCACGTCATCCCCGGCCTCTATATTGTCACTTTCAACACCGCTCTCGGGAGCCTCCAGAACCATATCCTTTGCAGGTTGGGTAGTCTCGTCGGCCGTATCGCTGACGGGAGATTCGAACCTTTCTGGAAGGATGGATTCCTTGCGATTCTTGCCGAAAAGCACGATGGCTATCGCCACGATACAGCACCAGATAGCGGTGATAATGAGGGGCACCTTGGCTGCCCAAGAAATATCGGAACGTTGCACGGTCGCGTAGAGCGCCGCTAGTTTCATCCCTTCGCTCAAAGGGGTAGTGAATACGACAGTGCTCGATTCCGGGGCGGAATAGCCTCCGCGCATCGAAGTATCGTTGGGGAGCGCGAAATAGGATGAGCCTGAAGGTATCTTCCAGACCGCAAAGCCGGAAGCGTCGAGGACTTGAGCAGCCAGCAGACGATCGCTGCCCTTGTAGAGCGCGATCAGCCTGTCCCTCAGGAACTGATCCTGAAAGTCGTTCGGCGTCTGTACCGCCATAAGCGCGTTTCTCAGGATGGAGTACTCCGCTCCGCTCGAACGTTCGCCGGTAGTCCTGGCTTCGCCGAACCGATAAACGAACACGATGATTGCCATGATGGCGACGAGGATCGATACGACAGCCACGAGTGCGCGCAATGTTTTTCTCATATGCCCTTCCTGATCGTTATGATTATCGGAAGGAGAATGGATGACCTTGCGCACAATTTTCCTGGTTCGAGGCTTTTCCCGATCAGGAAACAGGTTATACTACGTTTGAGGAGGAAGCCCCGATGGAAACAGGCGACGCGAAACGAAAATCCGCCCTTCCGTATGGCTGGTATCCCCGCGACAAGGCGGCGATCGCACGCGCCATGGCGACATGGACGGAGGGACTTGGGGCCCGAGACGCCATAGCGGTGGTTTCCCCCCATGCGGGCTGGTCTTTTTCCGGCAGGATTTCGGCGCTGGCGATAGCCGCTCTCGCCGAAGCCGGGACGATCGTCGTGGTCGGCGGCCACCTGTCCCAGGGCAGCCCCATCCTCTATGCCAGGGAATCTTCCTTCGAAACGGCGGTTGGCGACATGGCCGCCGATATCGAGCTGCTCAAGGCCCTCGGCGACGAGTTGCGCGATTCAGGAGTCCCCGCCCCCGTGCCCGATGAAAGTATCGACAACAGTGTGGAAGTCCTGCTTCCAATGGTGGCTTACCTGCAGCCAAGCGCGAAGCTGTTATGGCTGCGAAGTCCTCCTCATTATGGAGCCAAGGAACTGGGCACGGCCTTGGGAAGGGCTGCATCCACATTGGGAAAGAGCGTCGCCTGTATTGGATCGACGGATCTGACGCATTACGGCCCCGCTTACGGTTTCATGCCGGCGGGAGTGGGAGAGAAAGCAGAAAAATGGGTGAAGGGGACAAATGACAAGGCCTTTATCGACGCGCTGCTCGCCATGAACTGCGAAGCCGCGCTTGCGCACGCGGTGAAGAAAGGATCGGCCTGCTCAGCCGGCGCCGCAGTGACGGCTCTCGGGTTCGCCCTGGAAGCGGGAGCCACCGAGGCGCGATTGCTTGATTACGCGACGAGTCTGGATGTACGGCAAGACGATTCCTTCGTGGGTTACGCCGCCCTTGCGTTTTCCTGATTTGCAGGATTTGCCGGGCTGACTTCAAATCCCAAGATAAGCTGTTGCCGCTTCCTTGAATTTTGTCCCGCGGTCGAACTCGTGGAGGAACATCCCGAAGGAGGCGCATCCAGGGGAAAGCAGGACGGCCCAGCCGGGCTTGGCCAGTTCGTCCGCCGCCCGGATCGCCGAATCAAGGTTGTCGTAGGGCCCTTTCCAGTCGAGGTTCTGTTCCTTCAGGAGCGGAATGAGTTTTTCGGTGCCTGTTCCCTCGAGCAGCACGAGGGCTGCCGCTTTGGCGTAAGCCTTTTTCACGGGCTCGAAATCGATGTTCTTGTCCGTGCCCCCCGTGATGAGGACGACGGGAGCTTGAAAGCTCGAAAGCGCTGCCTCGACGGCGTAGGGCATGGTTGCCGCCGAATCGTTGTACCATTTCACGCCCCGGGATTCCGCGAAAAATTCGAGGCGATGTTCCACTCCCGGGAAGGTCGACATGGCGAGAGAGATCGTCTCCGCTCCCAGACCCATGGCGCCCAAGGCCAGTCCGGCCGCGAGAAGGTTCTTGCGCATATGGAAGCCGGGCACCAGGAGTTCGGCGGGAAGGATTTTCTCGACATGTACCGAGCCCTCCCTGATCGAGCGGCTGAATCCTTCAACCCTTCCCCGTGGATCGGCCGCGAGCCAAGCTCCTTCTTTTTGAACATCGGCGCCGGAATACCAGAGCACTTTCCCCTTCGTCTCCGAAGCGAAGCTTTGGCCCCATGGCGAATCGAAATCGCATATCGTCATGTCCGAGCCATCCTGATCGGCGTAGATGAGGCGCTTGTCGGCCACGTATTCTTCCATCGAGCCGTAGTAGTTCATGTGATCGGGCATTATCGAGGTGATCGCCGCCACCTTTGGTTTCAGGACGCCCAGTCCCCGCATGTCCGCCAACTGCCATGATGAGAGTTCGAGCACGACAGGTCTGTCTTGAGCCGTATCATCGAGGAATCCGAGCGGCGATATCGTTATGTTGCCGCCAAGCAGGGATCGTATGCCCGCCTGCCTGAACCCATGATGGATGGCGCTCACGGTCGACGATTTTCCCTTGGAACCTGTCACCGCGACGATGGGCGATTTCGAATAGCGAAGGAAAACGGAAATGTCGGTTTCGATGTTTCTGGCGGCGGCCAGGAAGGGAGAGGTTCGACGCACGGCGGGATTTTTAATGACGATGTCCGCTCCCGAAAAGTCCTTCAGTTCATGCCTGCCGAGCGCATAGCGGATTTTCCTTCCGCCGAGAGCCGCGATGGAAGGCGCTAGCGCCGTTTCGTCCCTCAGGTCGGTCACGGTCACGGTCGCGCCCTTTTCGCTGAAGAATAGCGCGCTCGCCAAGCCCCCCCCATGAAGCCCTAGCCCCATGATGGTGATCTTCATCCCCGCTATATCGCTTGCCGAACGCGGCATTGCAGTCATTGTTTCCCTTTCGGCGCCGCGGCGCCTGAGCGATTATAGCATGAAGGACCGCGCCGCGTTAATTATTTCCCGGCGCATTCAGCGCCTCCCAGATAGGCTGCCTGAACCCGGGGATCCACCGCCAGATCGCTCGCCTTTCCCGCGATGACGATTTTCCCCAGTTCCAGGATATAGCCTCGCGATGCCGCTTTGAGAGCTTTCCTGGCATTCTGCTCCACCAAAAGAATCGCGACCTTTTCCTCTTCATGGATTTTGCGTATGAGAGCGAATATCTCCTGCACGATGATGGGCGCCAGACCCAGGGAAGGCTCGTCGAGGAGGAGGAGGGAAGGGGATGAAACAATAGCCCGGCCGATTGCGAGCATCTGCTGCTCTCCGCCCGAGAGGGTTCCGGCGAGCTGGGTCCGCCTTTCCTTCAGTATGGGAAAAAGATTGTATACGCGCTCTTCCATGCCTGAAAGCCTTGTCTTATCTCTGGCTCGGCGGACGCCATACTTCCCAAGCGCCAAGTTTTCGCGCACCGTCAGCGTGGAGAATACTCGCCTTCCCTCGGGAACATGGGCGATGCCTTCTGCGGCAAGGGTGAAAGCAGGCATGCTCGCCAAGTCCTGTCCCCTGAAGAGTATGGTTCCCGATGTAGGTTTCCTTAATCCGGAAATAGCCTTCAAGAGGCTTGTCTTTCCCGCCCCGTTCGCGCCGAGCACGGCGACGATCTCGTCCTCGCCGACCGTGAGCGATAGAGAGTCGAGAGCTCGCACGGCGCCATAATCCAGGGAAAGATCTCGTATTTCAAGCAAAGCCGCCATAGCCTCAATCCTCTTCGCTGCCGAGATAGGCTTCGATCACCCGGGGATCGCGCCGTATGTCGCACATCGCCCCTTCGGCGATTTTCCTGCCCGATTGCATGACAATGACATGGTCGCTGACCATGTCCACGAGGCTCATATCGTGCTCGATGAGCAGAATCGATAATCCATCGGCGAGAAGGGAGAGCAGAAGCTTCGCGAGATCCGCCGTTTCTCCATCGTTGAGGCCGGAGGAGGGCTCGTCGAGCACGATGAGATCTGGCTGCGCGGCGAGGGCGCGCGCGATTTCAAGGTATCTCCGTTTTCCGTAGGGGAGGAATGACGCGAGCCTGTCCGCCGATTCGGCGAGACCGACTCTTTCGAGGCAGTGATCGGCGTACGTCAGCATCGTGGCCTCTTCCTTGCGTTGGGAAGGCAGCCTGAAAATCGAGGAAACGAAGCCGGCCGAACCGCGGCAGTGCTGGCCGCAGAGCACGTTTTCAAGGCATGTGAGGGTGGGAAAGATCCTGATATTCTGGAACGTCCGCGCGATTCCCTTGCGCACGATCGCGTGGGGGGAATCGCCGGATATTTTTTCCTTCTTGAAGTTGATCTTCCCTTTTTGGGGCTTGTAGATGCCGGTGATAAGGTTGAATAGAGTGGTTTTTCCCGCTCCATTCGGGCCGATGAGCGCCGTTATTCTGCCCTTGGTTATGTCTGCGTCCATGCCTGCCACGGCGGTGACGCCGCCGAAGGAGAGTTCGGCTCCCCTCACCTCGAGGAGGGGCGAACCCTGATCGGCCAAGGCGGGCGAGCGGACTTCGGGTTTGTCGGTTTTTTTTGCCTCAGCCGGGAGCCTTCGTTTGCCTCGCAGGGCGGCGCGGAGCGTTTCCCCCGATTCCCTAAGGCGCGGCAGGAACCCGGCCGGCCGGAAGATCATCATGAGGAGGAGGGCGAGGCCGAAGAACATGAGCCTGTATTTGGCAAAGGGCCTGAAAATTTCGGGGAAGACGGTGATGGCAAGCGCCCCGAGCATGGTTCCCGGGATGGATCCCAGCCCTCCCAGGAGCACGATGCAGAAGAGAAGGGATGATTCCATGAAGGTGAAGCTTTCGGGCGATACCGACATCTGCTTCGAGGCGTAGATATTTCCGGCGATTCCCGCAAGGGCAGCGCCCAGCACGAAGGCGGCGAGTTTGTAGTGCCGCACGTCGACGCCAAGGGCCTCGGCGGCGGTCTCATCCTCCCTGATATAGTTCCAGGCGCGGCCAACCCTAGATCGCTGGAGCCTGACAAGGCCGAAAGCGATGATGCCGATGATCGCCCATATGAGGTAGTAGAACTGTCTCGACGAGATTATGGGAACGATGAGGTTTGGCGTATCGATTCCGTTGATGCCATTGGGTCCCCCCGTGAGGCCGAAGGGATTGTTGATCATGGTCAGACGGACGATTTCGCCTATGCCGATCGTCACGATGCAGAGGTAGTCCCCTTTGAGATGGATGACCGGAGCCGTCACCAGCCAGGCGAAAAGGCCGGCAGCGAGCGCCGAGAGGGGCAGGAGAGCGAGTATGGGTATGTGGAACTTCGTGTTGAGAATGGCGGTGGCATAAGCGCCTATCGCGTAGAAGGCGGTATGCCCCAGATCGAAAAGCCCCACTTCCCCGAGCACGATATTGAGCGAAAGCCCGAGCAGGGCGTAAATTCCGAAATAGAATCCCACATCGATCCAATAATTATCGATGAAAGGCAGCAAGGGAAATAGAACCAGGAGGGTGACGGATACGAGAGTGAATGTCTTGCGATCAAAGCGCGGCTTTGCGCCGCCGCTTTTCGGCGAAATCCCGCCGATCCTGTCCATGATGCTTTTCGTGATGTTCATCAAACCTTCTCCGCCGTTTTTTCGCCCAGGATTCCTGTCGGCCTGAAGATGAGGGTGGCGATGAGGAGAAGAAAGACGAAGACATCTTTCCACGCGCCGCTGACATAGCCTGAGAGGAGGGATTCGACGATGCCGAGGAGAAGGCCGCCGATCATGGCGCCGGGAATATTGCCGATTCCGCCGAGAATTGTCGCGGTGAAGGCTTTGAGGCCGTAATTCCATCCCATGTTGAAGCTGATCGCCCTGTAATAGAGTCCGTTCATGAGTCCCGCGACGCCGCCGAGACCTGGGCCGAGGGCGAATACGAAAAATATGACCTTCCGGACATCGATGCCAAGGAGGGTCGCCGTCTCCCTGTCCAAGGCGGTGGCGCGTATAGCCGCGCCGAAGGTGGATTTTTCCACGATCATCCAGATAGCGAACATCAAAGCGAAGGAAATGCCTAGAATCGTTACCTGGAGCGCTGTTACGGGAATGCCGAGAAGCGAGAAGCGAAGTGAGGGCACGACGCTGGCGGGGAAGGCCTGCGGCCTCGAACCCCATATGGCCATTATGGAATTCTGGATGAAAATAGCCACGCCAAGGGCCGAGACAACGAGGGAAAGCCTCCCCGATGGGTAGACCGGTCTGTAGGCGATCCTTTCGACGAGGACGCCGGCGATGGCCACACAGATAGCCACGATGCCCGCCGTGAACGCCATTCCGCCCCATATGCCGATGGATGCGGTAACCTTGCCCGCGGCGCTCGTGAGGATCGTGTAGCCGATATAAGCCCCAAAGGCGAAAAGATCGCCATGGGCAAAGTTGATGAGTTTCATCACGCCATACACCATGGAATAGCCAAGCGCCACGAGGGCATAAAACGATCCTATGGTGAGGCCGTTGATGAGTTGTTCTATGAACGTGGACACAGTGCTCCTTCGTCCGGAAAGGGGAGGGCATTCCGAAATCGCGGAAAACGTCCTCCCCCGGCATCGCCGCGGTATAGGAATCGCGGCGTTTCCGATATCATTTGGCTACGACTATGAGTTTTCCTTCAGCGCTGACCATGTACATCTTGTAGGGCACATCTTTTCGGTCACCGCGTTCGGTGAAGAGTACAGGGCCAGTGACTCCCTCGACACCATCCATGTTCGTCCTCATGACATCGGCGATCGCGACACTGTCTGTCTTGCCGACTTTGGCGATGGCCCCGACGATGGCGTAGAGTCCGTCGGCCGCGTAGACAGGCCATGGACTGGAGGGTAGTTCCTTGAATTTCTCGGCATAGAGCGCCTTGAATTGTTCGGCGATCGGCGTGGCCACATCCGTGACGAGCGGTTCCTGGGTCATAAGGGAGCCCTTCGCCACATCGATGCCCGCTATCTTCACGAAGTCGTCGTTGATGGCCGCGTTGCCGCCGATGAAGGGGCAATTGAGTCCGGCGTCGCGCGCCTGGCGGATGAGAAGGCCGGCTTCGGGATAATATCCCGTGAAATACCAGACATCGGGCTTGGTTTCGCGCAACTTGGTGACCGCCGCGGAGAAGTCCTTCTCTTTGGGGGTGATCGCGTCGAAATAGACGATCTCGGTTTTCCCTTCCGCGATGTACGGTTCGAGGGCTTTCTTGGCCTCATCGGCCACGCCTTTGGCGAAGGTGGAATTGTCGTGCATTATGGCAATGCGCTTGGCTCCCATGGTCTCGACAGCATATTTTCCGAAGAAAAGCCCCTGGGCGTCATCGCGTCCGCAGGTCCTGAAGAAGAATTTCCTTTCCTTGTCCATGGTGAGCCTGACCGCCGTGCAGCCGTAGCCGACCGATACGAGCTTGTTCTTCTCATAAATATCAGCCGCGGGTTCAGTGACGGAGGACCCGTAGCTGCCAATGACGGCGACCACTTTCTGCGAAACCGCCTTCTGGGCGGCCAGTGCCGAGTCCTTGGGATTCGATCCATCGTCGACGACGACGATTTCCACTTGCTTTCCCAGGACGCCGCCCGCCTTATTGATGAGTTTCGCCGCCACCTCGACGGATTGCTTGGCCATTTGCCCCTCGTACGCGTAATCGCCCGTGATCGGCGCCTGAAGGGCTATCTTGATGGTTTTTCCGGCGGAAGCTCCTCCGCAGCCAGCGAGCGCCAGCATTGCGAGTACTGCCAGAGATGTGGCGAAAATCCTCATCCCCTGTTTCCTTTTTTCATGCATTTTCATGCCTCCATGCGTATCGTATAATAATGAATAATTATACGCAAGCTTGGTTTTTGATTCGCTCGCGGGTTTCATACCCCGCGGCTTGCCGCGTACTTTTTATAAGAAAAGTAAAATGGTATGAAACCCGCATTTAATCCAATACCTTGTAGAACCAACAACCTCGCAGCTTGCTGCGAGGTTGTTGATTTTTCTTGACAGTCAGCGCTACCGGTTATAGCCTGCGTTATTCGGTTTTCCCTGTACTGCGAGGAAAATGATGCCCAGGATAACGTCCCATCCCGTGCTTTCCATCCCTGAGGGAAGAAGCATGGTTGGATTCTCGTTCGACGGAACTGCCGTCGAGGGCTATGAGGGAGAACCTGTCGCCTCCTCTCTTATCGCCTTGGGCGTTCTCCATTTTTCCCTTCACCGCAAGGACGGAGCCCCTCAAGGGATCTTCTGCGCGAACGGCCAATGTTCCCAATGCACCGTGCTGATCGACGGGATTCCGAGGAAATCCTGCGTGACCCCGCTTTCGGCTGGCATGGATGTCCGCACGCTGGTGGGATTGCCATCGCTTCCGCCTATCGACGATGCGCTGAAGCAAGCGGAACGGCGTACTCTTCGCACCGATATTCTCGTCGTGGGAGGCGGTCCTTCAGGCCTTTCCGCCGCTTTTGAATTGGGAAAGATGGGTTTCCAGGTCATTTTGGCGGACGACAAGGCAAAGCTCGGCGGCAAGCTGGTCCTCCAGACGCATAAATTCTTCGGTTCAGAGGAAGACTGCTATGCTGGGGTGAGGGGAATCGATATAGCCGGCAAGCTCGAGGAAAAGCTGAAACGACTACCCAAGGTCACCGTGCTCCGAAACGCGCCGGTGGTCGCCATCTTCAAGGACAGGAAGGCCGGCCTCTACAAAGACTACTCTTCATATCTCCTGGTCGAGTTCACTGCTCTGGTTGTGGCGACGGGCGCCCGCGAAAAGAACATCCTTTTTCCCGGGAACGACCTGCCTGGCGTCTATGGCGCCGGAGCCTTCCAGACCCTCGTGAACCGCGATCTTGTCGCGGCATCCAAGCGAATCCTCATTGTCGGCTCGGGCAACGTCGGCCTCATAGCGGCCTATCACGCGCTCCAGGCGGGAATCCAAGTAATCGGCATCGTGGAGATAATGGGCAAGATTAACGGCTATAAAGTACATGCCGACAAGATCCGCCGCATGGGCGTTCCCATTCACCTCAATACGACCATAGCGAGGGTCGAAGGAGAGGGAAAGGTCTCGCGCGCGATCACCGCGAAGGTCGATGACCGATACAAGACTATTCCTGGAACGGCCATCGCATATGACGTGGATACAGTCCTCATCGCGACGGGGCTCGCGCCTTGCGACGAATTCCTTCGACAGGCGAAATCCTATGGCATCCTCGCCGTCGCGGCAGGCGACGCGGAGGAGATCGCCGAAGCTTCGAGCGCCATGTTCGGCGGCAGGATAGCGGCATTCACCCTGGCGAAGATGCTGGGAAAGCGCGTCGAGCTGGACCCGACCTGGATCCCGAAGCGTGATGTCCTCAAATCGAGGCCGGGCGACAGCTTTTCGCGGAGCCCCCTCGCGCCGGGCCCCGAGTGGCGTCCCATCTTCTTCTGCTCCGAGGAAATTCCCTGCAATCCCTGCTCGACCGTATGCCCGACTTCGTCGATACGCCTGCGGCCGCTGCGCGGAAATCTTTTGGATTTGCCCTATTTCGATGGGTCGAAATGTGTTGGATGCATGTCCTGCGTCGCCGTCTGTCCGGGACTGGCGATCACGCTTGTCCGGAAAACTGGCCTGGATTCGGCCGAAGTGGTCCTTCCATGGGAATTTGCCGCAGATTGCCCGGAAGGGACGGTCATGGATCTGGTGGATCAGGATGGAGCCTTCCTGGAAAAGGCTCCGATTGTCGCCCGCAGGCGGGATGCCAGGAAAAGTACATGGCTGTACACGTTCAAAACTACGCTGGGCAACGCCTCAAGGGTAGCGGGAATACGCGTTCAAGCCAGCAATGTCCCGATAGGCAGTCCGGTCGCCGACGCCAGCCGCGTCGAGGAGGATGCCTATGTATGCCGCTGCGAGCGCGTCACTCTCGGCGAGATCGTCGACTTCATAAAAGCGAATAAGGTTCGCGACATTAACCAACTCAAGACTTTGAGGGTGGGCATGGGGGCCTGCGGGGCCAAGACCTGCTCCCAACTTCTGGGCAAAGCCTTCGCGTTGGCTGGCGTCGATCCCGCTGAAGTCGAGCCAGGGACGCTGCGTCCCCTCTTTATTGAAATTCCAATGGGGGAGATCGTCAATGAAGGCCTATCAAGGCTGGGCGGCAAGGATGCGGGATCGAGGGGGGCGCCTTGAAAATCTACGACATCGTCATCGCCGGCGCAGGCTCTGTCGGAGTCCCTCTTTCCTGGCAATTGGCGGAACGCGGACTCAAGGTCGCGATCATCGATCAGGAGCCATCCTGGGGAAGAGGGCAGAACCGCGCGGCGATCGGCGGCTTGCGGGCGACGCATTCCGACCCGGCGAAGATTCGCATCTGCCTCGAGTCGATCAAGATCGTCTCCACGATGAGGGAAGAGCGCGGCCTGGACGTCGAATGGCATAGGGGCGGCTATCTTTACGTGGCCTACGACGAGGAACGCCGCTCGGCCTTCCTGAAACTGCTAAAGCTGCAGAAGGCGGCTGGCCTGGACATCGATTGGGTCGGGCCAGAGGTCGTGGATGAGCTTGCGCCCGGTATACAAAAAGAATGGCTTCTCGGGGGAACTTTCAGCCCGGGGGACGGCTTCGCCTCGCCACTCATGGCCAACACCGCCTTTCATAAGCTCGCCATGGACGCGGGGGTTGATTTCTTCTTCGACACGAGGATCGAAGGCGTCCTGATGAAAGGCGACATGGTTTCAAATCTTCAAGCGGGCGGAGAGACATGGAGCGCTCCGCTCTTCATCAACGCGACAGGGGCCGAAGCCGCCGACCTCGCGAGCCTCGCCGGTCTTGATATTCCCGTCCACCCTGACTGCCACGAAGCCGGCGTTACCGAACCGGTACAGCGCTTCATGCGGCCGATGGTCGTCGACATCAGGCCGGATTCGGAGTCGGGGAACTACTACTTTTACCAGGCAGGCACGGGCCAGGTAGTATTTTGCATAACGCCGCGGCCTCAAGTCTGGGGTCGCGACAAGGACTCCTCATCAAGCTTTCTCCCGCTCTGCGCGCGGCGCATGCTCGAACTCTACCCTCGTTTACGAAATCTCAGGGTGAGAAGGACATGGCGTGGCATGTATCCAATGACGCCCGACGGACTGCCTATCGTCGGCTATCCCGAAAAGGCCAAGAACTTCCTTCAGGCTGTTGGCATGTGTGGCCAGGGCTTCATGATGGGACCAGGGCTTGGGGAGGTCCTCGCCGAGTCGATTATTTCGGGAGGGAATTTCTCCAAGCCCCAGGGAAGCACGGATTTCGGGTTTGTCTTCGACGAATTCGCATGCGATCGAGGATTCGAGCATGTGGAGCTGCTCAAATAAGAAAAAAGGCGCTTCGGACCCGAAGCGATTAGATGAGATAATTGGCTGCCTGATAACAGGCAAATCAGATCTTTTCCGGCTTGACTGTTTTCGCTTTTCATGACATATTCCTATTATTCCCATAGGAATTAAGGAGAAAAGCGCCAATGTTCCAGGTTCCCGCAAAAACGCAGTACGCGATCCGCGCCCTGGTGCATCTGGCCCGCTCGGGCGGCGACAGCTCGTCCAGGATCGCCGAAGCCCAGCTTATATCCCCGAAATACCTCGAGGGCATACTCAACCAATTGAAGATGGCGGGGATCGTCGTATCCGGCCGAGGACGTTCAGGCGGCTACCATCTCGCGCGCGAAGCTTCCGAAATAAGGATGATTGATATCGTGAGAGCCACGGAAGGCGATGTGCGCCTCGTGGAATGCATCGACGACAAGAACGTCTGCACGCTCGGCTCGCTCTGCATGCCCCGCAAGTTTTGGCTCGGCCTCAAGGGCGCCGTCGACGGCTACCTCTCGTCGGTGACCCTGGGTGATCTCTCCGAGGAGCCTTTTGTAGCCCTCGGTAAAGGACAAGGAGAATAAGACATGTCCCAGCGCTTTGTTTACATGGATTACAACGCCACTACACCCCTGCGCCCCGAAGTCAAGGATGCCATGGTACAGGCTCTCGATATATACGCCAACGCGTCGAGCATGCACGAGTCGGGCAGAAGGGCGAGGGCCGAGATCGAAAAAGCCAGGGCATCGGTGGCGGCCATTATCGGAGCCGGGGACGCTTCCACCGTCTACTTCACTTCCGGCGGATCGGAATCCAATAATACCGTCTTCATGACGATGTACGACCTCGGACGCAAGTCCCCGGCGCGCAGGAAGATCATCACGACGGCGATCGAACATCCTTGCGTCATGAACTCGGCTGCTTACCTCGCCGAAGAAGGATTTCCCGTCGTTTTCCTCCCCGTCGACGACTATGGGCGGGTCGATATGGATGCTTATCGGAAGGAGCTCACGCCCGATACCCTTCTCGTGTCGGTCATGGCGGCCAACAATGAAATCGGTACGATTGAGGACATCAAGACAATAGCCACGATGGCGAAAGCCGTCGGCGCCTTGGTCCATACCGACGCCACCCAGGCGATCGGGAAAATCCCTGTCTCGGTAAAAGAATGGGGCGTGGATTATCTGACCATGTCTTGCCATAAAATCTATGGCCCGAAGGGCATTGGCGCCCTTTATGTAAGATCGCGCGCGCCAATCGTTCCCCTCATCCGCGGCGGTCACCAGGAAAACGGAGTCAGGGCCGGTACCTATAACAATCTTGGCATCATCGGATTTGGCGTGGCCGCCGAACTCGCTCTCCGCGACCTCCCCGAATTTTCGTCCAGGCTGCGTTCGCTTCGAACACTTTTGCGCGATGGGCTTGTCGCGGCAATTCCGCACGTCAAGGTGAATGGACATCCCACCGAAGTGCTCCCCAACACGCTGAACCTCTCCTTCCCGGGAGCCGAGGGGGAATCCATCCTCCTTTCGCTTGATTTCGAAGGGATACAGGTCTCCACTGGTTCAGCCTGCGCTTCAGGCAGTCTCGAGCCCTCCCATGTGCTTCTGGCGACGGGTGTTGGCCCCGAGCTGGCCCATGGATCGATACGTTTCTCCCTGGGCAAGTACACGACCGAGGAAGAAGTGCGCTATGTGATAGAAAAATTGCCGCCAATCATCGCGAGACTGAGGCGCATGTCGACGGTACCCGCGACCGAAGTGGCCGCCGCCTGCTGAAGACCGCCGAGAATTGAAAAGCGAAGCGCCTCTTGGACGGAGGCGCGTTGACAAAGTGGAAAAAAGCAACAAGGAGAACGCGATGGATGCCTTCCAGTGGCTATATTCGGATATCGTCAAGGAACACTTCACGAATCCCAGGAATGTCTTCAATCCCGATGAGACCTTCGCGGCCGACGCCGAGGGGATCGTTGGCAACATCAAGTGCGGCGATCAGATGATGTTCATGCTCAAGATCAAGGACGACATCATCGAAGACGTGCGCTGGAAGACCTACGGCTGCGCCTCGGCCATCGCGAGCACATCGATGCTTTCCGAATCGATCAAGGGAATGCCCATCAGGAAGGCTTACGGCATAAAGCCGGCGGATATCGCCGCCAAACTGGGCGGACTTCCCGAGAACAAGATCCACTGCTCAGTCCTGGGCGACAAAGCCCTTCGCGCCGCCATCGACCAGTATCTGGAGAAGAATGGCAGGGCAGGGGAATTCAAGGGTGAGGACGCCGTCGTCATCTGCACCTGCCTCAACATCACCGACAAGGACATCGAGACGGCGGTGAAGGCGGGGGCGAGGGATTGGCATCAGCTTCAGGAAGCGACCAAGATAGGTACGGTCTGCGGCGGATGCAAGATCAAAGCCGAAGAACTTCTCCACGAATTCGTGCATATCTATTCCTGAACGGCGACAGCATGTCCGCGGCCGGCTTCAGATGAACGACACCGATATCCGTGCTTTTAGGAATATTGTCTACGAAAGGGCAGCGGAATGCTGGCGCGACCTGCCATGGAGACGAAACGCTGACCCCTACGCGATCATGGTTTCCGAATTCATGCTGCAGCAAACGCAAGTGCCCCGCGTAGTCCCGAAGTTCACCGCGTGGATGGAACGGTTCCCGACCACGGCGCGCCTCGCGGAAGCTCCCGCCGATGAGGTGCTCGGGCTTTGGAGCGGCCTCGGCTACAACCGCCGGGCGCTCGCTCTGCGCCGCGCGAGTCAGCTGTTGACCGAACACTTCGGCGGGGAAGTCCCTGATGATGAATCCGCCTTGCGCGAATTGCCGGGAATAGGCATTTACACGTCGCGCGCCATTCTCGCCTTCGCCTTCGACAGACCGACCGTGTTCCTCGAGACCAACATACGCACGGTCCTGCTTAAGCATTTCTTCCCGGATGAGACAGGAATCCCCGACAAGGCCCTCGAGAAAATCGCGGCCGAAATCGTCGACGAGGCCGCGCCGCGGCGCTGGTACACTGCCCTCATGGATTACGGCGCGGCGCTGAAGCGCGTCGAAGGCAACCATTCAGTGCGTGGCGCTGCCTATAACAAGCAAACGCCCTTCGCCACGTCGTTCAGACGTGTGAGGGGCGCCGTTCTGAAGAGCCTTGTCAAGAAAAAGAACATCGGAATCGAGGAACTCTACGCCAGCCTTCCCTTCTCCCGGGAGAGCATCGAAAAATGCGCCGAAACCTTGGCGCGCGAAGGCTTTGCCCGCTACGAGGACGGGAACCTCAGTATTTTCACCTAAGCTTTTCTGAAGAAATTCGTAACAAAGCGCAGAATCCCATCCCAAATCCGCCTGAAGATATTGCCCTTGGGAACGTCCGCGGAAGCTATCAGGTCGATCGCCGAGACATCCCTCCCGCCCAAGGAATACACCAGCCTCCCAAGCCGTGTGCCCTTTTCGATAGGAGCTTTCACGTAAGGGGGAACCTCGACTCGCATTCTCAGCTGATCGGCCTGCGCGCGGGGAATCGTGACGGCGTTTCTCGAAGCCGGGACAAGAGTGGCCTTCCTCTGCTTGCCGAACCAGACTCTCGGCCCGGGGATAGGCCCCGGATCAAGGCTCGCCGTCTCGAAATTGGCGAAAGCCCAGTCGAGCAGGCGCGTCGTATCCTGGGTCCGCTGACGTCCGCCGCCAGCGTAGGAAGAGCCCGTTCCGCCAAGCGTGACGGCGATATAGCGGGTACCGTTCCTTTCGGCCGTGGCGGCCATGTTGAACCCGACTTCGATGATATAGCCGGTCTTGAGGCCGTCGGCACCATCGTAGCTGAAGATGAGGGGATTGCGGTTATACTGGATGATCCTGCCTTCGGGCACAAAGCCGGGAGCCGCGTGCTCGGCCCGCGGAAACTCGATGGACTTGACCGAATGGAGTTCTTTCAGCGCTTGGGGATGCAGATCGATATATTTCTTGCAGAAAAGGGCAAACTGCCTCGCCGACACGAGGTTTCGCTCGGAGAGTCCCGACGGCTCGACGAAAACAAGCCCATCGAAGCCCATATCCTGAACAGCCTTGTTCATGCGCAGCGCAAAAGCTTCGTTCGAACCGGAAATCCTACGCGCGAGCGCGTAGGCAGCGTCGTTGCCTGAAACCACGGCCGCTCCCAACATGAGGTCCCGGATGGAGACCTTCATCTTCGGGTGCAGATACATAATCGATGAGCCATAGGGGATTACCGGAGAGCAATCCCTCGGATCGATTTCAACGAGCTCGTCGGGCGAGAGCCTTCCCGCCGCGATTTCCTCGTAGACGATGTGGAGGGTGATGAGCTTTGTAAGGCTCGCGGGCGGCAGTTCAAGATCGGGGTTTTTCGCGAACAGCAAAGTTCCCGTCGCGGCGTCGATAATAACGGCGGAGCGGGCATTTACCGTAGGCGCCGGACTTATCGCGATGCCGCCGCCAGCCTGGCTCTGGCTGGTTTGGGCAAAAAGACCGGCTGGCAGCGCGAGGATAAGCAGGAGCGCGGCGAAGGCTCCAAGGGCCTTCGCCGCGCTCCTGCGCGCAAGGAAATTCTTCGATGACGATAGCGTTGTGGAAGCGGTTGTATTATTTCTCATGTGGATGCCCGCAATCGCTCAGAAATCTGCTTGTCGGGGCGCTCTCGGGAAGGGGATGACATCCCTGATGTTTGTCATGCCGGTGACGTAGAGCAGGAGCCGCTCGAAACCGAGGCCGAAACCCGCGTGGGGCGTCGAGCCAAAACGGCGAAGGTCGAGGTACCACTTGTAGCTGTCTTTGTTGAGCCCGACTTCGGTTATCCTCTTCTCGAGCAGATCGAGGCGCCACTCGCGCTCCGAACCGCCGATGATCTCCCCGAAGCGTGGAACGAGGACGTCCATGGCGGCTACCGTCTTGCCATCGTCGTTCTGCTTCATGTAAAAGGCTTTAATTTCCTTCGGGTAGTCGGTTACGACGAGGGGGCCGCCGACAACTTTTTCGGTGAGGAATTTCTCATGTTCGCTCTGGAGATCACAGCCCCAGTAGGGCTCGAACTCAAAAACACCCTTGTGCTTGAGGAGCTCGGTAACCGCGTCGGTGTACGTCATGCGCGAGAACGAGCCTTTCGCGACCTTGCCGAGGCTGTCGATGAGGCCAGGCTGAATCCTGGCATCGAAGAAGGCCAGATCGTCGGCGCAATCGGAAAGGGCGGTCTTGACGAGGTAGAGAATGAAGTCCTTGGCAAGGGCAATGTCATCTTCGAGCTCGGCGAAGGCTATTTCCGGCTCGATCATCCAGAACTCGGAAAGGTGCCTGGTCGTATTGGAATTTTCGGCCCTGAAGGTCGGTCCGAAGGTGTAGACGCGGTTCATGGCCTGGCAATAGGTTTCGACGTTGAGCTGACCCGAAACGGTGAGGTAGGCCGGCTTTCCGAAGAAGTCCTTGTCGTAATCCACGGCGCCGCCCGCGGCGATTCGGGCGAGGTCGAGGGTCGTCACCTGGAACATGGCGCCGGCGCCCTCGGCATCCGAAGCGGTGATGAGGGGAGTATGGACATAATAGAAGCCACGTTCCTGGAAGAACTGGTGCACCGCGAATGCCATCCTGTTCCGGACGCGGGCCACGGCTCCGAAGGTGTTCGTGCGGGGCCTTAAGTGGGCGATTTCGCGGAGGAATTCGAGGGAGTGGGCTTTTTTCTGAAGAGGGTAGGCCTCGGCCGGAGCTTCTCCGATGACACGGATGGAGCTGGCCTTCACTTCGAGTTTCTGGCCAGAGCCTGGGGAGGCGATGAGGACGCCTTCCACGCTGACGCTTGCTCCTGTCGTCGTCTTCTCGAATTCGGCCGCGAGCGCGGGCTCAGCGGCCTTTTCCTGGTCGAAGACGCACTGTATGTTGGCCATGCAGGAACCGTCGTTTATCTCGACGAAAACAGCCGACTTGGTCTGCCTTTTCGTACGCACCCAGCCTTTTACGGTAACGGGCTGGCCTTCGAGTTTCGACGACAAAAGCTCCTTGACGGTTGGAATCATGGGTATCTCCATTCGCGAACGCAAATTTTCAGCATGATACCCTGATCGTTCCATAAAATCTATATGCGGGGCCAGGGTTTCAGCCCCGCGATGTTGTCGGTCCCTCGGCCAATGTGGTACTATAGACGCATATCGTTGTGCTTCTATCATCGAGCGAGGAATGCTTTGAAATACAGTCTTGCGGTAGCCTATGCGCTGTGGGCCATCTCCGGCTTCGGTGCGCTCGGCTTGCACCGGTTTTATCTCGGAAAATCCGGATCGGGCTTCGTGTGGCTCTTCACCGGCGGCCTGGCAGGCATCGGCGGCATCTACGATCTCTTCACCATGCCGCGCCAGGTGCGGGAATCCAATCTCAGGTACGACGCCGAAGCGGCGCTTGCCCTCGGAACGGCCGCGATGAACGACCGATACGGCCAAGCAGCAGGCTTGTCCTACCGCAGGGCCGAGTCGCCCGAAAAAACGATACTGCGCGTGGCGAGGCAGAACGGCGGCCTGGTGACCCCCGGTGAAGTCGCCATCGAAAGCGATATTTCGGTCGACGAGGCTCGCAAGGAACTGGACAAGCTCGCCAAGAGCGGCATGGCGGAAATCCGCGTTCGTTCCTCTGGCGTCATCGTCTACTATTTCCCCGAATTCGCCGGCGACAAATCGGATTTCGTCACTCTCTGAATTCTGATCCCATCATCTCATTTCTCACCGCTTAAAAAGAGCAAGGTCGCGCAAACCGCCTGAAATATGGGGATAGAATACCATATTGCTGCCGATCGAATTATTCCAGGCCCAGTTCACCGCCTTCGCAGCGTAGCTGTACGCTTCGGTGCAGGTGACATAGCCATCGCCGTTCGCGTCGCCCTTGGTGGCCGATTCCAGCAGATAATAGGTGAACACGCCATGGCCCTGGCTCGAGGTCCCGTCGTAGGACGATTCCCTCGAACCGGCGGCGGAAATGACCACGGGCGACAGAGTACCCTTCGCCGCCGCGTTCGCGGCCAAAAGGTCGCCGAAGCTGCCGAGGGCGGCGAGGGGGGAAGAATACACCGAACCGCTCGAATCGGCAGCGTATTCCTGGCCTATCGCGTCGATGGAGTCGGATGTCGGGACAAAGCCTCCCGAAAAACACGAGTCCGCGATCACGATCACGTTTTTCGTCAAAAGATCGGCGTCGAACCAGGTCGACAAATCCGAGGCCGAGATCCCTCCCGTCCAGGCGCTTGTATCGAAATCGTAAGGTACAAGAAGAGCGTCGCCGATGTCGCCGCTGTAGGTGCTCAATGTGCCATAATTTTCTTGATAGCTCGCCGCCGCGAGATTGCTCACCGTCCCGTGCCCCGAATAATAGATCAGGGCCGTGCCATCGGCCGGGACGCTCCCGAGGAAATCGTGGATCGCGGTCTGTATGCCGTTTTTAGTGGCTTGGGAGTTGGTCAGCGTCTCTTTCTCCCATCCTTGGGCATAGAGCAAGGTCTGCATCGCCTCGGCGTCGGCTGCTGGGTAGGTGAGATCGTTGTTGGTGCCGGGGTAATCGGTTATGCCGATCAGCAGCGCCTTTCTCGTGGTCGTTATCGAAGCCGATCCAAGGGAACAGGATGCGATGAGAAAGGCGAGCGAGAAGAAAACCAGCGCCTGCACAAGCGCGCTTTTTCGCGTCTTCATGGCATGATCCTTTGGCCGGTCCCGTCACCGGTATTGTATGGCGGCGCCGATGCCGAACATAAACGCGGTGCCACCCGATTTCCACGCGAATTCCAGAGGAAGGCTGATTCCTAGCGCCACCTTGCTGGAGATTTTGATGTCCAGGCCGGCCTGGCATACGATTGCCGGATTGGCCGACACGAGTCCGGTTCCTGCGTATTTCGTCGCCCGCAGCGCTCCTCCCCCCTCGATCGTGGCCGATGCCGGGATTCCGACAAAGGGAAGACGGAAGGAGGCGCTGCGAATTCCGCCGAAAAGGCTCAAGCCCATGCCCTGCCATGCCCGATAGAGATTGCCGTCGGATTGAATCGGCGATTGGCCAAGCGCGAATAAATCTGTCTGGAAACGTCCCAAAAAAGCTGGCGCTCCAAATATGCCAGCATTCGCTCTCTCTGACGATGGAGCGAACACGTCGCGCGTTTCGATGGCAATGGAGAGTTTCGCATCCCATCCGGATTGAATGGCAGGGATCATGCTGGAGAGGCTCGTTAGAGAGTACAGCGGTCCCGCCTGAGCCTCGACCTCAATGATCGGCGTAGCGCCGCTCTTCGCGATCAGGCCGACTCCGAGAAGGAGGATGGCGAAAACCTTCACCCCGGCTCTATTGGATTGTTTCATGCTCTCCTTCTACTTTACACTAAAAAGGAGTAAACTGAAATCTGGTTACCTATGTTTAATAATACTAATTCCTTGCGCAAAGGACGAAAGCGCGAAAAGCGCCTATCCGCGCTGTTGCTCATCATCTCGCTGTGTGCGGCGGCAGTTCTCATGGCAGGCTGCTCGAAGGGCTATTCGCGCTTCATGAAGCTGCCCGTCGATCCCCTGATCGACTCCGAGCTGGGCTGGGCGACGGTGACATCCGCGTACGCCCAAGTGAAGAAGCTGCCCAATGGTCAATCCCAGGAGGTAGCGGTGGCTCGAAGAGGTACGGTGTTCCGCTGCGCGGCCCGCAAGATCGATCCCGAGGGCCAAGATCTTGGAGGCTATTGGTATAAGTACAGCGATGGACCCATCGATGGATGGATTCACTCCGCCGATCTAAGTATCTTTTCATCCGAGGAGCAGGCCCGCGGCGCTGCCGCCTCTCTTCAGCAAGAATAGAATCCGAGGAAGGCAGATGGAGTTTTTCAAAACATGGATCATCCCGCCGCTTGTGGGGGCAATCATCGGCTATTTCACGAACTGGCTGGCAATAAAAATGCTTTTCAGGCCCCTTAAGCCTATCTACCTTGGGAAAATGAAACTGCCATTCACGCCGGGCATTTTGCCACGGGAGAGGCTTCGCCTGACCGACAGCGTAGGCGAAACCGTCTCGCGCGAACTCCTTACCGCTGAAGTTTTCAGATCGCGCCTCATGGAACCGACGCTCAAGGAAAAGATCGAGCGGTCCATCTATATTATCATCGATGAATTCCTCGGGAATGACGCGTCCCTCATGCTGAAAGGCTTGGCGGGGAGCGCGGCCGGCCAAGACACTGATACCGGCAGTGCCGGCTTTGGCGCCGCCGGTTACGGCGCCGCCACGGCCTCCTCCCCGGCGCCCAGCTTCGCTGCGACCGAAGCCGGCGGCCTCGCAGCCTCTTCGCTCGCCGCGATCCTGCGTTCGGGCGAATTCAGGGCGGCCCTTGCGGAGGCGGCCGGCCGCGCCGCCGTAGCCGCCGGGACAATTCCCATCGGCGATCTTCTTCCGGCCGCGCGCCTTCGCGAGCTAGCTGAGCGTTTTGCCGAGGATTGGGGCGAAGATTCCAAGCAAGCCATGGTCAGCGCTTTTGTGGACAAGCTCATCGAGCCCTCTCCTGATTCCGGCCCCCTCGTTTCAGCGCGCGCCCTCTCCCCCCTGCTCGAAGTCGGGACACGATCGCTTTATTCGAGCCTTCTTCCCGTGATAGAAAAAATCATGGAGAGCGAGCCAATGAGGGCGGAACTAAATACGCTCGCCATGGAAATGGTGCGGAGGGCGATAGGCCGGCTCGGCCCCCTGCAGCGCCTCATCGTAACCGCCGCCAATTATGAAAAAACCCTTGCCGACACGATGCCTGAAACCATCAAGGACGTATCGGCTTCGCTGATGCGGCTGCTGCGCAACCCGCAGGCTGCCGACAGGATCGTCGAATCGGTGCTCAATTATGCGCGAACGCCGAGAATCACTGATTCGAGGACTCCCGTAGGCGGCATTTTCCCGACAGCCGAACTGAAAAACGCTCTCGGGAAGTTCTTCCGGGAGCTCCAGTCTGAAAAAACCGGGTTTGCGGAAAATGTCGAACGGCGTTATCTTTCGATCGCTCAAAAGCCTCTTGGCCAGATTATCCCCGGCCTGCCCGAGAGTCTCGCCGCTGGCCTCACCAGCAGCCTTTCAAGCTTCCCTGAAGCCGATGACGCGCGCCCAAACCCAGGATCGATGCTGCTGTCGGATGCTTTGGGAGATTTTGTCCTTTCCTACGCGAAGCGCTTGGAAGGCAAGACCATGGGCGAAGTTTTGGGCCTGGGCGAAGAGGGGAAGCGGAAGATCGCCGGCCTCCTCGCCACGAGTGTCGCCTCAGCCTTGTCGTCCCAGGCCGAACGTCTTGTCGAGGCGTTGGATATACAGTCCATGGTAGTTGAGAAGATCAACGGTCTCGACATGGCGGACGTGGAGCGGATAATACTTCATGTTGTCAACGACGAACTCGCCTGGATAACGGTCCTCGGAGGGATTCTGGGGGCGCTCATCGGGGTGGCGCAGAGCCTTCTTTCGCTTCTTTGAGGAAGCTTTTCGCCTCCGAGCAGAGATAGAAGGACCCCGTGACGAGGAGCGCGGCGTTCCGCCTTCCTGCTTCGGCGATCGAGCGGACGATCGCGGCGCGCGTATCCTCCTCGAGCGTCGCGTCGAGCCGCAGCGCGGCAAAGCTTCCAAATACCGATTCCGGGTCGCTCACCTTGAAATTACCTGGCTTTGTCACGGTGATCGCGTCGAAATGAGGCGCGAGGATCTTCGCCATTTCGGCGTGGCGCTTGTCGTAGGCGCAGGCAAAAAGAAGCACTTTAGGGCCTGGGAACAGGGTTCGCATCGTATCGAGCGTCAGCCGTATCGATTCGGGGGTGTGGGCTCCGTCCAGCACAATGGCAGGCTCCGACGAGGCCAGTTCGAAGCGCGCGGGGAGCCTTGAGCGCGCCAATCCCTCCACGATCGCGGCAGCCTTTATCGCCGACAGCGCGCAGGCGGCGGCCATCGCGGCAAGCGCCATATTCTGGGCTTGAATGGCACCAATCATCGGGCAGGCGACATCGAGCCGCCCCGATGGCAGGATCGCGGCGAGAGCGCACTCGGAAGCGCTTACCCGCACGAGGCCGCATGAAGTACCGCCCGCGTCTACCTGAACATCCACCGCGTCGATATCGACGCCAAGCCTGAAAAGGTGGCCTCCCGTCTCAGTCGCCTTGGCCTCGAACACGCTCAGGGCTTCTTCTTTTTGGCGTGAAACGCATACGGGCTTGCGAGGCTTCATGATCCCCGCCTTCTCGAAGGCGATTTTCGCGATCGTGTCGCCGAGAAACTGCGTATGCTCGAGTTCGATAGGAGTGATGACCGACACATCGGGGTCTACGATATTCGTGGAATCCAGCCTGCCGCCCAAGCCCGTCTCTATGACTTGGACATCGCATCCCAATGCCCTGAAAGCGCAGAAAGCCACGAGGGTCGTCAGTTCGAAGTAGGTTGGCATTTCATCCCCGGGGAAATCTTTGGCTGTCTTGCCCTCGACCAGGGGGAGAATCTCTTCCATCGCCGAAATGAGCACTTCTTCTGAAATCTCCTTGTCAGGGAAAGAAATGCGCTCTTTCCAGCGCAGGAGATGAGGGGAAGTGTAGAGCCCTACTTTTAGACCGGCGGCCGAAAGGATGTTCGCGCACATCGTGGAAACGGAGCCTTTTCCCTTCGACCCAGCCACGTGGATCGTGAGTCGTCCCAAGTGGGGATTTCCTAGCTTTTCCGCGAGGTCCTGCATCCTGTCGAGTTTGAAAACTGTCGCCTGTCCCTTCTCTACGTTGACGTAGCCCAACAGGTATTCGAATATCTCATCCGAGGAAGAAAAATGGGGTGTCGCCATGGGCCAAGCATGGAGTTTCGGACCGGCCATGGTCAATACCCAAGCCCGATCACGCGGCACAACTTTCTCGCTATTCCGGACCAGATCTATCAAGTAGGGAGGTGGCGTTGCCGATACTTGGCTCATGGGAGCGGTCTCTTGAGAGGAGTACATATACTCGACAATTTGCCAGCCGAGCGGAGCATCGCGAGAAAGCGGGTGCGCACATCGGCGTCAAGGAATCGCCTCAAAGTTGAAACCTCGGAAGTTAGGAAGAAGGTGGTTTCGGGCGAGTCCTTATCCAAAAAAGTCCTGATCGTCGTGGAATCTGAAGGCGCCGTATTCGACAGCCTCGCCAGGAAACATGAGAGCGGATATCTTCCCGCCTTCGCGGGTTGTTTTTCCTGGGGCTCCAATCCGTCGTCCTGCGCGAACCTTTGGCGCTCTTTGGCGCTTGGATCGAAGCTGAGAGGTCAGGATCCCCTCCTCATACTGCTTTCGGCGCTGCGCCTCCTCAATCGAAATTCGCCTTCCATACGCAGGGCCGCCGTAATCAGGGTCCTGGACGTGTATCTCGCGAATCCCGCGCGGGATCCCCTCGGCTTTGCCGCTTCACCCTCAGGCAGTCCCGAGCGCCTCATCCTGGACTGGATTTCCATGTCCAATTCTCTTCTCGACGCTGAAGGGTATCCTCCTGAGTTTAGCTCCGCGCGCGATTTTCTCCAAAATATCAGGACGCTCGCTCCCCGGGCGGAGATTCTCGTCCACAGCAGCTTGCCCGAGGCTGTGGCCCTCAATCAATGGGAAATGGCGGGATTAGGAGAGAGTTTTCTGCGGATCGCGGGCGCCGAGCGGGGGGATTTCGCCGGCTATGTGCGTACAGCGCTCAAGAATGGCTATGATACCGATCCCATCCTCGTCATCGGCACGACGGGCATGGCGTGGCAAGCCGCCCAATCAGTGGGCGCGCGATTTTTCCCTATACTGCCGGGGGCCGAGGAACAAAGCTGGCAGAATCTGTCCGATATTTTCTTCCCCGCCTTCATGATGGGGGAATCAGCCTTCATCGACAGGGATTCGCGTTCTTTCATGCGGATGATGCTCGAAGATATTGATTCGACGATCGCCTCCGATTCTTGAATCAGACAATCGCTACCGAAACGAAGAGGGGCCAAAGCACCGTGCCGGCTTTTCCGCGCAGCAATTCTTTCAGACTGATCAGCATTTCAGGGGAGATCGCCGCGCGCAGCGCCTTTCCGTAATCGCTATCATTCGAAAGCCAGGTTTCGACATCGGCCGGCGAAAACGATCGTTCGTAGGAGAGGCGCTCAATGCGCGCTTTCGGCTTTTCTCTGATCCCGGCGTTTGAAAGGTGCTGGGCATAGATTTCCGCGGTTTTTCCCTCGGCATCGCCTCCGGAATTTGCAGCTGTCCCGGGACCTCCGCCGCGCTTCGTCTCGAAATCTCGAAGCACATCGAGAATTTCCGAGGTTCTGCCATCCAAATCGGGGATATTCATCCTCAGCATTTCTGAAAGACAGCTCGATCTGAGGGGCAGGATATCGAAAAAAGCGATGCCGGCGGCGCTTGCTTCACTTGCATCGCCATCCTCGCTAACTGTACCAGTTGCGTCAGCCGCGCGCGATGACCGCAAGGCCGATTCAGCGTACGCCCAATAATCGAAGTTAGCCTCGTGGCGTCCGAGCGGCTCGCAGAGCAGCACGCGGTCGAAGCGCGAAAATCCGAACTCCCGCTCGACCCAGCCCTTGGGGGAGGATGAGGGAAGGGCTGTCTGGGGGCGTGACAGTTCAGGAATATCCGTGGTCAGCCGCTCAAGCTGGGCTTTCGCTTCCTCGTTCTCCAAAAGGGTTGCCACCGTGCCTTCGGGCGCCCTGCGGCTGGCCTCGAGAGCGTAGAAGCCTTTTCTTGGGTCAAGGACAAGAATGGATTCTGAACGTCCGCAGGCGAGGATTTCGAAAAGCCGGTTCCTGGCGAGGCGCAATCTGAGCGAGGCCGCGCCCTCCGCTCTCGAGATCCATTTGCTCCTGCGCTCGCCTTCCTTGGACCACACCGAAAGCCCCGCCTTCTTCAGGTCGCCGCCTTCGCCGAGATCACCGGCGAGCAGGGACAGCTGGGCTTCTCTCCGCTCGAGGACATCAGCTTTCCTCGTTCCTTCGAAACCCATCAGTCCTGGAAAGTAGAATACGCTTCGTTTCAGGGATTCGGGCAGGTATTGCTGGGCCACCCAATGATCCTTGTAGGCGTGAGGGTATTTGTAGCCTTCGCCGTGGCCGAACCCGACGGCATCCCTGTTGGCGTCCTTGAGATGGTCGGGTACTTCTGCTCCTTCCTCCTCCACTGCCTTAAGCGCGTCGAAATAGCCCATCGTGGAATTGGATTTAGGGCAGGTTGCGAGGTACAGCGCGGCGAGGCTCAGATGATACTGGCCTTCGGGCATGCCGATCCTGTCGAAAGCCTGTGCACAAGAAGATACAACCTGAACCGCGTTGGGGTCGGCAAGGCCCACATCTTCGGCCGCGGAGATGAACATGCGCCTGAAAATGAACGATGGATCCTCTCCCGCGTAGACCATCCGGGCAAGCCAGTAGAGCGCCGCGTCCGGATCGGAGCCGCGCAGGCTCTTGATGAAGGCGCTGATCGCGTCGTAGTGGTAGTCGCCATCCTTGTCATAAAGAACGACGCGCTTCTGGATGCTCTCCTCGGCCGTGTCGAGGCTCACTTCTATAGCGGCGCCCGCCTCAGGCGGCCAGGCTTCGACCGATGTCTCTATGGCAAGCTCAAGCGCGTTGAGGAGGCTGCGGGCATCGCCGTCAGCGGTGTGAACGAGGTGAGCCAGCGCGCCTTCCTCGAATCTGACTGAGTACTGGCCATAGCCGCGCTCTTTGTCGGCGAGCGTCATTGCGGCGATCTTCGCCAGGTCCTCATCCGAGAGATTCCTGAGAAGAAAGACGCGGGAACGGGAGACGAGAGCCCGATTGACTTCGAAGAAGGGGTTTTCGGTGGTCGCGCCTATCAAAACGACGGTGCCGTTTTCGACCCAGGGCAGAAGGGCGTCCTGCTGGCTCTTGTTCCAGCGATGGACTTCGTCCACGAAGAGGATCGTCCTGAGCGAATACAATTCGTAATGGCGGCGGGCTTTCTCGATGGATTCCCTGAGTTCTCCGACGCCCGAAAGGACGGCGTTCAACGCTATGAAGGCACTGCGGGTAGTGTTGGCGATGATGCGGGCGAGGGTGGTTTTACCCGTGCCCGGCGGGCCGGAAAGTATGATGGATGAGAGCTGGTCCTTCTGTATGGCCCGCCTGAGGAGGCGGCCTGGGCCGACGATATGCTCCTGGCCTATGAACTCATCGAGGGTGCGGGGCCGCATCCGGGAAGCGAGCGGCTCCCGGCCCGAAGATCCGGCCGGGCCGCTTCCCCCCTGTTTCGCGGCGAAAAGAGGGTTTTCGCTTTCCCTGGCCATGCCTATTCCGCTGTCCAGCCCGACCAGGCGGTACCTGAATAGGTATTGGAATAGAGCGCGTAGGTATCGGTTCCCTGGGCCGCCATGCCGATGAGGATTGTGTCGTTCGTGGCCGAGTAATAGATGGCCAGCACGGGCTTTGTGTAGATCGTTGTTGTATATGAACTCGCCGTCGGCACGAAAATAGCCGAACTGTCGTTGCCTTGGAGGACAGCGCTTGTCGTGGCGTTATACTCGTAGTAGCCATAGGATGCGTTGTGTTTCGCCATCATGAGTCGATACCCGCTTGGCGTGCTGTCGATGGGCACTTCAGCGAGAACGCCAAGGACGACGCTCGATGCTATGAGCTTGTTTGTCCATGCCGAGGACGCTCGCGTGTAGAGATAACCGTCAGTTGTGGTCACGAGCACTTGTCCCACGCTGTCCACGGCGATGCCTGCGAGAGTCTTGGCCGCGGAAGGCGTCCCGCTTGTGCTCTCCGCGGTTGAAGTGAATCCGCTTTCAGTCGCGCTCGTGTAGACATTGCTTGAGGTGATTGTCCAATACGCCGAATCGCCCCAGACGAGCCCTTTAAGCGGCAGATCGAGGCCGGAAAGGCCCGCTGTCAGGAAGGTCGAGGAGACTGTGTCGTAGTAGTAGAGGGCATAGGTGGCCGCCGTATCAGTCTCGGTGTGAGCTTCCACGAAGAGCTTGCCGTTGGCATAGTAGAGCGCGTCGACGATCTTGGACGCGAATTCGCCGCTGTCCATCTTGGTCCAGTTCGCGCCTGAATCGATCGTGGAGTAGATGCCTTTGAGTGCCGTGCTGGCGGTGTCCGAGGAGGCGACATAGATCGTGCCAGCCTCGTCCGAGGCAAAGCCCGAGCAGTAATAATCGGTATCGTTGCTAACGGACAATACGCTCCACACGCTTCCCGGAGTCGTGCTTTTCGCATAGACCTTAGCCATGATGGCGTAATACTTCGATCCGTCTCCGCCCAGGGCTTTTACGGTGGCATTCTTGAAAATGTCGGTGCCCACCTGGGCTTTTTCGGTCTGGATTTCATGGAAGACGCCGTAGCTATTGTCGCAGGCGGCCAGAATGAGGGCGGCCGCAGCGGCGGCAATCAGAAGTATCGTCAATCCCGCAATTTTCTTCGTTTTCATGTGGAGCTCCTAGAAATGGTACACAGCGCCGAGCGATAGCTCGAGGGAATTGGCATAGCGCGTCAAACTGGAATAGGTGCCGGTGTGGATTTCCGGAATAAGCCACCAATAGGCTTGCCCGCCAAGACTCCACGCTTCGCTTACTTGAGCGAAAGCGCCGCCGCCCAGCTTAGCGAAGGGGGTTATCATGCCATTGCCCGAGAGTCTGAGCACACTGGCGCCGAGGTCCATGCCCACGGTGTATTCGATGGGCTGCTTTCCCCACCAATAGCCCAGCTTTAAGGCAACCGGAGCCACAAAAAGGGTGCGTCCGCCTACCGTGCCGTTGAACGCTCCCGTCAGCGAGCCGCCTATCGTGAATCGATTGGCGATGAAATATTGATAGCTGAGGCTGAATGAAGCGCCTACATAGAGGGGAGTCGCCTCCGTCGCCAGGGCATCGGCCGGAAGAATAAAGAGAGGTACGCCCGCACCCGTGGTGAGCGAGATGATCTGGCTTCCTTTCTTGTGCAGACCTCCGAAATAGTCTTGGCTGTCGGTCTTGTCTTGCCCGAAAAGCGGCAGGGCCGCGAGCAGAATGAGCGCGCCAATGGCGGCAAGCTTTCGTTTCATCATTCCTCCACGATCTGGAAATGCTAAATATTTCCCAAGACGGTCTGCGCCTGAGCGCGCCGGCGCAACTATATCACGAAAAGGATTCGGCTCACTATGGGGCGCCTTTTGTCGACTCCGCGGCATCTTTCCCACGCCGCCGCTCTTGGTCCTGCCGATCTCGGCGAGGTCGACCTTGGCGAGGCCCTGTTCGGCGCGACGTCCGCGCGATCACTGTCCACCATGCCTTAGTGTAACTCAAGTCATCGCTGTCAATTTTCAGGAGCAGCGCGTCAAGGTGTCGAAATGAAAATGCTTCGAATGGGGGAGGCGTAACATCAATTCCAGCAAAAAAACCCGCTCCAGGGACGAAGGGCCGATATCCCGACGGCAAAAAGCCGCCCCCAGCCGCGATTTTGTCCGCCGCGGCGGTTATCCCTTCAGAAAAGGGCAGGCGTGGGGCAATGTACCATTTGCCATCGCGGAATGCGGAGGATTCGAATGTGAGAAGATCGGGAAGGCCGCGGAACAAATCTTCCGAGCTTCTCCTGAAAGATCGAGCCAATGCGCTCTCATTGGCTTTCGAGCCATCCGATGAGTAAAAGCCCCAGTAGATGCCTTCGGGCAAAGCGGAAGCCTCGGGGTTGTCGCCGGACCTGAATGCGAAGGAACGCAACTCCCTGAGTCGTCGGATCATATTGCCTTCGGGAACGAAGGCAATCGCAAAAATTAGCATTCCTCTCCCTTCGCGCGGTGGAACATGTCGGAATTCCATGATACTATTTAGACGTATCGATCGTAAAGGTGGACGACTATGGAACACAAGGTTGAAGCGCTGACCAATTTCCTCAAGGATACGATTTCGGGGTGGAGCAATGTGGAATGCATCACCACCGATCCCCGGTCGGAAATTTTTGCCTATGATCCCTATTTCGCCCTCGTCATCGATGTGTACTGCAGCGGGAAAGTGCCTTCTTCAGCCCGGCGGAGGGATGCCTTCGGGGATCCTGGAGCTTTCGAGACTGCCGCGGGCAGGACGAAAGACAGGTTTTTCCTTCAGGAAATGCCCATCCGGATCGAGTACAAGAACGTCAGAAGCATGAACAAGCTTATTTCCAGACCCACGCGCCATCTCAAGCTGCTCAAGAATTCGGGGACGTATCCATTTTTCAGGCTAAAGCACAACAAGGTGATATTCGACGCTTCCGGCTGGATCGAAAAAACCAGAGTAAGCCTTGACAACTTTCCCGATGCGGCCTGGGCGGCTCTGAGGGGTAGCTTCAGCGTCAAGATGGAGCACTATCTTTCGGACATGGGCGCCGCTTCTTTTTCCGGCGACAAATTTTTCCTTCTTCTATCGGAAGCGGGGTTCCTGCGCTATGCGGCGGCGAGCGTATTCATGCTGAACCGCCAGTTCGAACCATCACACAGGGATATAGAGGAACATCTGCGCAATCTTCCGAAAATACCGGAAGGCTTTTGGCCCACTTGGGACGCGCTCCTGCAGAAAGAGCGGGATATTCCCGCCGAGAAGCGTTTCGAGATAGCCCGGATGTTGGCAAATTCCGTGCTTTCGCTGCGCTGATCTGGAGTTGTTCCCGACATGAAAGACCACATTTCGGCCAGCCTGGCGGCTAGAATTCTCGGCGGAATGATCGTCATCGCCTCGTTTGCCATGACTCTTTCCTGCTCAGGCGAGGAAATCACCTCGTTCGCATGGAAATCATCCGTTGGCCAAAGCCAAGCTTTTATCCAGACATCCAATTTCCCCAAAGGGAAGGAAAATCTCCTAAGCCAGGCGCGGCCGAAAAACTCATTCAGCCTGCGCAAGGCCATGACTGTGGAACCGGGCTTTATGATCGCAACGAGCGTGAATGTGAAGCGGGATGGAATGGGTATCAGCTTTTCGCTTTCGTCCGATGGAAAAAAAGCCAGCCGCGAAGCCCGTTTTGCCGCGAAGTCAGGAAGAACGACCTTCTATCTCAATCCCCCCGATTCCCGGAATGTGAAGACCATTACGATAGGCGCTTTCCCTTTGGAAGGCTCGATGGATACAAAGGATGAGACTTCGCTCGTCGAACTGGAGTTGGTTTCCTTACTCCCTGCCTTCGTGGGCTTCGAGCGCGGGAAAGAAGGCAGCGATAGAATCTCCGATGGCATCTCGTCGAAAGCGACGGCTTCGGGTTCAAGCATTTGGACCTTCGACGCGCCATTCGCCGCTTCGCTGGCATTCGCAAAATCAGCGCCCGGCAAGACTCCCGGCAAGGGGCAGGATTCCCTTGCGAGCGCTCTTGTCATAACATACGCAGCCAACGCAGAGACCGATATCATGATCGACGCGGGCGGTACGAAGATTTTGGCGAAGTGCGCCAGCGCCCTCAAAAAGATTCTCATACCAACTTCGGTATTTCCCGCCGCATCCGGCTTGGAACAAATCACAATCTCGGTTCCGGGAGCGGTCAGCCTTCAAGCCGCGTACATCGAAGCGATGCCGGCGGAGAAGGCCGCCACCGTGGATCCCGGCGTCATGCTGCTCGCGCCGCCCCTATCGGACAATCAGGATTTTGCGTGGTACCGGTGGGATCTTCTGCCCGACGTCATCATGTTCGATTTCAGAAGCTACGCGGTGCAGGACGCGTACCTGAAGCGGCTCGCCTTTTTCGTCGAGAAAAAAGGGTTTGCCGGCACACTGGCGAATGACAATGATATCGCGGCGCTCCATGGATGGAACGCCCATGATTACAAGACCGACGACTTGGCGCGATTCTTTTCCACCGCCGAAAAGACGGGCTTTCAGCTCAACTCCGAAGAGCTGAAGCTCAGGGATTTTCTCCTTGAAAAAAAGCTTTTGGAAAAGAGGGGCAAGGAATACCTGGGCTTGAACGGCGCGATCATCTCGATAAGCCAAGAATCGCCACGGTATCTTCGCCATACCTTCCTTACCCACGAGTCCTCGCATGCGGTGTTTTTCGCCGACAAGCGATATCGCGAGTACTGCATCTCGATGTGGGATGCCATGTCCAAAGAGGAAAGGTGGTTCTGGATCCTCTATTTCGGATGGATGAACTATGACACGAGTTCGGCATACCTCATGGCCAGCGAGATGCAGGCATACCTCATCCAGCAGCCGCCCAAAAAAGCAGAGGAATATTTCACCAAGACGCTTGTGGAAAGATTGCTCGAGCATCACCCGGAGCTGGAGACCCCATTGGCCGAGTATATGGGTTCATACGGAACGGAGTTCGCCAACAAGGCGGGCCTTCTTGATGCATGGCTCAGGACAGCCTATGGATTTGGGGCGGGCACAACCTTCTTTTTGCGCTAGCGGGGGCGGACTTACACGAGATCGAAAAATTCGAATATTTTTCTATACAACTCAAAGTACTCTGAACGGGCAAATCCATCGATTTTATCCTCGGGGAGGGACTCAAGCAGTCTGTCCAGGTAGCCAAGGAGCTTCTTCAGATCGGCGAGGGTTTCATCGGGAACCACTTGTCCGGCTATGGCAGGGGAAGCGGCCGGCGTCGCGGCCGCGATGGCATCGCTCCGCGGTTCGGATCCCGCGATCGAGGCCGCCTTCGAGATCATGTCATCGTAGGTGTTCTTGAGAGTGCTAATTTCGGTTTTTATCGATCGAAGCTCACCGGCGATCCTCGAGAGCAAGTCCGACTGCGTTGAGTCGGCTCCGTGGGGCGCTCCTGTATTTTGAGGGTGTGACGCGGAAGCGGGAATGCTCGGCATTTCTTCCCGCGCATACCCCGCGGCCGATTCGCCTTCTATTTCCTCGGGTGATATAAAGACTCCCTCGTCGTCGCCGGCTGAAGCGTTTTCTGCCTTGCCCAGCATCCTCTGGTCTTTCGCCTCGAGGGAGGTGAGTATCATGTTCGTCTCTTCGGGACTGAGGAAGGATCCTTCCCCGGATATATCAGAAGTCTCGGCGGATGAGGATTTCTGCTCTTCGCTTTGCTGTCCCACTCTGGAATCTCCATCTTGCAATCGTTGTAGAGGCCGCGAAAAACCTACGAGACCACTGTAAAGTCGCTTCATCAACCTGTCAATAACGCTAAAGCGATCGGCGGTTTGTTCCGTAAATCATGATAATGAGTGAAACGCATCTCCGCAACCCGACGGGCAGGGGCTTGTCGGCTTTGGGCGACGCTTTGTCGAACGCCCTGTGTGCCTGTCTCATCTCATATTGCGTCGTGTCCTTCTTCGCTGGACAGGCGGGAATCCTCGCCTACAGGGACCTGAAAGAAGGCATAGCTCAGATGAACGAGAGAATCGGCGCCCTTACCGAAGAAAACAAGAACCTTCAGGATATGCGCATATCATTGTCGACGGATGCGGACAGAATGGCTCGGGAAGCGAGAGATATCGGCTATCTCCGCCCGGGCGAAAAAATGGTGATATTCCCTTCGGCCGCTCTGGGTGCCGGCGCTTCTTCAACGCCGCGCGATATCGAACCGCTGAGGGCGGGCTCGTCCACAGGGCTTCCCGATAGCATGATAAAGCTGCTCGCCGTAATGACGGGAGCGGCGGTTTTATTGGCTTCGCTCTTCATGTACATCGCGCCGAAAAGGCGGCAGACGCTCAGAAAGACGGAAGATCGATCTTGAGCTTCGTATCGAGATTGGGAATCGTGAGCGTACTGTCCGGCACCGTCACCGGCGATGTGGATGTCCCGGTTGGACCAGTGAGCTGGTCGAGCAGGTTTTTCGCCGCCAGGTTTTTATCCTTGTGGATGTCGCAGCTTTTAACGGGCTGCGTCCCGTCGAGATAGAGCAGATTCACCGTCCCTTCATCGCAGTACTGCGTGGGCAGCAGACCCGAAATCGCGCAAACCGTCACGCTTGATATGCCTGACTGGGGAGAGGGGAATGGCTTGTATTGAAGCCCCTTGTGTATGTCCCTCATGAAATCCGACCATATCGGGGCGGCGATCGTCGCGCCTGTCTGTTCGACGCCGAGGGAATTCCCCGGTCGGTCGAATCCAAACCAGATGGCAGTGGTGTAATAGGGGCTGAATCCCACCGTCCAGGCATCAGCCCAGTTCTGTGTCGTTCCCGTTTTGCCCGCCAAAGGAATCGAATAGGTTTTTCCCTGATCATCGGTCTGCTTCATTGAAGTTCCCGATCCCGTAGCCCCGGCGAGGGTGCCCGATGCGACGACGCGTTTCAGCATATCGGTCATGACTGCCGCGTTCTGGGGGCTTATCAGTTGGATGCCGCTTCCCATCTTGCTCAAGGCTTCCCTGGCATCCTTCTCCGGTTCAAGAATCACCTGCCCGTTTCTGTCCTCCACATAGCGTATCGCGATCGGCGTCAAGGCCTTGCCTCCGTTGGCGAAGACGGAGAAGGCCCTCGTCATCTGCAATGGCGTGACGCCGATGACGCCAAGGCCGAGGGGGTAAAGTCGGGGGAAGGTCTTCTGTATTTCCTTGGGATCGGTTATGCCGAGCAAGGCGGCCGCCCTTTGGATGGCCGCGTCGAAGCCCACCATATCCAAGACCTTGACCGAAGGAACGTTCATCGAATGAGCCAGGGCCTGCCATGCCAGGACGGTGCCCTGCCATTCACCCTTGAAGTTCAGCGGTATATACGGTGTGCCATCCTCATTGTAGAAAATGGTTGGGGAATCGTAGATGAGAGTACCCTCGGTCACTTTCTTGGAATCGATCGCCGCGGAATAGTAGAGCGGCTTGAATGTCGACCCGGGCATCACCTTGGATTGGGTCGCGCGGATGAGCTGGTTGGCCATGCTGTAGTTCGATCCGCCAATCAGCGTTGTGATGTAGCCCGTGGAATTGTCGATCGTTATGAGCGATCCTTCAACCGTTGTCTTTTCCAGGTCGGTCTTGAGCTTGGCGGTGCCCGCGTTGGCCAGGCTTTTGAGATCCCCCAAGCCCAGCATAAGCGACACGGCATCCAAGGTCGGATTGATCTTCGATTTGTAATAATCATAGGACTGGGCTTGATCTTTCGTGCTGGAAACGAAGAGAGGCTGGAGATTGAACGTGAGGCCCAGGAGCTCGACAATGGGAGTGTAGGAAGCGTCGGCGTTCGAGAAGCGCTGGGATGAAGCCCGGCGATAGGATGCGTTCGCGCGCTCTATGCCTCGCTTCATGTAGGCATCGGCGATGCTCTGTTGATCCAGATCAAGGGTGGTGTAGACGGAAAGGCCATCGGAATAGAGATCGAGAGAACCGTAGAGGAGATCTTCGAGCTGGCGTCTCACGTACTCGCTGAACCAGGGCGCCTTGTCATCGCGCATGAAATAGGCCGATGATGCCACTCTCGTATAGTCAAAACTCTCCCAGTACGCGTTAAAGGAAGTCTCGGCCGCTTCCTTGCTCAATACCCGGTTCTTGACCATCTGCTCGAGGAGGACCTTTGAGCGAGCCTTGGCGTTCTGGGGATTCTTGAAGGGGTTGTATAAGGTCGGGCCGGCCAGCTGTATGGCAAGGATGGCCGATTCTGCGGGCGTACAGTCCTTTGCCGAGTGATCGAAGAGGTATTGGCTCGCCGCCTCGACGCCATAGACGCCCCCAGCGCCCATGACCGTATTGTTCAGATACATCTCGAGAATTTCCTGCTTCGTGAATCTGCGTTCGAGCTGGAGAGCCCACCATAGCTCGACGAGCTTCCGCCGCAGCGAAATATCCTTCCTGTCGTCATAGAGATCGCCTGCTAGCTGCTGGGTGATCGTCGAGCCGCCTCCCAGATTCCTTCCAATTATCTTGCCGATGGCGGCGCGGGCTATGGACTTGAGAGTGAACCCAGGGTGGGAGAAGAAGGTTTTGTCCTCACGGGTTATGAAAGCGCCGATGAGATCGGGCGGCAAGTCCCGTATCGATACGGGATTGCGCTTTTCCTCGGCGAAAAATTCGGTGATGAGCCTGCCTTTGATATCGTACAGCTTCGTCGGCAACGCCGATTTGAATTCGGTGAAGTTTTCATTCTGTATAGTATTGACGGTACCACCGAGAGCAGCGCCGAAGCCTGCGCCCAGAAAGACGACGAAGGCGAGCGATAGCCAGGCAGACAGGGGAATACCGCGTTTGAGCCTAATGGACATGAGCTAAGGGTATACAAGTGCCGCCCCTTGGTCAATTATGGGCTGGCGAGCGGGACGCGGCGCTGAGTGCTAAAACCCTACCAGTCCACTAGAATTTTATTCGAAAAAACAGTATATATTGCAGTTGACGATATTGACGAAGTTGGTCATTTATGGATATAAAATTATCCATTCATTGAAAAGGCGCAGCAAGCGCTTTGGATAATCCCTTACGTTCCCAAGGAGGAACTCGATGAAAGTAGCAATCAACGGTTTCGGAAGGATCGGAAGATTAGTGTTCCAGTCCATCGTCGATCAGGGACTGCTTGGCAAGGACAAGATTGATGTCGTGGCGGTCGTGGATATTTCCACCGATGCCAAATATTTCGCGTATCAGCTCAAATATGATTCCACGCAGGGAAAGATGAAAGCCGAATTCGCCACCAAAAAGAGCGATCCCTCCAAGACCGAGGATGACATCCTCGTGGTGAACGGTCATGAGATCGCCTGCATCATGGCTGAGAGAGAACTCAAGAACCTTCCCTGGGCCAAGCTTGGCGTTGAGTATGTCATCGAGTCCACCGGCCTCTTCACCGACGAGAAGGCCTATGGTCACCTCGAAGCCGGCGCCAAGAAAGTCATCATCTCCGCTCCCGCGAAGAGCAAGGATGAGACGAAAAAAATCCCGACCTTCGTCGTGGGCGTTAACCTTGAAAAATACGACGCTGCGAAAGACAACATTGTTTCCAATGCTTCCTGCACCACAAACTGCCTCGCGCCCTTGGTCTATGTCCTTCTTAAGGAAGGCATCGGCATCGAGACGGGCCTCATGACCACCATCCACTCCTATACCGCGACCCAGAAGACGGTCGACGGCGTCTCCAAGAAGGACTGGAGAGGCGGCAGGGCAGCGGCCATCAATATCATCCCCTCGACCACCGGCGCCGCCAAGGCAGTCGGTGAGGTGCTTCCCGAGACCAAGGGTAAGCTCACCGGCATGTCCTTCCGCATCCCCACGCCCACCGTATCCGTCGTCGACCTCACCTTCAGGTCGGTAAAGGACACCTCGATCGAAGAGATCGACAGCCTCATGAAGAAGGCTTCCGAAACCTACCTCAAGGGCCTCATGGGCTATGCGAACGAAGAACTCGTTTCCACCGATTTCATCCATGATAATCGTTCGTCGATTTACGACAGCCTCGCCACCGTCCAGAACAACCTGAAGGGCGAGAAGCGTTTCTTCAAGGTCGTTTCCTGGTACGACAACGAGTGGGGCTATTCCAACAGGGTAGTGGATCTTCTCCGCTACATGGCTTCGAAGAAATAAAGGTTTATCCGTTCTCATGATGGGGGTGCTGTCCCAGCGGGAAACGCGCCCCCTCGAGGAGCCTTACGATGATAAAGACGGTCAAGGATATAGCGCTTTCCGGAAAGCGCATCATCATGCGCGTTGACTTCAACGTTCCAATGAAAGAGGGAAAGGTCCAGGATGATACCCGCATAATGGCGGCTCTCCCCACGATCAACTACGTTCTCAACGCCGGTGCTAAAAGTCTCGTCTTGATGTCCCATCTGGGCGATCCCGACAAGGATGCGGCCAAAGCCAAGGAAAAAGCCGAGCGTGACGGGAAGACCTTCGATCTGGAAAAATACCTGGACGGAAAGCACAGGATGAAACCGGTGGCCGAATATCTTTCAGCCAAGCTCGGCAAGCCTGTCGTCTTCCTTCCTTCCTGCATGGGACAGAAAGCGACCATCGACGCCTTGCCCGCAGGCTCGATCGTCATGCTCGAGAATACCCGCTTCCACAAGGAAGAAACCTCCAAGGATGAGGCGAAGCAGGACATTCTCGCCAAGGAACTCGCTTCCTACGGCGATGTCTTCGTGAACGACGCGTTCGGTTCAGCTCATAGGGCCCATGCTTCCACCGCCACCATCGCCAAATTCTCAAAGGTCAGTGTCGGCGGATTCCTCATGGAAAAGGAAGTCGCCCACCTCGAGCCGATGCTGAAGAACCCGCCCCAGCCCATGGTGGCCATAATAGGCGGAGCCAAGGTATCGTCGAAGATCGCCGTGCTCCAAAGCCTTCTGAAGACCGCGAGCGCCCTCATTATCGGAGGCGGAATGGCCTACACCTTCCTCAAAGTGAAGGGTTTCAAGGTCGGCAAGAGCCTCGTTGAGGATGATTTCCTCGATACGGCCAAAAACCTCCTCGAAGCGGCCAACAAGGCCGGCGTGAAGATCGTTCTGCCCGTCGACCATATATGCGCGGCTACGTTCGCGGCCGACGCGGTTCCCGTTCCGGTTGATGGCGTTAATATTTCCGATGATCTCATGGGGCTCGATGTAGGTCCGAAAACCCTCGCCCTTTATGCCGACGTGCTCTCGACGGCACGGAGCATCGTCTGGAACGGCCCCGTGGGTGTTTTCGAATTCGACGCCTTCGCGAAAGGCACCGAGGAAGTGGCGAAGATGGTCGCGGCCGCCACCGGTCGCGGCGCCCTTACCGTCGTGGGCGGCGGGGATTCGGTCGCGGCGGTCAACAAGTTCGGTCTTGCCTCCAAGATGAGCCATGTTTCCACCGGCGGCGGCGCGAGCCTTGAATATCTTGAAGGCAAAATCCTTCCCGGAATCGCCTGTCTCGAACAAAAGTAGCCTCCCTTTCCGGTAAACCTTGCAAAGCGAGAAGGCCACCCGAGAGGGTGGCTTTTTTTTATATTTATTGATGAAGGAGAAAGAATATGAAAATCGCGGCGAACATTGCCGAGCTGATAGGAAACACCCCCCTCGTCGAATTGCATGCCCTGACCAAGGGATTGAATTCGCGGATCATCCTGAAGCTCGAATACTTCAACCCCGGTCACAGCGTAAAGGATAGGATTGCTTTGTCCATGATGGATAGGGCAGAAAAGGAAGGCCGGCTCAGGCCGGGCATGACGATCATCGAACCGACGAGCGGCAACACCGGCATCGCCCTCGCCATGCTGGCGGCGGCTCGGGGCTACCGCTGCATCCTCACGATGCCCGAGACGATGTCCATGGAGCGCAGGCTCCTCATTAAAGGATATGGGGCGGAGATCGTGCTCACGCCGGGCGCCGAGGGCATGGCGGGCGCGATCGCCAGGGCGACCGAACTCGCGGAGTCGGAGCCCGATAAGTATTTCATGCCCGCGCAATTTGACAATCCGGCCAATCCCGAAGCCCATCGCCGCGGTACCGCCGTGGAAATACTGAACGACACCGACGAGCAGGTGGACTTTTTCGTGGCAGGCGTGGGGACGGGAGGAACCATCACGGGGACGGGAGAAGCGCTGAAGGCGCGCAAACCTTCGGTGAAGGTGATCGCTGTCGAGCCGGCCGCTTCGCCAGTGCTGTCGGGTGGGGCAAAGGGGCCGCACGCTATCCAGGGAATAGGCGCGGGTTTTGTGCCCAGCGTCCTCAATACGAAGATTTACGACGAAATCATAAAAGTGTCGGACGCCGATGCCATCGACACCGCGCGGGCGGCGGCGAAGCAAGAGGGGATTCTTGTCGGCATTTCCTCGGGAGCGACTATTTGGGCAGCGCTCCAAATCGCCAGACGGCCGGAGAACGCCGGGAAAATGATCGTCGCGATAGCCGCCTCCTATGGCGAGCGCTATTTGTCCACGCCTCTGTTCCAGGATGATGCCGCGCAGACGCCCACCTCGCGGACGATAAACTCCGCGGGACACACCGCGATTCCCGTCCCAGAAAAGGCGGTTTGACAATGCGTGGTCCAAAAGATGATTTTCTCTTCGCAATAAAGCCTCGGCCTCCTGGTCCCATCGAGCGGATGAAGGAAGATATAAAAGTCGTTCGTGAACGCGACCCTGCCGCCCGTTCTTCCGTTGAAATCGTGCTCGCCTACGCGGGCCTGCATGCCATATGGGCGCATCGGGCGGCTCATTTCCTGTGGATGCGCGGCGCGAGAATTTCCGCCCGAATCCTGTCCCAGCTCGCCCGATTTTTTACCGGAGTCGAAATTCACCCCGGCGCCAAGATTGGAAGGAGACTTTTTATCGATCATGGAATGGGCGTTGTCATCGGGGAGACGGCCGAAATCGGCGAGGATGCAACCCTTTACCATGGGGTGACGCTCGGGGGCACTTCATTGAGCAAGGGTAAGCGCCATCCAGAGCTGGGCGACAGGGTGACGGTTGGCGCGGGCGCCAAGATTCTCGGCAACATACGAATTGGATCGGATAGCAGGATTGGCGCCAACGCCGTTGTCGTGAAATCGGTGCCCGAAAACTCCGTCGTCGTGGGCATTCCTGGCCAAGTCGTCAAGAAGGCCAATCCGCACCATGAAGGCGACGTGCCCGACCTGAATCATTCGGCCATGCCCGATGTGATCGGCACATCGGTGAAAGACCTTATCAAGCGGGTGGAGAAGCTGGAGTCGGCGCTGGCCGCCTCCGAAGAGCGGAGGAATCGCGGATAGGCCCCAAGCCTTTACTAATCGGCTTGGTTTCAGTTACTATCGTTCCTGCGGCCGGAACCGGATGAGTTCCGGATATCGCGCAATGCGAGGTAAAATTTATGCGTTCATATTTCATCGCCGGCAACTGGAAAATGCACAAGACGATCAAGGAATCGGTCGCGCTTGCCTCCGAGCTCAAGTCGAAACTCGCTGGCTGCAAGGAAAAAGTGATGATAGCCCCTGCTTTCACCGCTTTGTCGGAAGTGGCGAAAGTGCTGGAAGGCTCCAATATCCTTCTTGGCGCCCAGAATATGGGCCCGGAGGAACAGGGCGCCCACACGGGTGAAGTGTCCGTGCTTATGCTCAAGGATGTCGGCGTCAAGGTTGTCATCCTGGGCCACTCGGAGCGCAGGCACAACTACTTCGAATCGGATGCCCTCATCAATAAAAAAGTGCTTTTAGCCCTTTCCCACGGGCTCGAAGTGGTTCTCTGCGTGGGCGAAACCCTCGAGGAGAGGGAGTCGGGCAAGCTCGAAACCGTTCTGGCCACGCAATTGCGCGAAGGCCTCGCTGGTGTCTCCGCTGAAAGCCTGGAAAAAGTGACCATCGCCTACGAGCCCGTTTGGGCAATCGGCACCGGAAAAACCGCTACGCCTGAAGACGCCGACGCCGTCCATGCCTATTGCAGGAAAGTTCTGGCCGCCCTCTATGGGGACGAGAAGGCTAAAAAGACGCTTATCCAATATGGCGGATCGGTGAAGGCGGACAATGCCGCGGCCTTGATGTCAAAGCCTAATATCGATGGCGCGCTCGTTGGCGGCGCCAGCCTCAAGGCTGATAGCTTCGTGCCGATAGCTTGCTTTAGGTGAGGACAAAAAGGTCTTGATATGGGACCTCGTTCTCGTATAGTATAGGCGTCTGCGCGCAATTCGCGCGCAGGTCGTCAATTTTGCATTCCGGGAGTTGTTACCATGGGTTTTTTCGCTGTGCTGCTCCTCGTTCTTTTCGTTCTTGTCTGCCTCCTCCTCATCTTTCTCGTCGTCATCCAGGATGAAGATTCCGATTCGATTGGCGGCATTTTCGCCGGCGGATCGGCGAGCGCGTTCGGATCGAGGTCATCGAATGTCGTGATTAGGATAACCTATGTGCTCGGCGCTCTTTTTTTCGTGACGGCTTTCTCGATGGCGCTCATCAACAAATCCTCCACCGGCAATATCGCGGCAGTAGCGACACAGCAGGGACAGCAGACGACGAGCACCGAATGGTGGGTAGGATCCGACGCAAGCACCACCACCCTGGGACAGGCTCAGAGCGGGCAGACTCCTGCCGCGCCAGCAGGGACGACGCCAACGACGAAATAAGGATCCGAGGCGAGAAGACTCCTCCCTTTCTTTCGTTAATCGAGGATGGAGTGGATATATGATTCTTCAAAAGGTATTTTTGCCTTCGACCATTAAGACTGGCCTCGAAAGCGATAGCAAGGACGAGCTTTTCGAAGAGCTCGTCGATGTTTTGGCAAAGGCCTATCCGACTCAATCTTCCTTTCCCCGCCAGCAGATAATCGATTCCTTGGCCAAGCGCGAAGCTAAAATGTCCACAGGCATAAGCAAGGGCATAGCCTTGCCCCACGCGACGGTTGAAGGTCTCGATACCCTGAGAGGCGTTCTTGGCATTTCTTCCCGGGGTGTGGATTATGATGCCCTGGATGGATATCCAGTATTCCTCGTATTCCTTCTCCTCACGCCTCCGAATGACGCGGAGCTCCACCTTCAAGCTCTTCAGCGTATCGCCTCGCTGATCGATGACCATGACGTGACATCAAGGTTGGCTGCATCGGTATCATCGGCCGCAGCTTTCGCGGTGATCAAGGAATTCGAGCGCGGCGAGCTGGAGTGACGGTATTGATCGTGTGATTCCACCCGGCTTGTGCTACGGCAGGGCAGATGGGACCGCACCCGGCTATACAGTTCAATGTATGGAGAAAGAGGTGCACCATGGATTCTCTGAACGGACTGGATAAGCTGCTGGAAGCCGAAGCCAAGGCGGCCGCGCTGATCAAGGATGCCGAAGCCGAAGCCGGCGCAATCATCAGTAATGCCAGCGAAGATGTTCGCGCGAGAGAAAAGGGTAAGCTTTCCAAGCTTTACGCCGAGCAGGAATCCGCTCTGGCGGCTTTCGCGATAGAAACGAACCAAAAACTGAAAAGCGCGCTGGACAATTATAAAGAAACGCTGAAGACCCTGCCGCAGAATGAAGAGGCATTGGCGCGAGCCTGCAGAGCATTCATGTCAGCCGGGGCTTGAAATGGCCGACTCCTTCGAACTCGCTTACCTGTACGCGAGAATCTGCGGGGCATTCTCCTCCATGAATTTGGGCGCAAAGGGCGCTGACCTGGCGCGTGAATCCTCGCTTTCCTCCATCTGGAAGTTGTATTTCGAGGAGGAAATCCCGGACAAACCTGAAGCCTGGCTCCTCGCGACGCTTGAAAAGCGGGTGCTGGGGCGTTCCATCGACAGATTCCTGGCGCTGGCGAATCCTGTTATGGGCTCCGACGGATTCATAAACGCGCTCGTCGCCAAGTATGAAATCTCCGTCATCAAGAATATGCTGCAGCGGATTGCCGAATCGGAAGCGAAGCCCGAAGCCACGGTCTTTTCCAATGAACGTATACAAAAGGCTCTTTCCGCTTGGCCGCGCCTCAAGGACATGTTTTCGGGCACGATATACGACTGGGTGGATGAAGGAGCCCTTGCCGACATCGGAATCACCGAAAGCAGGTTGGATAAGCAATATTATACGCGATTGTGGAATTCAGCTTCCGAGCTTCCCCGGGGAAAGCTCGGCAACATACCCGCTCTTATCCTGAGGGAAATCGAGTATCAAAATCTCGCGTGGGCATTGAGGGTACGCAGATATTATGGATACGGCAGGGAAAGAGCTTTGCCGCTTCTCGTGGAAATCGAAAATGAGGACGTGCTTTCGCTCGCCATGGGCACCTTTGATCTCGACATCGACAACATGACCAGTTTCGCCGCCTGGCCGGCGAAGAAACTTCTCGCAGGACAGACCTCGAGCCGCCTTGATATCCCGACACTGGAGAACAGACTTCAGCGGGACCTCTTTTCCTTCGTAAGGAGATCCATGCATATGTATCCGTTCGGCTATACTCCGCTCTTCTGCTATTTCAAGATGCTCGAAGCCGAAGCTTCATTCGTCTTGGGCATTCTCGAGGGCATAAGGCTGAAAGCCCCAACGGAAGAGAAAATAGATTTGGCATGGGCTCTCGCGGGAGACAGCATATGAGTTCGGCGGCTATGCGGAGGATGGAGCTCCTCCTGCTCAAATCCGACATCGATAGCGCTCTGCGCTATCTATCGTCAAAAAATTGTTTCCAGATCATCTTTCCCGATGTTTCGCCGCTTCCGGAAGCAAAGGAAAAGCAAACTTCCGCCGCGGCATTGGCCGAGGCTTCCGAGGAAGCGTACCTGGCGCGCCTGGATGGAGCTTTGGCTAAACTTGGCCAGCTCGGAACCTGTCTTGGCCTGCGTCAGGAAGACATGGATCTCGGCGCGGCCAGGCTTCCCGACGAAGCGTTGCTCGACGAAATCGACAAGTTCACATCATCGTGCGCCGAGAACGAGCAAGTCAGGCTTGTCCAAAAGCGGAAGCTGGACGACCTGGAGGAATCGTTGCGGGAGCTGCGCGCCTTCGCGGGACTTTCGCTGCCCTTCGAAGATATAAGCAAGCTTTCCTTCGTCTCGATGCGACTCGGCAAGGTCGATCCGGAAAAGATTCCTGCCTTGGATCGCTCGCTGGACGATAGGGCAGCGATAATCCCCATGGATAATGCCGGATCGATAGTCGCGGTGGCATCGAGGAAAGGCCGGTTCGCTCTCGAAACCGAATTGGCGAAGGCCGGCTTCGTCAAGATGAACATGCCGCCGGATTTTCGCGGCGTGCCAGCCGATGCTCTTTCCGCCCTCCAGACATCGTATGAGGAAGCAAAGGAAAATGTGGCGGCCCTGGAGGCCCGGAGGAAAACCGAGGCGGACCGGATTTCCCCCGCCTGGATCGTGATGCTTTCTTCGGTGAAGCTTGGGCGCGCGCTCAAGAGGGTGGAGAAGAAACTCGAAGGCACGGAATTGGTATTCAGGTTGGCGGGGTGGGTGCCCTCCGAGAATGTGGAAACTCTTATCAAAGACTTCCAATCCATGTTCGGCGATCGTATAGCCATACGCCTGTACGATCCTGAAGACGAAGAAGGGAATCCCGCCCAAAAGGGCAAGGAAGTGCCGGTCCTCCTCAAGCAGAGCGGCTTTGTCTCGGCTTTCCAGGGTATCGTCCTCTCCTATGGGACTCCGGTCTATGGCGATATCGATCCGACCCCCTTCGTGGCTTTCTTCTTCACCTTCCTTTTCGCGATCATGTTCGGAGACATCGGACAAGGAGCGGTAATCTTGGCGCTTGGCCTCCTCATTTCAAAAGCGGAAAAGGGCCTGCTGCGCAATTATAAGAAATATTGGCCTGCCTTTGTCGCCGCGGGAGCTGGATCGATGTTCATGGGCCTGCTCGTGGGATCGTTTTTCTCCGACGAAAAGCTTCTGATTCCCATCGAGCGCTTCCTGACCGGGTTGATCCTGGGAACTCCCCGTGATCGATTCCTCGATATTATGCCCAGCAGTAGCTTGGGATCGATGTTCTACTTCTTTGGATTTACCGTTGGCATTGGATTTCTCATCAATTCGACGGGATTAGTCATCAATATGATCAACCTGGCACGCAAACGAAAATGGGGAGAGGCGCTGTTTTCAAAAACCGGCCTTTCGGGCGCCTTACTCTTCTGGTGGGCATCGGGGATGGGCGTGCGCGTTATTCTCGGCGGCAAACTTGGATGGATCGACTTCATCGGTCTCGGCCTGCCGCTTCTGGCGCTTTTTTTCACGAAGCCGCTCGAAAACGCCATGGCGGCGGCAGAAAGGAACCACGGGGGCGGGGGCGCCTCCGAAGCGAGAACAGGGGAAGACGAAAAGATTTCGGTCATGGACGTTCTTGTGGGTGGCCTTGTCGAAATAATTGAGACTTTGTCGTACTACGCATCCAATACCATGAGTTTTCTGAGAGTGGCCGCCTTCGCGCTCGCCCATGCGGTTCTTTCCTTCGTCGTTTTCACGATGGCGGAACTCGTGAGGACAAGGGCGCCAGGAGGCTTTTTTTTCCAATTCATCATTTTCGTTGTTGGCAATCTGATCATCATCAGCCTGGAAGGTTTGATCGTCACCATCCAAGTGATACGACTACAATATTATGAATTCTTCTCCAAGTTTTTTACCCAGACGGGGCGAGCCTTCGATCCTATACGCTTCGAGCCCTGAGCGCGGGAATCCAGGCTTAGACCAAATGTCGATGAAAAGGAGTGAGCAGATGAAGAAAAAGATCACAGCGGCAATTTTCGCGACGGCGAGCGCCGCGTCCGCCTTCGCCCAGACAGTGGCTGGTGCCGCGCCCGCGGTTTCCTCTTCGAGTTCCGCGGTCAAGTACATCTCGGCGGCGCTCGCCGTTGGATTGGCCGCCATCGCCGGCGGAATGGCGGTGGCGAAGATTGGAGCGGCGGCGATGGGCGCCATGGCGGAAAAGCCCGAACTTTCTGGCAAGGCCCTGCCTTATGTCGGTCTCGCCGAAGGCATCTGCCTGTGGGGCTTCCTTGTCGCCCTGCTCATTCTTCTCCTTTAGGGCCGGAAGCATTTCGTGACGGAGATTTTTGTCATTGCCGAAGAGGAGCTTGTCATCGCTTTCAAGATGATAGGCGTTGAAGGTATCGCGGCGACGAGCACCGAGGACGCGCTTGCGGCGTTTCGCGGAGCCATTGGCGCTTCGGAAACCTGCAAGATGCTCATCCTTTCCGAGGATATCGCCGACATGCTGGGTTCCGAACTCATCGACTGGCAACTTACTGGCAAATACCCGCTTGTCGTGGAGATACCTCCTCTTTCGGGTTCCTCGCCCGATCATGTCAAGCTTGTCGATGCTGTCCGGCAGGCAATAGGAATAAAGATCCAATGAGGTTCAGGGAATAAATGGAAGAGATAAAAGGCACCGAAGCGTTGGAACGCGAAATTCTCGATGACGCGTCCAAGAAAGCGGATAGGATCGTCCGCAAGGCCAGGGAGGATGCCGACAAGCTCACGCAAAGCTCCGCCGACTCTCTGGATAAAAAAATCCTGGAAATGGAAGACCGGAAAAAGGAAAAGTTCTCCCAGATGGAGAAAGAAATCCTGTCGAAGCTACCGCTCGAAAAGACCAGGCTCAGAGTCCAGTTTATCGACGAGGCGCTCAGGGCTTCGGTACGGCGATTCATCGATTCCATAGACGACGCCGAACTGGGCGCCTGGTGCCTCTCGGAGCTGAATAAGCGATCGCGATTGTTCTCGGGGAAACAATTCGCCGCGAGGTATAACGGCATCGATCCCTCGGTGGTCAGGGAAATGGAGGCGATCTTAGGCCTTAGCATGACTCCTGCCGCCGGGCAGGAACTCGGCGCCTCTCGTCGGGGCGTCGTGATTGCCAGCCTCGATGGCGCGATGGCGATGACGCTTACGGAGGGGGTACTCGAGCAGAGGCTGCTTGATGAATATAGAGGTGAATTGGCCACAGCTTTATTCCCCTCGGCGGCCGGAGAGGATGGCAGGCGATGAAAGCAGGAACGATAACGCGAATCTCCGGGCCGATCATAAAGGCAAAAGGGGTGATGGGCGCCGGGCTCTATGATGTGGTCAAGGTCGGCTCCGCCCGCTTGATTGGCGAGATAATCAGGCTTGAAGGCGATACGGCCACGATTCAGATATATGAAGACAACACGATGATGCACGTTGGGGAACCCGTGGAATGCGAAGGCGAACCGCTCTCCGTACTATTAGGCCCCGGTCTCATCGGCTCGATTTATGATGGTATCCAGAGGCCACTTCCGGCGCTGAAGGCGATCTCCGGCCCAATGCTTTCGCCGGGCATCGAGGGTGAAGCGCTCGATACCAAGAAAAAGTGGCATTTTGTCCCGGCCTTGGGGCCTGGCGATCCGATAGGTCCAGGCATGTCGTTCGGCGCGGTTCAGGAATCACCATCGGTGCAGCATCGGCTGCTTTTCGACGCTTCGGCGCAGCCGGGCGCCGCTGCCTGGGTAGCGGTGGAGGGGGACTACGATATCACACAGGCCCTCGTGCGATCGAATGAGGGCAGGGAATATACGGCGACCTCACGATGGCCGGTTCGCAAGGCCAGAGGATTCGCGGCCAAGCTCGTCCCGACGGAGCCGCTTGTCACCGGGCTGCGCGTCATTGATGTGCTTTTCCCCGTGGCAAAGGGCGGATGCGCGGCCATCCCGGGCGGCTTTGGTACCGGCAAGACGATGACGCAGCACGCGATCGCCAAATGGTGCGACGCCGACATCATCGTCTACATCGGCTGCGGCGAGCGCGGCAACGAAATGACCGAAGTCCTAACGGAATTTCCCCAACTCATCGACCCCCGGACGGGGCGCTCCCTTATGGAAAGAACGATTCTCATCGCCAACACGTCGAATATGCCTGTTGCCGCGCGAGAGGTGTCCATCTATACGGGCATCACGATCGCCGAGTATTACCGCGATATGGGCTACCACGTGGCGGTGATGGCGGATTCCACCTCGAGATGGGCCGAGGCGCTTAGGGAGCTCTCGGGGCGACTCGAGGAGATGCCCGCGGAGGAAGGCTTCCCTGCCTATCTGCCCACGAGACTCGCGGAATTCTACGAGCGCGGGGGCATGGTCACCACCTTCGAGAACAAGAAGGGCTCGGTCACCATTATTGGAGCCGTCTCTCCTCCTGGCGGGGATTTCTCGGAGCCGGTAACCCAGCATACAAAGCGGTTCATACGATGTTTCTGGGCGCTTGACCGAGACCTCGCCAACGCCCGCCACTATCCGGCGATTTCGTGGAATGATTCCTACTCAGAATATGCCGATGACCTCATGGTCTTCTGGGATGGGATCGATCCTTCCTGGAGAACGCTCAGGGCGAAGACGATGGATATCCTCAAGCGTGAACGTCGATTGGCGGAAATCGTCCGTCTCATCGGGCCGGACGCGCTTCCCGACGAGCAGCGCCTTGTCCTCATTACCGCCGAACTCCTGAAAAATGGCTTCCTGCAGCAGAGCAGTTTCGACACTGTGGATATGTATTGCGTTCCCGCGAGGCAGACCTTGATACTCGACTGCATTCTCACGTTCCACGAGTCGGCGGTAGAGGCGATGCGCGCCGGCGTTCCACTGCCCAAAATTGCGGCGATGCCCTTGCGCGCGAAAATCATGCGCCTCAAAAGCACGATCTCCAACGAGCACCTGGAAGAAGGGCGAGAAGTCCTCCAGGAAATCAGGCAGGCCTTCGCCCAACTCGGCGCGGGCACCGACAGGACGGCCGCATCATGATCGAATACAAGGGATTGAAGAAGGCTGATGGGCCAATCGTCATCGCCGCGAGGACGCAGGACGTTGGCTTTTCCGAGCTTGTCCGTATTAAGGACAGGTATGGGGCACTAAGGGTGGGAAGAGTTGTGGATCTTTCGGAGCAAGCGGTGGCCATCCAGCTCTTTTCGGAGACTTCGGGAATATCGCTTGAGGACTCCTGGGTGGAATACCTCGAAAAACCCCTCGAGTTCCGCGTCGGCGCCGACATCGTCGGGCGCATATTCAACGGTCTTGGCAAGCCCATCGATGGCTATCCGGAAATACCTTCCTCCGATCTGCGCGACATCAACGGGCTCCCCATCAATCCCAGCGCGAGAGTGTATCCGAAGGACTTCATTCAGACGGGCATTTCGGCCATCGATGGCATGAATACGCTCATCCGGGGGCAGAAGCTGCCCATTTTCTCCGGCAATGGACTTCCGCACAACAGGCTGGCCGCTCAGATCATTAGGCAGGCCAAGGTCAGGGGAGGGGACGCCCAATTCGCCGTCGTCTTCGCGGGCATGGGGATCAAATTCGACGTAGCGCGTTATTTTATCGATACGTTCGAGCAGTCGGGCGTTCTTTCCCGAGTCGTCATGTTCTTATCCCTGGCGGACAGTCCCTCCATTGAGCGGCTTCTCACGCCCCGCGCCGCCCTGACCGCCGCTGAATACCTCGCCTACGAAATGGACATGCATGTCCTCGTCGTCATGACCGATATGACGAACTATTGCGAGGCTTTGCGGGAAGTATCAGCCGCGCGAAACGAAGTGCCTTCGCGCAAGGGGTATCCCGGTTACCTCTATTCGGATCTTGCCTCACTCTATGAAAGGGCGGGGCGAATCGAAGGCTCGGAGGGCTCCATCACCCAGCTTCCCATACTTTCGATGCCCAACGATGATATTTCGCATCCAATTCCCGATCTGACGGGATACATCACCGAAGGCCAGATCGTCCTCGACCGCGATCTTTCCCAGCGGGGCGTTTATCCGCCCATCGCCGGTTTGCCGTCGCTTTCCAGGTTGATGAAGGATGGAATCGGGGCGGGCATGACGCGGGAAGATCATCGTGATCTCGCTTCTCAGTTGTTTTCGGCCTATGCCTATGTCCGATCGGTTCGCGATCTGGCCGCCATCATCGGCGAGGAAGAACTGTCGGCGCGAGACAAGATTTATCTCGATTTCGGCGAGGCTTTCGAGGGCAAATATTTGGCTCAGGGGGAGTTCGAGGACAGGAGCATCGAGACGACGCTCGACCTGGGATGGTCGATGCTCTCCCTGTTGCCCAGGGAAGAACTCGTCCGCATTCCCGAGGAACTGATAGCTAAATATCTTCCTCAAGCCAAGCCCGTGGTTGAAGGAGCGTAGAGCGAATGGCGAACGCTTATCCGGCACCTACGAAGACGAACCTCATCGCCGAGAAGCGCAATCTCCAGCTAGCGCTCCAGGGCTATGACCTTCTCGAGAAGAAACGCGAGATTCTCGTCATCGAGCTACTGAAGCGCATGGACGAACTCGGATTGCTCGAGAAGGAAATCCAGGAGCTTACCGCAAAGGCCTATGCGCATTTGAGAAAAATGCTGCTGGTCGTGGGAAGGGAAAGGGCGCTCGCCCTCTCGTCGAAGCCGGTACGTTCCATTTCCATGAGAACCCAGAACGTAAACATTAGCGGCATGAGCCTGCCGACCCTCATTGTGCAGGCTGGCGCTCCCGAGCTGAACTATTCTTTCATAAATTCATTTGCCGTCTGCGACGAAACCGTGATAGAGTTTAGCGAGCTGCTTCAGAAACTGGCCGCGGCCGCTGGTTTGCGGTCCATCGTCTGGCGGCTTGCCCGCGAGGTCAGAAAGACCCAGCGGCGCGTAAACGCTCTGGACAAGATGGTGATTCCGAGATCGGGCGATATCGTTAAATTCATCGAATCCACCTTGGATGAGCGAGACCGCGAATCCCTCTTCGCCGTAAAGCTGCTGAAGCAGCGGATGTCGGAGCAGGAATCCCTATGAGCCAGATATTCAAGACGCTTCTCGTGGCGATCAATGGTTCCGAAGCCTCTATCGATGCATTGAAATATGCGCTTGCCATGAAAAAGCAGCTAGATTCCAAGGTTATCGCCTGCTATGTCGTCGATACCGCAACGATTCGCCAGCTTGCGCTCTCCAGGATTTTCGTGCCCGATGAGAGCGAGGAATACGAGAGAAGCTTGGAAAATTCGGGACGACGCTATTTGAATTTCTGCCTCGAGATCGCCACCAGGAAGCGACTTTCGCTGGAGCTGGTTCTAAGCAAGGGATCGGTGCCGGGGGAGATCATCAAGGCGGCGGCTGAAAATGGAGCGGATTGCATCGTCATCGGCGGGAATCCTTCCGAGATGCAATCGAGAGACGCCGTGGCTGACGCGAACAGGGAAATACTGAGAAACGCCCGCTGCCCCGTGATTTTCATAAAGCCGGGGACAGGCGAGGAACTGTACAGGACACTCTGACAGGATTGTTACAATTCCTTTTCGTTGTTATAGTAGCCGCGAGGAAAAAATGCGCATAGCAGTCGTCGCCGTGAGCGAAAGGAAATCTGAGAAACTCAGGAAATTAGCGCGCACGACAGCTCGAGAATTCAGCGTGTCGGGCCATCTTTCCGAGCTTTTCGAAAGCGTGGACTCTCGACTATGCACGTATGACTTTCTGGTGGTATGCTCGGAACCCAGCGGTTTCGGGAGTGAAATCGGCTCGAAATTAAGCATGCAGCTTTCGAACGGCGGAAATCTTGTAGGCAAGCGATCCATGGCCCTCCTCGTCAAATCGGGGTTTTTCCCTGGAAAAGCTCTCGCGAAACTGATGAGAGTTCTGGAAAAAGAAGGCATGGTCGTCACCATGGGCGAAGTTGTCGCGCGCGACAACGAAGCGGTCGAGGCCGTTCGAAGCGCGCCACTCTTGCGGGGCTAGTTACGTGGAAAACTACTACGATGTGCTCGGAATTCCTCCCGACTCCAATCAAAGCGCCATAAAGAGCGCGTTCAGGAAAAAGGCAAAAAAGTACCATCCCGACATGAGCGCGGCCGGATCCGCCGCTGAAAATGCCGAGTTGCCCTTGCAGGCTGCTTGGGAGAAGACGTCAAAGGGATCGGTGGCTTCGGTGCGGGAATCGGCGATGCGTCTCATCCTTGAGGCCTATAGGATCCTCTCAGACGCCGAAAAGCGAAGGGCGTACGACCGTCAGCTCAGGAAGCAGAAGATCGAGCAAGGCGGCTTTAACTACAGGAGCTTCCTCAAGGCGCGCACCCACGACCCCGAGAGTCAGGCGAAGCTCATTGTGTATGATTTGCTCCACAATTTGGAAGACGAAGCCATCGACGTTTACGAACGTTCGAAATCCTTCGGTGATTTCAGGATGGAGCGGTGGATGGACCGGGGCGACGCGATGGATGCCGAATACTGCCTCGCGGAAGAATACGAGAAGAGGGGCCGTCTGCTGAAGGCCTACGCGATCTATAAGCGTCTCATTGGCATGGAACATGAAAAATCCTGGTTCAGATACTACTTCGATGTGGTGGCTTTGAAGTTCAGAACGCTTGTACTCCAGAAAATGCCAGGACGAATCGACGAGGACGATTATCTCGACAGATTGGACGAAGCCATTGCGCTTGACGTTGGCTTGCGGGATTCGGCCCAGTTTCTGAGAAAGAAAGCCGAAGTCCACCTGCGCCGCCGGGAGCTTGAGGAAGCCGAACTGGCGCTGGAGAAAGCGTCGACTCTCGTTCCACGGTTGCCTGGCCTCGGAGCCGTACGACGTCGCATCGCGGAGGCTGGAGGGGATTCCGCCGCCTAAAGCGCGCTTCGCGCCCTATCCACGCCGGCCGTATTGAAATGACGCGGCTTTTGGTTTACTTTCTCCAACCGGGATTGTTATTTGTTGTATCGAATAGCCTGTTAAGGCTAAATATGAAACAAGAGCGAGTAGTAACGATGATGAGAAAATTTTTGCCTGCTTTGTTCGCTGTCCTATGTATCGGAACGATCAGCGCCCAGACCACGATCGATAAACCAGCCGCCACCATCAAGTTGACGAGGCAGGAAGTCGTATCGGTGCGGCAGATCAAGGCTGATGTGGACAGGCTTGAGAAGGCCGCCGGCGTCAAGTTCACGATCGATCAGATAAAACAGGTTCTCGATGCGAGGATCAACAGCCTCCTTTTCGTCCAGTTCTGCGAAAGGGAAAAAATCTCCGTTACGGACGCCGAAATCAATAATGCTCTGGCGCAGATGAAGAGCAGCCTTGGCGCGAAGGCGACCGATGCCGATCTCGAAACGCAACTGAGGGCAAGCGGCGTTTTCGTTGAACCGAAAATATACGTCCGGCAGCGCCTTCTCTTCGAAGCCTATGTGCAATCGAAACGCTCCGACGAGCTGAAAGCCGTTCTCGTGCCCCCCACGGCCGATGAAATCCTGAAAGCCTACGATTTGGCGAAAGCTTCTCTCGTTCGGCCCGATACGATGCGGGTAAGCGTCCTCTATGTCGATACCCGAGGCCAAAGCGATGCTGACGCCAAGAAGGCCAAGGATACCATCCAGTCAATTTCCGCGGCGCTCAAGATCAATCCGCTCAAGTTCGATGAATACGCGCTAAGGGCGGGAGATGCAGCGGGATACAAATCGATTCCCTCCCTCTACATGGAAAAAACCACACAAAACCGGAGCCTTTTTGGCGCCGATCTCTTCGATATAGTCTTCAAGCTCAAGGTGGGCGATATCTCCGCCCTCGTTGAAAGCCCCACCGGCTACCGCATCGTGCGGGCAAACGAATTCCTTCCCCAAAAGCAGCTTGGACTGTCCGATCCCGTTCCCGGAAACCAGAATACGACGATTCAGCAGTTCATCGCGTATCAGGTTGCGAGCGACAAGGAAGCCAAATTCATGGACAAGCTTGAAACCGACCTCATCGCCAAACTGAGGGCGGAAGCCACGATCAAGACCTTCGATGAAAACTTGAAATGGTAAAAAGAGGACATTGATGGCTTCACGGAGAAAAGCGAGAATTCTGGCCTTCCAGGCGCTTTACGCATGGGAGGCTTCCCATTCATCGCTCGAGGATCTGCTCAAGTTCACGTGGCTGGAGCCATCAAAACTGGAACAGCTCGAGGACGATACGATAGCCTTTACTCAGCTCATGATTGCGGGCACCCTCGAGAACACCAGCGAAATAGATGCGAAGATCAAGCTGCATCTGTCGCACTGGCCTTTCGAGCGACTGAAAAAGGTCGATCTGGCGATTCTGAGGATGGGAACCTATAGCCTTCTTTACCAGAAAGATATTCCGCCCCAGATCACGATCGATGAAGCGATAGAAATCGCCAAGGAATTCGGTTCCGAGGATTCATACAAATTCATCAATGGTGTTCTCGACGGGATCCACAAGGAAATGGGAAAGAGAAACACGGAAGGGAATGGCCCGGATGCGCAGCATTGAGGTTCTGCTATGATAAAGCTCAAGAATAAGGAACAGATCGGAGGAATACGAGAATCTTGCGCCCTCCTTTCCGAACTGCTCGAATACCTTCGTCCAATGGTTCAGCCCGGGGTCAGCCTGCTTGAACTGGACAAGGCCGCCTACGATTTCATCATCAAGCACAAGGGGATACCCGCTTTCCTTGACTATGAGGGCTTTCCCGCTACGCTTTGCCTCTCGGTGAATGAAATGGTCATCCATGGAATTCCCAGCAAGAGGCGCCTCGCTGAGGGTGATATCGTCGGGGTCGACTGCGGGATCAACCTGGGCGGCTATTTCTCGGATGCTGCGGTTACCTGGGCCGCTGGCAAGGTTGCCCCCGCAACCGAGCAGCTGATGAAGGTAACGCGCGAGTGTCTCGATAAAGCGATCGATGCTGTCGTGCCCGGCGCCCGCATACACGATATCTCCCGAGCGGTCTTCAGCCACGCCACGAGATTCGGATATGGCGTCGTGCGTCAATACTGCGGCCATGGCGTCGGCCTCGAGATGCACGAAGATCCGCAGATCCCGAACTATGTGTCGGCTGGCCCCAATCCACGGCTTATCCCCGGCATGGTGATCGCCATCGAACCCATGATCAACGCGGGTCGAAGCGATGTCCGCGAACTGGACGACGATTGGACGGTCGTAACGCTCGATGGTTCTCTTTCCGCGCACTACGAGCACACGGTACTCGTCACGGAATCGGGTCACGAAGTACTCACCTCCTGGGTTTTCTGAGTAAGACGCGCAGAAAGCATTCCGCAACTTCCATCGACAAAATGCCCTATACCCCTGTAACGAAATTCAATATCTTAAATTTTAGATATAGGTTCAACTGTGAAACAGTTCAGGAGAAATGGTATGGCACTGCACAAGAAGCTCTATTCAAAAAAATTCTTCATTGCCAATCTAATCGTGCTTGGCGTGATCATCGGTTTCGTGTTTGCCTTCGTCGGCGGACGGAACCTTGGCGGAATTTCCGGACGCGCGGCTTCCTTGCCGATCGTGGAAGCCGAAACACCCAGCGTCCAAGTGACGCCGGAAATCGGCGCGGCGCTTTCACAGGCAGAAGCCGTGCAAACGGCGTTCCGCTACGTGGCGAGCACTGTCCTTCCTTCGGTGGTGGAGCTAGATGTCGTCGATAAGGTTACGAATACACCTAAAACCCAGCCGAGCATCCCCTTCGAATTCTTCTTTGGCCCCCAGGATCAGCAAAATCAACCCAATACCCCAAAATTCGGCCAGGAAGGGCTCGGATCGGGCGTTATCGTTCGACAGGACGGAAAGACGGTCTACGTTCTCACCAACAACCATGTGGCGGGAAACGCGGAAAAAATTACCGTGATCATGAGCGACGGCAGGGAATTCCCCGGCACCCTCGTGGGAGCGGATGAGCGAAAGGATATCGCCCTCGTTAAATTCGAGACAAACGATCGCAATATCGTGGTGGCTAACTTGGGCGATTCATCCAAGATACAGGTCGGCGATTGGGCAATAGCCCTTGGAAGCCCCCTTGGTCTCGTTTCCTCGGTGACCACGGGCATCGTAAGCGCGCTTGGAAGGAACGGCGGCCCCGACGGGAACATCAACGACTTCATCCAGACCGACGCGGCGATCAACCAGGGCAACTCGGGCGGCGCCCTCGTCAACATCAGGGGAGAGGTGATCGGCATCAACACATGGATCGCGACGCAGACGGGCGGCTCGGTTGGTCTCGGCTTCGCGATCCCCATCAACAACGTGAAATCGGCGATCAATGATTTTATCGCCCACAAGAGCATACGCTACGGTTGGCTGGGGGTGAGCCTCCTCAACATAGGCTCCGACAAGGCTACCGCGAAAGATCTCGGAATCGAAGGCAAGAAGGGCGCATTCGTGGCCCATGTATTCAAGAACGGCCCCGCCTATAAAGCTGGCATTCTTCCCGGCGACTTCATAACCGCGATCGGCGGCACCGACATCAAGTCCCAGGATGATCTCGTCCGCAAGGTTGGCGATCTGGAAGCCGGAAGCACGACCAACATCGATCTCATCCGCGGCGGAAAGACCATGAGCCTGAATGTGAAGGTCGACCTTCGCGACAATAGCGTCGCGAGCAACAACAAGGATCTTTTCCCTGGTCTCTCGGTCATCTCCACCAAATCGGAATCGGTGGACCAATCGAAAATACCGGAGAGCGCCAAAGAGGGAATCATCGTCACCGATGTCATCGCGAAGAGCCCCGCCTCGGTGATGGGCCTGAAAGCCGGCGACATCATCATCAAGGTGAACGATAAAAAAGTCGAAAGCCTTATATGGTTCTACGCGACCATCAACGACCCGAAAGAAAAGAAGCTTACCTTTACGATCGTTCGAGAGGATCAGACAATCGATACCCTTGCTTTTAACAAGAACTGATAGTATAGTGCATTCTTTCCTATGACGAAGCTGAAGCCCTGAGAAATTCAGGGCTTCGGTTTTTGTTGGCCGGTCGTCCCTCGTGGGGGACGAGGATCTTTCCCTCCCGTGAGGCTCCGATGCACAAAGAATTCGTTCCCTATGACACCATCAGAAACAACGCCATGAAATTGGCCTACCGGATTTACAAGGACGGTTTTATCCCCGATATCATCTACGTTTCTCTCAGAGGTGGCGCTTATATGGGGAACGTCATAAGCGAATATTTCAAATTCATCACGGACGAGGAAAAGCCTGTCTTCTACGCGGCCGTGGTCGCCCGCTCCTACACCGACATCAGCACTCAAGAGGCAATCAAGATAGACGGATGGACCTACAGCCCCGAACTCCTTCTCAGCAGCGACAAGGTCCTCCTCGTCGACGATGTGTATGATTCGGGACGGACGATCAATTACCTTACCCAGGTCTTCATGCAGAGAGGACTTCCCCGCGACAATATAAAGATCGCCGTCCACGATTACAAGGTGAGAGAGTATCTGCCCGACGCCCAGCCGATTCATCCGGATTACTGGTGCAGGAAAATCGAGGTCAAGACCGCGGAAGATGAAACCTGGATACACTACATGAGCCATGAACTCGTGGGCCTTACGGCCGAGGAAGCCCAGAAGTATTACCTTTCCGCCGACCCCGGGCTGGCCGAGGCTATGAAGCTTATAACGGGCTGATTCCTTCTCCTTATCCTAGATCGAGGTGCCAGGCGGCACGATCATGTTCTTGGGGATCACTATGATGCCGTCTACGATATAGTGGGTGGCGTATTCGCCATCGGGGCGGGGGATGTTGTCGATCCCTATCCTGCAGTTGGCGCCTATCCTCGCGTTTTTATCGATGATCGCCTTCCTCAATATGCTGCCGCCGCCTATGCCGATGTTCGGGATTCCCTTTTCCGCGTTCACTTTTTTCTCCTCAACGGTTTCATAGCGATCCGCGCCTATACACACGACCCCATCGAGGCTGGCACCCGATTCTATGATGGTTCGTATCCCGACGATCGATCGCGAAATCGACGCGTTGGTGATGATGCAGCCATCGGTGGCTAGCGCCTTGTTGAGCGTGCAGTAATTGAGCTTTGAAGCCGGAAGATTCCTGTTGTGCGTGTAAATCGGGTTTTCTTCGTCGTAGAAATTGAACTTGGGATTGATGTCGGTGAGCTGGATGTTCGCGTCGTAGTAACTTTTTATGGTTCCGATATCTTCCCAATAGCCATCAAAGAGGTAGGCGTTTATCTTCTCCTTGGCAAGGATGTCGGGAATCACTTCCTTTCCGAAATCATTGGCGTCACCGGCGAGGGCTTCCTCCATGAGCGACGCGTCGAAAATATAGATGCCCATGCTCGCCAGGTATTCATGATTGGGCGCTGCCGTTGCCGGCCTGATTTCAGCGGGTAGCTTGAATCCGGAAATGTCCTTCGCGGGGCCTGGTTTCTCCATGAACGTTTCGATGAAGGAATCCTTCCCCGCCTTGATAATGCCGAGAGAGCTGGCCGTTTCCCTGTCGACCATCGTGCCGGCGATCGTGAGGCGAGCCTTCGATTCCAAGTGCTTCCTGAACATGCTGCCCAGGTCCATCCGGTAGAGTTGGTCGCCTGATACGATGAGATAATGCGTCGGCTTCTGGGGCCTGAAATGGATGAGGTTTTTGCGGACAGCGTCAGCCGTGCCTTCGTACCAGCCCGAGTGGACAGGTGTCTGTTCGGCGGCGAGAATTTCCACAAAGCCTCCTGAGAAATTATCAAAACTGTAGGATTTCGATATATGAAGGTGGAGGCTGGCCGAGTTGAACTGGGTGAGGATAAATATCTTTTTGAATCCGGCGTTGATGCAGTTCGAGATGGGAATATCGACGATGCGGAATTTTCCGCCGAAGGGTACGGCCGGCTTGGATCTTTCCTTGGTGAGCGGGAAAAGGCGAGTGCCTTTACCCCCTCCAAGAACGATCGATAAAACTTTTAGCATCAATGTCCCCTTTCACGCGAGAGGCGGATAAAATATATATACATCTGTTTACCCAAGCGTCCTGCGTGTGTAAAGTATAGCTTATGATGAAGAAATCCGCCACAGATTTTTTGGACTCTTTCCTCCCTTGGCTCGAAGGGCAAGGAGATGTGGCATGGGTCCGCACGCTCGAGCCTCGCCAGCCTCGATTCGTCGATCTCCCCGGCGATCTCGCCCCGCCCCTTGTGGCGGCCCTCGCCTCGAAGAACATTAGCGCGCTTTACACGCATCAGTCCGAATGTTACGCGCTCGCTCGATCCGGGCGGAATTTCGTCGTCGTGACGCCCACCGCCTCGGGGAAAACGCTTTGCTACAACCTGCCCGTGGTCCAGACCCTGCTCGAAGATCCATCAGCCAGGGCACTCTATCTTTTCCCCACGAAAGCCCTCTCCCAGGACCAGCAGTCCGAATTGAACGAAATCGCCCTCGGCGGCGCGCTTCCCGTCAAGATCCACACGTACGATGGCGATACGCCCTCGTCGTTGAGAACGGTGGCGAGGAGTTCGGGAAGAATCGTGATCACCAATCCCGACATGCTCCATTCGGGCATTTTGCCCAACCACTCAAAGTGGATAAGCTTCTTCTCAGGCCTCAAGTATGTTGTCGTGGACGAAATGCACAGCTATAGGGGCGTTTTCGGGAGCCATGTCGGCAATGTGCTGAGAAGGCTTAAGCGCGTCGCCGCCTTCTATGGGGCGAAGCCAACGTTCATCTTCTGCTCGGCGACGATCGCCAATCCCTCCCAACTTGCCGAAGCCCTGATCGAGGAACCCGTCTCTCTTGTTGACAACAACGGCTCCGGGGCGGGTGAGAAGACCATCGTATTCTACAATCCTCCCATCATCGATCCCGTTCAGGGACTGAGGAAGAGCAGCGCCACCGAATCCCAGCGCATCGCCCTCGAACTGCTCCGCCTCGGCGTAAAAACCATTCTTTTCGCCCGATCGCGGCTGAAAGTGGAACTCATCGCCAGTTACATCAACCAAAGTCTGGAAAACCCCAACAATGAGAACGAAAGGATCAAGGTGAGCCCGTACCGGTCGGGGCTTTTGCCTTCGGAGCGCCGCGCGATCGAAAAGGGCTTGAGGGAAGGCACGATAAACGGTGTCGTCTCAACCAACGCGCTCGAACTTGGCATCGACATAGGCGGATTGGACGCTTCCGTCATGGCGGGGTATCCGGGCAGCACCGCCTCCTTTTGGCAGCAGGCAGGGCGAGCGGGGAGGAGAGGTACTTCCTCGGTCGCCATCTTCGTCGCCACCGCCTCTCCCTTGGACCAATACTTCGCCCGCCATCCTGAGTATTTCCTCTCCCGCGCTCCCGAGCAGGCGAGAGTCGACCTCGACAATCCCTTTATCTTCATGGATCACGCGAAGTGCGCAGCCTTCGAACTCCCCTTTGGCGAGGGCGAGGGCTTCGGTGGCGCGGACGATGTGACGGCCGAAAGGGCGGAGATGACGGCCGAAGCCCTCTCCCTCCTCGAGGAAGAAGGCGCGGTGCGCTTTACCGGCGGGCGCTGGTACTGGTCGGACGAAGGCTATCCCAGCGAGAAGATCTCGCTGCGCTCCGCCACGGCTGACAATGTCGTCATCATCGACGTGACGGGAGGAGGAAGCCGAGTGATCGGCGAAATGGACCGACCGAGCGCCAAGGAACTGATCTTCGACAATGCCGTCTATATCCACTTGGGAACCCAATTCATCGTCAAAAAGCTCGATATAGCCAATAAAGTCTGCCATGTTGAGCGCAACGACGTGGATTATTGGACCGATGCCGTGGTGAAAACGGACATAGAGGTGCTCACCGAGGATGAGAGATCGGAACCGGCGGCATCGTCTCTATTTGCCTTTGCCCTAGGCGACGTCCTTGTCAGAAGCCAAGCTGAAAAGTTCAAGAAGCTCCGTTTCCATACCCATGAAAATGTCGGATTCGGCGAAATATCCCTGCCCCCAGAGGAAATGCAGACAACTTCTTTCATGCTGCTCTTTCCGAAGGAAAGCGCGGCGGGATCCTTTCTCGCGAGCTTCGATCCAGCCGCGGCGGCCGCCATCCTCGTCGGGACAGCCCGACTTCTCCAATCCTTGGCCCCCGCATTCGTTCTCTGCGATCCCAGGGACATCGGGGTCTCGGAGCGTGTGCGCGATCCACATTTTTCCATTCCCGCCATCTATCTCTACGACAAGTATCCCGGGGGAACGGGCCTTTCGGGGGCGCTTGCGGGCAAGGTGGGTGCCCTGATGGCGGCCGCCCTCGAGCGGTTGGAGGGCTGCCCCTGCGGCGAGGGTTGTCCCTCCTGCATAGGCGCCGACCTCGCCGGAGAAGTCGAATCGATCGGGGCCGGGGCGCGGTCAGGAAGAAGGCCCGAGAGCGCGAAAGGTTACAAGTCTCCGGTACGCGAGCTTCTCGCGCTCTGCTGCGGCCGCTGAGAAGACGGAGTTCGGTTTGTCGACGATTAAGGGAAGACTGTCGCGACTCAAGGCATTGGGACTCGTCAAAGCCTCGGAAATCGGGGCCGACACGAAGGACCGGCTCCGCAAGCCAGAGCCGGCGGAACGCGGAATTTTCTTGCCGGGATGGGACAAGATTGCTTCCCACACCTTCACGAGAACCCTGGAGACTGGCTTCAGACTTGATGGGGAGCGCAAAGGTTGTTTCGAGTCTACCCATTTCTCCAACCAATGGCTGCGCAGAAAGAAAGGCTTGGCCCCTGAGCCGGCCGCTTCTCTCCCTTTTGCTGATCTCTCGTTCTTCGATCTCGAGACAACCGGCCTTTCCGGGGGAACGGGCACGATCGCCTTCCTCGCCGCTGTCGGCTTTTTCGAAGGCGGCGATTTTCTCATCACGCAAGTTTTCATGGACGATTTTCCCGGCGAACCATCATTCCTCGATTTTTCGATCAACCTCCTCGCCCAGAGACCACATCTCGTAACCTACAACGGCGCGGCCTTCGATCTGCCGCTGCTGCGCACGCGCTGCGTCATGAACGGAATTCGGGTTCCCGAATTCCGCCATATCGATGTTTTGCATGCCACCCGCAGGCTCTGGCGGCGGACGCTTGGCTCATGCTCCCTTCAGGCGATGGAAGCGGGCGTCTTGGGCGAGGGAAGGGAGGATGACGTCCCTGGTTTTCTCATACCCCGACTCTGGCTTGAGTACTCAGGCTCCAGCGCCGAGGGGGCTCGGGATTCCCTCCCTCTCATGGGAAAAGTGGTCGACCATAACGCGCTCGACGTAAAATCTCTGGCCAGATTGCTTCTCCGCATCGAAGGAATAATGAAAGAACCATTGTCGCGATGGGCAGGTGAAAAGGTTTATGCTCCCCAGCTCTCCCTCGAACTTATCGCCGCCGGCAGACCGGAGGAGGGTTTCGCGCTGCTCGAGGATGCGGGCTCAAGCGGCGACGAAGGCGCGCTCTGGACGCTCGCAAGGCTTTATCGGCGGGCAAAGGATTTCGAAGCTTACGCGCGGGTTGTTGAAGCGATGGATGACTCTACCATTGAAAGCTGTATCGAGAAGGCGAAGTATCATGAGCATATGAGGAAGGATCCCGCCGCCGCGCTCGCTTGCGCGGAAAAAGCCTTGGGAATTCTTGGATTGGCGGGACAAATGCCAGGTTACCGGATTGGAATCAGGGAAGCGCTTGAAAGGCGGAAGGCGAGACTGATATCGAAATTAAGTGAGTGAAGCGAGGGCTATTCGCTCTTCTGATTCGCCAGGAGCGTGTCTCCAAGCTGGCCGCAGGCGCCCATGACTCCCCGCCCACGGTGCATGCGCTGCACCGCGACGAGCCCGGCATTTTCGAGAATATCTGAGAATGCTCTCACCTGGGCGCTGGTCGGTTCTTCGAAGGGAAGGCCGGGAACGACGTTCCAGGGGATGAGGTTTACTTGGGCCTTGAGCGGCGAAACCCAGCGTATGAGCGCCCTGGCGTCGTCGAGGCTGGAATTTCTGTTGCCGGTGAGCACCGCTTCCAGCGTTACCCGCTCTCCAGTCTTCACTTGATATTCGACGAGGGCTTTTTTGAGCGTGTCGAGATTCCACGACTTGTTGACGGGCATGAGTTCGGATCGCATCTCCTCATTGGCTGTCGTGAGCGACACGGCGAGCCTTACCTTGGGGCCATTCGCCGCGAGATCGAGAATACCCGGAACGATGCCGCTCGTGGATATCGTTATTTTTCGCAGGGACATGCCAATGCCTTCGGGATCGGCGAAGAGAGCGATGGCCTTCCTGACGGCGGGAAGGTTGAGCATCGGTTCGCCCATGCCCATGAAAACGACATTCGAGATGAAGCCGCGGCGTTCCTTGAGGAAGTAATACTGTTCGAGGATTTCATCCGGACCGAGATTCCTGAGGAAACCTAGCTGACCGGTGCGGCAGAAGGTGCAGCCCATGGGGCAACCCACTTGGCTCGAAAGGCAGGCGGTTTTTCGGCCTTCGATGTCTTCAAGGAGGACGCATTCCACCGCCGCTCCATCTCTCAACCTGATCTGGAGCTTCAGCGAACCATCCTCATCCTTGAGTTCAGAGTTGACGCTCGAGGATCGAAGGCTGCCGAAAATGGCGCCGAGCTTCTCCCTGTCCGCAGCGGGAAGATTGGTCATGGCGGCAAAATCGCCTCTGCCCCTGACGATCCAGTCATAGATCTGCTTCGCCCGAAAGCTCTGGCCGAAGTCGAGGAGATCGCGGATTTCTGCGGGGAAAAGCCCCGAAAGATAGATCGCGGGCTTGCCGTCCACCGCGGCTTTGTCGGTCATCCTATGAATGTTCCTTCACGGCGCTTTCGCTGAAAGCTTCATGAGAGCTTCGGAGATGAAGGGGTTTTTTATTCCCGTTTTCTGGAAATCCCCCAGGATATCGATCGCCTGCTGGCGTTGGCCGGCAGCGATATAGCATTGGGCGAGTTCGAGATAGATGCGGTAGTTCTTGGGATCGTTCTGGACGAGCATCTTGAGGCTCGTGATAGCGTCGTCCCATTTTCCCTGCGTGCGGGCGATCACCGCCAGGCCGAGTATCGCGTACACGTCGAATTCGATGTTGAGCGCTTCCTCGTAGTATTTCGTAGCCTTTTCCAGATCGCCGAGGTTGCGGTAAGCGTCGCCAGCGCGAGTAAGGATGACCTTGTTTCTGGGATCCTTCTCGAGGATCTTGTTCCAATACACGAGGGAATTGCTCTGCTTGCCCACGCCTCTGAAGCAATCGGCGATGCCGAAGAGGGCGTAGAAATTGTCAGGTTCCCTTTCCAGGGCCTTTTCGAAGTAGGGAACGCCGCGATCGAACTGTTTGAGCTTCCTGAAGCAGTTGCCGATCGACGTCAGCACCCTGATGTCGACCCGGTCGCCTTGAAGATCGACCATCCGCTGCCAATAGCCCAGGGCTTCCTTGTATTCCTTGAAATCATAGTGCAGGTGACCCAGGCCGATGAGGGCGTAATGGTTGTCCGTCTCCATCTCCAGAACACGCTGATAGATCGCTTTGGACTTCCTGAAATCATGGACCTTGCGGTAGGCGTCGGCCACCCTTGTCAGGACGGTTATGTTCGTATTGTCGTGGAGCAGATATTGCTCCCATATCTCGATGGCTTTATGGTACTGGTTGAGAGCCTTGTAGCAATCGGCGAGGCCGAAGAGCGCGTAGCTGTTTCCTGGGTGGAACACGAGGCAGCGCCGGTAATGATCCGCCGCGTCCCTGTACGAACCGCGCTTTCGTGCGGCGTCGCCAAGCCCCACGAGGGCATAGTTGTTTTCCTTATCCTTTTCAAGAATCTGAGCAAAGCACTCGATCGCCTCATCGAAGCGATTCTCCTTGAGGAGCTGATAGCCCTTCTTGGACGATTCGGAGATTTCGCTCAGTTCGTTTTCCAGCGCTTCCGGAATTTCGAAAAACTCATCATGGGGACTCGAAGAGGGAATGTCGCTCATTTTTTCCTCGCAGCAGAAAGCATATTTTATGATACGCAACTTTTATAAAGTATTTTGTACAGGTTAAGCTTTCTGTCTAACTACGCAGTATAAGGCATGCAGCGCTAAAATGCAACATGGACTATGGAGGGGGCAAAAGCGTCAAATAGCGCGTTTGCGATAGAAGCGCACGATCGATCGTCCGTAGATGCGCTCATCTTCGAGCGACAGGGATTTCACTTGAGCCGGCAACTTGTCCTCTTTGGGGAAATGGATGAGGGCGAGGCCGCCAGGCGCGAGGGATGAGCCGCTTTCCAGGGCTTTGAGCAGATCGAGCTTATAAGCATAGGGAAAGGGAGGGTCGAGGAAGGCTATGTCGAAAGCCTGCCGGTTGCGGACGAGAAAAAGCTCCACCGGCTGGGCCTTGCATTCGATCCGCTGTTCCGCGATGGAAACGTTCTTGAGGAGGACAGGGAACTTGGCCCTGTCGCGCTCGACGCAGGTGACGGGGTTCGCGCCTCTCGATGCCGCCTCGAGGGCGATGATCCCGGAACCCGAGAAGAGATCCAGGAAAGAAAGGTCGGTGAGGTCGCCTAAGACAGCGAACACGGATTCTCTCATCCTGTCCATGGCGGGACGTATCTCCAGCTGCGCGGAAGGCAGCTCGATGACACGACCGCAGTAGATGCCGCCAGTGATTCTCATCGCCTTACCAATCCCTCGTGCGGAATTCGCGCCTGATGTCGCGATCCATGTCGCGTTCCTTGATATCGGCGCGCTTGTCATAGGCTTTCTTGCCCTTGCAGAGGCCGAGTTCGATTTTTATAAGCCCATGTTTGAGGTAGACGGCGAGGGGAATGAGGGTGAATCCCTTTTCCCTTACCTTCCTGTCGATGCGCTTGATCTCCTGGGCGTGAAGAAGGAGCTTCTTGGGCCGGTCGGGATCATGGCTGAATACTGAGGAAAAGACATATTCCGCGATGTGGAAATTCTTGAGCCAGACTTCGGCTTCCCTTACCTCGGCGTAGGCATCGGGGAAGGATGCCCGGCCATCCTTTATGGATTTGACTTCCGTTCCCTTGAGTTCGATGCCGCATTCGAAGCTTTCCTCGACGCTGTAGTCAAAGCGGGCGCGTCGGTTGACCGATACGACTTTGACATTCTCCGGTATGCTCATCGCTGCACAATCGCCGGTCTGAATCCGAGGAAGGCGGATGCGTGGGCTGATGGCATGCCGCCTCGGGAATAGAGGGATATGGAGTCGGGGGAGTTGGCCCAGGAGCCGCCGCGCACGGCTTTCTCGTCACCCGAGAGCAGGCCGGAGGCGAAGGCGGGGTAGGGGCGGTAGGCTTCCGCTGTCCATTCCCAAACGTTGCCGAACATGTCGGCAAGGCCAGAGGCGGAATACCCCGAGGCGCCTGCGCGGGAGGGGCCAGTCCTCGTCCCATCCGACCAGGTCGCCTTCTTTTCCAGCGTCGAGGCGGGGTCGGAGAGTCCCGCGCGGGCCGCGGCTTCCCACATGGCTTCGCTAGGCAGGACAACTTCATAGGCGCCGCCCGACTTCGAGGAGAGCCACTCGCAGTAGGCTGTGGCGGCGTGCCACGAAACTCCTGTTACCGGATTATCGTTGGCGCCGTTCCAGTCGGCGAGATAGCTGTCGTCCACGAGTCCCTTCTCTTGCAGAGCCGCCTTGTTCGCGCCTCGCCAGTCGGGCTTGGCCGCGAGAAACTCGGCCCACTGCCTATTCGTCACTTCCGTCCTCGCAATGCCGAAGGCGGGAATCATTGCCGAATACGAAGCCTGGGAGCCGGATGGCGCTTCCCCTCCCAGGGTCAGATCGCCCGAGGAAAAGAGGATAAAGTCGCTTCCGGCGAGGGATATCGAGCCACGGGGCTTTGGCGCTGAAGCTATTATTGAGTCTTTCAAAGCGGCAGCCGCGATCGGGGCCACCTTCTCGGCGCTCTTCTTGTCCAGGACATCCCGCAGCCAGACCGCTCCAGCCTTGCCTTGGCCGATGGCGGCCAAAGCCGTACGCGCCGCCGCGACTATGGAAAGGGGGCTGGGCATTCCGGCGGTGGCGACGATGATGCCCGCCTTGATTCCATCGCGCGCCGATTCGGCCGAGGCCGTGGTTGCCACGACATCTTTCGCGAAGCTCAGGGCGCTGGGCAGGGTCTCGGCCGGTTCAACCGGCCGAGATTTTCCAAAGACGCCCGTCCCCGCGAGAGCCGAGGCAGCGTCGGAGAGAACCGGCGGGATTTGATAGAGCGCGCTGGGCTTTCCTGTCAGGGACCATGAGGCATATTCGCTATAGGCCGATTGGAGAAGCTCCTTCGGCGCGTTCGCCGAAAGGCTGAATTCGATCTTCATCCGGCGGGGAATGAGTAGGCTGCCGAAAAGCCTGCCGCCTACCTTCAGGGTCCTCGTTTCAGGAGCAAAGCCTTGATGTTCTATGCGGATGGGATACTCGCCGGAGGGGAGGTAGAGCGTCTGCCCCGTGCTGCCCTTGAAAGCGTCGCCGACGTAGAAAGCCGATTTTCCGGGAGCGCCTTCGAAGACGAGATAGCTGCCATTCTTGACGATGCCCGGGAGGACAAGGACGAGGAAAAGCAGAAGCGCGGCGCAGAGCGCATAGGCCGCAGGCAGGTAGGTTCGAGGCGAAACGCCGACTATGGGATGCAATCTGACCGTGGCCTGATCTATGTCGGATTGCGTGATTTTTTTCTCTTCCTTCATTGGAGGAAGCGTATAGGATGCGTCCGGACCTTGTCAACGCTGTGCTAACATGGTAGTGTTATTTCGATGACCAGGCAGGCAGACAAAAGCGTCGATTTCATCGACCGACTTCAAGGTTTCACCGAAAAGGCGCTCACGCGCAGACTCAGAAAAAGGCTCAAGGAAAAAATGAAGCAGCAGCGGCGGAACGCTGCGGTGGATTGGCTCCTTGCCATAGTCTGGGCCGCCTGCGTCGTTCTCGTCATAAATCAATATGTCTTCCAGAATTATCAAATACCTTCTGAATCGATGGTGAATACGCTTCGCATCGGCGACATGATCTTCGTGGACAAGCTTTCCTTCGGGCCTGAGCTTTTGCCGGGCGTGGCGAAACTGCCGGGGCTGGCAAAGCCCCAGCGCGGCCAAGTCATCGTATTCGAAAATCCTAGCTATTTGTCCAAGGGTCCGGTCTTTACCATCGTCCAGCAGATGATATACATGCTCACGCTCACCCTGGTGGATATCGACAGGGACCAGAACGGGGAACAGCGAGTCCATTACCTGATTAAACGCGCCATAGGCTTTTCTGGCGATAGGATAAGCGTGAAGGACGGGGAAGTTCACATCAAACCCGAAGGATCCGCTTCGTGGTTCGCCGAACCTGATCTGATGAAGCAATTGGGCTTGCCCTATAGAGCTTCCCGGATGGTAGCCAAAGACGATTACAAGGCTGTCGAAGCGGTAGGCGTGGCATCGGCTTTCCAGGAGGACAATCTGCCCGTTCCGGTTTCGGCGAAATCGGCGACCGCCGCGGACGCTTACAAGGATGCCTTTGGCTATGACATGAAGCGCGTGTCCGTCTTGAAGGATATCAATCCCTCCGATGCCCGGATTGCGGCGACATCCCTGCGCTACGATCAGGGATGGTACATCACCGAAGGTCGAATCTTCCCGATGGGCGACAACAGGGACAACTCGCGCGACGCGCGCTATTTCGGTCCCGTGAATGTCAATCGAGTATTAGGGCGGGCCTTGTTCATTTATTGGCCTCTCGGCCGGGCTGGCGGCATTCGCTGAATTTGCCCTCCCGTCGGGGCGAAAGGGCTTGAAAACCGGCTGAATCCGGGAGTACGGCATGGCATTATTCTCTCGACATCGCTCTTACACGGAAAAGATCCTCGCATTCAGAAAAAAACGCAAAATGCTCGAAAGGATAGTGCTCGTCATCCTTGCGGTGGGTTTGGTGCACGCGCTGTTCCTCCAATCCTTCGAAGTGGATTCCACAGTCATGCAGCCGACGCTTATCAAAGGCGATCGTGTGCTGTCTTTTCCCCTGCCGGTCGGCGCCGTTACTCTATTCGGGAAGCTTCCGCCGCTTAGCAATATCACTCGCGGCGAATTGATCATTGTCACTCCCGATCGTATCCCTACCGAAAGTTGGTGGTTTCGCACATGGGACGGCCTCGTCAGGCTTTTTACCTTCCAGTTCATTTCGCCCTTCTCGTCACGCTACGGAAAGGATTTCGCATCCCCCGGCGTATATAGAGTTATCGGTCTTCCGGGCGATACTCTCAGACGCAAGGAATCCATCTATGAGATCCGCCCCCAAGGGGCGAGCGGGTTTTCCAAGGAATTTGGGCTTTCCGAATCGAGCTATTCCCTCACCGCGGCAGCGGTTTCTTCCGCGATGGATCAGACCCGGCACGCTCCCGCGGAATACTCCCTTGGCGCGAATGAATTTTTCGTAGCCTGCGATGACAGATCGGCTTTCCTCGGTTCGCCGCTCTGGGGGCCGATAGATTCCAAGAGGATCATCGGTCGTGTCGTAGCCGTCTTCTGGCCCCTCCACCGCATGAAAATCCCATGAGCCTTGCCATGAAGCTTTCCGAAAGCCTCGGAGCTTTCGAAACGCCGCGTTCCCTCTATATCCACATCCCTTTTTGTTCTTCCCGTTGCGCATATTGCGATTTCCATTCATTTTCCGCCTCAACGATCGCGGATGCCGCCATGTCCTCCTATATCGATGGGGTGCTTGCGCGCGCGGAAGATCTTTGCGGTTCGGTGGCGGCGCTCCCCGAAACCATCTATATAGGCGGTGGCACTCCCACCGTTCTCGGCGATGCCTTGTTCGGGCGCTTGCTCGGAGGATTGAGGACGTTGTTTGGCCAAGGCGTTCGCGAGTGGACGGTCGAAGCCAATCCGGAATCGCTCTCGCCCGCCAAGATGGAAATGATGGTTTCAAACAAGGTGACTAGACTCAGCATCGGGATACAGAGTATGGACGATGAGGAGCTGCGAATACTCGGGAGAGGAGCGAGGGCTGCCGATAATCGCAGAGCCGCGGCCTTGGTCGCCGGTTCTGGCTTGGATTTGTCGGCCGACCTCATCGCCGCTCTGCCCGAGTCGAACGATAGCCTCTCGCGGGAGCGGCGGGGCTTTGAGCCAAGAAAGCAAGGCAAATCATCCAAGCGGTCCTCCCTCTCCGAATCCGTGGAATTCCTCACCGACCAGGGTTTTGGGCATATTTCCATCTATGATCTCGTCGTGGAGGAAGGAACGCGCATTAAAAAGCGCCTCGACGAAGGCGAACTCCTTCCCGCTGATGAGGACCGCGCTTTCGACGAGCGGAAGGAAGCGGAAAGATTCCTCGGCGGTCTTGGATATGAGCGCTATGAGGTTTCCAACTACGGTCTTCCCGGGCATCAAAGCCTCCACAATGGCAGCTATTGGGCAATGAATTCCTATTTTGGAATAGGAAGCGGGGCTGTTTCTACCCTCATCGTCGCCGATTCGGAAAAAGCTCGCCGCATCGGCGCGGGAAGCGGCGCCGCCATGAGAATCGAGGAAGGGAAGGACTTTGCCGCCTATATTGAAAATCCCGACGAAGCCAGCGCGCTTTCCTGGATCAGCCGCGGGGATTCAGCCTTCGAAATGGTGATGATGGCCCTCCGGACATCGCGGGGCCTCGATGAGAAGCGTTTCCAATCGCGTTTCGGGCTAGAGGCATCCCGGCTCATGTCCCGGACCATCGGAACATGGAGCGAGCATTTTTCCGAAAGCGAAGGCCGCCTCAGCCTCGATGGATCCGGCCTCGATATCCTCAACAGGATACTCGTGGACGCCTTGGATGAAATGGAATCCTATTTCCCGGATGAAGCGGGGACCGCGCAATGAACCGTCCCCTAGTCCGGTTCTCGCTGCTTTGATAGAATTTCCTCCCGCCCCTCGCGGGGGAAAAAGACTGCGGGTTATTGCCCGCGAGGAGCCATCGGTATGAGTCAATTCGCATATGCTGTCGTCTCTTCCATCCTTCACAACAAGGATGCCGTCGAGGCGATTTTTTCCGCTTATGAACCTTTCTTTTCCGGACTGGAAGGACGCAGAATCGAGCTGAATCCCTCTGCCGCTGATACCCCGCCCATTTTCTTCATCCTTACGGGAGGCACGGAGGGCATTGTCCTCGATTATCTGAATTCTTTGCCGGCACCCTCTTCCGGCAAGCCCTTTCCTCTCATCCTCGTCGCTCATCCCCACCATAATTCCCTTCCCGCGGCCCTTGAAATCGCCGCTCGGGCCGGACAGAAAGGCGGTTCCGCCATTGTCATTCAATTGAAGTCACCGGAGGATGATTCTTCCCGGGGTGAAATCAAGGCGGCGGTGGAAATCTGCGCCGCGATAAAGGCGATGCGAAGCTCGGTGATAGGCGCCGTGGGTGAGCCTTCGGATTGGCTCGTGGCTTCGAGCCAGAAGTCCGACGCTGTATCATCCGTTTGGGGCGCGCGGATCGAACCGGTGGCCTTCCAGACACTGAATGACAAAATCGGCGAACTGAGGAGAGACGGGACTCCGCGTCTCGGCGCGAAATTCGAGGCTTTCCTCGAGGGCTCTCGATTCGTGAAGGAGCCCGCGAAAGCTGACATGAGGAAATCCGAAAGCATTTATGGGGCTTTGCGCCAGTTAGTGATGGAAAAGGACCTTGATGGCCTCACCCTGCGCTGCTTCGACCTCGTGCTGCTCGACCAGTCAACGGGCTGCTATGCCCTCTCCCAGCTCGCCGACGATGGCATCGACGCGGGGTGCGAGGGTGATATTCCTTCCATCATCGCGCTCAGATGGATGCGCCTTCTTTCGGGAAGAGCGGCCTGGATGGCCAATCCCTCGGAAATCAGGCTCGGCGAAGCGGGCGGCAAGGGCAGTGTCCTTCTTGCCCACTGCACGGTGCCTCGGTCCCTTCTCGCTTCCTACGGAATCAGGAGTCACTTCGAATCGGGGCTCGGCGTCGCCGTCGCGGGCGACTTCACCCCCGGTCCCGTAACCCTCGTTCGGTTGGGCGGGACTTCATTGGACAAGGCCTGGATCGCGGAAGGATTTCTCGAAGCGGGTCCATCGGACGAGGGTTTATGCAGGACCCAGGCGCTGATTCAACTGGAAAACGCCGATCTCGCCAAACTCCTCGAGCGGCCGTTGGGCAACCATATCGTCGTCGGCTTCGGTCATTGGGCGAAAAAAGCGCGCCGCTATCTCGCGCTTGAGCATATCGAGGAAATTTGAGATCGAACGATCGCCGATCAGACGAAGAAATCGTAGGATTGATGCAACATCTCAGCGTAATCCGCCTTCAAGCCAAGATTGAATTTTTTTTCTGTCCCTATCGTCGAAGGGGGGCCATGGCCGGGGAATATCATGGTGTCATCGTCGTAGCCGAGCACCTTGGATGCGAGGCGCTCGTATAAGGCATGGGCGTTGAAGGATGAGGTAGTCCTCCCAATGACGCCCGCGTGCAAAGCGTCTCCGGTAAAGAGGCAAGACTCTATTTTGTAGACGATGGAATCCTGGGAATGCCCGGGAACGGCGATTGCCTTTATGCTGAAGCCCGCTTCCTCGAAGAGATCCTGATCGCGCACTTTCTTGCAGGGCACGTCGAATATTTTCGTGTTGGAAGCGTACACGACTGGCGAATAAATCCGCATCAGCGTTTTCAATCCCCTACAGTGATGGATATGGTTGTGGGTGATGAGGATGGCTCTTAGCGAATAAGCTTTGTGCTCGATCTGCTCGATCATCGTCGTGTTGATTTCAGCCGGATCTATGATGATCGCCTCTGAAGTCGCCTCATTCGCGACAATGTAGGCGTTGGAGAAGCCATAGATCGAATAGTGCTGGTATAGTTTCATAGATAGAGGTGCTCCAGGTCCTTGACGGCCTCCGCGATGTTCGAGTTTGCGGTCGAGACGCCTTTTTCTTTTTGAGGCATATAATAGACCCGCTTGAAGTCGCAATCGTCAAAGCGGCTGTTTTCCAGATCGGACAGGATGAATCGCGAGTCGTAGAGATTGGAGCTGGAGAATGTGCTCTCCCTGATCCTGCTGCCGTTGAAGTTCACATGGATGAGTTCGGAATTCTCGAAACTGCAGTCGAAGATATCGACATCCCCAAAGGAACAGAAATCCATGTCCACGCCGGAAAAATCGCAGGAGTCCAGCGAGGCCGTGTCGAAGAAACAGAGGCGGAAGGACGCGCCCGTGAACATCACATGGGAGAGCGTCGCTTTCTTGAAACGACAGCCGATGAAGCGTATCCGCGAAAAATCGGCGGCGACGATGGAAATATCCGCAAAATCCACATTTATGGCATTGCGGTCGGCCAGGATGGTATCAATAAGGGATTTCGTCGCCTCGAGCGGCGCTGGATGGTGATTCCTGCAATAGGGAGTTCCCGCAAAAGCCGTTTCCGCGCAGCCCTCGATGGCGCAGGGCAATTTTCTGTACATGTCGACAGGCTACATCATCGGAGGTCGCTGGGCAAGGGCGGCGCCCTTCGGCCGCTTGAACCTTGGCGCGGCAGGGGTATAGAATAAAGCCATGTGTTATTATTGCGGAGAAGCGGTGCAGGCTGGATCGAAGATCGGCTTCGGAGAAGTCTGTCCCTCCTGCGGCAAGGATATGCATGTTTGCGCCATGTGCTCTTTCTTTCTGCTTGGCGCGCATTGGGATTGCCGCGAAACCATCGATGCCTTGATCGCGGACAAGGAAAAGAGGAATTTCTGCGAGTGGTTCATGTTGGATCCGCGATTTGGCGCAAAGAACCCTGGCAGGATCAAGGAGCGCGGCAGGGTCGAATCGGCCAAATCATCTTTCGACGCCCTTTTCAAGAACTGAGCGATATGATAGCGAACGGATCAATACTGTTTTTCGATTCAGGGGTTGGAGGCTTGCCCTACCTCGCCATGGCGAGGAAGCTTCTTCCCGGCGCGACGATGCACTATATCGCTGACGATGCCGGTTTTCCTTACGGCACGAAAACGCCGCGCCAGCTCGAGGAACTCCTCTTGGACAGAGTGCGGCGCCTCCGCGCAAGACTAATGCCCGATGTTCTCGTCATCGCTTGCCATACCGCGAGCCATGGCGGACTTGAGACGTTGCGCAAAGCTCACCCCGACCTTCCCATCATAGGGACGGTGCCTGCCATCAAGCTGGCCGCCTCAAATTCCAGGACGGGATGCATAGGTGTCATGGCGAGCGAGCGTACCATCATGGAACCCTACCTCGATGATCTCATCGCGCGATATGCCTCCGAATTGGATGTCGTGAAAGTACCTGCCCAGGATCTTGTTTCCTTCGTGGAACGCAGATATCTCGGGTCGAGCGAAGCGGAACGGCGATCCGCCGTCGAACCTTATGTTCGCCATCTTCTGGATAAGGGAGCTGACAGAATCGTTCTCGCCTGCACGCATTTCCTTCACCTCGAGAGGGATATCGCCGAATGCGCCGCCTCCCTCGGGGCTTCCGGGGTGGAAATCGTCGACTCGCGCGCGGGGGCGGCAAAGAAACTGGCGCAGATTATGTCTGGCGGAGGGGCAAAGGGCGAGGGCGGGGTGGAGGCGGACGATGTGCCGCTGGCTGCTCCGGGACGTTTCCTCCTTACGAGTGAACAGCCTTTTGAACCCTCGTACGCGCTGTGGTCCGAACGCTTCGGCCTCCTTCCGCCAGAGAGGCTCTAGAATGCCTCGGGTGAACACATGACCGGAACGGTGATCTTCTCGACGAACAATTCTGCCCGCGTCCTTTGTGATGACGGGATGCTGCGCCTCTGCCAGATAAAGGGCAAAAGGATCAAATCCCTCACGGGTAGCTACAACAGTCTGGCCGTCGGTGATATCGTTGACGTCCTTCCGACCGAAGGCGACAAGGGCTTGGTCTCGAGATTGGCGGAACGAAAGAACACCTTTGGCAGGTACAACGAGAAAGGAAAAGCCGAGCAGGCCATAGCGGCCAATGTCGACATGGTCTTCTGCGTGGCGTCTCCAAGGCTCCCTCCTTTCAGGCCGCGATTCATCGACAGGTTGGCCGTCATGGCTGAGTGGGCGTCAGTTCCCTTTATCATCATTCTGAACAAGATCGATCTGGGTGTACCCGAGGACGTGGAATCCCGGCTTGCGAATTACGCTGGACTCGGCTACAAGGTCGTGAGAACTTCGGCCAAAACCGGGGAAGGCATCGATGTCATACGGGCTCTCCTCGCTGATTCGGTGGGCGTATTCGCGGGCCAATCAGGGGTGGGCAAGTCCAGTCTTTTGAACGCTCTCGTTCCCGGGCTTGAGCGCAGAACCGCCGATGTGTCTGAAAAATATGACAGGGGAAAGCATACGACAACGATGGCGGAGATGATATTAGCGAAAAGTGGCCTTAGAATCGTCGATACGCCGGGTATTCGCCGGCTCGCGCTTCGCAGCATACCCGCCGACGATCTCGCTTCATGCTTTCCTGAAATGGCGCTTCTCGTAACGGATTGCGCTTTCGGCTCCCGCTGCACGCATACTGACGAAGATGGCTGCGCCATCCGCGAGGCTGTGGAAGAACGCACCGTACACGCCGATCGATACGAGAGCTACCTCCGCATCAGGGAGGAATTGGAGCTTCCCGTCGCCTGGAAAAAGTCGGGCAACCGTGATCCGGGGAGGAGGGAGCGGGGCCTTTCCTCGAAAATAAGGACCAAGATAAGAGGTTCTGGCTCCGCCGACCTCGAAGAACACGATGAGCTTTTCTAGGATCAGCCGATGCCACTAAAAAACGATCACAGCCTTGCCCTTCTCGATTTTTTCCGGATCAGGGAAAGGACGGCGGAATACTGCCTCTCGGAAGAAGGCGGCGCGCTGATGCGCGCGTCGTTCCCGATCGCGGATTCTCATGCATTGGCTCGATTCAAAGAAGACCTTGTCGCCCTTCGCGATTATCTTGCCTCGAACGAATTCCCCTCCTTTGGCTTTCCGCGGATGGAAGGCGCGCTGAAGCGCTTGGGCCTTGCCGGAATGACCCTGGAGCTCGAGGAACTCTTCGCGCTCGGTCTCTGGACTCGCGAATTCGACCGACTCATGGCCTTGCTTGCCAGGATCAAGTTTCCTTTTTCCACGGGCGGAGGCATCGATGGCGGCGCATTCGCCGGAACTGCATTCGCCGGAGCGGCATTCGAGCCTTCAGTTTTAGCTGAGAACTGGGCTCGGGGCAGCGCTTCCGAACTCATAACCGCTGCCCCGAAACTTCAGGTTGTATACAAAATAATATTCGATATCATCACCCCCGAAGGGGAACTCCGCGATTTGCCTGAAATTAGGCGGATCAAGGAGTCGATCGCCAGGGCGAACAAGGATCTCCTGTCGATCGCTGACTCCTATAGGAGCGATCCCGACTTGAGATCGGCCCTTCAATCCGGGGAACCCACTCAGCGGGATGGAAGAACCGTCCTGGCGGTGCGGGCGAATTTCAAGGGCAGGGTGAAGGGCATCGTTCACGAGGTGTCCGCTACCGGGCAGACGGTATTCATAGAGCCGGCCGCCCTTGTCGAGAAGAACAACGAACTCGTTCAGCTGGAAGCCAGGTTGAGGGCTGAAATCTTCAGGATTCTCAAGGAAACGACGGAGAAGCTCAGGTTTCAGGCGCCAGCGATCGAGGCGGCCAGAATCGTCCTCGCGTACCTGGATACCCGGCTGGCCAGGGCGATCCAGCTGAGGAGGGAAGACCTGATCCTCGCCGAGGAGTGCGATTCGGGGCTGACCCTGTGGCGCGCGCGGCACCCCCTGCTCGGGAAGAAAGCGGTGCCCATCGATGTCGATGTCCCCGACGAGACGAGGACGCTCATCGTCACCGGGCCAAACACGGGCGGCAAGACGGTTACCCTCAAAACGATAGGCCTTTTCGCCCTCATGCATCAGTTTGGGCTCGGAATTCCCGCCGCCCTGGGGACAAAACTGCCCATTTTCGACGCCGTCCTTGCCGATATCGGCGATGAGCAATCGATCGATCAGTCCCTGTCCACCTTTTCGGGCCACATGAAGGTGATCGCCGATGTCGTCAAGAACGCTTCGGCCAGAAGCCTGGTTCTTCTCGACGAGCTCGGGGCGGGTACCGATCCCGAAGAAGGCTGCGCTATCGCGATGGGCCTTCTGGACTTCTTTATCGAGAAAGGTTCGCTCACGATAGCCACGACGCACCACGGCATACTCAAGAACTACGGCTATACGAAGCCAGGCTGCCTCAACGCGTCGATGGAGTTCGATTCGACCCTCCTGGCGCCGACCTATCGCATCGTTATGGGCATACCCGGCGAAAGCCGCGCCCTCGAGATCGCCGCGCAGACCGGTCTGGTGGCGGATGTGCTGGCTAAGGCGAGGCGCTATCTGGCGGAGGAGCGTACCGATATCGGCGAGCTTATCCGCGGCCTCAACGAAAAGCATCGGGAACTTGAGAAGCTCGAGAGGGAGCAAAAGAAAAAGCTGAAATCGGCCACAGAAGGCCAGAGGAAGGCCGACCTGGCCGCCCTGCGCGTCCGTCAAAGGGAGGCAGAACTCCGCCGCCACGGGCTCGGCGAACTTAAGAACCTCCTTTCCGAAAGCCGCAAAACGCTCGAAAATCTCGTCAGGGAACTTAGGGAGTCGGGCGCGAGCACCGACAAAACCAAGGATGTCAAGAATTTTCTCGCCGATCTTTCCGCTTCGGTCGAACGGCACTATGGGATCCTCGAACTCGAGGGGAAAGAGCTGGAAAAGGAAGCCGCCTTGTCTAATGAGGAAACCCGCGCCGCCGCGGCCTCACCGAACGCGAGTGGCGGGGACAGACTCATTCTGGAGGAAGGCGCGGAGGCCTTGTACGGAGCTTCCCGAAAGCGCGCGCGGGTCATCAGGAGGGCCGGAGCGGGCAAGTGGATCATCGAGTTGGGGTCCATGAGGTTGACCGCCGCCGAGAGCGATCTTTTGCCCTTCGTCGAGGCGAAGCCGGGGCGGCCCAGCTTCGATGTCGAGTTGGCGGCCTCGTCAGGCGGCGAAGCGGGACCAAGGGCCAGTTTCGAGCTCAATCTGCGCGGATTCAGGCTCGGCGAGGCGCTCAGCGCGGTCGAGCGGCAGATCGACACGGCTAGTCTTCAGGGTCTGACTCTCTTCTCGATCATCCACGGAACGGGGGAGGGTGTGCTGGGCAGGGGTATCCATGAATACCTCAAATCAAACCCCGCCGTGGAGGACTATCATTTTGCCAGGCCGGAAGAAGGGGGCTACGGCAAAACCGTCGTCAGACTCAAGGCGTAGTTGACAGTTATTTAGTCGCTATGCTATCGTTTTGCCGCATTTGTTGGTGGGGATATAAGGAGATAAAGCATGTCCGGTCATAGTAAATGGGCGACCATAAAGCACAAAAAAGGATTGGCTGATGCGAAACGCGGCCAGATGTTCACGAAATTCATAAAAGAAATTTCCATCGCGGCAAGGATGGGCGGTGGCGATCCTGACATGAATCCCCGCTTGCGCACTTCGGTCCTCAAGGCGAGGGCCGCGAACATGCCGAAAGACAACATTGATCGCGCCATCAAGAAAGGCACGGGCGAACTCGAGGGCAGCACCTATGAGGAGTTGACCTACGAAGCGTATTCCCCGGGCGGCGGCGCGATGCTCATTGAAGTCCTGACCGACAACAAAAACAGGGCGGCCGCGGAAATCCGCAATATCCTGACCCGCTCCGGCGCCAATCTTGGCAGCGCGAACTCGGTTTCCTACCTTTTCAAGCGCAAGGGCGTTCTCAGCTACGACGCCGAGAAATATACCGAAGACCAGATCATGGAAGCGGCCATAGACGCCGGCGCGGACGATGTTGTCAGCGAAGAAGGAACGATCGTCGTCTACACCGACCACAGCAGCTTCGAATCGGTCCTCAACGCGATGAACGCGAAGAACTTCGAGACGCTCGGCGCCGAGATCTCGATGGTTCCCGAAACCTATGTTGACATCGATGGTGATACGGCGGGTAAAGTCCAGCGTCTCATCGACAGGCTCGAAGAGAACGAAGATGTCCAGAACGTCTATCACAACATGGAACTTCCCGAAAGCGAAGAGTAAGGGATGACCCGGGCCGGGAAGGCGATATCGACGCCGATTCGATCGGAGAGAATCATCATCGGTATCGACCCCGGCCTCGCCTCGGTGGGCTATGGCCTTATCGCCGAGAGCGGCGGCCAGCTTAGGCACCTTGCCCACGGCTGTATCACGACAAAGGCCGGCACTCCTTCAGAAGATCGCCTTAAAAAAATTTTCAACGAAATTTCTTCATTGCTCAGTCTCCATAAGCCCCACGCGGGCGGCATTGAAGATCTCTATTTCTTCCGCAACGTGAGTTCGGCCTTGCCGGTGGCAGAGGCAAGGGGAGTGATAAAGCTCGCCTTCGCTCTTTCGGCCGTGCCTCTGGCCGAGTTCTCGCCCAACGCCATTAAGAAGGCGGTGACGGGGACGGCGAGGGCCGACAAACTCCAGGTGCAGGAAATGGTGAAAATACTGCTTGGGCTGCCTGCCATCCCATCGCCCGACCACGCTGCCGACGCCTTGGCGGCCGCGATTTGCAGGATGCACTTTGAAGGTCCCGCCGGCATATCATCGCTCTGAAGGTCTTTCGCACTGGCGCAGGCTGATCGAAACCTGCTATACTTCCCTCAATGTTCAACAGAATACTAGGCACGCTTTCCGGTCGTTCCGTCGATTCATTGTATGTCCTGACGGGGGGCATCGAATGGGATATCGCCGTTCCCATCCGCGCCGCCACTCTTTTCGGTTCCTTGGGCGAACAGACGGAAGTCTTTGTCTGGCTTCATCATTATGAAGATGGCATGAAGCTGTTCGGCTTCCCTTCGGAACATGAACGCCGACTTTTCCTCGATTTGATGAAGGTCGAGGGCATCGGCCCCAAGCAAGCCCTTAAAATACTCTCCGGGATTTCCCCCGCGGATCTCGCCGTGGCGCTTGAGGCGGGCAATCTCGCCGCGCTGCAGAAAATTTCCGGCGTCGGTCCCAAGCTGGCACAGAAGATGGTGCTTGCCCTCAAGGGGAAGCTCGTCGAGCTGGACGCCGGAGGGGAAGGCCGCGCCCCATCCGCGCCCTGGAATGACGTCATAACGGCCCTCGCGGACATGGGCTTCGACAGGAAGGCGGCCGAGGCCTCGGTGCGGCGCCTCGCGGGGGATATCCCCTCCGGCGCCGGCGGTTCAGCTTCAGGCAAACTTGAAAGCGAGCGCGAACTCTTCAGGCGCGCCCTCCTCGACCTTTCCGCCGGAGGCTCAAAATGAGAAAACCAGCCGAGACCGCCGCCTCCGCCTCCAGCCCCGATTTGGGCGCGAAAACCGGTCCCATGGATCCCTACTTCGATCCGGCGGAGGATGAGCGAGAAGCCTCGCTGCGCCCCCATGTCCTTTCGGAGTTCCAGGGTCAGGCGCGCATCAAGGAGAACCTCTCGATCTTCATAAGGGCCGCGAGGGAACGCGCGGAGCCCCTCGACCACCTCTTCCTGATGGGGCCGCC
>Ga0172379_10000187_pt1 | contig 166331 bp, 212 predicted proteins | sample GrowelOW334metaG_FD_119756 | JGI IMG/M metagenome (GOLD analysis project Ga0172379, IMG submission 119756) | Groundwater microbial communities from an aquifer near a municipal landfill in Southern Ontario, Canada - Groundwater well OW334 metaG | ecosystem: Environmental > Aquatic > Deep...
AATGAACAAGCACAAGGGGGAATATGCGAAAGATGTAAAACAACTTTGGAAATTAAAAATTTAGCACAATGGTTTTTTAAGATAACAAATTATGCAGAAGAACTTTTTGATAAAATTGATTCTTTGGATTGGCCTGCACGAACAAAAGCAATGCAGAAAAATTGGATTGGAAAATCTTATGGAACTGAAATTGATTTTGAAATTTCAAAAGAGAATAAAATTTCGAACGTTATAGTTGTTCATGGAGGAGATTTAGGAGAGAAAGATAATTCTTATTTTAAACATTGGATGCCTTGGTTAAAAAAGAAATTAAACGAAAATAAAATTCATTCAGAATTTCCTTTAATGCCTGTTGATGTTAAAACAACTTATAATGACTGGAAAAAAATATTTGATAAGTTTGAAATTAATGATGAAAGTATTTTAATTGGTCATAGTAGGGGCACTGCTTTTTTGGTAAAATGGTTGGGAGAAACTAAAAAGAAAGTTAAAAAATTAATTCTTGTTGCTCCTTGGAAATTTGCAGATAAAAAACATAAAGAAACTTTTTATGATTTTAAAATTGATAATGAAATTAAAAATAGAATTAATGAAATAATAATTTTTACTTCAAACGATGAAGAAAAAGATGGAAAAAACAGTGTAAAAATTTTTTATGATTCTTTAGGCGGAAAAAAAATTGAATTAAAAAATCACGGACATTTTACTTTAGAAGATATGAAAACTGAAGAATTTCCTGAATTATTGAATGAAATTATAAAAAATCAGAAATGGCCAATTTTTACAACTCGTCCTGATACTATTTTTGGAGTTACTTTTTTAGTTATTTCAGCACAGCATCCTAGACTTTTTGAAATTGTTACTAAAGAACAAAAAAAAGAAGTTGAGAATTTTTTGAAAAAATTAAAATCTGTTAGTGAAAAAGAGTTGCATCGAATCGAAGTCTCAGGAACAGAGTTCCTGGACTCGTCCTCGGAAGACCGAGAACGAAAGGAAGGGGTTTTCACAGGAAGTTATGCAATTAATCCTATTAATAATGAAAAAGTTCCAGTTTATGCTGGAAATTTTGTCGTCGCTGATTATGGCTGTGGAATGGTTATGGCTGTTCCTGCTCATGATCAAAGAGATTTTGAATTTGCAAAAAAATATAATTTAAAAATAAATCCTGTGATAATTCCTAGGCAAGATTATATAGATAGTTCTATTTTTAAATACTCTAAGTTTATTCCAAAATATTCTAATAAGCATTTTAGATTACCTTTTATTACAAATGAAGAAGAAAGAGAGGCTTGGGATTTTTTAAATGATCTTACAAAGAAGATTAAGAAAGGAGAAATTTGTTATACTGATGAAGAAGGTATATTAATCAATTCCGATAAATTTAATAATATATTTCAAGACCCTGCGATTGTAGAAATTCCTTTGTTTTTACAAAAAAAAGGTTTGGCAAAACATAATGTTTGTCAATATAAATTAAGAGATTGGTTAATTTCGCGTCAGAGATATTGGGGAACACCCATACCTATTGTTTATTGTGATAAATGTGGAATTGTTCCAGTTTTGGAAAAAGACTTGCCTGTTAAATTACCTAAAGAGGTAAAGTTTGGAAAAGGAAATCCTTTAGAGACAAATGAAAAATGGATAAATACAAAGTGTCCTAAATGTAAAGGAAAGGCAAGAAGAGAAACAGATACAATGGATACTTTTGTAAATTCTTCTTGGTATTTTTTAAGATATTGTGATTTTAATAATTCTAAAAAAATATTCGACGAGAAAAAAGTGAAATATTGGATGCCTATTGATTTGTATATTGGTGGAGCAGAACATGCTTGTATGCATTTAATTTATTGCAGATTTTATACTAAATTTTTGAGAGACTTGGGTTTATTGAATTTTGATGAACCTGCTAAAAAATTATTTCATCAGGGAATGTTGCACGGAGAAGATGGAGAAAAAATGAGTAAGTCAAGTGGAAATACTGTTGATCCTATTGATGTTATTAAAAAATATTCTGCTGATTCTTTGAGGTTAGCTCTTATGAGTTTTGCTTCTCCAGATTCAGATACTAATTGGGATGAAAATGTTTTAATTGGAAATTACAAATTTTTGAATAAAGTTTATAGTAAGTTTGAAAACATTAAATTTGAAAAATCAGACGCAAAAACAGAAAGCAAATTAAATCAAACAATAAAAAAAGTTTCAGAAAATATTGAAAATTTAAAATATAATCTAGCAATAATTTCTCTTCGTTCTTTTTTTGAAGGTTTGCCTGAAAAAACAAGCAAAGATGTTATTGAGAAGTTCTTGAAACTTTTAAGCCCTTTTTGTCCACATGTTTCAGAAGAATTATGGGAAAAAATTGGAAATAAGGGTTTTGTTTCTTTGGAAAAATGGCCAGAAGTTGATGAAAAAAAGATAAATGAAAATTTCAATAAAGCAGAAGAAATGATTGAAAAATTATCTAATGATATAAATAATGTAATAAAAATTCTTGATAAAAAATCAAACAAGGTTTTTGTCTATTGTTTACCTAATGAATTAAATTTGTATAAAGAAGAATTAAATTTGATTAAAAAGAAAACAAATTTAAATGTTGAGATTTATGCTGTTAATGATGTAAAGAAGCATGATCCAGAAAATAAATCCAAAAAAGCAAAGCCTGGTAAGCCTGCAATTTATTTAGAATAATGGAAAAAAACAACTTGTTAAAAGATTTTGAAAGAGAATTTGAAAAATTTAAAAAAGAATATAAATTCAAGGCAAGTTTTGAAGAACTTGAAAAAGAATTTTCAATTAAAGACTTTGTTCTTGAAGAAGGATTTGTAAGAGAAGATTTTTCTATTTCGATTTGTTTAAGAATTGTTGATCATTTTAGAAATTGGGCAGGTTATTTGAATAATTTGCTTTTACCAAATCCAAGTTTTATGGTTAGTTCTACAGAAGCAAAATTATTCAATTCTGAAAAAGATAGAAAAGAAATTTGGGAAGTTATTAAGAAATGTATGTATTTTTCAAGTAAGCATTCTTTAATTACGTTGAATAAGGACGATAAAATTCAAGCAGAATTTATTGATGAAGCTTTGAATTCTTGGAAAAATTATGTCAAGCCTTTTGTTAAAAAAACAATGCAAAGAATTTTTGATGCTTGGAAAGAATAGTTTTAATTAATTATTTTGTAGTAATTTTTTAAAAGTAACATTTATAAACAATAATTATTAATAAAAATTATGACAAATGCACAACCAAGAATTGAAAGAGCAACAATAAAATTGTGGGTTCCACATAATGATAAAGAAATTGCATTCATTTATCCTGCAGTTGGACCAAACACTTATTTAAATGTTGGAAAAGTAATATTAGGAAAAGGAATGAATGTTCCAACAGGAGATGAAACAGCTTCTTTGCTTTATTCTGCATATTGTTCTGAATTGACAAATGAATCTGAATTTCAAGATGTAAAAAACATAATGGAAAAGAATTGGCTTTGGGTTTATAATCAAGATTTATGGACTGATAAAGGTGTTTTTGTTGTAAAAGATTTAAAATCACTTGGAATAAGTCCATTTTTAAATGTTAATGAACTAGAAAAAAAGATATTAAAAGAAAATAATGCAAGAGAAATAAAAGGAATAAAATTCAGTGAAGATGGTTTAGTTAGATTTGCTCCTAAAGGAAGTTATACTCTCAGGAAAGTGTCTTCAGAAGATTTTGTAAAAAATGGATTTATAATTGCAAGTTGTGGAGAAAAAGGAGCAGAAAAACTTGGAGAAGTTTCTACTAAATTTAAAAATAAGCCTTATATTTATGGGTTAAACATTGAAGAAGGAAAATCACATGAACAAAGAATCTCTGCTGTCAGCGAGAGTGGTGATGGGTTCAACTTCAGTGGCTACGGTTGTGGTGGCGACTACAGGTGCCGTGCTTTGGGGTATGCGCAGACTAATTACTCACTCATTCAACAATAGCCTTAATTCTTCTAACACCAGAAGAACTACTTTCTTCTTTAATTATTTTAAATTTTCCGATTTCTGAAGTATTTTTGACATGCGGACCTGTGCAAATTTCTTTTGAAAATTTTCCTATTGTATAAACAGAAACTTTGTTTCCATATTTGCTTTCAAATATTCCTTCTGCATGAGATTTTCTTGCTTGTTCCAATGACATTTCTTCTCGAATAACTGGAATTTTATTTTTTATTTGTTCATTTACCAAATTTTCAACATCTTGGATTTCTTTTTCTGTAAGTTTTCTTGAAAATGAAAAATCCAATCTTAATCTTTCTGGAGTTATATTTGAACCTTTTTGAATAATTTCTGAATTGTTTAAAACTTTTTTTAAAGATGCCAAAAGAAGATGTGCTGCAGTGTGTAATTTTGTTGTTTGTTCGCTGTGGTCTGCTAATCCTGATTTAAAAACTCCTGCACTTGCTGTTTTTGATAATTCTTGATGTTTTTCTACTAAAGCTCCTGAGGCTGTTGAATCAAATGACAAATTTTTTTCTTTTGCTAATTCTTTTGTCATTTCAATTGGAAATCCGTAAGATTGATGTAATAAAAATCCGTCTTTTCCAGAAAGTTCTTTTTTATTTTGAGTCATTTTTTCAAAAATTTTCAAACCATTTTCAAGAGTTAAATTAAATTTATCTTCTTCCTTTTGCAATTCGTTTAGTATTTTATCTTTGTTAAATTTGTAATCTTTGTAAATTTCAAAAACAGATTCTGCAATTTTTGTTGTAAAATTTGTTAAATTTAATTTTCTTCCATAAATTATTGCTCTTCTTATTAATCTTCTTAAAATATATCCTTGTTCTTTATTTGAAGGAATTATCCCGTCGTGTATTAAAAAAACAGAAGCCTTTATGTGATCTGCAATTATTCTCATTATTTTTGTTTCTTCTTTATTTTTTCCATATTTTTTTTCAGATAATTTTTCTATTTTTTCAATTATTGGTTTCCACATATCTGCTAAATAATTGTCTTTTAATCCAGATAGAATCGCAACAGTTCTTTCAACCCCCATTCCTGTATCTACATTTTTTTGTTTTAATTCAGAGATTATCCATTTTTCACTTCCTTTTTTATCTATTTCTCTTTTTTCTAAATTCCATTCCATAAAAACATCATTCCAAATTTCGACATTATTCACAAACATTTCTGTATCTGGTCCACAAGGACCTATTTCTCCAGCAGGGCCCCACCAATTATCTTTTCCAGATAAGAATTTAATTTTTTTTATTCCTAAAGATTTCCAAGTATTTGCTGATTCATCGTCTTTATTTGATTTAAAAAATTTCCCATTACCATTAAAGCAGGTTACTGCTAATTTTTCTTTTGGAATATTAAGAAATTTTGTCAAGAATTCAAAACTATATTCAATTGCCTGTTTTTTCCCATAATCTCCCAAAGACCAGTTTCCAAGCATTTCAAAAAACGTGTGATGAATTTCATCTCCGACTTCATCAATATCTTTAGTTCTTATACATTTTTGTAATCCGACTAGTCTTTTTCCTTGAGGGTGTTTTTGCCCTAATAAAAATGGAACTAACGGATGCATTCCAGCTGTTGTAAATAATACTGTTGGGTCGTTTTCTGGAATCAATGAATGATTTTCAATTATTTCATGATCTTTCTTTTTAAAAAATTCAAGATATTTTTGTATTAATTCTGTTCTTTTCATTATAAGAATAAAATAATGTTTATTTTAAATATTTTTATAAACAAGAATTTACAATTTTTCATCAAGTTTTTTTAGTCTTTCTTGAATTTCTTCTAATTCTTGTTCTAAACTACTTTTTTGTGGTTTTTTTTCTATGGATTTTTTAAGTTCTTTTAATTGAGAATTTTCTTTTGATGACTTTTTTAAGAATTTTGGTTTTTCTATTTCTGGAAGCAATTTATCTAATTTTCCCAAATTAGCATTAATAATTTTTATTTTAGAATTCATTTTTATTTTATTTTTTAATTCAAGAGATCTTAATTTTTGAAATTCTTTTATTTTTACAATTAACTTGATTAATTCTGATTGCATTAGTAAAAGGTCTTTTTTGGCCAAAATTGCTTCATTATTTTCAAATTTTAAGTGAATCAATTTTTCTGATTCCATGTTTAGATTTTAGAAAAGATATCTCTATCTACTTTTTCAATTCTGTTTTTAATATTTTGTAATTCTGTTTCCCATTCTTGTATAGTTTTTTCTTCTTTTTGTTTAATGTCTTTTGTTTCTTCAAGTAGGTTTGAAATTTCTCTTAAATTTTCTTTTGTTTCTTTAAAGATTGTTTGAGCTTCTTCAAATTTATCTAACCTTACAAATATTGGGCCTTTTTCTGTAGGCATTATTTTTGAGTTTTTTGAAAATTCAGAAGATTTATATTCGTAATTATCATCAATTTCTCGAGTAACTCTTTTATTTTTATCATTTAAATTCCAATTTTGTTGTAGTGGATTTTGCATCATTAAATTTTTAGGATAATTTAACTCATCTGCTGAATCCTCTATTTCCTCTTCTTCACCCATTACAGCTTCTTTTATAGTATCTCTTGAGAATTTATTACCGTAAGAGTTTCTTGGAAAACTTGGTAATTTAGAAATTTCTTCGTCTGATTCAAAGTCTTTAATGTCTGGAAGTTCAGGAAGTTCCGGTAATAAAGGGAGTTCAGGTAAACTTGGAACCTCTTTTTTTTCTTTTTTGTTGAATAGTGGCATTTTGTATATACTCTAATATATATAAGATAACATATAGGTTTAAAAATCTTTTTTATTTAAAGTATTAAACCGAAAGGTATTTATTTAAAGTAAATCTATTAAAAAAATGTTAGACAAATTATTAAAGGAAGTAGTTACTCTTACCGTCGGAAAACAAGCAGAAGGAGTTGCAGATTTATTAAATTCTAAAATTTACATTAATGAATTTGTAATTGCCAAAAAACTAAATTTAACAATTAACCAAGCCCGAAATATTTTATATAAAATCTCAGATGAGGGGTTGGTTTCATCTGTTAGAAAAAAAGATAAGAAAAAAGGTTGGTACACTTATTATTGGAAATTTGAAATTATAAAAGCATTAGAATTTCTTAAAAATCATTTGTTAAAAGATATGGAAGGTTTAAAGCAAAAAATAAAAGAAAGAGAACATACTGTTTATTACATTTGTAAAAGATGCAATATTGAAGTTAATGAAGAACAAGCATTGACTTTGGATTTTGGTTGTCCTGAATGTGGAAGTGTTTTTGAAATAAAAGACAATTCTGCTTTGATTAAAGAGATTAATAAAGAATTGCTTAAACTTGAAGAAAAAATGAAAATTGTTGACGAAGAAATTGGAAAAGAAAGAGGTCAATTGGAAAAGAAAAAAATGAAAGAACTTAAAGTAGTTGAAAAAGAAAAACAAGAAAGAAAAGCATTGGCTGTTGCAAAAAGAAAAAAAACAAGAATGGAAACATTAAAAAAATCTATGCCAAAAAAAGGTAAGAAAATTGTAAAAAAAGAAAAACCTAAAACCAATAAAAAAAGAATAATTTCTCATAAATCTAAAATTTCTAAGTCAAAGACAAAATCTAAGAAACCTGTTAAAAAAATAAAAAAGAAATGAGGATTCTATGAATAACATTTATGAAATTTCGCCTAAAAAGAGAAGAATTAATCTTAATTTTAGTTTGAATATTTGGTTAATAATTATAAATGTTTTAGTTTTTATTGTTTTTAGTATTCTTATTTCAAAAGAAATTTTGCCGTTGGATTATATTGCATTAAATCCTTCAAATATTTTTTTAGGCAAATATTTGTGGACTTTTCTTTCTAGTATGTTTATGCATGCAGGATTTTTGCATTTGTTTGTAAATATGCTTTCCTTAATTTTCATTGGTTCTTTAGTTGAAAAATTAATTGGTAAAAGAAGATATTTTTGGTTTTATATTATCTCAGGAATATTTGCAGGTTTATTCTTTTTGGCTTCTTCTTTAGTTTTTACTAAAGATATTGCAACTTATGCAGTTGGAGCTTCTGGTGCTTTGTTTGGTTTAATTGGACTTTTGATTTTTTTGACCCCAAATTTACCAGTTTATGTTATGTTTATTCCAATTCCAATAAAAATGAAATATGCTGCACCAGGAATGTTAATTTTATTATGGATTGTTTCTGCAGTTGGAAATATTGGGATCGGTAATTTTGCACATTTGGGAGGATTGATTTGTGGAATGGCTTATGGACTTTTTTTAAGAAAAAAATTTCCAAAAAGAGTTAAATACATCCAAAGGAGTTTTAGTTAAATGGGAAAAAATAAATTCTTAAAATATTATAAAGAATCTTTTAAATATTTAGGTTCTTGTTACAAACAAATTTTATTTATTTTTGGTATTTTTGTTTTATTTGGACTTGCAGGATTTTTTATTCCAGTTCCAGAATATCTTTCTAATCAAATTTTAGAATATATTAAACAGTTATTAGAAAAAACAGAAAATTTTGGTTTTTTTGGAATGTTTAAATTTATTTTTTTAAATAACCTTAAAAGTAGTTTTTTTGGTTGGATTTTTGGATTACCATTTGGAATATTTTCTGTATTCACGTCGTTGTTTAATGGTTATATTTTAGGATTTGTTGCATCAGAAAGTGTTGTTGAAAATGGGTTTGTTTTTTTATGGAGAATTTTACCCCATGGAATTTTTGAACTTCCTGCAGTTTTTATTTCTCTTGGAATGGGTTTAAAACTTGGAAGCTTTTTTTTAAAGAAAAATAAAAAAGAGTTTTTGAGTGATAATTTGAAGAAATCTTTTATTACGTTTCTTTTGATAGTTATTCCGCTTTTGATTATTGCAGCAATTATAGAAAGTGCATTGATTGTTTTTGGAGCGTAATAAAGATTAAAGAGTATTATTAATTTTATAGTTTAATCCTTTAAATCATTTATTCCTAAAACAATTAAGATTATTCCAATTAACAGCACTAAAATTATTATTCCACCTTTTATTAAATTTAATGTTGCTATTCCCCAACTATGCATTATACTTCCTGGAAAAATCAAATATAACGGAATTACAACTAAAATCAATCCTATTAATATTTTTAAAAGTTTATTCATTTTATTTTTATGGTTTTTTATTTTAAAAAGATTGTTGTTGTAAGATATCTATTAAAATAGTAAGAATTAAAAACACTAATTGAATTTTATTTTTATGGATAAAGAAAAAGATATTGTTAGAGACTTGAAAATTAATGGGAAAACTACCCTTAATGAATTGTTGAATCAAATGAAAAAAATGGGTGGTTTTACTTCAAAAAAATTAGCTGTTGCTTCAGATATTCTAGATGAAATGACTGAAAAATGTGATTTGAGAATTTTAAGTTTTCCTTCATGTATAGTTTCAACTGGTACAAGGGGAATAATTAAAGAACTTGTAAAGCAAAAAAAAGTTGATGCAATAATAACTACTGTTGGAACTCCAGATCATGATTTAGCAAGAACATGGAAAGATTATTATGCAGGAGATTTTGAAGAAGACGATGTAAAACTGAGAAAAAAAGGGGTTAATAGAGAAGGAAATGTTTTAGTTCCTAATGAGGCTTATTGGCATTTAGAAGATAATATGAAAATAATTCTTGAAGAATGTTATAAAGAGAAAAAAATCTGGGCTCCTCATGAAATAATTTGGAAATGTGGTGAATTTTTAGATAAGAAAAATTTTCCAAAAAAAGAAGAATCAATAATTTATTGGTGTTGGAAAAATAAAATTCCAATGTTTATTCCAGGTGCATTAGATGGAGCATGGGGTTATCAAATTTGGCTTTTTTGGCAATACAAACATGAAGACTTGAATTTGAGTCTTTTTTTAGATGATCAAAAACTTTCTGATTTAATTTATAATTCTAAAAAATCATCTGCATTAATGATTGGAGGTGGAATTTCAAAACATCATACAATTTGGTGGCAACAGTTTAGAAATGGGTTGGATTATGCAATTTACATAACAACAGCTGTTGAATGGGACGGTTCTTTAAGTGGAGCTAGATTAAGAGAAGCTATTTCTTGGGGAAAAGTTAAACCAAGTGCTAAGCAAATTACTGTTGAAGGAGACGCTACTGTTTTATTGCCTTTACTTGCATCTAAAATTTTGAATTAAATTAAAATAATATGAAATTATATTTTGTTCCAGGAATAAATGGCCTTGGTAAAACTAGCGGTGTTGAAAAAAATGATTTATTCTTTAAAAATTTTGAATTTGAAAAATTAAAATTAAATAACGAGGATATTAATAAACAATTTAAAGAAATTTATTCTTTTTTTGGAAAATCTTTAATGAAAAATTTTTTTGTTTTGGGAGGAGACCATTCTATTTCTTATCCTATTTTTAAATCGTTTTTTGAAAAATACAAGCAAGATGCAAAATTGCTTATTTTTGATGCACATTTTGATTTAGTTAAACCTATGCCTGAACCAACTCATGAAGAATGGTTAAGGGCAATTATTGAATTGGGTTTTAATCCGAAAAATATTTTGTTGGTGGGGATAAGGAGAAAAAGTAAGAACATAGATATTAAAGAGATTAATTATGCCTTTGAAAAAAAAATTAACATTGTTTATTGCGATGAATTTAAAGAAAAATTGAATGAAATTTTGAATTTTGCTTCTAATGGAAAAACTTATGTTTCTTTTGATATAGATGCTTTTGATTCTTCAATTATATCTTGCACGAGTTATCCTGAAAAACAAGGGTTATTTGAAGAAGATGTTTTTAGTTTATTGAATAAATTGTGTAAGTTAAAAAGTGTTTATGCTTTTGATTTAGTCGAAATAAATTTTAATAAATGTTCTAAAAAAGATAAAGAAAAGACTTTGAAAGTCGCAAAAAAATTTTTAAAAATATTTTTAAATAAAATTTAGATTTTTTGCTTTCTTATAAATATTATTTTCTATACTCTCTAAATCTTTATATATTCTTGATATTCTTTTATATCATGGAAAATAATTCAGAAGATATTTCAGAGAATAATGGTTCTGAAATTAAAGAACTTTTTATTCCGAAAACTGAGAACGAAATGGTTATTGAAAAAGAGAAGGATTTTGAAGATATTCTTAAAATGTTTGCTCCAGGAACTTCTATGAGGACGGCTTTAGATGATTTATTAAGAGCAAGAATGGGTGCTTTAATTGTCTTTGATAATGGATATGTTTCTAATTTTATTGAAAAAGGTTTTAAAATAGGTTGTAAATTTACACCTCAGAGATTGGTTGAATTAGCAAAAATGGATGGGGCAATCATTTTATCAAGAGACGGTAAAAAAATTTTATCTGCAAATGCTCTTTTAAATCCAAGTGTTGAAATTTCGACTCGTGAAACAGGAACAAGACATAAGGCTGCTGAGAGAACTGCAAAACAATCTAAGACAATTGTAATTGCTGTTTCAGAAAGAAAAAATAAAATATCTCTTTTTTATGGAGATTTGCGTTATAGACTAGAAAGTAGTTCTGAAATTTTGAGAAGGGCAACAGAGACTTTAAACATGTTGGAAAAGCAAAAAGAAATTTTCAGCGAATTATTAGATAATTTAAATTTATTAGAATTAAGAAAAATAGTTTCAGTTAACGACGTTAGTTTAGTGTTACAGAGATTAGAAATAATGAAAAGAATTTCTGAAATTGTTAAAGGATATTTAGTTGAATTAGGTCAAGAAGGACTTATTGTAAAAATGAGATTAAAAGAACTTATGGGAAATACAAAAAAAGAACAAGAATTAATTCTTAGAGATTATTTTGGAAATAGTTCTGCTTATGCTTTGGAAATTCTTGAAAAAATGAGTTTTGATTTTTTATTAGAACCTTTAAATATTTCTAGGATGTTATTTGAAGAACTTCATGACAAATATATTTCTCCTAAAGGAATTAGAATTTTATCAAAAACAAATTTATTAGAGAGATATGTTGATTCTTTAATTTCTAAATTTGGTAATTTAAATAATATTTTAAGATCTAACGACGACGGACTTTTAGAAATTCTTGAAACAGAACCAATGGTTGATTTTTTTAGAGAAGAAATATATAATTTAAAGGAAAAAGTTGGTATAGGAAAAAGAATTTAAGATGCTGACAAAAAAGCAAATATCTGAAATTAAAGTTTTATTAGAAAAATCACAAAATCCTTTGTTCTTTTTTGACAATGATCAAGATGGATTTTGTGCTTTTTTAATTTTAAGAAGAGCTTTGGAAAGAGGAAAAGGCATTGCTGTTAAAAATACTCCGATGGGAAAAGAATATTTTAGAAGAGTTGATGAATTCTATCCTGATTTAATTGTAATTTTGGATCAGCCAGAAGTTTCGCTTGAATTTTTTCAAGAAGTTGAAAAGGTAAATGTACCTGTTCTTTTTATTGATCATCATGAAATTGATAATAAAAAAATTCCAGATTTTGTAAATTATTATAATCCTGTTTTTAACAGAAAAAAATCAAATGAGCCGACGACTTTTTTATGTTCTTCAATTTTTAAGAGAAAAGATGATGAATGGCTTGAAGTAGTAGGATGTATTTCAGATAGATTTTTGCCTAAATCTTATAAAAATTTTTATAAACAATATCCTGAATTAGGAATTAAATCAAATGATGTTTATGATATCTTTTATAGATCTGAAATTGGAAAGATTTCTCAAATTCTTGGTGCAGGACTTAAAGATAAAACTACAAATGTTGTAAACATGATAAAATTTTTAATAAAATGCAAATCTCCAACTGATGTTCTCAACGAGAATAAAGAAAGTTTGTCGTTTCACAAAAGATTCAATGAAATTAATTCTAAATATGAAAAATTAATTAGAAAAGCTCAGGAGTTTAATAATTTAGATAAAATTTTATTTTTTAAATATTCGGGAGATATAAGTATGAGTTCAGATTTGGCTAATGGGCTTTATTATAAATTTCCAAATAAAGTTATTGTTGTTTGCTATGTCAATGGCGAGAGAGTAAATGGTTCTGCAAGAGGAAAAAAAATTAAAGAAAAATTTATAGAAATTTTTAAAAAAATTGAAAACTCTTCGGGTGGAGGGCATGAAGATGCTGTTGGTTTTAGAATGAGTTTAAATGATGTAGATTTCTTTTTTGAAGAGTTAAAAAAAGTTGTATCTTAAAATAAAAAGCCTTAAATATATGTATTTCTTGTAAAAAATATGGAAGCAAAACTAAATTCAACTAGAAATTATAATTTTAAGTTTGATTTAGTGGCAACTTCTATTATTAAAAAAATTGCCTAATTCGATTCGATTTCCTTCTTAGGTCTCGAATTGAATGGGAAACATTTCTTAAACAATTTAGAGGCTAAAGAAGGTTCGAATCTAAGAACCATGAAAAACAAAGAAAAAATGGAGAAAAAAGAAGTAGAGAAAGAATTGAGTTTTTTATTAGAGAAAACTTTCAAAATGGAAGATGAACTTAATTCTTTGCTAAAAATAGACGATTAGCATGAAACTGAATTTTCTTTTGGATTTTATTATTTGTTAATGTTTAAAATAACTTTTTTAATAACTTTTTGCAAAATAAATTCTTACTTTTACAGGTTTTCCGCAAATAGGGCAATTTCCAGAAATTTTTTGATTTTCATATCCTAATGGAATGCATCGTCCTGTTGCATTTGTTTTTTCTTTTATTTTTTCTTCACATTCAGTAGTATTACACCAATTTATGAAAATAATTTTTTTATTTTTTATTGCTTTCTCAAATTCATTTAAGTTTTTTACTTCTACAATACTTTCATAAAGATTTTTTTGAGCTTTTTCAAAAATCTCTGATTGCATTTTTTCAAGGATTTTGGGTATTTCTTTTTTTAAATCTTTTATTTTTATTGCAGTTTTTTCAAAATTGTTTCTTTTAACTACAATTACTTGATTTTTTTCTAAATCTTTTGGGCCAATTTCAATTCTTAATGGAATTCCTTTTAATTCATATTCTGAAAATTTGTATCCTGGAGTAAATTCTTCAGAATCATCTAAAATTGGATTTAATTTTTCAAGAGATTTTTTTATTTCTCTAGAAAGTTTTAAGATTTTTTCTTTTGTTTTATCAAATAATATTGGAATTATCACAACTTTGTTTTCTGCGATTTTTGGAGGCAAAATTAATCCTTTATCATCTGAATGAGTCATTACCATTCCCCCAATTAATCTGGTTGATATTCCCCAAGAATTTTGCCATGGAAGATGTTTTTTTTCATCTTTTCCTAAGAATGAAATTCCAAATGCTTTTGCAAAACCTTGTCCTAAATTGTGTGATGTTCCACATTGCAATGCTTTTCCGTCGGACATAAATGCCTCTATTGTGTAAGTATTCAATGCGCCTGCAAATTTTTCTTTTTCTGTTTTTTTACCAATTAAAACAGGCATTGCTAAAAGTTCTTCACAAAGTTTTTTATATTTTTTAATAACTTCTAAGGTGTCTTTTTCACATTCCTTTTCTGTTTCATAAACACAATGTCCTTCTTGCCATAAAAATTCTCTTGACCTTAAAAATAATTTTGTAGTGTTTGTTTCCCATCGAACAATATTACACCATTGATTTATTTTTAATGGTAAATCTCGATAAGAACGAATCCATCTTGAATAAGAATCATACATTATTGTTTCAGATGTTGGACGAATTGCTAACCTTTCTCCATCTTTTGTTAATTCCTTATCAATCCATGCAACTTCTGGCGAGAAACCTTTTGCATGTTCTGCTTCTTTTTTGAAAAATGATTCAGGTATGAAAATTGGAAAATATGCATTTTTCACACCTAGGGGTTTGTTAATTTTTTCATTAAAATATTCTTGAATTTTTTCCCAGATAGAATATCCTAAGGGTTTTATAACCATACAACCTTTTACTGTTGCAAATTCAACTAATCCTGATTTCAGGCAAACTTGTTCATACCACTCAGAAATATTTTCTTCTTTTTTAACAGTTATTCCTTTGTCTTTTGAATTGTTTGAATTCATAAATATTAAAGTAAAATAGGGTTTAAATTATTTTGTAGTAAGTTAAAAATATATAAAATAAAGAAATTCAAACTATTAAAATTTTTTGTATGATCTTTTATCATAACAATTTTTATAAAGGAGATGAATCCTATAATTTTATGGTAGATGTAGATTATGGAGATCATGAATCAATGAAATGTATGAGGGCTTATCACAAAGTTTTTTGTCTAGTTATTGAAAGAAGATCTTTAGAAGATTTGAAAAAAGATTTGGAAGATATTAAATCTATTCCTAAACAATTTTATGAGAAAGATTTTGCAACTAAAGAAATTATTGAAGGAGTTATTTCTAGAATAGAGAAAAAAATAAAGAATCTTGAAGATTAATGAATTTTTGAATAATTTTGCATTTTGTTAAATTATATAAACCCATTAATTCTCTAAATTTTAGGCCTGTCGTTCAACGGATAGGATCTCAGGTTTCGGTCGTGGGGAACCAAGTTTCCCCGAACGGTCTCCCCTCCTTTTTTTGGGAAGATAGAAACGGAAGAACCCTGATGATGGGGGTTCGATTCCCTCCAGGCCTGTTTTTTAGCAAATATTTTTAACTAAAGTTTTTCTTATTTATTTATGAAGTTTGAAGCAAAACCTGGAGATTTAGTTGAAATAAATTTTATTAAAAAAAGTTATAAAGGAATTTTCTTAGAAAGTCCAGAACCAGGAATTTTCTTATTAAAGACAGATTCAGGGTATAATCTTGGTTTTAATAAAAAAGATATTTTAAACATAAATGTTTTGAAAAAATTTAATCCTGAAAAAATTAAAGAAATTGAAATTACAAAAGATGAGAACAAACCGAATATAGCAATTGTAATAACTGGTGGAACTATTGCTTCAAGTTATAATTCAAAAGTCGGAGGTGTAACTCCTTTGAAATCTTCGTCAGATTTGTTTAAATTTTATCCACAAATTTTTCAAAAAGCAAATGTCACAAAAATTGAAGTTCCATTTATGAAAGATTCTTCTGAATTAAATTTTAGTGATTGGAAAAAAGTTGCAAAAATTGTCGAGAAACTAGTAAATGATTCAAATATTTCTGGAGTTATAATTGCTCATGGTACAGATACTTTGCATTATGCTTCTTCATGTTTGTCTTTTTTCTTGAGAAATTTGCCAAAACCTGTTGTGTTGACTTATTCTCAAAGGAGTATTGATAGGGCTTCAAGTGATGCAACTTTAAATTTAGAATGCTCTGCTTTAGCTGCAATTTCAGATATTGCTGAGGTAATGGTTGTTGGGCATGCTTCATCAAATGACGATTTTTGTTATGCTATTCCTGGAACAAAAGTTAGAAAAATGCATTCTTCAAAAAGAGATGCTTTTAAATCAATAAATAAAAAACCTTTTGCAAAAATTTATACAGATAGAATTGAAATTTTGTCAGAATATTCTAAAAGAGAGAAAATTAAATGTAAATTAGATTTAAATTTTGAAGAAAAAATTGCTTTGATTAAATTTTATCCTGGACAAGATGCAAATATTTTAGATTATTATTTAAAAAATAAATACAAGGGAATTGTTTTGGAAATGTTTGGTTTAGGTCAGATTTCAAAGAAATGGTTGGTGAAATTAAAAGAAGTTCAAAAAAAAGGTTTGATAATTTGTGCAACTAGTCAAACTATTTATGGAAGAGTTAATCCTTTAGTTTATTCAATTGGAAGAGAATTTTTGAATACAGGAGTTATTTATTTAGAAGATATGCTCTCTGAAACAGCACTTGTTAAATTAGGTTGGGTTTTAGGACATAAGGAATGGATAAAAAACAAAAATGCAATTAAAGAAAAAATGCTCGAGAATTTTTCTAGAGAAATTAATGATAGATTAGAAGAATAAATGTTTCTTTATAATGCAATAATAAATTTAAAGTATAAATAATTGAATTAGTCATGACAAAAAAATATTTTCTGTCTTTAAATGAGATTACTAAAGAAATTTATTTAGATAAAGGGGTTTTTGATAGAAATAGAACTAGTTTAGGAAATCCTAAAAATTTAGAATCTTTTGTAAAATCTTTAAAAAAAGGTTTAGATCTTCATAGGTCTTTTGAAATTTATGCTAGTTCTAATTTTTCTGAAGATTATCAAAATGCATTAAGAGAACTTACTGGAAAAACCCAAGTAAAGGTTTATTTTAAAAAAGATTTAAGGCAAGTTTAATAAATAAATAGTTTTTTAATATATTATGGAAGATGACGATTATGAAGAATTTGGTTTTAAATCAGGTTTGGAAATTCATCAGCAATTAGACACGCGAAAATTATTTTGTAATTGTCCAAGTATTTTAAGAGTAGATGAACCAGATTTTGAAATAAAAAGAAAATTGCATGCTGTTGCAGGAGAAGCAGGAGAAGTAGATATTGCTGCAAAACACGAAGCTGAACAATTGAAAGAATTTATTTATCAAGGTTATGAAAAAAGTACTTGCTTGGTTGAATTGGATGAAGAGCCACCACATGAAATAAATAAAGAAGCATTGAAAATTGCAATTTCTATTGCTTTACTTTTAAATTGTGATGTTTTACCAATATCTCAAATTATGAGAAAAACAGTTATCGACGGTAGTAATACTAGTGGTTTTCAAAGAACTGTCATGATTGCTCAAAATGGATTTATTGAAACTTCTTTAGGAAAAGTTGGAATTGATGGAATTTATTTAGAAGAAGATTCTGCAAGAATTATTGGAAAAGAATTAGATAAATATATTTATAGAATTGATAGATTGGGAATTCCTTTAGTTGAAATTGCTACAAAACCTGATTTAAAAAATGCAAGACATGTTAAAGAAACTGCTTTGAAAATTGGAGAGCTTTTGAGAAGTTGCAAAGTTAAACGAGGTATTGGAACAATAAGACAAGATGTAAATATTTCTATTAAAGGAAGCAATAGAGTTGAAATTAAAGGTTTTCAAGATCCGAAAATAATGGAGAAATGTATTGAACTGGAAGTTTTGAGACAACAAAATTTTCTTGATAAAAAACAAAAAAACCCGTCGGAGGTTAGAAATTGTTTGCCTGATGGAACAACAGAATTTTTGAGACCAATGCCTGGAAAATCAAGGATGTATCCTGAAACAGATGTACCTTTGTTAAAAATTTCTCGAAGTTTTATCGATGATGTTAAAAAAGTTCTTCCTAAATTAAGAGATGAAATTAAAGAAGAATTACAAGCAAAGGGATTGAATGAAGAAATGATTAAACTTCTTTTGAAAGAAAGAAAAGTTGATGAGTTCAAAGAATTATTGAAAATAATTGATAATCCAAAATTAATTGTGAAAGTTTTGCTTCTTTTTCCAAAAGAAATTGCAACAAAAGAAAATAAGAAAATTGAGAAAATAGAAAAAATTTTAGAAGACAATTACAACACTGTGCTTGAACTTTTTGCGAAAAACAAGATTCTTGAATCAGATATAAAAGAATGTTTAACTAGAATTGTTAGAAATGAAAAAATTGATGACTTGTTGATTTCTAAAAGAGTTGAAGACAATAATCTTGAAGAAAAAATTATGAATTTGATTAAGGAAAAACCAGGACTTTCTGAAAATGCTTATATGGGTTTGATAATGCGAGATTTCAAAGGACAAATCAATGCAAAAAATGTCATGGATTTAATTAAAAAATATTTGAAATGATTTATTACAATAATCTTTATAAATAAGAAATTTCTGGAATTTTTATGCGATTAGAAAATATTAAATGTGATAATGAAGAAGCAAGAAAAGCTTTGGATAATTTACCCAGAGGTGTTGTGAAGAATGAAATAACTGGGTTTGCAGAATATAATAAAAAAGGTATTCTAAATAAAAAAGTTCCTGCTCTTCAGATTTTTATTAAATCTGGTTTATCTTCTCTAAATGCCCCAAAAGGTTCTAAGGAATTTAGCGCTACTCTTAATGGCTTTCCTCCTTATGCTTCTTTTGTTTACAAAGACATTCAATATATTTTTATAAATAATGAGTAATTTTTATCTCATAGAAACTATTAAAAATATTCTTTATTTTGATTAATCATGGAAAGAACTTTAATTGAGGAAATTAAAACAGGAAAAGAAGTTCTATTAAATGGTTGGGTTTATGAAATAAGAAATTTAGCAAAATTAGGTTTTATATTGTTAAGAGATATTTCTGGAATTGTTCAATGTGTTGTTAAGGACGCAAAAATTTTGAAAATGCTTTCTGAATTAAGTTTAGAAAGTGTTGTTGAAATTAAAGGAAAAGTAAACGAAGCCAAAGTCAAAGCAGAGCTTGCTAGGAAAGACATTGAAGTTGAAGTTAAGAGCATGAAAATTTTGAGTAAAGCAGAAACCTTGCCAATTCATGTAAATGAAAAAGGAGAAATCACAACAACAATGCAAAATCGTTTTGATTTTAGATTTTTAGATTTTCACAAACCAAAAGTTCAGGCAATTTTTAAAATTCAAAATGTAATTGAGAATTCTTTTAGAGAATATTTTTATAAAAATAATTTTATTGAAATGCAACCACCTTGTATTATTTCTGCTGCTAGCGAAGGAGGAACAGAACTTTTTCCTGTTCAATATTTTGAGAAAAAAGCATTCTTGGCTCAATCACCTCAATTATATAAACAAATGTTAGCATGTTCAATGGAAAAAACTTTTACTATCACGCCTGTTTGGAGAGCTGAAAAACATAATACTCCGAGGCATATTAATGAAATAAGACAAATGGATATTGAATGTGCTTTTTATAATCAAATGGAAGTTATGAAAGAATTAGAAGAAGTTGTTAAATTTATTGTGAAAAAAGTTTTGGAAAATTGCAAAAATGAATTAGAATTATTGAATGTTAAAAATTTGAAAATTCCAAAAGGAGTTTATTTGAATTATGAAGATGCAATTAAAAAAGCTGGGGGAAAAGTTGGAGAGGATTTTACACCAGAACAAGAAAGAAAATTATGTGATTTTTATCCTGGAGATATTGTTTTTACTCATTCTTGGCCTTCTTCAATAAAACCTTTTTACATTATGCCTAAAGACGAGAAAAAAGATTCCAAAATCAGCGAGGGTTTTGATGCACTTTATGGTGGAATTGAAATTTCTTCAGGAGGACAAAGAATTCATATTCCTGAATTATTAATTGAAAGATTAAAAAATAAAAAATTAAATCCAGATAATTTTAAATCTTACATTGATAGTTTTAGATATGGTGCTCCGCCTCATGCTGGTTGGAGTATTGGATTAGAAAGATTAACGCAAATTATTTGTGGTTTAGATAATGTTAAAGAAGCAACTATGTTTCCACGTGATAGAGACAGACTTACTCCATAGTTGCTCTATTGTCCTCGTTTCACTGCGGATTCAAAGTAAACTTTAAATAAAGAAGCAACTATGTTTCTAAGAGATAGATTGATGCCTTAAAATAAAAAATGAATAAAGAAAAAGAAATTTTAGAATTAAAGAAATCTTTTATAGTAGAAACTTTAAAGTATGAGAATATGATTTTTTTAGCAATTTTTACTTTTGGAGTAGGATATGTAACTAAGAGTTTTATTGTTAAAGATTTCAATAATTTTTGGATACTTTTATTAATTATTGGAATTATGATACTTCTTGAATTTGTACTTGAAAATTGGAGAATTAAGAAATTTAATGAATTGAAAAAAGAAATAGAGGAAAATAAAATTCATGAAGAAATAAAACTGAGAGTTAAAAGAGATAAAAAATGACAAAATTTATTCCAATAAAATCAGCAATGAAACAAGGAAAGGGAAAAGTAGCTGTGCGAGGATGGATTTATCGTGAAAGAGGAAGTAACAAAATGAAATTTCTTGTTCTTCGTGATAGTTCAGATATTATTCAATGTGTTTTAAATAGAGAAAATTTTGAAAAGCAGTGGGATGAAATTGATAAACTAAAAATTGAATCAAGTGTTGAAATTGAAGGAACTATTAAAGAAGACAAACGAGCTCCAACTGGTTTTGAAATTAATGTTGAAAAAATAAATATTATTCACATTGCAGAAGATTATCCAATTAACAAAGATTTGAATGAAGAATTACTTGGAGATAGACGACATTTATGGTTGCGTTCAAGAAAAATGATTGCAATTATGAAAATAAGAAGCACTGTTTTTGGAGCAATTCACGAATATTTTAGAGAAAATGATTTTTATGAATATCAATCTCCAATATTTCAAGCTGTTCAATGTGAAGGCGGAAGTAGTTTATTTAACGTCGATTATTTTGGAAAGAAAGGAGTTTTTTTAGCGCAAACTTGGCAATTATATGCAGAGCCTGCAATTTTTGCTTTGGAAAAAATTTATACAATTGCTCCTTCATTTAGAGCGGAAGAAAGCAAAACTTCAAGACATTTAACAGAATATTGGCATGCTGAGATGGAAGTTGCTTGGGCTAGTTTTAAAGATATTCAAGATTATGGCGAAGGATTAATTAAGCACATTATGAAAAAAGTTTTGGAAAAAAATAAAGAAGAATTAGAAATTTTAGAGAGAGACATTAAAAAATTAGAACCTGTTTTAAAAAAGAAATTTCCTAGAATTACTTATGATGATGCTTTGAAAATTTTAAAAGACAAAGCAAAAATAAAAATTCCTTGGGGTAAGGATTTGAGAACAATTGAAGAAGATGTGCTTTCAAAATTATATGACACTCCAGTAATTGTTACAAATTATCCTAAAGAAGTCAAGGCATTTTATATGAAAGAAACAGAAGGAAATCCGAAAGTTGTTAATGGTTGTGATTTTATTGCACCTGAAGGTTATGGTGAAATTATTGGTGGAAGCGAAAGAGAAGCAGATATTAACAAAATTAAAAAAAGATTAATTGAAATGAAAGAAAATCCTGAACAATATTCTTTTTATTTAGATACTCGACGATATGGAAGCGTTCCTCACGGAGGATTTGGAATGGGTGTTGAAAGAATTATCTCATGGATTTGTGGTTTGACAACAATAAAAGATGCAATTCCTTTTCCAAGAACAATGACTAGGTGGACTCCTTAATTTTTTTTGCTAATATAGAAACACTTGTTTGATTAAGAAATAATTTTATCTTTCTCTAGGGTTTCCAATTGCACAATCAGAACATAGAACTTTCATTGTTTTTGTATCTGGGTCTTGAATATATTTTGAAAAATTAAGGTTTAATTCTCTTCCACATTTGGCACATTTTCTATTTTGTCTTGCTAAAGCTTGTTGTCTACTTGAAGGAACTAATTCTACGTTTTTGTCTTTTCCTTTGTCTTTCATATCTTTCATTACTTTCATATAGTTTGATAAATCATTATTCATTGCCATTTTTCTTAAAATTTAAATGAATTCTTCTTTTATAAATTTGATTGTTTTGGAAAATATAAATTAATTTGAAAGGTTTTTAAATAAAAAAGGGTTTTATTGAGTATGAGAATTTTGGTAATTGGAGATTTTCATGGGAAATTTCCGAAAAAATTAAAAGAGAGAATTTTAAAAGAAAAAGTAGATTTAATTTTTTCTGTTGGAGACCATCCAGATACAAGCGTCTTTAGAAATTTGGAGTTTAAATATTGGAAAAATTTAGATACCCTCTCTCTTGAAGAAATTATAGGAAAAAAGAAATTTTCTGATTTGTTAAGAAGACAGTCCAATTCTCAATTAAATATTCTTAAAGAATTAAAATCCTTTAACAAACCTTTATTTTTGATTTATGGAAATTCAGATTTATTAGATAAGGAGGCTAAGAAATATTCTATTCAAGGTTTGGAATCTCATTGTAAAAATTTGAAGCTGAAGTTTTTGAAAAATAATAAAAAAGTTTTTTCAGATTTTACTATTTTGGCTTTTTCAGGTTATCGAGGTGCAATGTCAAAAAAAATGGGGAAGTTTAAGAAATCAGATTTAAAGAGTATAAGAAAATTTAATTCAAAATGGGATAAACGATTAAATCTTTTATTTAAAAATTTTAATTCTTCAGAATTAACAATTTTCTTGGCTCATGACTCACTTAGAGGTTATTTTGATTTAGTAAAATATAAAAAAAGTCCACTTTTTAATAAGCATGTTGGAGATGAATATTTTCTTAAATATGTTAAAAAGTATGAACCTAAATTTTTTATTGCTGGACATATGCATGAATATCAAGGTATTAAAAAATTTGGAAAAACTTTTGTAATTAGCACTGGTGCTGCACAAGACGGAAAAGCAGTAATTTTAGATTTAAATGAAAATAACAAGAAAGTCAAGATAAACTTTATTAAATAATCTTTATAAACCGTCATTTTCTTCTTAAAATAATGAAAATAGGGGAAGTTGAGATTAAATGGCTTGGTCATTCTGGCTTTTTAATTGAAAATTCAGCTGTAATCTATATTGATCCTTATCAAATAAAAGAAGGATTACCAAAAGCAGATTATATTTTTTTGACACACGAGCATTATGACCATTGCAGTGTTCCAGATTTGCAAAAAATTGTTAAAGAAGGAACAAAAATGGTTATGGTTGCAAATTGTCAGAGCAAAATTGCAAGATTTGATGTGCATATTCAAATGGAAATTATTGAGTCTGGACAAGAAATAACTTTAGGAAGTTTAAAAGTGACTGCATTTCCTGCTTATAATTTAGATAAATCTTTTCATCCAAAGCAAGACGGTTTAGTTGGTTATTTAATTAAAATGAACAATGTTTTAATTTATCATGCAGGTGATACTGATTTAATTCCTGAAATGCAAAGGTTAACAGGTTATAATTCTAAATCTAAAAATTTCGTTGCTTTACTTCCTGTTGGTGGGAGATTTACAATGACTGCTGAAGAAGCTGCTGAGGCTGCAAAATTAATTAAACCAACTATTGCAATTCCAATGCATTGGGGAAGTATTGTTGGTTCTAAAGAAGATGCTGAAGAATTCAAAGAGCTTTGCGAAGAAAAAGGAATTAAAGTTGAAATTTTAGAAAAGGAATAATCAAAATGAAATATCTTTTAGGTTCCGAAAAAGAATTTTTTGAATTTGTGAATTCAATTTCTAAAAAAGATAAAATTGGTTTAATTAGTCATACTGATTTAGACGGAATTGCCTCTGCAGTTTTTTTACAAAAAATTTTAGAATCAAAAGATTTAAAATTAAATTTTATAAAATTTTTAGAATATGGTTCAGAAGTTTTAAAACCAATTTTAAATGAAAAAATTGATGTTTTATTTTTCACAGATTGGAATGCAGATAATTTTCCAAAAGATTTAGATTTATTAAGAAAAAAATTTAGGGTTTTAGTTTTTGATCATCATCCGTTGAATCCAGAATTGAAAGATGAAAAAGGAATAATAAAAACAGAAAGAATTTATTGTTCTAGCCATGCACTTTTTGATTTGATTAAGGAGAAAAATTATTTTGATACCCAAAAAATGACTTGGCTTGTTTGTGCAGCAATAATTTCAGATTATACTTGGGATAAATCTGATGAAGCATTTGAATTAATTAAAAAATTTTATCCAAATGTAAAAAAAGATTCAAGTATTTGGAATTCTGAGCCAGGTTTGATTGGAAAAAAAATTTCAGGAGCTTTGATTTACTATAATCCAAATTTTAAGAAAGTTTATGAAAAGATTTTAAAAAATGATTTAAATTCATTAGAAAAAGTAGATAAAATAGTTCAAAAAGAAATTGAAAAATATCTTCATGAATTCGAAGAAAAAGCAGAGCACTTTTCTAAAGAGAAATTATATTTTTATTATAACAATCCAAAATTTCAGATTGCTTCTAGTATTTCGAGTATAATTTCTGATAGATATTTTCGAGATTCTACAGTTATTTTTGTTACAGATATTAAAAATAGAAAAGGTTTTGTTAAGGTTAGTGCGAGAAATCAAACAATGCAAGTTAATCTTGGAAATTTACTAAAAAATTGCATTGAAGGATTTGAAAATTCTTCTGGTGGTGGGCATATTCAAGCAGCTTCTGCAATTTTTCCTAAAAAATATTTAAATAAATTTAAGGAAAATTTGTTGAAAGAATTGAAAAATTAAAATGTCAACAAACATTTTTGAGAAACGTAAAAAAGATATTCTAGAAAAAAAGGACAAATCTTCAAAAGGAAAATGGGATGAAAAAATTATTTCTCTTTGTGAAAAAATAAATTCAAAAAAAGAATTTTACACAACTTCTTCTTGTTCTGGAAGGGTTTTAGCATTAATTGATTTTGATAAAAAAGTTTCAAACTTGTTTTTGTATGTAAGTCATGATAAAATTGAATTTGATGAATTTAAAAAAGAATTAATAAATTTATGCACTTCTAAAATCCCACCAACCAATCCCCCGACCACCCACCCTAAATCATCTAATCTTAAAACATTTAAATTATTACAAATGGTGAATAATAATTCAGTGAGTAAAAATCCAAACAAAACAATTATCTTTAAACAAGAACCTTGTGGATTACATGTTGCGTGTCAAACATTGGAAAAAGCTCAGGAATTACTAACAAAGGCAAAACTTTCAGGTTGGAAAAAATCAGGAATTATTTCGAGTGAAAAAAGATTTATTGTTGAAATGTTTGGAACAGGAAAATTAGAATTTCCAATAATAAAAAATGGGAAACTTCTTGTTGATGATGGTTTTTTAAAAATTGTCTTAAAAAAAGCAAATGAAAATTTAGAAAAATCTTGGAAAATTATTGAAAAACTGAAAAATAAAATTTAAGAATAAAAAATGAAAGGAGAATTAATCTTTTTGTTTTTGATATTTCTCTTCAACCGGTTTTCCTATTTTGTAAGATCTTTTTAGTTTTTTGTATGATTCAAAGTATATTGGATAAATTTCATTTATCTCTTTTCTTTTTGATTTAAAAAATTCAATGCTTGAAAGTTCTTTTGGGTTGTACTCCCCATAAGCAATTTCAATTCCTCTAAAGCAATCAGCTTGCAAAGCATTTTCATCAGGATTTGGTAAACCAAAAACTAATAAAAAGCACCTTGCCATTTTATTCCAAGCCATGTATGCGCATACAAACAAATCTCTAACCTCTTTTTGAGATAATCCTTCGTCTCTAATTGAAGGTAATGTAAAATCATAAACTGAATCATGTTCATAAGCCCAGCCTTTTCCAGTTATGAATTTATTTTTATGTTCTTCAATTGTTTCTTTTGATAAGTCTTTTTCAAAATATTTGATTATATCTGTTTCTTCAATTTGTTGAGCTTCTTTTTTTCTTTCTTGTTTCTCTCTAAATTTTGTTATTAAGTTTTTCATTTTCTTTTTTTTGTTTTCATTTCATAATCGTTTTAGATAATAATATTATATCTAATTTTTACCTGATATATTAGGGTTTATGCTAAGATTTTTAAAGATTAAATAATTAATTTAATTATGTGGATAGCAAAATTCAAAAATTTTCACAAAACATGTATTATTGCTCCTTTGTGTAAAAAACATAATGTGATAGATTATGTTTATCTTTTAAATTCATGGGCAAAAGGAAATAAATTTTATTACACTGAACTACATTTTTTAGAAGGTGAAGAAAAAAATAAAAATAAATTCATAAATGATTTTAGAAAAATTTCAAAAACTTTAAAATGTGAAGTAAAAGGAAGTCAAATTTTTACTTTTAATTATTTAACTTCAAAAAACCTAAAAAAGTTTTTTGCAGTTTTTAATCCCGAATTAATCTATGTTAAACCTGTTGTTCAGAGAGCAGACGGTTATGAAGATTGGGAATTAGCTTGTTGGGATAAAAAACCTTTAATGGAAATAATGAAGATTCCTGATTTTGATATGAAATTAATTTCTATCGAATGGAAAAAGGGATTTGATATATTCCTTCCAAGAATTCAATCAAAAATCCCTGAAAAACAGAAGCAAGCAATGAACTTAGCAATAAAAAATGGTTATTATAATTATCCAAGAAAAATTAATTTAGATGAACTTGCAAGAATTACAAAAGTTTCAAAGCAAACTTTTCAAGAAAATTTAAGAAAAGCTGAAAATAAAATAATTCCTTATTTGGTTTAAATTAAAAACATTTTTAATTCCTTTTTTCTTTTATATTTTGAAAAAGATGGCAGATAAAGAAATAGTTGATTTTGTGAAAAAGAGAACAAAAGAAGGTTTTTCTTTTAGTGAAATAAAACAAACTCTTCTTTCGCAGGGATATTCTGATTATGAAATTGATGAAGTTATAAATGAATTTCGAGGAAAGAAAAAATTAGATTCTGAAAAAGAAATAAAACCTATAAAAAGAAGAGGATTAAAAACTTTTTTTGGAATTTTGTTTGTATTAATTTTAGTTGGAATTTTTTTATATTTCTTAATAACTTCTCCTTTGAATTTTAGAACAAAAGTATCTATTTCATACGATAAAATAGAAGAAGGTGTTAATTTAGAACTTGTTAAGGGTTCAATAATAAATTTTGAAACACAAGATGAAAGTTATTTTTTTAAAATTAATTCTATAAATGAAAATTCTTTAAGTATCTCTGGAAATTTGTCTGAAAATATTCCAATTAATTCTTTTAAAGAATTTGATTTAAATCAAGATGGAATAAATGATTTTTTAATCGAGTATTCTTTTTATCAAAAAGGAAAAGGATTTATTTATTTAAAAGGTTCAAGTAACGAAGAAGTTTGTACTGAATCATGGATTTGCACAGAATTTGGTCCTTGTATAAATTCACTTAAAAATAAAGTTTGCGTCGATGAAAATTTTTGTGGAACAGAATTTTCAAAACCTAATTTTTCAGAATTTTGTATGTCTGAAAATAATTCTAATTCAAGTTTTGTTGTTCCTGAAAATTATTTTGATTGTGGTATTGAAGAAGTTAATTATGTTAATGATTGTTTTCTTGAATCAGCTTTAAATTGTAGTTCTGCTCAAATTATTAGTAATACTTCTTTTGAAGATTCTGGAGTTTTTATATTTACAAATGATTTAATGAGAATAAGTTCAAATTCTGAAACTAAATGCAAACTTTATCAAGAAACTTTAAATTATTCTATAAAATATAGCGAAAGTTATCGTCAAGAATTATTAAATTCAGGTATGACTTCTGAAGAAATTGATTCTCAAGAATTAAATGAAAATGAATTAGCTCAAGGTTTAGTTGGAATATGGTTTGAATGTGATTTTGATAAATCTGATCTTTATGATGTTTTAAGTGAATGGAAACAAGGAATATTTAATGGTGGTTTTTCATGTGATTGGGATGATTCAAATAATTTTAATTGTTATTTTAATTGGGGAGATAAAGGAATTATAAGTGAAAATTGTGAGAGTAGTTTATAGTATTCTTCTATTTTACAAACTAAATTTATTTAAATAGTAAAATATTCTATTTTAACGTAGGGAAATTCTACGTCGTAGAGTTTAGAAATCATTGAGATTCAAAATCAAAGATTTTGATTTTCAAAGAGCATACAATTGAAAGGAGGAAAAATCAAAAGAGTTAAAATAATATGGTATTAGATTTTGCAAAAGAAGCAATTCAAAATTCTCAAACTCATAGCATTAACTTTGACGAATTGAAAGCTGGTAAAGCTAACATTAAAGTTGTTGGTGCTGGAGGTTGCGGTTGTAACATGGTTACATGGCTTTTCAACAAAGGTATAAATGGAGCTACTGTTTATGGAATTAACACAGATGCTTTACACTTAAGTGTTACAAAAGCTGATGAAAAGATTTTGATTGGTAAAGAATTAACAAGAGGTCTTGGAGCAGGTGGTGTGCCTAGAAAAGGTAGAGAAGCTGCTAAAGAAACTTTAGTTGAATTGAAAAAAGCTGTAGGTAATGCAGATATGGTTTTTGTATTAGCTGGTGAAGGTGGAGGAACTGGAACTGGTGCTGCTCCTGTAGTTGCTCAATTAGCTAAAGAAACAGGATCCATTGTAATTGGTGTTGTAACAATGCCTTTTGAATCTGAAAAAGCTAGAATTGATAAAGCAGAATTTGGATTGCAAGAATTAAGAGAAGTTACAAATACTTGTATTGTGTTGGATAATAATAGACTTGTAGATATTGCAGGTCAATTGCCTTTAGAACAAGCTTTTGCTGTTGCTAACGAACTTGTTAGTACTATGGTTAAAGGTATTGTTGAAACAATTACTCTTCCAAGTTTGATTAATCTAGACTACGCAGATGTTTCTTCAATTATGAATACTGGTGGAATGTCTGTTATTGGTATTGGTGAATCAGATGCTACAGATCGTGTACATGAATCAGTTAAGCAAGCTCTTACACATCCTCTACTTGACGTGGATTACAAGGGCGCTACTGGTGCGTTGATACACATTACTTGTGGACCTGATTTAAAACTAGAAGAATTTGATGTTATTGGTAGAACTGTTTCAGAAAACTTAAACGCAGAAGCAAACGTTATTATTGGGGCAAGAATTTCAAAGGACTTTATTGGAAAGATTAGAGTTATCACTATTATGACAGGAGTTAAATCTCCTTATGTAATGGGAAGAGACTTTGAACAAGAAAGAGGTCCTGTAATGAACAGAGAATTATCTGACTTAGGTATTGACATCATTTACTAAATTTATTATTTAGTATTTTTTATTTTCCTTGTTTTCCCCTCGAGAAATCGGGGGGATTTAAGATTTTTAAAGTTTTAATCAAAAAATATTTTTACGTTTTGTAAATTATCGTAACTTATTATTTCTTTATTTATAGAATAAGCAATTATCTTTTTTCCAATTAAATCTTTTTGACTTTTGATAATTTTTTCTTTTATCAATTTTTCTATCTTTGATTGAGAAATTATAAATCTTGCTCCCCTCTTTTCATTAAAATATCTTGCTTCTACCTTTATCGTTAAATCATCATATTTTCCATCACAATCGAAATCTTCTGAATCCTCAAATGAAAAGACTGATTCAATTACTCCGTTTTTTTTATTCCATTTTTTTGGATTTTCTTGAACTAATTTTTCTAGTTCATTTATGCTTGGGCTGTTATAAACTATTAATTCTTTTGTCATTTTTTGTTTTTATATCAGAATTTAATAATAAACATTATATTCTGCAGTTGTTTTTATTTTCTTGCTTAATCCAAAAAAAGTTATAATTGCTTCAGAATAAAATTTGATATGACTTCTATTGTTCAATTTTTCCCTGAGATAATTTTCATTTTGTTCAATAATTCTATGGGCATCTTCAGTTAAATTTGAATCCCATTTTGTAGAGATTGATTCTTTTATATGTAATATATCTGTTAATCCCATTGAAAACATAAATTTATTTTCTTTTGTAAGTTTAAAAAGATTATTGTGATTTAAGATATAAAATTAATACCCCTCAGGATATCTTCCTTCTGGTTTTTTGATTTCTTTCATTCTTTTATTTTCGAATTCATTAAAGTAAAGAAAATTATTCAAATCCCGAGTATTTCTTTTTTTTGGTTTTTCATTTGAATATCCTATTGGAAAGATTGCTTCGATATTGGAATTTTCTGGAATTTTTAAAAGTGTTTTTATTTTTTCTTCATCAAAATATCCTATCCAGCATGTTGAAAGTTCAAATTCAGTTAGCTTTAATAAAAAATTTTGGATTGCAGCACCTGATTGTTGATGTGAAAATTTTTTTCCTGTTTTTTCTCCATAAGCATTAATTGTTCTTGAAGGGTTTGATAAAAACACAACGCAGTATTCTGATTGTGCAATAAAATCTTGCGAAGAATAATCTGCTATTTTTGAAATTTTTTCTTTGTCATCTATTAACATAAAATTTAATGTAAAAATATTTCCAGCCATTGGAGCATATCTTGTAGAATCAATTGCTTCAATTATTTTTTTCCAACTTGGAGATTTTTTCTTGAATTTTCGAATGCTTCTTCTTTCTTGAATTGCTTTGTCTAATTGCATGAAAAATTAAGGAAACCAATATTTAAAAGATTAGTGGAAAACGCCCCGGGAAGGACTCGAACCTTCGACCTAACGGTTAACAGCCGTTCGCTCTAACCGACTGAGCTACCAGGGCATAGAAATTTGAAAATATCTTGTTATTTAAAGGTTTTCTTAATTGATTTTTATTTTTTCTTTTTTTCTTCTTTTAATCCAAAATCAAAAACTGGCTGAATTTGATGTTTTTCTAAGAATGAATACACATTGCTGTGTTTTGCTCCTTTTGTTAAAGAACTAATTGCTTCAATTGCATTTTTAATGCATTCAGCGTCTCCGATAATCCCAACTCTATTTTCATTTAGTTCAATATTGCATTTTGTTAATGCGCTAATTGTTTGAATTCCTCGTCCTTTTTTTCCAATAATTCTTGCTCTTACTCTGCTTAAATCCTTTGTTCTTGCATAATCTTTTATATTTAATATTTCAAATTCTTTTTCTTCTGTTTTTATAGAAATAGCAGAAGAATAAGGAAATCCAAAATTCAATGCAATAATTACTTTTTCTCCGAAGTATTCGTCTTCTGGTTCTCCTTCAATGTTTATTTCTTTTCCACGATTTGTTATCTTTAAATTCAATTCTTTTTCAAGTTTTGTTTTATTTTTTAAAATTCTTGGTAATTTTTCAGATAGTATTGTTTTCATTTTTAGAATTCATTTGTTTCTTTTTCTAGATAACCATTTTGTTTTAACCAAGCAATTTGAGAAGGTTTGTATTTTAAGATCACATCGCCTTTTTCCTTGTCCAATTCCCAGAATTCTACAATTACAATATCTCCAGGTCTTAACCATAATTCTCTTTTTAATCTTCCTGGAACTCGGCAATTTCTTTCTTTTCCGTCGACGCAAGAGACTTTCATTTTATTTCCTCCATGTCGTTCTTCAATAATTCCAATTATTTGATTTGCTTTTGGCAATGGTGCTCTTGATATTTGAGGTGCTTCTGAATCTTCTTCGTTTCTAAATTGTCTCATATTATTTTAATCAAAAAAGAGTTTATAAGTTTGATGGGTTTATGGAAAAAGATATTTTTCTTTTAATGAAGGGTTTATTATTAAAGGGTCTAAGTTTTTACTTGCATTTATTCCAGGCTCATTGTAATAAATAATGCATAATCTATCAAAAGGCAATCTTCCTTCCATTCTGCCTCGAGTTCCAATTAAATCAGATTCTAAATTACTTTTGCTAATTTCAAGAAATTTTTCAAACCTTGAATTTTCTATTTCTATAAAAAGTTTCTCTAAACAATTTTTATTTTTTGAATAAGAAATATTTATTTCTTTTTTATTTGAATTATTTTTTATTTTTAATTGAATTAATATTTGTTTTTCTCCAAAAGATAAGCATTCTATTATTTTTCCTTGTTGTAAATCTGGAATATCTGTTTCATATAAATTTATTCCTAAGAAATTTATTCCAGTATATTTTGCAATCATATTTTCAATCCTTTATTTTATGTTCCCTTCAAATTCCTCAAATGAAGAAATCTCATAAAATTGTGTTTTTGTTTCTATTCTTTTTTTTGATAATGATAGGACCTTTTGTAATGGTTCTTTCATTGGATCTTTTAAAAAAATTTCTTTATTTAGGTTATCCCAATAATGAAAAGTAAAATAATCATAATTTTTATCTTTTTCAATTGATTCCAATTTCATATTATGACAACAATGAACTCTATATCTTCCTATCTTTTTTTCATCTTCCCAAACAAGTATTTGAAAAGAATCCCAAACTTTATGTCTTGGATTTTTATATGCAGGAACTAGTCCATAATCTTCTTTTAAAATTTTTATTACTCTTTCAAATAAGTTTTCTTCAACAGGAAATATAATTAACTGGGATAATATCATATTTTTTTAAAATATTATCTGTTTATAAGAATTATTACATTTTATAACAAAACCATTGCATAAGGAATTCCTGCAATTTCTAGTACACCTTCAGGATTTATTATTTTTGCTTCAATTGCTGCTTGGACTGATTTTTTTCCAACAATATTAAATGTGGCATCTTCAAGAGACATTTTTTTCATTATTTCAATTGCTTCTGATTTTGTCATTTCATTTCCCTTGTAGAAATTTTCTTTTACATCTAATTGAAATTTTTCTGTTTCAAATTTTTGTCCAATTAGTTCTTTGTCGCATATTGCAACAACATACCTGTAAGAATGAATTATATTAACAAACATAAATAAAAAATAAAAAAATACTTTAAAAGCTTATTTGTTTTTTGCTGCAAAATCCTTACTGACAACTCTCCAACATTCATGAGTTCCAGCAGGAGACTTAGCTACAGCAAAGTTTCTTCCGCTTTTATTAACAATTTTATACTCAGATGTTTTAAACTTCTTTTTAGTTTTAACATCAAAAAATTCAATTTGTTCTTTTGCCATTTTTCCTCCTGTTTTATTTCCCCTATCTTTTTCTTATGTTTTCATGTTTTTTAAAGCTTGTGAGAAGAAGATTTTTGAAGAATTTTAAATTTTACTTCGTATTGGATGTTTTGCTCCGAACTTCGTGGCGTAACAAAACTTAAATTTTACTTCGTATTGGATGTTTTGCTCCGCAAGCAAGACATCTTAAAACAGATAATTTATCTTCTTTTACAATTTCTGTATCTGGTTTATTGCATTCTTTGCACAAGACAAATTCTTCTGTGTATTGTTCTATTTTTTGATTTATTTTTTTACTAGGAACAGTATTGTTTAAAATTAATCTATCACCATCTCTTTGTCCAGAAGTTGCTAATTCTTTAAGTAAAAATTTTAAAAAATGTTCTGGATCTCTTCTTAAATAAGAAGACACTTGTGAAAAGTTTGTTAAAATTGTTCTTTTTCCTTCAAAGTGGCCTTCGGCTTTTGGAATCTCAAATCTATCGCCGTTGTGTTCAACTTGTTTTACTTGAGAATATGCTTTGTTTAATAATTGTTCGTAATTTTCCATGATTATGTTTATGCCTTTTGATTTATAAAGGTTTATAAATAAACAATTCTCTGAATTTTTATGGTAAAAATTAGCGGAACAAAACTTAGAAGAGAAAAAAGAACATTAGCAAGAAAGTTAATTAGAGAAGCGTTTAAAGAAGATAAAGTTAATTGGGTTTCTTGTGTTTTTGGAGATCCTATTTTTCCAGACATGCTTGTAAATGATCATCTTGGAGTTGATATGATTAGATTTCCATTTGTTAATTATAAAAGAGATCTTCGTGTAAATTTTGAAGGGTATCCTGTAATTGAAGTTTATAATCCAGCTTTTAGTTCTCAAGCAAAAGTAATTCAAGAATTATATCTTGAAAAAAGAAAAAAAGCAGAAATAAGATATTTTTTTAATAATTTTGATTAACCTAAATATCTTAATCTTCCTGGACGTGGTTCAAAAATAATTCCTTCTTCAAGTAATTTTTGTATTTCTTGATTTATTATTTCTGGAGAAGCTTCATGAAAATTTAATATTATTTTTTCAGTTTCAAATCCACCTTGTTCTTCTGAATTTTTTATTTTATCTAGAATTTTGTCTTTTAATGCTTTTACTTCTTTTTGAGGCATTTCATTTGATTTTTCTTTTCTTGTTTTTTCTAATTCTAATTTTCTTATTAAAAGATATTTTGGGTTTGCTTCTTGAATTATTTCTGGTTGTATATAAGTTTCATCATTCCAATTTCTTAAAACTCCAATTACAATTACTGTTTGTCCTTGTGAAATTCCTCGAAATTTTTCAGAATCTTCACCAAATATTTTTAATTTTATTTGGCCAGAACCATCATCTAACGTGAAGAAAATGTATTTTGTATCTGAAGGACTTTCGAATTTATCAACAATATTTCCAATTAAATTTGTTCTAATTATTTTCTTGTTTCCTAACTCTAAAAAACTAAATCTGTTTTGTTCATCAAATATTGGTTTTCCTAAAAATAGTTCTCCGATTCGAAATTTGTATGCTACATTTCTTTTGAATTGTTGTTCTGCCATGTTTGATAGAAGAAATGTCCTTTTTTAAAGATTTATGAATATTTTTAGATAGTAATGGAAAATTATTTAAACTGAATTTAGTTTTTTAAAAGATGATTAAATCCTTGGAAATTCTTATGGTCATGAATTTTAGAAATTTAGAAAGTGTTAATATCTCGCCTAATGAATACTCTATTCTTTCTAATAGAGAAATGGACAATATGAAAAACAAATTTTCTAAGGTTAAATTTCCTGGATATAAAGAATTTAAAAGTAATAAAAAACCATTTTATAGAAGATTATATTATTTTAAGAAAATTGAGAATTAAATTGATTCAAATGACTTTGTAAGAATTTTTCTTAATCCACCTTCAGTTTTTAAAGCTTTTTTAGGGTTTTCTAATGACTCTAAAACATTTCTGATTTCACATGTTAAAGCAAAAAAATTAACATTTTTTTCATCGTCAATAGAATTTTTTACTGCAGAGTTAATCATATTTTGTAATGGAACCTCTTCACATAATCTTAAAGATTCTTCATCAGAGATGTTTTCTGCAATAACTTTTAATTTTTCATTTTTTGGATTATGCATTTCTAAAAAATTGTTTTTATCTCTATAAGATACTCTGAATCTGTTTCCTGCATATGCTCCAGCTTTTTCAGTATATTCAAAAACTACTTCATATCTTTCTTCAACCATGAATCTTTAGATTTAATTTGGTTTTTAAATATTTGTATACTTTATTTTTTATCTTTTAGATAGTCTATTACTTTATCTAATATCTTATTAATCATTTTAATTTCTTCTTGAGACTATACTGACATGTCCTTGTTTTGGTGTAAATATTGTTCCTTCTTGTTTTAGTTTTTCAATTGCATCGTCTATTTCTTCTGAATTTAATTTTCCTTGAAGTTTCTCTTCGACTTTTTCAATTGGAATATATTCTCCGAATTCTTCTCTTAATGAGAAAATAGCATCTCTTACAATAAAAATTTTATTTCTTTGACTTGAACGCATTTTTCCAGAAATTTTATCTAAATCAATTTCTCCTGTTTCTTCGTCGAATCCAACTTGTTCTAAATAATATTTCATTAATTTAATTGAACTTTCAGCATCTTTTTCTTCAACTTTTGGACTTAATCTTAATTTTGCTGAAGCTTCTGCCATTCTTATCAATGCTCCTAATTGTCGTGCAGAAATTGGAATTGTTCTCATTTCAATTCCTTCTTTCATTGGCTTGTTTCTTAAATTTACATAAAATTCTTTTATTTTTTTTACAGCTTCGTCTGTTAATTGAGGACTTATTTTTTGCTTTGCATAAGCCACATATTTTCTAAATAAATCTCTATCAATTGTCATTTCTTTTGCTTCTGTTTGATGTTCTGTTAAAATGTGTGTTGCAATTTTTTCATCATTAGCTTTGTTTGGAATATCTCTTAATGAAAAAATTAAATCAAATCTGTTAATTAATGTTGGAGGTAAATCCATTTGTTGAGGAATTCCTTGAGTTGGGTCAAATCTTCCGAATTTAGGATTTGCAGCTGCAAGAACAGATGTTTGAGCTTTTAATGTTGCTTGCACATTTGCTTTTGAAATTGTGACTGTTTGTTGTTCCATTGCTTCGTGCATAGCACTTCTATCTGTTGGGTCCATTTTTTCTAATTCATCTATGCAAACTAATCCTTTATTTGAAAGAACCATTGCTCCTGCTTCTAAAGACCATCCTTTTAAGTATTCATCTCGGACAACTGTTGCTGTTAAACCTGCACCTGAAGTTGATTTTCCGACGACATATCTTCCTTTTGGAGAAATATTTGCCATGAATCCTAAGATTACAGATTTTGCAACACCTGGATCTCCAATAATTAAAATGTGCATGTCTCCTCTTGTTTTTTGCCCGTCGATTCTTTTTTTCTGCACTCCACCGAATAATTGTAAAACTAAAGATTGTTTTATTTCTTTATAACCCCAAACACTTGGAGCAACACTATCAGATAATTTTTTAAGAATTTCTGGGTCTTGAGATAATTCAATTATTTGTTGTTCGTCTTCGTCGTTTATGTTTAATTCTTCAAAAGTTTCTTCTAAAGGAATTAAATTATTTGCTTCTAATGCTAATTCAAATCGTGTTGATAATCCTCCTGTTGTTAATGGGACTGGAACTTCTTTTAAAATTCCAATAACTTTTATTCTTGCTCCTGGAGTTGTTTTTTCCTCCATTTTTGGTTCAACTAAATCTTCTTTAACAAAAACGTTCATTCTTTTTGGTTGCTCTCCTCCTGTTAACATATCTGGAGCTTCTTCAATGATTAATCTTTGAGTGTCTACCATTTCTTTTGAAACTAATCTAAATCCTCCTCTTCTACCACAAGAACAACGTGAAGGTTCTCGAAATTTTTTTTCAATTTGCAATACAGAAATTATTGTTCCGCAAGAAGGGCATTCGAATTTCGCGTTTACAACTTGAGGTCTTACATCAGAAGATTGTCTTATAATTCCTTCAATTACAATTAATTCATTTAAATGCTTTGAACGTATGTTTCTTACTTTGACATCTTGGCTTTCTGGAAGATTAAAAAGTCGAACTCTAATTCCACCTGCTTCTGCATTTAATCCAAAACCCATTTCTTCAATTGCTAATTCTATTAATCTTAAGGCTTCTTCTGGGTTAGCTAAAACTTCATCTGAAAGTTGATTTGAAAATTCAGACATTATCATAAAGTCAATAAAAACCACGTTTTTTTCGCTTCTTAAAGATTCTCCAAGCTGTTTTTTGTAAAAATCAATGAAACTCTTTGCTTCAATTAAAAGTTCTTCTTGCTTTGAAGATTGCTCTTTTAGATTCTTGTCTTCATTTATTTCTTGCTCTTCTTCCATGTTAAATCATAGAATAAAGCATTTTTATAGATTTATGTATATTAATTAGTAGTTTAAAAAAGATATTTTAGATAAATTCACTTTTTATTTCTTGTAATTCTTTAAAGCAGTTTTAACATTCTTTAGAAGTTGTTTCATAGAATCTTCTAATTGTTGCTTGTTTTTTGTTCCTGTGCAAACAAGTTTTCCGTTTGAGAAAAGCAAGAATGTTGCATTTGGTTCTTCAATTTTATAAACCAAACCTGGAAATTGTTCTGGTTCATATTCTGTATTTTCCATTTCTAGGGCTAAAAAATTCAAATTTAACTTTAAATTAATTGTTCCAGAAGCAACTATATTTTGAACAGTTATTTTTGGTTGAATTGTGACATTAACATTTATTTTTTTTAATTGTTTAATAACTTCTTGAATTACTTCTTTTACTTGTGCTGTTGATTTTGTTCCTGTGCAAACCAAATTTCCTGATGAAAAAACAAGAACAGCTGATTTTGGTTCTTTAATTCTTAAAACAAGTCCTGGAAAAGTTTCAGGATTATATTCTGTATTAGGTTGAGTTCTTGCAAGTTTTGTTAATGGAACTGGCTTTTCTAAAGAAGTTGTAGCGACGATATTTTGAATTTTGTAAGTTGATTCTTTTGATGAACTTTCAGAAGAGCTAGATTTTGAATCTTTTTTTGGTGTTTTTTTTGTAACCATTGATTTATAAAGAGGAAATTGCCTTTATAAAGCTATCGAAGAGAAAAGATATTTTGAATTATACATATTTTTAAAAAGGAAATTTAATAAATTATTTTATGTCTAAAAAAATATTAATCCTTGAAGATGATTCATTTTATAGGCAATTTTTAAATCTTTATCTCAAAAGAAAAAACTATTTTGTCAAGAATTTTGATAATACAGGATATCTTGTAAATGAAATTAAAGAAAATAGTTACGATGTTTTAATTCTAGATGCAGACGTTAAAGGAAAATATACTTTAGAACAAGTAATTGAATTTTCAAGAGAATTTAACAAAGATGCTAGGATAATAATTTATTCTGGTTATGGTGAATCTAAATTTGAAAGATTTCGAGCTGATGTTGTTGTTAGAAAGGGCGAAACTTTAGCTAAAAATCTGGTCCAAGATATTGATGATTATTTTAAATTAAATTTTTGAACTTCTAATTTAAATTTTTTTGTAAATTCATTAAAATATTTTTCGTTTATGAATAATCTGAAATCTCCAATTCCATGAGCTGCATAATAAGTAAATTTGCTTAAATTTTCTTGTTCTAATAAATTGCAGATTTCATCTAGCATTTTTGTGTTGTTTAAATTTGCATTAAAGAGTTTAAGAATATTATATTTGTCTATAGAAGCTATGGAAATGTCTTTTATTGGTTTTTCGCCTTCATTCCAATATCCAAAATAACTTTTTCCACTAGCCATTTTTCCAGAATCTTGTTTTAATTTAAAAGCAAGAGCTGACTCTAACCTTTTATAACTTGGAGTTATTTTGATATCTTTTTCAAGTTCCATAATTTTTGATAGAATATTCCTTTATAAATATTATTATAATAGAATTAAATTCTTAATCTTTTTTTCTAAACTTTTTTTGAATATAATCAACTAATTCACTGGCTTTTAATTGAACTGTTGAAGGTCCAATTCGAATATAAAATTCTTCTTCTTTTGGATTTATTTTCAAAAATATTTCTTTTTTACTTTTTGAAATTTCTATTTTAGTTACTGTTTTGTTATTTATTTTTATATTATCAATGTTTATCAAATCAAGGGATTTCTTTCCTATTTGTTGTTTTATTAAATTTATTAAATGCAAATTGAATCTATCAATATTTTCAAATTTATCATTTTCAATTCCAATTATTTCTCCATTATTTGAAACTCCTATAAGTAAAATCCCGCCTTCTGAATTTAGAAATGCATTTATTGTTTTCATTACAGATTGTTCGATGTTTCTATCAATTTCATTTGTGTGAAGATTTATTCTTAATGTTGATTTGAATTCTAGATTTTGTTTTTCACCTTCTTTTATTAATTCTAAAATTTCTTTTGAGTTGTCTTGTTCTTTGAATGTTTTTGGATTTGATTTTTTGAATTTTTCAACTAATTTTGAAATCCAATAATTTTTTGTTTTCATATAGGCATATCCAATTATTGAAGAAAATGCAGCCCCGATAATTATGTAAGTCATATTTTTCATCATAAAAGTATAAATTCCAAGATTTATTTCTTGGTGTAAAATTAATTTCAAATAATATTTTAAGAACTCTAAACCAAATCCAAGAACTATTGCAAAACTAAATGCAAAAGTAATAATTAAGAAATAATTTTTTTTAATTTGTCCAGTTGAATAGAGCATTAATAATATCAAAAATCCAATTAAATTCATTATTATTCCAAATATTAATGGGACAATTATTCCTTGGATTTTTCCTATAAATAAACTAAGAATTACAAAAATCAATAATATCCATTCAAATTCTTGAGGTATAATTATTTTATAACTTTTTTTTAAGAATTGAGGTATAAAAGTTAAAATCAATAACAATGAATTTATTGAAACTAATTGCCATAAACCAAAATAAATTCCGTTGATTATAGATAAAATCAAAATTAATTTTATTATCAACAAAAGATAATTTCTAATCGTAGAAGACTTTTCTTGTTTGTCTTTTATCATGATAATTTCAATGCTTTAGGGGTTTTATAAGTTTTGGAATATATATTCTTTGTAATAATTATCTTTATAAATCAAATAAATATTTGTTTTTTATGGCAACCAATATTGAACAAAAATTTAAAGAAGGAGATTGGGTTGAATCTTTAATATATGAAGATGAAATAGACCAATATGTTTGTATTATCAATGAAAAACTTGCAAAAATAATTAATTCTTTATATTCTGAGGATGAAACTCTTTTTAAAAAAGTAGAAGAATCTGAAGTTAAAGCTCATTATGAAGCAATGATTGTTAAACATGAAAATTCCGTTACACATCATAATAATTTATTGAAAGAGTATAAAAAACGCTTAAATATTATGCCTTTTATGGTTCTACCTAATATAAGAAGTTATATAACCACTATAAAAAAATCTTCCAATTCAGATTAATTCATTTATTTCTATTTTGTTTTTCAAACTCTCTTTCAATTTCTTCTAGAGTTGTTATTTCTGAAAGAGGTTTGTCAGGTCGTAAATTAATTACTCTTGGAAATCTTAAAGCAAATCCAGAACTATACGTCGGAGATTTTTGAATTTCTTGATAAGTTATTGATAAAATTATTTTTGGTTTTACTTCAATTGTTCTTCCAGATTCTTTGAGAATTAATGGTTTTAATAAATTTGTAAGTTCTTCAAAAGAAATTCCTTCAACATTTTCTGATGATTTTTCTTTTATTCCTGTTCCAACTTTTCCAATTTCTAATAACTTGTTTGTATTTTCGTCTTTGCAAGATAAAATAAATGAAGAGAGCCAGCCTGAACGTTTTCCTGTTCCATATTCTGCAGAAGTTATAACTAAATCAAAATCATGGGTGTTTGGTTTTAGTTTTAACCAGTTTCCAACTCTTTTTCCTGGTTTGTATTCTGCATCTAATTTTTTGAAAAATATTCCTTCTTGATTGTCTTTAAGAGCTTTTTCATAAAACTTTTCAACTTCTTTTTTGTCAGAAGTTATAATCATTTTTGAAGAAATTATTTTGTATGGTTGATTTGTTATTATCTTTCTTACTAATTCTGTTCTTTCTTTAAATGGTTTTTCTAAAAAAGATTTTCCATTATAGGATAAAATATCAAAAACATTTATTTCAACAGGCAATTCTTTTTGCAATTTTTCAATCCCATATTTTCTTTTTATTCTTTGACTTATTGCTTGAAATGGTTGATATTTTTTTGTTTTACTATCAAATCCCACTGCTTCAGAGTCGAGAATAAATGAATCTCCTTTTACATATTTTTTTACATATTCTGCAACTTCTGGAAATTGTTTTGTTACATTTTCAAGACTTCTTGTAAAAAGCTCTATTTGATTTTTATTTTTGTGAATCATTAATCTAAAACCATCATACTTGTATTCCACTGCCAAAGGAGTTCCAAGTGATTCAAAAGCTTGGTCAATTGATTCTGCTTTTGGTCCGAGCATTACTTTTACAGGTTTTCCAACTTCAAGAGAAATTTCTTCAAATTTTTTTAAATCCCTTTTTTTAGAAATTTCAAAAATAATTTTTAAGTCATTAATTTTGTCTATTGCTTTTTGAATAATTTCTGAAGTAGATTTTTTATCAGTATCTTCGAAAAAAGCTTTCACTAAGGCATCCCTTATAGTTGATTCTTGAATTCCAATTCTCAAATCTCCAATCAATGTTCTTGTCAAATAAATTGCTTCTTTTGATGAGGCAACTGTTAAAAGTTCAACTATTAAAGATAATTTTTTATTGACTGTTCCAATTCCTTCTAATTCTGGAAGTTTTCTCAAATTGTCTAATACTTTTTTTAAAGTTAATTGTGAATTTTCCAAAAGAGTTGTTTGTTTTTTCTTTTGAATTAGTTTGCCTGAAACTTCTCCTAAATCACCTTGCTTTTTCCATTCTTGGACTATTTTTTTTTCAGAAATTCCGATTGTTTTAGAAATTGCTTTTATTACTAATTGATTTGAAATTCCAATTTTTCTAGAGTCATAACTAGGATAAATTTCTCCAAGTAAAAGATAAATTATTTCAGATTCATATTCGGGAATTTGTTTTAAGAAATTTGATAAAATCTCTGTTTTTTCAAGACGTTTTGTAGTTGAAGAGATTTGTTCATAAATCTCAGATAGTTTGGAATATAACATAAATTAATTAGAAAGAATATGTTTTTAATTATTTACTCTTTAGCTATCTTCCAGAGTAATTCAAAATGGTTTCTGTAACTTTCTGCAATATTTTTATTTTTTATTAAAATTATTAATGGCTTCTCTTTTGCTATGTGGATGGATACATAATCTCCAAAAATTGTGGTAGTTGCTTCACTGTCTAATTTAAGAGATTTAGATTGAATTTGAGGATAATTTTTAATTTCATGTGATTTAAATTTCTCTGAAAATATTATTCTTCCTAGTAATTCTTTTCTGTTTAAGTTTTTTATTGTAGCCTGCATCTCATATAGTAAATCGTAAGCTCTTCCAGTTCCTCCAAACGAATCAACTTTTTTGTGTTTTATTATTAAGTTCATTAAATTCCTTAATCCCTCTTTTCCTTCAAAGACTTTTATTTCATAAGGGATTGCCACTTCTTTTTGGATTTTGTTTAATTCAGATATTAAATCTGTTACAAAAACCTCTTTTTCTTTTAATGGATTAAGCAAATTTTCTGGTTTTTCTGCCTTGAAGAATTTTTTATTTTGTTTTATTATATAGCTGATAAGTCCTTTCTCAATAAGACTGTTTAAGAGAGTGTATGTTAGAGTTCTATCTATTGAGATTTTCTTTGAAAGTTCATTAGCTGTTAATTCTTCTGATTTTAGGAGTTCCAAATAAACCTTCGACTCATTTCTAGTTAATCCTGCTTGAGTTAGTTGTTCTTTTAATTCTTCCATATTGTTGTTATATTAACTAACAACCAAACTTTATAAGTATTTTGGGAATTGAAAATTTATGAAAAAGGAAAGTTTAGAAGAGATAGGTTTCAATGGAAGATTAATAATCTATGAAAAGAAGAAGTACTCTCCTTGGAGATATGACTCAAATGAAACTAGAAGAGATTTCTTAGAAGGCAGTTTAAACTTTCTTAAGTATAATCCTTCTATTTTAGAAAAAGTATCTTTTGATAAAGAATATTGTGGTTCATATGTAATTTCAGGTATTTATATAAAAATTTCCGAATTCTCCAAGAATTTTGAAGTTAAATCTTCTTTGGAATTTCCTGTTAAAGGAAAATCAATTATACCTCTTATAGAAAGATACTTATCTGGAGACATCCTAATAAGAACCAATTATAGTTGTTTCCCAGATAATTTTTATATTAAAATAAATAATTTTGGCTCTGTAAAATATCATATAGGAATGTTTGCTGATTCACTTTTATTTTCTGGAGTTGGGAACTTAGATTTAGACCCACAAGAAAATATTGAGAAATTAAAAAAATATTACAAAAGAATAAAATGAATGAATATCAAGATTTTGGAATATAGCATAAAAAAATCAAGAATCTGGAATTTTTAAGGTTTGGGTGTAGTTCATTTATTTAGATTCAACTAAAATATCATTAACTCTTTTCCAATTTATCACATTAAAAAAAGCATCAATAAATTCATCTCTTTTGTTTTGATATCTTAAGTAATAGGCATGTTCCCAGACGTCAATTGCAATTAAAGGAATTAATTCTTTCGATATAACTGAATCTTGATTTAATGTAGAAACAATTTCTAATTCTCTTTTTTTATTTAAAACTAACCAAGTCCATCCGCTTCCAAATAATGTCATTGCGTTTTCTTTGAATTCTTTTTTAAAATTTTCTAAAGAACCAAATTTTTTATTTATAGCATTAAGGATTTCTCCAGAGGGATCCACGTCTTTTTTTAATATTTCCCAAAAGAAATTATGATTATAGACTCCCCCTCCAAAATTTATTATTTTTTGTTTAATATTTTTAGGAATTTTATTTAAATTTTTTAATAATTCTTCTACTGTTTTATTTTGCAAATTTTTTTGGTCTTTTATTACGTCATTTAATTTATTTACATATCCTTGATGATGCTTTGAATGATGAATTCTCATTGTTTTTTCATCAAAATAAGGTTCTAATGAATCATATTCGTAAGGTAAGTTAATTAGTTTGTAATTCATTTTTATTTTTTTAGAATTATTTAATTATATATGAAAATATTTTCATATTTATAAATCTTTTGGTTTTCATTTTTATTTTAATTGTTCCATCTTTTTAAATTTGGAATAGTATTCATTGCAATTTCTCTTGCTTTATCTTCAGGCATCCATAATTTCATAGACATCTTTATACTTTTTTCAATTACTTCATGCATTGTTAAATTTTCATTTGTAAATTTTCCGTCTTGAAAACAAAATTTACAAAATTCATCATTTAAAGTTTTATCTTTATTTGTTCCTTTATTTTCTTCTTTTGTTAAAGGCATTCCACAACTTTGGCAAACATTTACTTTTGATGACATTTTAATGTTGATTATTTTACATTTATTATTCCATTCATACTTGGATGAATATCACAATGATAATTATATGTACCTGTTTCATTAAATGTAAATTTGAATGTTTCTCCAGGTTCAATATCTATGTCAAATAATCCATTATCTATAGTTACATCATGTTTTACTGAATCTTCATTTTTCCAAGTTATGGATTCGCCAGCAGTTATGTTAATTTCTATAGGATTAAATTCAAAATCTTTTATAGAAATTATTGTTCCTTTATCATAATTTGTATCTGATTTGTTAAATGCTATTGGATTTTTTAAAGTATAAAATAAGATAATTGCAAGAATAATAAGAATAATTATACTTCCAACAATTAAAATATTTTTTTTCATTTTAATAATTTTCCTCGAGAATTTCATAATAAGATTGAGGATGTTTACATGCAGGGCATTCTTTTGGAGCTTCTTTTCCTTCGTGAATATATCCGCAATTTCTACATTTCCATTTTACAATTTTATCTTTTTTGAAAACTTTTTTTTCTTTCATATTCTTTAATAATTTCCTATACCTTTTTTCATGCTCTTTTTCTACTTTAGATATTTCTTTGAAAGAATCTGCAATTTCTTTGAATCCTTCTTTTCTTGCAATTTTTTCAAATTCAGGATAAAGTTTTGAATGTTCTTCTAATTCTCCATTTGCAGCAGCCAAAAGATTTTTGTTTGTTGTTCCTATTTTTCCTGCAGGATACGACGCTGTAATTTCCAAAGACATTCCTTTTGATTTTTCTAAATGTTTAAAAAATATTTTTGCATGTTCTTTTTCATTATCAGCTGTTTCTAAAAATATTGCAGAAATTTGTTCATATCCTTCTTTTTTTGCAACAGATGAAAAATAAGTGTAACGATTTCTTGCTTGGCTTTCACCAGCGAAAGATTTTAATAAATTTTTTTCTGTTTCACTTCCTTTTAATTCCATGTGTTATTCAAGAGAATTTAGTTTTTAAAATTTATGATTAAAAATCTTTTTGTACGAGAGATTCTAATCTTTTCATTTCTTCCATTGGAACAGATACAATAGAATCTATACTATTAGGAACGTCGTCTAGTGCTTTTGCATTTGAAATTTTTTCTTTTTTATCCAAAATGGAGTAGGTTTTGTTTGAATTTAAATCTATTACAAGAATTCCTTGACCATATATCCCACAATAGAATATTGGACCTTGCTTTGTTTTTACTGCATGAAGTCCTTCATAAAAAGTTTGAAAATCTTTTGTTTCGTGAATTTTTTTTAATATACTTCCATAAGCTAAGGAAAATAATTTGTCGCTATCACAAAATCTTAATTGACGACTTGTTCCTCCAAAATATAAAGTTTCTTCTAAAGAAGTTAATCCACATAAGCCAGTTTCCCAACCATTATGAATTATTTCATTTACTGGAAGGGCTTTTCTTAATCCCTTTTCAGAATGGCTTTCCCATTTGGTAAGATAATAAAGACTTTCATTGATTGCTTCTAATTCATCTGCAGAATCACTTGTTTTTGTCAATAAATTTTTTTTAATATCCCTTATCTCATGAATTTTTGGAAGAGATACCACAATTTTGTTTTTATATTTTGTAATTCCTCTAGGTTCTATTGCTTTATATCTTTCTATTGCTTTTAAAAATTCTTTATCTGTTATTGTATTTCCTTCAAAATCTTTGTAATAATTTGTTGATACTTTTATTGTTTCATCCCAAAAATTTTGCACTTGCATATCTGGAAATTCAAAAAGTCCTGTTCTTAATCTTTTTCCTTTTGGAACGAATTTTGGGTTTTGTACTTGTTTATCCATTTTTCCATCTTCAATAGTGTCCCCAAAAAATCTATTATAACTAATTCTTAGTATGCAATCACTAACTGGAGTTAGAAGTTCATGATGTCCTGTATAATAAAGTTTTTTAGACTTAAAATCATAAAACAATCTTTTGTAAGTTCCAGATTCTTTTGTAAGAAATTTTATTGAAGTTCCATCTTTTGTAAAATTAAGTTTTGATCCAGCATTGCTAGAAAAAATCAATCCATAATCAATTCCTAAACCTTCAAATTGAGTGTTCATATTTTTTTGGAACTTTTAAGATATTTAAAAATTGTTATACTCTATTGTTTATATTTTTTGTACAAATCTTTATAAAAACATAAACTTAAATGAAAATATGGTTTTTTTTAAAAGAAAATTTCCAAGATTAGATGAAGATACAAAAAAGGCATTGAATAATTTAGATTTAGAAAATCAATTAGATTATGCTTACAAACATTGTTTGCTCGGGTATGGGATTGATGCAGTTATTCATGTTTATTTAATGAAAAAGGCAAAAGATATTGTAGACAAAAAAATTTCTTTAGAAAAATTTGTAGAAAAATATGGGTTGAAGGATTTTGAAAGCAAAAAACATGGTTTTTTAATGCCTTTAGTTAAAATTGAAGAAGAAATATTTATACCTAAACAAAGACAAGAGGATGATTTAAATCGAGAAATTGAATTTTTTTCTAAAGATTATCTCAATGTTTTAATGCAAGGAGATAATAAAAATTTAAATCTTTTTAGATATCTTACTTCAAGAGATTGGAATCCAAAAGATTTAGAAAATTTAGAACTAATTGAAAACGAAATTTTATTTGGAGAAGAATTTTGGTTGAAATCTATGAAAGGTTTTCGAGATTGGCGTAAAAATAGTCCCAAACCAAAAGATTTAGAAAAACTACAAAATAAATTGATTAAATATTATTCTCAATTAATTAAATATTAATAAATTTTATTTGCTTAAGAAATTTTAAGATAATTTTTTATTTAGAAAACTTTGTTACAGAAGGTCTGTTTTTGTTTGTTGGACTTTTATTTCTTAATCCTCTTGATTTTTTAGCTGCACTTGTCAAACCTCTAAAAGTTCTTTTTTGATTATTTGGTTTGCAAATCCAATTTATTGTAGAATCATTTTTTATTTCTGGTCTTTGAGGGTCAATTGCAATCACTTCATAAAATGATTGTTTTCCGTCTTTTCCTATTAAATATGAGTTTAAAACAGTTAAATTTTTGTATTTATTTTCCACTCTTTGTTCTGCAATCCATTGATAATTCATTTTTAAATTTTTGTTAGTGTGTAATCTTTTACCTCTTCTTCCTTTGTTTGGTCTTGGTCTTTTATGACCTCCTCTTCTTATTTTTACTCGAATTATTACAAAACCTTTTTTGTCTTTATATCCCAAAGCCCTTGCTCTGTCAATTCTTAATGGTTTTTCAACTCTTTCAAAAGTTCCAGATTTTCTCCATTCAATCATTCTTTGTCTTAATATTTTTTCGTCTGGTTTTTTCCAAGCATCTTTAATATAGGAATACATTCCTTTAACAGATTTTTCAGGAACTTTTTTTTCTTTCTGTTTTTTTTCTGTTTTTTGTATAATCTTTTTTTCAGCCATGATTAGTTTAGAAAAAGTTTGTTTAAAAAGGTTATGCTCGATGTATTATTTGATTATTTTAATTAAACCGCAAGCGTTTCAAATCCAAATAAATGATCCTGCTCGGATTTGAACCGAGGACCTCTGCCTCGCTGAACTAAACTAGTTTTTGATGCCAAACTTGTTGAGCATATCAGAGCAGCGCTCTAACCAGGCTGAGCTACAGGATCAATTTATGTTTGGACAAAATTTCTAAATAAAGACAATTTATAAAAGTTATTACTCTGCGTTTGGGTCCATTTCAAGAGATAATTTTCCATTTGAAAGAATATATTTTGTTAAGGGAAAGTTTATTGAGATGCTTTTTTGATATGCTTTGTCTTTTGCAATTGCTTTTATTTCAAGCCCTTCTTCAAGATTAGTTATTGAAACATCGTTTATTGATTTTACTCCTGGGACATCTAATTCATATGTTAATTTATCTCCGATTCTTCTTATTTGTGTTTTAGGTTCTTTTTTCTTTAATGTTTTAAATTTTCTTAAATTTTCATCGGAAAAATTTATTGGAAGTGTTTTTATTGGCGATGATATTTTTTTTTCAGTAGAGTTCAATAAAGGAGTTACATCTTTTCCATTAATCATTAATCTTATTCTTGTATTTTCTGATGGTGTTTTATTAATTTTTTTTGATTCTGAAATATTTTTTTCAAATTCTTTTGCCATTTCTTTTTCAAGCATTTTCATAGTTCGGTTTATCATGCTTCCAAGAAATCCGGGATTAAATCCTCCAAGTCCACTAGCACTTGAAAAAAAAGGATTTTCAGTGTCATCTAAGAAATCATTTTTTCCAAGCATTCCATATTTTTTTGAATTTTCATTTAGTTTCAATCCGCAACTAGGACAAAAATCATAACTTGATTTTACTTTTTCATTGCATCTTGGGCATTTCTTTTTTACCATAGTGTTTATTAAACGAGAGTATCTTTTAAAAGATTTTGGTATATTGCAATTTATTACAACAATGTTTAAATAGAGATTTTTAATTTGAAAAATATGGTAACTATTCGAACAAACAAAATTAAATTTTCACCAAAAAGGTCTTTTTTTATCTGGGATTGGGAAGATTCTAAAAAACCTTATGTTAGAGATTTTGGAGCAAACATTTATTTTTTTATAAAAGATGAAAATCCAAAAAAAGTTCTTGAAGATATTTTTATAGATCAAATTAAATCTTTTGAATTTAAAGCAGATATTGAAGGAGGAGTAGTTTTTGAAGGAGATACTGTACATGAAAATTTTAAATACCTATTTGCAAAATTTTCTGGTTCTAGGTTTCCAGAATTCGATTGGACTTTTTATGAATATCCTAATAAAAGAGATACAAGTATAAGTAGAATTAAAAAAGAAGAAGATTTTTACAAATATTTTTCTAAATTTATTGATTAATCTTTCTCTAATTTAGAAGGTTTTTCTTCTATTTTTAAAGGAATAATTTTTAATTCGTTTGTTTTTTTATCATAAGATATTGTTCCCATTTTTTCTCCTGTGAATTTTGTCTCTTCATTTTTTGGAGGTTCATATTTTGAGTTATAATCTTGACAATAAGTTTGCTCTTCTGAAAGTTTTAATTTAAATTGAGTTCTCCAAGAATCATGTAATCCTTTAGGTGTTGGCATATTTTAAATAAGTAAATTACTCTTTTAAATATTTATATACTCTTTTTGTTTAGAAGTAAAATGCAATATCATTTAAGAGATTATTCAAGTACTGCTAAGAAAGATCATCTTTGTAATTATTGTTGTAGATATATTCAAGTGGGAGAAAGATATAATGCTTCTGTTTATGCATTTAAGGACTCTAGAATAATGGTTGTAAAATCTCATGCAGACGGATGTGACTTTTTTGATCCTTTTGAAGAATGGCAAAAAGATGTTTTATTATTTCAAGAAAATAATTTAGAAGGAAAAGTTATAGAATTAAAAGATTTTGGATTAGTAGCTTAAAACTGCTTTATATTCTTTCCAACAACTTTAAATATTTCTTTAAATAATATCTAACATGGTAAAGAAAAAATTTTATGTTACAACTGCAATAGATTATGTAAATGCAGCTCCACATATTGGACATGCTTTTGAGAAAGTCATAGCTGATACTCTTGTTCGTTGGAGAAAGTTAAAAGGAGATGAAACTTGGTTTTTAACAGGAACTGATGAAAATGCACAAACAAATGTAAAAGCTGCAAAAGAAAAAGGAATTGAAACGCAAAAATTTGTTGATGAAAACCACAAACTTTTTGTAAGTTTGTGTAAGAAATTAAATGTGGATTATAATCGTTTCATTAGAACAACAGAATTTGAGCACAAAAAATTTTCCCAAGATATTTTTAGAAAAGTTTTTGACAAAGGAGAAATTTACAAAGGAAAATATGAAGGATATTATTGTGTGGGATGTGAGGCTTTTATAACTGAAAAAGATTTAGTTGATGGAAAATGTCCGGACCATAATCTAAAACCAGAATTTATTTCAGAAGATTCTTATTTTTTTAAACTTAGCAAATATAAGAATAAATTGATTAAGTTTATTGAGGGCTATATTGTTCCTAACGCAAAAAAAAATGAAATTCTTTCGAGATTAAAAAATGAAGAGTTGAAGAATTTATGTGTTGCAAGGAAAAATTTAGATTGGGGAATTGATAATCCTCTTGATAAAAATTTTAAAATTTATGTTTGGTTTGATGCTTTAATAAACTATTATTCCGGAGCTGAAGGTAATTGGCCTGCAGATGTTCATGTTGTTGGTAAAGGAATTAATTGGTTTCATTCTGTAATTTGGCCTGCAATGTTAATGTCTGCTGAAATGAAATTACCAAAAAAACTTTTAGTTCATGGATATATTAATTTTGGTGGAAGTAAAATGAGTAAAAGTAAAGGAAATGTTGTTAATCCTATTGAACTTGTAGAGAAATATGGTTCTGATTCTGTTAGATATTTTTTATTAAAATGCCCAGTTTTTGATGATTCTGATTATTCAGAAGAATCTTTAATTAATCGACATAATAATGAACTCGCAGATAAATTAGGAAATTTAGTTTCTCGAACTGCAACTTTAATTGAAAAAAATGGTTTGAAAAAAACTGAAAATAAATTGCTTAAGAAATTAAATGTCAAAAAAATTGAAAAACTTTTTGAGAATTATGAATTTGACAAAGTTTTGAATGAGATTTTTGGTTTTGTTGATGTTTGCAACGAATATATTCAAAATAAAAAACCATGGGAAAATTCTTGCAAGGATAAAAGTAAAATACTTTTCGAAATCGCAGATTCAATAAAAGCAATTGCGATTTTACTTTGGCCTTTTATTCCTGAAACTTCTGAAAAAATTGCAAAACAATTTAAATTTAAAGTTGGAGAAAATTCATTAAATGAAATTAAAAAGCTTTTGAGTGAAAAAAATAAAATAATAAAAGGAGAAATTTTATTTAAAAAAGTTGAAGTTAAAGAGGATAAAATTGAAAACAATCAAAAAGCTAATAAAGTTGAAAATATTGAAGGAATTATGACTATGGATGGGATTGTTGAATTTAATGAATGGGAAAAAATTAATTTAAGAGTAGCTGAAATTAAAAAAGTTGAAGAAATTGAAGGTGCAGACAAACTTTGGAAATTAACTTTAGATGTTGGAAAAGAAATAGGACAAAGAATTGTTTGTGCAGGAATTAAAGAGCATTACCCAAAAGACAAATTAAAAGGAAAAAAGCTGATTTATTTTTCAAATTTAAAACCAAGAGTAATGAGAGGAATTGAAAGTTCTGGAATGATTTTGGCTGCAGTTAGTGAAGACCATAAAAAAGTTATTTTAATTTCTCCTGAAAAAGATATTGAAAACGGAAGTAGAGTTAGTTAATTATCTATTTTTTAATTAATCATCAGATTTATACCCTTTTGGTAATCCGTATTTTATAGTGTAATTTTTTATGGTGCTTTCCATATCTGGATCAACCGAGAAAGTCATTGTTTGATATTCTTGAGGTTTTGTGTAAAAATCTTTACCATTACATTTTGGGCAAATTCTATAATTCCCCTTTATTCCGTTTTCTTCGCCCGGCTGTTTTAATCTATCTTTTGCAGGACCTTCCCAATCATTATTTGCACAAATCAATATAGTGTTATCTGTTATTTTTCTGGAAATATTTTTTTCATTCATCTTTTAATAAATAATATTTAATTTATAATAATTTGTATATTTAATTATCTATTTTTAATCTCTTTTTAATTCTCTCTTAAAGAATTTTGATTTTGTTTTAGAAAACATCCATTTGAAAAATCCAGGTTTGTCTTTTGATGAATCATAATCTACATTTAAAATTCTTGCTGCAATTTCTTTGTAAGCCCTCGCAGATTTTGAAGTTGGATGAGTGTGAATTAATGCATCTTTATAATTTATAGATTCTTGAACAGAAATATCTTCTGGAATCATTCCTAAAATTGGTGCTTCAAGCATAGTTCTGACATCTTCGGGTTGCATTTCAGATTTATTTTTTCTAACTCTTGTAATAATAATTCCTTTAATTGGTTTATTCAAACTTTCTGCAATTTTTATTGTTTTTAATGCATCTGTTATTGCAGGCAATTCTGGATTTGTTACTAAAATTATTTCATCAGCGAGTCTCATTGCTGAAGTTGCTTCTATTCCTAATCCTGCTGCACTGTCCACTAAAATATATTGCCCTAATTTTTTGAAATCTTCTTTATAATCTAATAATCTTTCTGGTCTTATTTGTTTAAGTTCTTTAACTGATAATGAAGATGGAATTATTTTTAATCCAGACGAATGTTCATAAACTGCTTCAAAAGGTTCTGCTTTATTTGAAAGAACATGATTTAAATTTACTGGGACTTCTGGAGAATTTAAATGAATTCCGACGTTTGGTGTTGATAAATTTGCGTCAATTATTAATACATCTTTTCCAAAAAAATTCATTGCAGCCCCGAGATTTATGGCTGTTGTTGTTTTTCCGACACCGCCTTTACCAGAAGTTATAACAATTATTTTTTTCATTTTAATGACTAAGATAAAAGAAATTGTTTAGTGGTGCTTATAAATTTTTCCAACATGTCTGCATAAACTTTAAGTTTTTCTAAATTTACGTCAATGGCATCTCCCATATAATAAATTTTTAAAGAGACATTTTTTCTAAATTCTCCAATTCGTTCTGTTCTTAAATTTTCAAGTTTTCTTAACATTTCATAAAATTCAATTACTTCTTGAAAATTTTTATCTTTTTTGAATAATTTTCTTATTTCATCAATTTTTCCAACAGTATTTTCAGGAACATCTTTTATTTTCTTTTTTGATTTAGCATGTTTTAATAATTCTCTGATAGAAGTGTCTATCATTTTTCTCCACCTTAATAATAAGTTCATAATAACGTCACAAGTTTTTGTGTATTTTAAACTTACATAGAGAAGATGGTCTGCACTAATCTTTTCTTGTATAATCTCTTCCATTTTGCAAAATGACGTTTATTTATAAATTGCGAGAGGTATATATATTTATCCGTTTATTCTGTGTTTTGCCTTCTTTATTAAGCTCTTTAAAACAGTTAAAAAATAGGATAGTTTTTCAATTGACATTTTATAGATTTCTTGATTTTTTGAAAGAATTATAATATCTTGTTTTTTCATGAACTCAATTGGGCTTTCTTTATGCTCTTTTGAGAGTGTTAAAATTTCTTTTATAGTGTTTATCTCAGAAATAGTTATTGAGAAATTTTTTGCTGATTTATTTTCAAATGTTTTTAAATTCAAGATAGGGTCTTTGTATAATTGAATTAATTTTGATTCATATTCATAAAGCAAGATTGAATTTAAAATTTTTTTCAATGCTTTTTCTATTTCTTCAAGAATTAAAAGAGCCATTCTTTTATTCTTTGAAATCTGAGCCAGAACAATCATTTTTTCAATTTTTGATAAAATTTCTTCTGCTTCTTGCAAATTTTTTAAATAATTTTTCATATATTTTAGAAGCTTTTAGAATTAAAATAAATTTGTATTGTTAGGCAATTGCATCTACATAGCACTTTTCTGCTTCAATCTCTGAATGTCCACTTTTATATATAAAATCTCTTCTTACTTCTTCCATTGCTTTATTCATCTTTTCCATACATTCCAAATAATCTGGAGCATTTTCTAAATTAGTTATTTTTCCTTCTAACTTTAATTGTGTATAAATTTTTTCTGTTCTGCTAATTAATTCTATTGTCATTTTAATTTAAGGTTTTTTTAGTTTATAAAAATTTATATATTTTTTAACTTAATTCTAGAATTGTTTCTGCTAAATCTCCGTTATTTTTTTCAAGAGTTTGTCTTGCCTTTTTTTCTGAAACTCCTGTTTTTTCCATAATTGTTTTAATATCTTTTTCTGAAAGTTCTTTTTCTATTTCTTCAGAATCTTCAAAAATTTTGTCTCCAGTTATTTGAAAACTTTCTTGTCCTTGCATAGAAATTTTTGTCACAGAAGGATTTTCAATAATTATTCTTGAATTGTCATTTTTTTCAATTATTACTCGAGAAGCATCTATTTCTTCTTGGGACATTCCCATTTGCTTCATTAAAGCTTGCATTTTTTTTGGATTTAATCCGCCAATTCCTGGTAACATTTTATATTTTTAAAAATAGACCTAGACCAATTCTTAATAAAACAATTAAGATTATGAATATAATTACGTGCATTGGTTTTAAATTGAATCTACTTTGATATTCTTCACCATAACGCATTAATCCACCGAAGCCTGCAGGCATGCTTATTTTATTGTCTTCTGCCATAGAATTTTAAATAAGCAATAGTTTTTAAAAGTTATTGTGAGTTTATTTTCTATGCCTGAAATTAATTTAAAAGAAATTGAAGAAAAATGGAGAAATTTTTGGGAAAAAGAAAAAATTTATTCTTTTGATTCAAAGTCAAAAAAGAAAATTTATTCAATAGACACTCCTCCGCCTTATGCTTCAGCAGGGCATTTACATGTAGGACATGCTTTATCTTATACTCAATTTGAAATTATTGCAAGAATTAAAAGAATGAGTGGATTTAATGTTTATTTTGCACCTGGTTTTGATGATAATGGTTTACCAACTGAAAAATATGTTGAAGAAAAATTAAAAATAAATAAAGCGAAAACAAATCGTTCAGATTTTAGAAAACTTTGTCTTGAAGAAAGTAAGAAAGTTGAAAAAGAATATGTTGATAGAGTTTTCAAAACTTTAGGGCATAGTTATGATTGGGATTTGCTTTATACAACAATTTCTCCTGAAGCTCAAAAAGTTTCTCAAACAGCTTTTTTAAAATTAGTAAAAAAAGGAGAATGTTACAAGGCAAAAGAGCCAACTATTTGGTGTCCTTATCATGAAACAGCGTTGGCACAAGCAGAAGTTGAAGATTTAAAAAGACAAACAAAATTAAATTATGTTGAATTTGATGTAGTGCATGAAAAAAATAAAAAAGAAAAAATATTAATTGCAACTTCTCGTCCAGAATTATTATCTAGTTGTGTTGGGATTTTTGTTAATCCTTTAGATAAAAGATATAAAAATTTGATTGGAAAAAAAGTAATCGTTCCCCTCTTTAATTATGAAGTTCAAATTAGAGCTGATGAAAAAGTTGATCCTAAATTTGGAACAGGAATTGTAATGATTTGTACTTTTGGTGATAACACCGACGTTGAATGGTGGAAAAAATATAAATTACAATTAAAGATTTCAATTGATGAAAAAGGGAGAATGAATGAACTTGCAGGAAAATATCAAGGAAAAGATTTGAAATCTGCAAAAGAAGAAATTTTAGAAGATTTGAAAAAAGAAGGCAGATTAAAAAAACAAGAACATTTAGAACAAACTGTTGGTAGTTGTTGGAGATGTAATACCCCTGTTGAATATATTGTAAAAGATCAATGGTTTATTTCTACATTAAAACATAAAAAAAAGTTATTAGAATTAGGAAAAAAAATAAAATGGTATCCTGAATTCATGAGGGTTAGATATGATGATTGGGTTAAAAATTTAGGTTGGGATTGGGCAATTTCTCGTCAGAGATTTTATGGGGTTCCTATTCCTGTTTGGTATTGTGAAAAATGCAATGAATTAATTTTTCCAGATGAAAAAGAATTGCCTTTAGATCCGTTAGATGTTTCTAAAAAATGTCCAAAGTGTAAAGAAAAAGCAATTCCTGAAACAGATGTTTTTGATACATGGATGACTTCTTCAAATAGTCCTGAAGTTTCTTCACGATGGTTAGAAAAACCAGAACTTTACAAGAAAATTGTTCCAATGTCTTTAAGGCCACAATCACACGACATTATTCGAACTTGGGCATTTTATACAATTTTGAAAAGTTATTTATTATTTGATAGAATTCCTTGGGAAAATTTAATTGTTAATACGTTTGTCCTAGACCCGTCTGGAAAAGGAATGTCAAAAAGCAAGGGCAATGCTGTTTGGGCAGATGATGTAATTGAAAAATATGGCGTCGATGTTTTTAGATATTGGGTTGGAAATGCAAATCTAGGAAGTGATTTGCCTTTTAATGAACAAGAATTAATTGCTGGGAAAAAATTTTTGAATAAATTAGTTAATGCTTCTAATTTTGTTTTTATGAATTTAAAAGATTTTAATCCTGAAAAAGACAAACCAAAAAAATTAGAAAAATTGGATGAATTATTTTTGGAAGAATTAAACAATGTTATTTTTTCTTGTAAAGATTCTTTTGAAAAATATGAAATTTCAAAAGCAAAATTAAAAATTGAAACTTTTTTCTGGAAAGATTTTTGTGATAATTATTTAGAAATTGTTAAGAAAAGAATTTATAATGACAAAGGAATCAAGAAAAAATCAGCGCAATATGTTTTGTATCAATCACTTTTAGCAATTTTAAAATTTTTTGCTCCAATTATGCCTTTTATTACAGAAGAAATTTATCAAGAGCATTTCAGAAAATTTGAAAAAGAAAAATCAATTCATATTTCTGAATTTCCAAAATTCAAGGAATTTAAAAATGCTGATAAAACATTATTGGTATTTTATGATATTTTGTCAAAAGTAAGGGCAGAAAAAACAAAATTTCAAAAACCAATGAATGCCGAATGTATTTTAACTTTGAATAAAGAAGAAATTAAAAAATTGTCTGAAGTGTTGGATGATTTAAAAAATGTTACAAATGCAAAAGAAATTAAAACTGGAAGTAATTTCAAAGTTGAGTTTTAGGATATAAATCTAAAATAATTTTTGTTGTAGAAAACTTTAAATATGTATATTTATGATGAAATTTATGCAATCAAAGTTTGAAACAAAAGCAAGTGAAGGAATTGTACTAGCAAGATTAATACATTACATTAGAAAACCAGAGATAAATTTATATGGGGTTTCAGATGAGGATATTTATGAAAAAGGTTTTTTAAATTTTAATCATCATCCTGACCAAAAAGGTCTTGGTAAGATTTATCATTCTTTTGGAGCAAGAGGCACTAAAGTTAATGGATTGCCTGTAAGATTAATGAATTCTTGGGAAAATGCAATCCAAAGGATTGGAAGTGGGAAATTATTTCCTGCTTCTTCAATGAAATCTAAAAATGAAAATTATAATGATGGTGCAATTTTAATTGCAAAATTTTCTTTTGAGCAATTAATTAAAATGGGTTTTGGTATAAATATTCCTTTTAAAGAGAGCGATAAAAAACCATATGTTAAACTTTTACCAGAAGTAATTAGAGATAATTTATATTTAAAAATTAAAGAAGATGAAATTTTAAATGAAATTGATTTTGGATTACTGGCAAGATTTGATTCACAGGGATATTTAACTGGTAATGATGGTGAATTTTACATTCCTAAGATGTTACCTATAGAAGAGTATCGTGATTCTTTATTTGTGTTTAGACCAAACTATAAAGAAAATTGTTTTAATAAAAAATATTGGATTAAAGATGCTTCTTGTTTTTGCAAAATTTAATTATCTTCACAAACCTTTAAAACATAAGATTTTCTTTATTTAATATGCCAAAATTGAATAAAAATGAACTTGAAGATACTTTAGAAGAATTGAAAATTTATCGTGGAAGACATACAGAATTGATTAGCGTTTACGTTTCAGAAGGTTATGATATTAATGCTGTTCAACGACAATTAGAAGCAGAAAAATCAACAGCAAAAAATATTAAATCAACTGCAACAAGAAAAAATGTTATTGAAGCCTTGGAAAAAATTGTTCGACATTTGAAAACTTTAAAGAGAACTCCTGAAAATGGTTTGGCTTTGTTTTCTGGAAACATTTCAGATATTGAAGGACAAGATGACATAAGGCTTTGGGAAATTGAACCTCCTGAACCTGTTAAAATTAGATTATATCGATGCGATAAAGAATTTGTTTTAGATCCTCTTGAAGCAATGTTAGAAATTGATGAAATTTATGCGTTATTAGTTATGGATAGAAAAGAAGCAACAATCGGTCAATTAGTTGGAAAAAGAATTGAGCTTTTACAAAAAATGACTTCTGGAATTCCTTCTAAAGTTCGAGCAGGAGGACAGAGTTCTCAAAGATTTCATAGAATTACTGAAGGTTTAACAAAAGAATTTTATAAAAGAATTTCTGATGAAATGAAAAAGATTTTTTATGAAAATCCAAAATTAAAAGGAATTATTGTCGGCGGGCCTATTCCAACTAAGGACGAATTTTTAGATAATGAATATTTGCCGACGCAATTAGCAAAAAAAGTACTTGGAAGAGTAGATATTGGAGATACTTCTGAATCTGGTTTAAAAGAACTTGTTGAAAAATCCCGAGAATTATTAGTTAATCAAGAAATAATTGCAGAAAAAAAATTACTTGAAAGATTTTTTGAAACACTTGGAGCAAGACCTGGAATGGCATTATACAAAATTCCAGACATTGAAAAAGCACTTGAAATGGGTGCAGTTGATTTAATGATTATTTCAAAAGATTTTGATAGAAAAACTGCGAAAGAATTTAAAGTTAAAGCAGAAAATATTGGTTCAAAAGTTGAAATTGTTTCAACTGAGACAGAAGAAGGACAGCAATTTTATAATTTATCTGGACTTGGTGTTTTAATGAGATTTAGAATCAGTTAATTACTTAATTTTTCCAAGAATATACTTTGTATAAGGAATTTTTCGATAAGAACCTGATCCAGTCATTTCATCTTTTTCACCACAATGAATTTTTATTATTCTAAATCCTTCACCTAATTTTTTATTAATTTCTTTATCATATTCTGTTTCATAAATTTCTGTGATTTCTTCTAATTGCATAAATTTTCCCATAGATTTTATCAAAAATTAATCTTTATAAATTTAACTGTTTTTATTTTTTAATGAGATTTAGAATTAGTTAATTTTCAAAAAATTTCTCATGAAATTTTTTGGGGTTATATTATTTCTGAGATTCTATTGTCAACAATCCCTTTAAAAATATCTGTGATTTTATACTCATCAGGGTTTATTCCACCATTATTACAATGGTAAACTTTATGTGTAAATTGAGTTATTTTTGATCTTAATCTTAAATCATTTTGTTTCAATAATTCTTTATTTTCTTTGTTTATTCTTAATTGAGGTGATTTAAACATTGTTGGTTTAAAACCAAAGCATTCTTCAAAAATTTTTATTCCTTGTTCTAATTCTTCTTGTGAAATATTATTTCTTTTAAATTCTCTATATTCATGTGTGATTCCGTGCATGCCCAGAGTTTTGTTTAAAGATAAAATATATTCACACCATTCAGGATTTTCTGAAATCGATTTGTTCGTGAATTTTGGAATTACCCATAGAATATCTGCTTTTTTAAGATATTTTTGTTCTTGCTCACATGGAATATTTGGAGAAACATCATCAATTTCTCTATTAATGTGTGCTCTTATGATAATTAAAGTAGTTATTAAAATAAAAAATATTAAAATGGGAATTAAAAATGATTTTTTCATAATATTAGGAGTTTTTTAAATATTAAAAACCTAATGTAAATCTAAAATAAACTGTTCCTTTATCATTTTTTAAATCTTGAAATCCGTTTTCATATCTTAAACCAAGTCCAACGTTTTTACTTATTTTAAAATCTGTTCCGATGTTGACTTTAAATTCTTTATTTTTCTCTAATTTTTCCTTGCATCTTAAATTTGAAAATCCATTTTCGATTCCACAAGACAATTCTAAGTTGTTCAATTTTTTTGGATAAAATATAGAATTAATTCCTATTTGATTAGATTGACCGATATACGAATTTTTGCAATCAAATTTAAAATTGTTTGAATAATGGTATGTTAATCCTACTCCAAATCTTTCAGATAATTTTCTGTTATATTCTATTTTTGTTCCAAATTTAGAAGTAAAATTTTTGTTTATTTCTTGTTCATTTGCTATTTTAAAATAATCTTTATTTTGGGAATTTGCAAAATTTGAAAACAAAAATATGAACAAGAAAGTGTTTATTAAATTGAATAACTTCAAGTTCTTCATTCTTTTTTGAATTAATATTGTTTTAAATACATATGTTCTTACTGAGTTACGATTAAATTATTAACTAATTTTTTAAACCTATTTATCTTGAATATTTTATGGTAATAAGTAGTAAGGCTTTAAAGGAATTAGAAGATGAAAGAGAAAGAGAAGCTGTTAAAAAAATTGAAGCAGTTCTTTTTATTTCAGGAAGATTTTTGAATATGCAAGAATTGATTTCATTAAGTGATTTAAATCCTTTAATTATTTCAGAATGTTTAGGAAAATTAAAAGAAAAATATAATTCTGAAAATTCGGCAATTGAAATTGTTGAACGAAATGGTTTATGGAAAATGGATGTTAAACAAGAATATTCTCAAATAACAAATAAACTTGCTACAGGAGAATCTGAATTTAGTAAGGCAGAACAAGAAACTCTTGCGATTATTGCTTACAAACAACCAATAAAGCAATCTGTAATAATTAAAATTCGAGGAAATAAAGCTTATGATCACATTAAAAAATTTTCAGAGTTGAATTTAATAAAGAAAAAAAGACAAGGGCACACAAATGTTTTAAATTTAAGCGAGGAATTTTATGAGTATTTTAATGTTGCAGATTCTGGAAATTCTTTAAAAGAAATTGTTGAAGAAAGTGAAGAAAATGAAAGTGGAGAAGAAAATTAATCTTCCATTCCAAAATCTAGACTTAATCCATAAAAATCATTTATAGCTGGTTTTCCTATTAATTCTTCTAATTTATCTCTAAAACTTTTTTCTAATTTATTTCCAACATAATCCATATCAGAAGAAGTCCATCTATTATTTCCTTCCTCTAGGCTTTCATCAGGATAAATAACATACCTATCAACTTTGTTTTCATTCATTTCTTTAGTTATCTTTTCAGCCACTTCAAAGAAATTAGAACTTTTTTCATCTCCTGAACAATAGCCTGTAAAAATTGTTTTTTTATTTATTTTTAAAGAATAGGTAAAAATTCTAAATAAGAAATGAGTAGGATAAAGTTCATCATAATACTTTTTGAAGCCAATTCTTATTGTTGCTCCGTTTTCTATTGAATCCATTTTTCTTTGGGAGTTTTTTAGTTTATATTATTTATGGTGATTGGATGTTCATTTAGTTTCAATCATAAAAATCTTTAAAAAAGGGATAGTTTTTATGAATAAAGATTAAAATGGATTTCCTAACAATTGTATTTTTAGTGTATTCGTTCATTGCATTTTATTTTTTATTTTTATTTGTATTAATATGGGTTCAGAATAAAAATAAAATTCACGCAGTTCCACCAATTACAAAAAATTATACTTTGAGTATTGTTATTCCTTGTTATAATGAAGAGAAGAACATTGGAAAAACTATAGAAAATTTAATTAAAAATGGTTATTCTAATTTGAAAAAGATAATTATAGTTGATGATCAAAGTTTAGATAATTCTTACAAAATAATAAAATCTTATGAAAAAAAATATCCTGGAATTGTTCAAGCTGTTCAAACTCCAAAAAATACTGGTTGTGCTGCAGGAGCAAAAAATTATGGGGCAAAATTTGTCAAAACTGAATTAATTGGTTTTACTGACGCTGATTCTTTTGTTGAAAAAGGTGCTATTGAAAAGACAATGGGTTTTTTCGACGAGGAAAAAGTCGGGGCAGTTACTTCAACTGTTTTGGTTTATAATAGAAATAATTTTTTGGAAAAACTTCAAGCAATTGAATATATTGTTATTAAATTCACTAGGAAATTATTGGAATTTGTTGATTCAATTTATGTAACTCCAGGACCTTTAGCAATTTATAAGAAAAAAGTTTTTGAAGAGATTGGAGGTTTTGATTCAAATAATATGACTGAAGATATTGAAATTACATGGAATCTTTTATCTCATGGTTATAAAATTAAAATGAGTGTGCCGTCTAAAGTATATTCTGTTGCTCCGTCGAGAGTTAAAGGTTGGTTTAAGCAAAGATTAAGATGGAATATGGGCGGGGTTCAAACAATGTTCAAATATAGAAAAGCTTTTTTTAAAAATGGAATGTTAGGAGCTTTTGTTTTGCCTTTTTTTATTTTCTCATGGTTAATTGGAGTTTTTGGGTTAAGTATTTTTTTGTATAGAATTATTCGATTAATTGTTTTAAAATTAATTTCTGCAAGTTATTCTGTTAAAGCAAGCGAGGCTCTTTTGCATTTTCAGGATATTCAACTAGTTCCAAATGTTTTACTTTTTATGGGTTTGGTTGTTTTTGTTTTTAGTTTAACTTATACATTAATTGCATTTTTAAGTATTAAAGAACAAGGTTACAAGAGACCAGGAATTATTCCAATAACTTTTTATATGTTCTTTTATTTGTTAATTTACCCGGTTATACTGGTTGTTTCAGCATACAAGTTGATAATTGGAGATATTAAGTGGTAAAATGGCATTTTGGAAAAAATATGTTTTTTTGCAGGCGCTCTTTTTAACTGTTGTTATGTTTTTAATTGGAATGTATGTTGGAATTGTTTTTGAACAAAAAAATCTCCAGAAAGTCGAGAATTTTTATTCTAATTCAGAAGTTTCTTTAATGGATGCTTGGGCTTTGAATAGTTTAATTAATTCAGGAGATGCTAGTTGTGATGCACTTAAAAAAGCAAATTTTGAATTTGCAGACAATATTTATAACGAGGCCTTGACGTTGGAAGAATATGAGGCTTCTGGAAGAATCACTGAAAATATGAAGCTTGTTCATAAAAAATATGATTTGTTAAGAACCTTTTTATGGATGAATTCAATGGAAATTCGAGAGAAATGTCCTGGAAACTTTTCGTCTGTTGTTTATCTTTATGACTTTTACACTGAAGATTTAACAAAGAAAGCTGAACAAAGAATTTGGTCCCGGGTTTTATACGATTTTAAAACTTTAAATTCAGATAATATTTTACTAATTCCAATTGGAGTTAGTAGTGATTTGACTTCATTGAATTTGTTAAAAGAAAAATATAATATTTCTGAATATCCTGTTGTGATAATTAATGAAAAATATGTTATTACAAATATGACTTCCTCTGACGAACTCTTTAAATATTTAAATTAATTCTAGATAATTTAGAACAATAATATTAAAAAATACAAGAAAACTATTTTTTTCATGAAACAATGTTTTAGATGTGGTATTTCAGAAGAAAAATCTCTTTTATACGAGGGAATTTCAAAAGAAGGAATTGTTTTTGTTTGTAGAAAATGCTCTTTTAAAGAAAATATGCCTTTAGTTGAAAAAAAGAATGTGGATCTTTCAAAAATTAACTCTAGAGAAAGTGTTAGAAAAAGATTATTGAAGCTTGTAGGTATTAAAGAAGACAAATTTGCTAGAGAAACAAAAGAAAGACAAGTTCATCCTTCAGATGTTACTTTAAGAGATATTGTTGAGAAAAATTTCAAGGAAAAAATTGCTGAAAAACCAAAAACTTATGATGACTTAATTGATAATTTTCATTGGGTAATTATGAGGAAAAGAAGAGCTATGAAAATAACTGCAGAGCAATTTGCGAAAGAAATTTTTGAACCAACTTTGGCTGTTGAATCTGCTGAAAAAGGAATACTTCCGAATGATTATTCTGCGTTTGTTTTGAAACTTGAGAGATGCTTGAATGTTAAATTATTCAAGGAAGAAAAAGAATCTTTTGATTTATCTAATCTTTCAAATGAATCCAAAATTTCAAGTGGTTTGAAAATCAAAGATTTGAAAGAGAAATTTGAAGAAGTTCAAATTGAAATCCCAAAAAAAATAGAAAAGGAAATTTTGATAACTGAAGTTAAAGAATCAAAAATTGGTGATTTGAAAAAGATTGACGAAGAAGTTAAAAGCATTTCTAAAAAAGAGGAAAAAATAGATAAACTAGAAAATGAAAATGAAGATAAACTCGTGAAAAAAGAAGTTGATGGTTTGAGCCAGAAAGAACTTGATGATATAATTTTTGGAAGAAAGAAATAATTTAAAATTATATTTTTACAATATAAATATTTATAAATCAGTATTTTATTGCTAAATCATGGTAAAGCATCTTGATTTTAAACGAAAAAAAATAATCCCTCAAGGAGCAACAATAATAACTTTAGATGCAGAACCTGCTTTAGGTTTTGCTCCAATTGAAGTTTATAATTCAGCAAGAGAAAAATTAATTAAAGATTTTAAAGAAAATGAAAGAGCAATAAAATCTTTAACTTATGGAATTAATTTTGAAACTTTAACAGGTTCCCAATTTTTTTGGAATAATTATTTGAATAATTTCTTAAAAGAACAAGGAATTAATGGAAGAATTATGAATATAAATGATTTAGGAAAAATTTATAGTTATGATAGAAATTTTTTTGAAAACCATTATTCTGATACAATAAGTTTGTGTTTAAGAAGCGAAGAACTTGGCCAGAAGAATAATAAGTATATTTTAGAGGATTTAGTTAAACAAGTTAAACAAAGAGGAAAAGAATTCTCTTCAAAAAATCCTTTAATTATTTCTAATTTAGATATTATAAATGATAGAAATTCTGATAATTTTTATGGACTTTTATTAAAACTTAGAGAAGATTCAATTCTTGAAAATGATAAAAGATTTGCTTTTGGAAATAACAAAATTCAATTTAAAGATGAACTAAGGTTTGTTGAAAAAAATCTTTATACAAAAGATAGAGATTTGTCTCGGATGTTTGCTGATATTAATGGATATATGATTTCAAGCAACGGTAATTTGCATGATTCAAATGACATTGGTTGGGTGGTTTTTGTGAGAGATGTTGAAGAAATTAAAAAATTTTAATTTAAAATCAAAACCTTTATAAACAAAGATTAAGAATTCTTAATATGGATATAAATATTTTAAAGAATGAAAAAGAAGAAATTGAAGTAGAACTTGAAAATCTTACTCTTGCTGAACTTTTAAGAGTTTATTTGAATGAAGATTCTGGAGTTGTTTTTGCTGCTTGGAAAAGAGAACATTATACTAAAAAACCTGTTTTGAAAGTTCAAACAAAAGGAAAAACAGCTAAAAAAGCATTAAATGATGCAATTGCACAAGTTATAAAAGAGCTTGATAAACTTGAAGAAGACTTTAAGAAATTAAAGTAAATATATTTTTCATCACAATTCATTTTTTAAACTCTGAATTTTATTTATTTAAATGAGTGTTAATAATTATCAAGATATTATTAAGAATTTAAGAAAAGGAGATGTGTTAAAGTATCCTGATAATGTTAAAGGAACTAATAAAATTAGAGATCATTTTCTAGTTTTTGATTCTTATAAAGACTGTAAAGTTTATGGTTCAATAAGTAATATTGGGAATTGGGATGGATTGTTAATTGATGGTTTGCTTAGGAATGATTTTAAAATATATTCTTGGAAAGACGATAAATTTATTAAAAAACCAAAAGGTCTAACAAAAGAAAGACTTTGTAAATTAATTAGTCATTTAACGTCAGGAGATTTAATAGGATATTCTTTTGAAGGAAATAATATTTCTACACTTATTTTTGATTCACTTGGTGAAGATCTTGTAAAAGGAAAAATTCTTAAAAGTAAACCTGAAAATGATAAGTCTATTTTTGATTTTAGGTCTCTTGATTTTAAAGTTTGTAAATGGTAATTGTTAAATTAGTCCATCACAATAATCTTTATTAATAAAAATTTTCTTGAAGATTTATGGAAGATGGAGTTCATGGAATCTATATTATGAATAGGAGAGTTTTAGTTGTCAAAAAAAACGAATTTTGGATTCTACCAGGAGGAAAATCGGATTTTAGTGAGGAGAAAGATGAAGATATATTAAAAAGAGAATTTAGAGAAGAACTTTCTGGAACAGAAATTTTAGTTGAGAAATATTATAATACTTTTGAAGGAATTACTCCTCATAACAAAATACCTTTTAAATCTAAAACATATTTTTGTTGTCCTTTACATAAAGTTGGAAAACCTTCTTCTGAAATTAGTGAATTTAAATATATAAATAGCAAAGCTTTTGAAAATTTGCCTATTTCAGAAATAACTAAAAAAACTTTAGTTTCTTTGATAAATGATGGATACATTGATTAAAATGTCAAAAATATCTACAGGAAGTTTTGATTTGAACAAGTGGCTTTTTGGAGGTTATGAAGAAGATATTATAACAATGATTGCAGGTTCTCCTGGAACAGGTAAAACAAATTTTGTGATTTTAGCTGCGTGCAGTCAAGCAAAAAAAGAAAACAAAGTTTTGTTTGTTGATACAGAAGGAGGTTTTAGTGTCGAAAGAGTCAAACAAATTGTTGGAGAAGATTATGAAAAATATTTGGAAAATATAATTCTTGCAGAACCAGTTAATTTTGATGAGCAAAAAAAATTATTTTTAAAAATTCTTGAAACAATTAAGAAAGAACAAATAAAATTAATTGTTATTGACGGAATGGCAATGCTTTATCGTTTGGAGTTAGGAGATGCAGTTAAATCTAAAGAAGATGAAAAAATCCGAAGTGTAAATAGGGAAGTTTCAAATCAAATGAGGATTTTGGCTGAGATTGCAAGGAAAAAGAAAATACCTGTGATTATTACAAATCAAGTTTATTCGAGTTTTTTAACAGAAGAAGAATGGAAAAAAGGAATTGAAAGAGAAACAAATATTGTTGGGGGAGATTTATTCAAATATTGGAGTAAATGTATTATTGAATTAAAAAATGAAAAAAATAAAAGAAAAGCAATTTTGTTAAAGCATAGAAGTTTGCCTTTTAAAGAAATGGCATTTGAAATAAAAAACGAAGGTATTTTTAAAAAAGGATTATTTTAATTTATATCTTTAAGTGTAATCATTTTTATAAACCTTAAATTTTTAATTGTTCTAATTAAAATGCCTTGTGAATTGCTTGATATAAAATCTCTTTTTTGCAAATATGATTTAATTCTTTTAGATACTTGTGCTATTAAAAATTCATTAGAAACCATTTGTGGACCTATAACAGAAGAAAATAAAAATAAAATGGTTTTAGAAGAAATAAAATCATATCATTTTTGGTCAGAGGCAATTAAAGCTTATTTGAATGAACAAGGAGAAATAATAATTTGTCAACCAATTCTAAATGAATTAAAAAATGAAAAGTCTTTATCTTTTAAAGTTAATCCAAATATGGATTTGAATTCAAGAACAAATAAAATAATTCATGAAAAAATTCTTAAGAATTATGGGCTGAATACAAAGTGTTGTGAAGAAGAAAGAGAAAAATTTATGAATTTTATTAAAGAGAGAGAATTTGTTTTAAATTTTGATGAAAGAGAAAAAATTGTTTTTAATTTGATTTCTACTGGAATTTTTTCTTTAAAAGAGGATTTTCCTAAAAAATTATCTGATGCAGATTATTCTTTGGTGATTTCTGCAATAACTCTTTCAAAAATATACAAAAGAGTATGTGTTGTTTCTAATGATAAAGGCGTGAATGATTTTTTAAAAGAGCTTAAAAAAAGTCCTTTAGTTAATGGGAACTTACAGTTTTATTTTAGAAATTCGTTTGATGGATTTTCACAATACTTTAAATTAAATCCTGAAAAAGTAGTGATTAAGTAATTTAAACTGATTCTGTCTTTATAAAACATGCAAGACATTAAATTTGAAGTTTTAAATAAAGTAGCAAAAACTAATTTTAAGTTTAATGAACTTGGTAAGAGTTTTAAAATTTCAAAATTTGAATCTATAAGTCCTCCGAGTGTTTTTGTTGGTTCTAAATTAAAATATCCTCAAGTAAATGTTGGAATATTGAGTCCTTTGGATAAAGATGAAAATGCATGGGTTTATGATGATTCAAAATATTGGGCAAATAATGATTTTTCAATTTCAGATATTTTAAAATTAAGAAATAGTTTATTAAATTCAAGATTTAAATCAAATGTAAAAGATGTGAGGTTAAACAAGAAATTTGTTGAGATTGCAAAAGATGTTGCAATTGCTTCAAAGCCCGTCGATGTTGAAATTGAACTTAAAAATGAAATTAATGTGCAAAAAAATTTTGATAAAGTTTTAACTCCTCATGGAATGAAAGGAAATTTGAAAGATGCCAGAGTTACTTCAAATGTTAAAATTTCTTCAAAAGTTGATAAAGTGATAAATGATGAAATAAAATCAAGTGAAAGTTTGAATTATCTTTATAAAAATAATTTTGATGTTTATTCTCTTTCAAAAATTTTGAGTGTTGGCGTTCTTGGATTGAAAAAAAATAAAAAAATGGTTCCTACAAGATGGAGCATTACTGCAACTGATGATTCTATTGGAAAAAATATTATTTCTGAAATAAAAAATTATCCTTTAATTAATGATTATTCGCTGTTTTTCGGAGAATTTTTAGGAAATCAATATTTAATTATGCTTTTTCCTGAAATTTGGAGTTATGAACTTTTTGAATTATATTATCCTGGAAGTTCATGGAATCCTTCGACAGATATGAAAGCATCAACAGATTCTGAAAATTATGACGGTAGAAAAGAATATGCTTCAAATACTGCAGGAGGTTATTATGCTTCACGACTTGGAGTTTTGGAATATTTAAATTCAATTAAAAAACAAGCAGGAGTTCTTGTTATTAGACTTGAAACTCCGTCGTATTGGGCAGGATTGGGTGTTTGGGTTGTAAGAGAGAGCGTTAGAAAATCAATGAACAAAGAAGCAATGAAATTTAATTCTAAAGAAGAAATTTTAGATTCTGTGAAAAAAATTTCTAAAATAAAATATAATTTCGATTGTAATTTAATTTTGGAAAAAAGTAAATTCTTGAAAGGTTTGAATTTTCAAAAAAGATTAATGGAATGGATTTAGAGAAACAATTTAGAAAATTGAAATCCCGCCGTCCAATTTCCCAACTACCCGCCCAAAAACCCGATAATTATAAAAATACTCAAAGTTTTAAGGTAATATGTCTAAATTTTGGGAAAAGATAAAAAACTATCTTAAATTAAGAGAAGAAAGAAGAGATTTAGATTTTTATGAATTGGATTTATTTAATATTCTTAAATTTATTTTTATTAGGGGGCAAGTGAATGATGATATTATTAAGAAAAAACTTCGTTTAAATGATTTTAAATTTAAAGATTATCTTGATGCTTTACAATCAAAGGGATATATAAAAAAGATAAACAAAAATTCATTTTATACTATTACATCTAAGGGTACGGATTATCTTTTACAATCTAAAAAGATTAAACAGGAGAGAAGAAATAATTTAACAATTCTTTCTGCAACTATTGTTTTAGCAATCTCTGCTTTGATAGAAGTTATAAATATTTTATTAAATAATGAACGTACTTGGAATTTTATTCGTGAAAAGGCTTTTCAATTCTTTTCTGAGTTAATTAAGGTCGTTTTTATTTTTGTTATAATTATCATTTGTTTATCTCTTTTAATCCTTTTTATAAATTGGTTTAAAAGACATATAAAACCAAAAAAGTTCAAATGAAAAACTTCTTAAACTGAATTGTATTCTTTTTGTTGGAGGTGAAAATGCATAATTGTAATTGTTGGAATTTTATTTTAGCAATAGTTATTTTGGTTTTTTCTTTTTGGAAAATAGATGTTTCATGGTGGATTATTTGGGTTGCTGCAGCTTTATTAATTATTAAAGCAATATTTGAATGGTGTGGAGCTTCTTGGTGTTGTTGTGGTAGTTGTGATGTAAAAAAACCAAAAGCCAAAACTAAAAGAAGATAATTTTTTTATTTTTTTTATTTTGTTTCTTCTTCTTTGTTTTTTTGATATTCTTCTCTTTTTTGAGCCCATTCTTTATTTGTTTCACATTCTGGATTAAAACAAAAAATCCAAGGTTTTTTTCCTTTTCTTAAACTCATTAATAAAGGAAAACTGCAATGTTCGCAATTTTTTTCCATTTTTTTAAAAATCCCATTTGGGGGTAAAGAATAAGTATTTCTACAATTCGGATAAGCATCACAAGCAACAAAATGTTTTCTGTTTTTTTTAGAATAATTTATAATTAAATTTCCTTTTTGGCATTTTGGACACAAGCATAAAGTATTTTTTTGTTTTTCCATTTGAATTAATTTAGTTTGGGCTTTCATTAATTCACTTCCAATATCTTTTTCATGTTTTTCAAATTGAGAAATTATTTGTGTTATTGTTTGTCTTGTTTGTTCTAACATTTTTTCTTGTTTTTCTTTCAAATTTCCTTGATTCATTTCTGTAATTTTATCTAATTCTTTTTGCATTTTTCCTGTTAGTTTCTCGTCGATAATTATTGGAGAATATTTTTCAAGAGTTTCAATCAAAGACATTCCTAATGGTGTTGCTTCTATTGATTTTTCTTTGACATATCCTCTATCATAAAGAGTTTCTAAAATTGCTGCACGTGTTGCTTTTGTTCCCAGATTTCTTTTTTCAAGTTCAGAAATTATAGAAGCTGGGGAAAATCTTCTTGGGGGCTGAGTTTCTTTTTCTTCAAATCTTTTATCAATTATTTTTATTTTTCCTGAAACATCAGGTAAATTCATTTCGTTAATTTTTAAAGGATATATTTCAAGCCAAGCCTTTTTTTTAATTTCAGAACCTTCAGTAGCAAATAAATATTCTTCTACTTTTGCATTTATTTTCTTTTTTTCAATCACTGCTTCTTCGCAAAACAAACATAAAAATCTTTTGACAATTAAGTCATAAATTTTTTCTTCATCTCCTGAAAGGACTTGAAAATTTCCAGTTGGAAAAATTGATGGATGCGCAGGATCTGTTTTTGGGCCTTCTATAGGTTTTTCTTTTTTTATTAATTTTGAAAATTTATATTTTTTCTTTAATTCTTCTAAGATAGATTTGTAATCAATGCTTTCAGGTAATTTTTGCGATGATGTTCTTGGATATGAAATTAAACTTGCTAAATAAAGTGATTGTGCGATTTGAAGAGTTTTAGAAGGCGTTAATCCATATAATCTATATGCTTCTGTTTGAAGTGTTGTTAAATTAAAAGGGGGATTTGGTGGAAGAATCTGCTGTGATTTTTTTGTTTCAACTTCAGCATATTTTCCAACTAAATTTTCAAATTTTTTTAATTCGTCTTTTTTTAAAATATCCTTTACATATTTTAATTCTATTTCTGGATTTTCAAGAGTTATAAAAACTTGCCAATATAAAGAGGACTTAAAATTATTTATTTGTTTTTCTTTTTGAACAATTAAATTTAATGTTGGTCCTTGAACTCTTCCGATAGACATTATTTTGAATTTTCCAGTTGTTTTTATTGCATTCATTAAAGCTCTTGATAAATTTATACCATAATACCAATCCATAAAGTGTCTTGTTTCACCAGCAATTGCCTGACCCCAATGAATATGCGGTTTTTTTTCTTCATATGCTTTGTTTAATTCTTTTTCAGTGAGTGTTGAGAATTTCATTCTTTTTGCATCTTCTTGATGAGTTATAAATTTAACAACGTTAATGCCGATTACTTCTCCCTCGACGTCAAAATCTGTCGCCACTGTAATTTCACCTGCATTTTTTGAAAGACTTACTAATGCATCATAATATTTTTTTGAAAAATCGCCTTTTCTTGCTTTGAAATTAGGCGTCCATGAAATATCAAAAACAGGAACTCCTGAACTTGGATTATTTTGTTTTAAAGTAAATAAATGTCCTACTGCACATGCAACAATTATTTTTTTCCCATTTCTATCAACTTCATAATATGGAACTCCTTTTAGATTTTGTTTAGAATAAGATCCTAATGCAGATGCAATTTTCGACGCTGCTTGTGGTTTTTCAGTTATGACTAATTCATATCCGTCTTTTTTTAAAATTGTTTTTGAAAATTCTTCTTTAGTTGATTCTTTTATTGTTGTTTTTTTTGATTTTTTTGAAACTTTTTTATGATGATTTGTTTTTGAATGATTTTTTTCAATAGTTTCTAATTCTTTTAAAGAGGGTTTTGATGAAATTATTTCAATTGTTTTTTTTGTTATATCTTCTTTTGGTGTTGAATATTTTACTTCTTTTTCAGTTGTCCTTTTTAAGATGTCTTCTCTTAAAATTTCTTTTGAAACAATTTTTTCAGTGGTTTTTTTTACGTCAGAAGTTTCTAAAGGAAAATAATTTTCAGCTATTTTTTCTCTTTTTGTTTTTGTTGGTTTTGTAGGCATTTTTAATACTTTTATCTAAATTCTAAAGAACTAGGTTGTTTTATTAATTTTTGGTTTTTAGTATTTTTGAATATTAAGATATTTGAAAGTATATTTATATAATATTTAAAGAATTTTTATATTTTTATTTTATCTGCATTCTTTTAAAGCGTCTTCAAAATGTTTATAATCATACCATGTACAACACCAACCCCAATCTCCATCAACATCCATTGCAGTTCCTTCAATTCCTACATAATATTCAATTTTATCTTTTTTTAAATGATATCTACAAAATTCTTTTCTAATTACGATGTCTTTTTTACGTGCAAAAGAAACTTCTTCACTACTATAAACAAAATATTCTTTTTCTTCTAATTTACTTTTTTCTTCTTCTGTCCATTTGAGATTAATAATATTTTCTGTTATATTCTCTTGATTTAAATTTTCTAAATTTGTCATTTTTCTAAGTTTCTTTATAAAAACTGTTATTTATTAATTTTTGGTTTTTTAAATTTCGAAAATTCTTGCTCTTCTTGCTACATTCATAACTTTGGATTTATCAATATTTTCAAATAATCCTCCACCTTGGTGAATGTGTCCGCAAATAACAAAATCTGGTTTGAATTTGTCAATTGCTTTTCGAACTCCTCTTGAACCAGGAAATCCCATTAATTCAATTTTGCTTCCTTCTGGAGGACAATGAACAACCATTATTTTTTTCTTTAAATCTTTTATTTTTTTATGGGCTTCACTTAATTCTTTGTAAACTTGTTTTCCGTCCTCGTAAAAACCCCAATCTGTTGTTCCTGTTCCAAAAAACCCGATGTCTTCTTTTGAAAAACTTTTTTTGTGAAGGTTTATTGTTCCTTTATAAACTTGTTCAAGATCCTCTGAAATATTTTCAGGATCATGATTTCCAGGAATTGTAATTACTTGTTTTCCTTCTTTTATGAATGGTTGAATAATTTCTTTTGCTTGATTTCCAAACCATGTCAAATCTCCGGCTATAATTACTAAATCTACATTTTCTTTTTTTGCTTGTTTTGCAAGTTTTCTTACTAAACCTGCATCGCCGTGTATATCTGAAATTGCTAGTATTTTCATAATTTTATTTTGAGAAGAGGTTATTTAAAATTTATGTTTTTAAGAATTAATAAAATTAATTAAGTTTTCAGAAAATTTTCCGAATATATCCAAGACTTTTGTGTAATTTTGGATTAGTCCGTCGGAAATTGCTTTATTATATTCTTTTATTATTGATATGTGAAGTGATTCTTGATCTATCCCACTATTTGAAATTATTAAAATTGGGACATTTTTATAGAGTGGTATAATCTTATCTAATTCTTCTTGATTAATCTCTAACTTCTGCATTAAAGATACATCTTTTGATTTTCCTTTTATTAATTTTATTGTTTCAAGTCCGTGAAAAGGAATCTCTTTATCCGAGTTTTTATATAATTCATAAGGAATATTATTGTAAATAATTTTGTCAAATTTTGATTCTGTTTTTAATCTTCTCAAAAACAAAAGATCATAAAAAGCTCTAGTGAATTCTACATCTTGAAAAGGATTTATGTCTGATTGAGTTTCTAATTCTAACCATTTAGATAATGTGGGTTCTTGAGGATGTTCTATTAAAAGTATTTTTTTCATTTTTATAAAATAAATAATTTGTTTAAAAAGATATATATTCTAGAGTTAAAAGGTTTAAGTAATTATTTTTACTACTTTTTTGTTACCTATTGTCTCTAACATATAGTTTTAAAAACATTTAAAAGGAAAGAACTATCTGAAAATATATATTGGAGTATATATAATGGAAGATAACTTTGATGTGTTTTTTAGGAGAAAGCCGGCTTTGATGTTGGTTTGTCTGAAAAGAAACTCTAGAATGAGATATGGAAGTGTTTTGTCTAAAGAAGTTGATTGTACATACAGCCACGCTGTTAAGATTTTGCAAACACTTGAAGAATTGAATTTGGTTGAGTTTGACAAAAAGGGGCGAATTAAATTAATCAAACTCACTAAGAAAGGAAAAGACGTTGCAGATGCAATCGAGAATATTCAGAATTTAATTAAGTGATAAGAGTTAAGTTTCAACAAGCCCCATGTAAGTTTAGGATAATTTTAATTTTATTAGAAATATTTAAATAGAATTTTTTCTTAGATTTATTATGAGAAATAAAGAAAGAGGAGCTAGTCCGTATGTTCAAATCGCATGGAGTTTGGGAATAATTTTTTTGATTGTGGTTTTGATTTTTGCAATTTTTGCAAAAGATTCAATGGTTTTTTTGAATTCAATTGTTTGGGCATTTGTTGTTTTGGGAATTGTTCTAGGAGCTTTTCAATATAAAGAAAACAATCCTTCGAAGAGTAAAAATAAAAAGTAAAAAGGAAATGAAAATGTGCGGAACATGCGGTTGTAAAAAAACTAAGAAAAAATCAAGTAATTCTAAAAAAAGATAATTTTTATATTTTAGAATATTTTTTAAACTGTTTTCTTATTTATTGTATTGTAGATACTTAGAAGACTCTGTAGCTGCCATTACGCATAGGCTTCGCGAGACACTGAAAAATACTACAAAAAAATATGGCTCTGTAGCTCACGTAAGGAAACGAGGTTTCCTTAACGTTCAACTTTCCTTCGGCACAGAACAGCAATTTCAAAATTGCCTCCGAGGAAATTGCAAAAAGCTACGAACAAAAAACAAATATGGCTCTGTAGCTCAGCCTGGTTAGAGCACCGGACTCTTAATCCGGGTGTCGTGGGTTCAAATCCCTCCAGGGCCATTTTTAATTTATTAAAAAATAATTAAGATAATTTCAAACAACAATCTTTAAATATTCATAATTATAATAATTATTCATGAAAGAAAGAGTGGCAATAATTTCAGCTGTTTCTGAACTTTTAAATTATAGAAAGAACTATCCAAAAGCACTGAAGCAAGAATTAATTAGAAGTGTTAGTAAAGTAATTTCTAGAGAAAGAAAACAAGATGTTAAAGTAGGAATGGTTGCTGCGACTTCACGAGCTGCAGATTTAATTGAAGAAAATAAAGGTATAAGCGATAGAGAAGTTTTGAAAATAATTATGCAAGAAATGCCTAAATTTATTTCTGTAATGGAAGAATAAATTTAAAAATAAAACAGATATTCTATTAATATGGTTGTTTCAAAAGAGGAAAAAAAGAATTTTAAAGAAATGTATAAGGCAGGATATGATTATGGGAAAAAGCAAACTCGAACTTCTTTGTCAGATAATTTATATTTAGTTGAACAAATTCTTAAGCGTGAAAACATAAAACAACCTTCAAGTCTTGGACAAGCAAGAGCTCTTTTAAATTCAACATTAGATATTTGTTCTAAATATGGTTATAATAGTATTGCAATTGATGCAGCATTACTATATGAAAAAATTGGGTTGGGAAAATCCTTTTCATATGTCAAAAAAAAATTAATTGAAGCAAATGATAAAAATTTATCTTTAGGACATAATGTTAATCCCTATTTCGATGAAAAGTTTAAAGATTTTCTTAAAAGAAATTCAGATAATTCTTCAAATCTCGAGGGAAAAGTAATTTCTTCTATTTTTGGAATTTGTGCTTTGGCTGGAATTTATTTTGGAATTTCTGGAATGACTGGCGCTGCAATTGGATTAACAAAAGCATCGTCTAGCTTTTTAGGTGTTTTATTATTTGTCGGCGGAATTGCTGGTTTGTTTTTTTCTTTAAAGAAATAATTAATAATCAATCAAAACCTTTGGTATATTTTTTAAATATTTTTTCATCTAAAAGTCCTTTTGAAAGAAGTTGAATTATTTTTTCGTCTCTTTCTTTTTCTGAATAAATTTTATATCCTTTAGGCAATATACTTTTATCTAATTCAGGAAGTTTTGGACCTAATGAAATTTTTTCATTTAATGTTTTTCCATTCATTGGAAAAATTAAACTATTTGAAAGATCAATTCGATAAAATTCTTTCCAAAAACATCCAAAGGGAATCCTTCTCGTAATAATGTATCTCACAGCAATATTGTTTGCTTTTATATTTTTTGGAATATTTTTTTCTCTAATTTTTTCATATTGTTTTAATAAAAATTCAAATAAAAGATAATTTCTTCCAGAATTTAAAATTTTAAGAGAATTTTCATCCCATATTTTTTCAATTATAATTTTAGAATTTTCTTCTGATAATTCTTTAAATCTAAGATTGTTAAAAGCTCCATAAAATTCATTAATTTTTAGAAAATTTGTATTTATTAAACTAGTTTTTTGCATATTTTTCTAAAGATATATTTCTTTTTAAGAATTATTGTACTGTGTTTATATCTTTTAAATACTCTAAAATTTCTTTTTCTAGATTTTTATTTCCAGCATATAAATTTTTCAATTGTTCAAATCTTTCTTTTCCTCTATAAATTTTAAAATTTTCAATTTCAGGCAGTATTGGTCCCAAATAAAATTCTCCTTTTAAAAATAAGTTATTTACAGGGAAAATTAAACTAGATTCTTTAAATCTTAAAATTGTGTCATCTTCGTCAGAAAGAGATTTAAAAGGGCTTTTTTTTGTTAAAGCATATCTAAATAAATGCATTGAATTTTCTATTGGTGCTTCCATTCCCTTACATCCAAAATTCATATGCCAAATCATTCTGAACCTCATTAAATTATAATCTTGTTCAAATGTTTCATTATCCCATAAATTATTAAGAAATTTTTGAGATTCTTCTAGAGACATTAATTTAAATCCTTGCTTATTGAATGCACCATAAGTTTCGCTTTTTAAATATCCTTTTTGAAAAATTTTTTTATAATCAAACAATTCTATTTTATCAGATTTTTCTTCTTTTTTTAATTGAATTATTTTTCTCATTGTGTTTAAAAAATCAAGTTCTTTATAAGAATTACTATAAAAAATTATCTATATTCTCTGTGAGTGTGTCCGCATTTTAGACATTTAAAGAATTTTGTTTCTGATTCATCTGAGGCTCGTGTTTGAACTGTCCAAAAATAAGCTTTGTCGTGTCCACATTTTGGGCATTTTTCGTTGACAATTGGCATTACCTCAGATACGTTCTTTTTTATAAAAGGAATTTCTTTTTTTTCAGTTATTTTTTCAGATGTTGCTATTTTTGTTCTGCTTTTTGCAGAATAATTACATCTAGGGCATCCATCGTTCTTTCTTTTTTGAACTAAGACAGCACCACATTTTGGGCAAAATTCCATTTTAAACCTATACTATAATTGTTTAAAAATGTTTGGAAAAATCTAATTCTCTTCACAGAAGCCTTTTTCATAAGATAATTTTTGATGTTCGTAAAATATTAATTTCATCCAGCCAATATAAGGAATAAGTTTTACAGAGGCTTTTCCAATTATTTGTTCTTCTGTAATTTCTTTTTCTATTGACAATTGTCCGTTGTTGTTATCTCCCATTGTTGAAAAAACAAGTCCCTCAGGTGTTTCCTTGATTGAAATTATTCTGTGAATTATTGGATTTCTATAACCTGCTTCAAATATTATGACATCACCAACTTTTAATTTTTCAGGTTTTTTTCCAACTGCAAATAAAACATCGCCCTTGTCAAATCCTTTTTTTAATGGAAAATCTAAAAATTCGTTTTTTGTTATAAATACACTATTATATTTTGTTTCATGATTTTGCCACCAGTTTTCTGTATTTGAAAAAATATTTCCTGAATGATACATTGAACATGACTCAACAATTACCAACGGTAAATCTGTTCCTGTTGAAAGTTCTAGTAATGGGAAAAACACAAATTTAATTATAATGAATAAAAAAATCAAGGAAATTATCCATCCTTTGAAACTATTATCTTTCCAAACAATAAACCAAAATCTTTTCCAAAATTTTTTGAATTTTTTCCAGTTTTCTCCTCTTTCTTTCATAAATAAATTATGTCAAAAGGGTTTTTAAGTTGTGCGGATTTTGTTTATTCAAAAAGTCTTATAAATAGAATTTTCTTTAAAATAACGGAGGTGTTAAATGAGAAAAAACTTTTTAGATTGGATAGCATTAATCTTAGTTATAATCGGTGGTATTAACTGGGGATTAGTTGGAATATTTAATTTTGATTTAGTTAATTGGCTTTTTAGCTCAATTGCCTGGCTTCAAAATTTAATATACATTCTAGTCGGTGTTTCTGCATTATATCTAATATCCTTCTTTTTTAGGGATTAGGTAAATTAATTTTATTTTATTTTTATTTCTTAGAATTTTTATTTTTTATTCTTAAAGGAAAAATTGTATTTTTTGAATATAAATCTTTAAAAAGAATTATTTTATTAATTTTTTTATGAAGAATAATAGAAAATCAAAACTTGAAGGGGCAATAAGATTGCCTAGTTCAGGTGAGATATTTGAACATGATAATTGTGATGTTGAAACAAGTGTTTTAATTGATTTATTAGAAGAATCTGAAGAAAAGAAACTTTCAATGGATACTAAAGTAATATTTACGAAAGAATTTTTAAATCTTCGTAAAATTCCAGATAATTATTCAAATCTTGAATCTTATTTGCAATATAAGGAACAAATTATTTCTGTTAAAGGACTTCATGATTTATATGAAAAATTTTATCATAGGGAATACACTCCAGAAGGAGAAAAAGAAAGATTTGAATTTGAAATGGAAGATTTTGAAAAGCAAGCTCAAAAAAGATCAGCTTGGGGTTTTTATAGTGCTCAAGTAAGATATTCTAATGAAATTGAGGAAGAAAGAAAGGCTTTTGGAAAAGAAGGTAAAAAAGGATTAGAAAAATTAAAAGAAAAAAAATCAAAACAGTCTAATCATTTAATTATTGGATAAATAAAAACATTTAAATAGTGTATATATTTATGTATACACATGATGGATATATTTGAACATCCTATACTTTGCAATGAATGTGGAAAACCTATGAAAGATTTTCTTGTTTCTAAAAATGGATTTAATTTAAGAATTAAAAAATGTGAGAAATGTAATTTAACTGCAATTCACCCACAAGATAAAGTTGAATATGAAAATTTTATGAGATTAAAGCAAAAAGAATATTCTGTGAAAATGAGAATGGTTGGAAATTCTTATGCTGTTTCAATACCAAGGGAGATTGTTGATTTTATGAAAGAGCAAGAAAGGATGATTGATAATATGGTTAAATTATCTTTTGAAGAATCTGGAAGATTGAAATTAATGTTTAACACACCTGAATCAAATGAAAATTCAAATTCAAGAATAATTAAAGCAAAAGAAGTAAAAATTATGAAAAATGGAAAAGTTTTTCACGCTCAACAATTTTCAGATTCAGCACATCCTGAAAGAAATAAAACAATAATTAAAAGAAAAGAAGATTAAAATTTAAAAATGAATATTCCATCCCACCAACCAATCCCCCAACCACTCACCCTAAAATCAAATTCAATAAAAAATTTAAAATTAAATTCAAATAAAAAATAAAAATGGCAAAAACAGAAAATCCAAAAATTGAACTTAAAGTAGTCGAAGCTTTGCAAGACGATGCGTATAAAGGAATTGCAAGAATTGATTCTGAAATTATGAGAAAACTTAATTTGCGAAGAGGAGATGTCATAACAATAAAAGGTCAAAGAGAAACTGTTGCGATTGTTGATAGAGCATATCCTGCGGATGTTGGAGAAAAAATTGTCCGAATCGACGGTATTTTAAGAAAAAACGCAAGAGTTGGTATTGGAGATGTTGTTACAATAAATACTTGTGAATTTAAAGAAGCAAAAAAAGTTACAATTGCTCCTGCGCAAAAAGGTATTATGGTTCAAGGAGATCCTGATGGTTTACGACGAGGATTATTAGGACGGGCAATTATGAAAGGAGATTTAGTTGTATTAGGTGGAGTTCAAAGAAGAAAAGATTTAATGAGTGAGGAATTTGGAGACATGGGAGATATTTTTGGAAATTTAAGCGACATTTTAGGAGGAATGGGTTTTGGAAATTTGGGAGGAAGTTTTTCTCAAATAAAATTTTTAGTTGTGAATGCTACTCCAAATGGTCCGGTTATCATTAGCGAGAATACAGAAGTAACTTTGAATCCTAAGGCTGTTGAAATTTCTGAAGAAAAAATACCAGACATCACCTATGAAGATATTGGGGGCTTGAAAGAAGAGATAAGAAAAATTCGGGAAATGGTTGAGATTCCTATGAAGCATCCGGAAATTTTTAATAAATTAGGAATTGAACCACCAAAAGGAGTTTTATTGCATGGTCCTCCTGGAACAGGTAAAACACTTTTAGCTAAAGCAGTTGCAAATGAATCAGATGCACATTTTATTTTATTAAATGGTCCAGAAATTATGTCAAAATTTTATGGAGAATCAGAAAAAAAAATTAGAGATATTTTTGATGATGCTGAAAAAAATGCACCATCAATTATTTTTATCGACGAAATTGATGCAATTGCTCCAAAAAGAGAAGAAGTAACAGGAGAAGTTGAAAGAAGAGTTGTTTCACAAATGTTAACTGCATTAGATGGTTTGAACACAAGAGGAAAAGTTATTGTTATCGGCGCAACAAATAGAATTAATGCACTTGATTCTGCTTTAAGACGTCCAGGAAGATTTGATAGGGAAATTGAAATTAATGTTCCAGATAAAGAAGGAAGACTTGCAATTTTGAAAATTCATACTCGTGGAATGCCTTTGAAAGATGTTAAATTAGTTGAACTTGCGGGAATGACTCATGGTTTTGTCGGCGCTGATTTAGAAGCGTTGTCAAAAGAAGCTGCAATGAATGTTCTTAGAAAACATTTGCCTGAAATGAAATTAGATGATAATGAAATTCCAAAAGAAGTTTTAGAAAAATTAATTGTTAAATATGATGATTTTATTGACGCTTTGAAAGTTGTTCGTCCTTCAGCTATGAGAGAAGTTTTAGTTGAAACTCCAACTTTGGGCTGGGATGACGTCGGTGGATTAGAAGATATTAAAAGAGATTTAAAAGAAGCTGTTGAATGGCCTTTGAAATATCCTGAAAGTTTTAAGAGAATGGGAATTAGACCTGCAAGAGGAATTTTACTTTATGGTCCTCCTGGAACAGGTAAAACACTTTTAGCTAAAGCAGTTGCAAAAGAATCTGAATCAAATTTTATTCAAGTGAAAGGGCCTTCATTATTGAGTATGTGGGTTGGAAAATCTGAAGAAGGAGTTAGAAAAATTTTTGAGAGAGCAAGACAAGTTGCACCTTGTATTATTTTCTTCGACGAACTTGATTCATTAGCTGGAAAAAGAGGACAAGATATTGGGGGAACAAGGGTTACTGAAAGAGTTTTAAATCAATTACTTGCTGAAATGGATGGGTTGGAAGATTTGAATGATGTTTTAATTATTGGAGCAACAAATCGTCCAGATATGATTGATCCTGCAATTTTACGTCCAGGGAGATTTGATAAAATACTTTTAGTTAGTGCACCTGAAGAAAAAGGAAGAGAAAATGTTTTGAGTATTCATACTAAAAAAATGCCTTTAGGAGAAAAAAATAAAGAATTTACAAAAGAAGAAAGAGAAAGCTTCTTGAAAGAAATTGCTAAAAAAACAGATGGTTACAGTGGTGCTGATTTAGAAGCTATTGCTCGTGAAGCTGCAATGCTTTCGTTAAGAGAAGATATTGACGCAAAAATTGTAACTAGAAAACATTTTGAAAAAGCTTTGGATAAATTCAAACCAAGTATAACAAAAGCAACAATTGATACTTACAAAAAAATTGAAGAAAATTTCTTAAAATCTGCAAAAGCTGCAATTACTAACGGTAGTGGAAGTTATTTAGGATAACCTGTTATTTATTAGTAGTAACAAAATGAAAAGATTTAAATAGTAATTCTTGTTTAAATTTTTATGATAAAATCAACTGAACTTCCTGCTTATGCAAGAACAAATGAATCGCTTCCTTCAATTGTAAATCTTTTAAATCCAAGCCCAGAAGATAATATTTTAGCAATTGGAGGTTCAGGAGATCAAGCTTTTGCATTGTTGAAAGATGGGGTAAAAATTGATGTTATTGAATATAATTTGGATCAATTAAATTTAATTAATAAAAGAATTAATTATTTGAGAGAAGATGACATTGAAGATTTTTTGATTGTTCGTCCAGCAAGTATCAAAGAAAGAATTTTTTCAAAAGAATATTTCAAAAAAGGAAGAATTAAAAAAGTTAAAAGAAATCTTGAAAATTTGTCTATTTTAGAACCACAAAGTATTTTTTCAATGAGTGAAGAACAATTAAGTAAATATAATAAATTTTATTTGTCAAATGCATTGGAACATATTAAAAGTTATAATAATGATAAAAATAATAAACCTTTTAAACCAGAATCAGAATCCCTTAGAGATTTTTCTAAAAAATTGAAAAAAGATTCTTTAATATGTGTTGTAGCTAATAATCAAAGTTTTGCGATTAAAAAATACAAGGAAATTGAAGAATTGTCTTTTGAAAAACAAATTTCTTTTGCCTATGGTGGAGATAATTGGGGGTATATGTTATTTCGTGTTAATTAAACAAAATGGGATACTTAGAACAATATTTGCCAACTAATGCGCATGTGCCTGATTTTAAAAATTGGAAATGGGGTGGAGAAGGATTTGGTTTTGATATGAGCTTTTCTCCAAAAAGAGTTGGAGCTCTCACAACTACATATGTCATGGACAACGGGCTTTTGGCTAGAATGTTGGCTATTGACGGACCATTTAGATTTTTGAAAGGTGGTTGGAATAATTTAAAAGATTCAAGAAATGTTTATTTTATTGAACATTCTTTTTTTATAAATAAGGAATTGCAAGAATTGGGGGATTGGAGAATTAATGTTCCAAATCCAAAAGGATTGTTTTTAGTTTTAGGAAGAAGATTTAATCATGTTTATCCTGCTTTTGTGATGGAAAATCTTTCAAATGATTTCTTTAGTTTACCTGAGAAAAAAAAAGAAAAAGTTTTAGAGACAAGAGATTATATGGTAGAAGCAGCAAAAGAACACGGATTTGTTCCTGGGGTTGGATCCGATAATTTGAATAATTTTTTATATAATAAAGATAAGGACAAGGTTTATTTGATTGGATTTAGCACTTGGCAAAGAAAATAGATTATAATAATTTTTATAAATAGAAGATTTCTTGAATTTTAATGAATTTGATTAGAAGATTTGATGAAAACGAAAGAACAATTAAAAATTTGCTCGATGATTCTAGAATGTGTTTAAGAAAAAGGGAAAAATACCTTGTTTTTAGTAGTAATCTTTTTATTGCAGAAAGTATGTTAAAAGATTATTCTGGAAAACATAAAGATTATTTTATGAAGAAATTGAATAAATTGAAAGATGATGAAAAAACTTCTTTAGGTTATTTTCATTGTTATGACATGCCTTAATCTTCTTTTGTTGTGATTGTGACTTTATCTTTTTCAATTAAAAAAGTATTTTCTGCTTGTGAAACAATTCCTTTTGAAACTTCAACTAATTGTGAAAATTGAAATAAAATTCCTTCATTTTCTAATTGTTTTAATCCAATCAATGCTTTTGTTCCAAATTTTTTAATCAACCATCTTGAACAAAAAGGCAACGTAGAATACTCTTCAACAACATAATCCAAAATTTCTCTTGATAAAGGACTTCTTGAATTTTTCAAATTTGATAATTCATAAATTCCAGAGGGTTTTCCGTCGTGAATTTTTCCAGAACCGTTTGTTGCAAAAGGTTCAACTGCAAACAAGCCTGTTTCTAATTTAATATTTGAATTATTATTTACATTTGGTATTGTAATTCCTGCATGCAGTTTTTCTTTTTCCATTGAATGTCCGCTTAAATTTACTATTGGATTAAATCCTTTTGAATTGATTGAATTTTCAATAGTTTTTCCTATTTCTGAAAGTGTTGAATTTTTGTTTATAATTTTTTCAACATTTGTCAACGCCAATTTTGAAGCTTCTATTAATTTTTTGTTTAATTCAGAATTTTCTAAGTCAACTGAGAAAGCAGTGTCTGCAAGCCAACCGTTTATTTGAACTCCAATATCTATTTTTAGCAAACCGCAAGCTTTTGTTTCATCGTTATATAACGGAGTGTAATGTGCTGCAATTTCATTTATTGAAAGATTTGTTGGAAATGCAGGTTTTGCTCCTAATTCATAAATTTTATTTTCAATTTTTTCTGCAATTTCAAGTAAAGGAACATCTTTTTTAGCAATAGCTCTTGCATATTCTTTTATTTTTTTTGAAATTTCTCCTGCATTTATTATATCTAATGTTTGTTTTGAATTCATGTTAATTATTAATAGATTGAATTGGTTTTAAGGGTTTTGATTTTTTTAAGTTATTAATATAATTATATATTAAATCCAAAGCACCATTTATTTTTATTACTCTATCAGTTAAATTATTCATTCCTCCTTGTTCGAATCCAATAAGTTCTCCATTTGGTGAGATTAAAATTCCTCCAGAATCTCCAGGTTCTCCAATGTTATTTATACTAAAATAATTTTTTGAATTTATTTCATCTTTTTTGTAATCCCTTTTATCAATTAACCCATATTTTTTATGTATCTTTCCTTTTTTTATAGTTGTTAGTTGAAAAGGAATATTTTGTAAAACATTTGTATTATAGAAATTATATATCTTTGGATTAAAATTTTTTGAATATTCTAATTTAGCAAGAATTAAATCGTCTTCAATATTTTCTTCACAAATTTGATATTCATTAAATGCTCTTCCATTTTGTATTTTTATTATTTTATTTTTAAATTTATTAATTAAGCAATGTCTTGTTGTGAGAAAATATCCATTTTCTGTAATTAATAGTCCATTTCCTAAATGATCTCCTGAATACATAATCTCAATTAAGTTATTTTCAAGGTTTTTTTTAGATTCTCCTGGAGAAACAAGATTCCAATTCATTCTGATAAATCTTTCAAGAACATCTATGTTTGCTTTTCTTTCTAATTTCTTTTTATTAAAAAATTTATCAAGATACTTCATAATATTCTTTTTTTAGAGTAGTTTATAAAACTTTCTTTAAGAAATAATTTTTTAATTTCCCTTATTTTTTAATCTTCGCATTTTTGGTATGAAGTTTGTTATTTTTTCTTCAGAAGCTTTTCCACAACCTAAAAAATAATCTTGGTGTTTTATTACTACAATTCCTTTTTCATTTGTTTTTATATCTAATTCATTTCCAGACATCCAACTTGTCATTTGTTCTTCATTGATTTCTATTATTCTTTTTTTTATTTGATTTTTAAGCAATTGAGTTCCTTCAATAGATAATCTAAATTCAGAAGTTGGTTCAAATTCTTTTCCAAAATAAACTCCAATTTTGTCTATCTTTAAAATGCCTTTAAGTTTGAATAAATCTTCTTTTGAATATTTTCCTTGAAATAAGTAAAATCTTTCTTTTCCAATTTGAATTATTTCTCCGTTAATATCTGTAATTCCAAATTGATAATTTAATCTTTTCAAAAAATTTTCTTTTTCTTTTTTGTTTAGTATGTTTAGTTCCATTTTGTTTTTTTCTTTTGTTTAATTAATATGAAAATAATTATTAAAAATAAATATATCAAAAGTAAATAAAGTCCTCCAAACAAAAGAGTTTTAGCAATTGCTTGTGCTACATTAATTGTTAATTTAAATCTAATAAACCAAAATACTTCCCAAATTACTAATATAATTCCGGGAATTAACCAGTATTTTATGTTTTTCATTTTGATACACCATAAACGACTGAAGATACTTTTGAAGGATCTTTTGTTTTTATTTCGTCTTTATAATTTGTTAATCTTATTGATAAGATTTTTATTTTTAATCTTTTTCCAAGAAGTTCACTAGTAATTATTGAGGTGGCTATGTGGTCTCCATGTATTTTAAGGCAATCTTTAAAAAATTTAAGATAATCTTTTTTTTCATAACAAAATTTGAGATTTTTGATAATTCTCTTCTTTATAAATTTCAATTTATCAGGGCTTCCAACATTGTGCATAATATCCCCTGTTATTATCAATGCAGTTTTTGAATCTATTCCTTTTTTTAGTTTTTTAGATTGCTCTTTCAATTTCTTAATATAATTTAAAATATTCTTTTCTGTTCTTTTTTTAATCATTTTTTCATGAAAAATCTTTTTTATCTTTAAATGTGGAAGATTATTTTCTTTTGTAAAGGTTTTTGAAATAGCTATAAAATTATCTAATGAAAATTCTTCTTTTTCTGAATTTTTTTCAAGTCCGTGAAGAACCCCTATTAATACTATTTTTTCTTTTTTAAGTTTATAAATTGAAGTTAAAATTTCCAATATTGGCTTTAAACTATGAATTAATTTTGTATGGGGAAATGAAACAACGCCCTTATCTAATAATCTATCTATCTCCTTTGAAGTTTTTCTTTTGTTCCAATATGCTCTTGAAAGATATTTTATTTCTTCTTCTTTTGCATTTCTTTCATTTTTATAAAATTTTTTCCATTCTTTAATCTTCATTTTATTCTTTCACCTTTTTAAATTTAACAAGAAAAAAACCTTCTGTATCATTGTCTTGTGGATGAATTCTGCAAGCATTTTCTGTATCTTGATACTCTTTTTTATCCCAAGAATTCAAAGGTTTTCTGCATTTTACAGGTAATTTTATTTTTTCTACTTGAATTTGATTTGGAAATTCTTTTAATAAAAAATCAATAATTTCTTCGTTTTCTTCTGGAGCATGAGTACACGTTGAATAAATTAATTCTCCATTTAATTTTAAAATTTCAAGAGAACTTTTAATTAATTTTTTTTGCAATTTTGAATGGGCTATTATTGTTTTTGGATTCCACATTATTGCTGTTTTTGGACTAGATCTCAAAGTTCCTTCACCAGAGCAGGGAGCGTCTACTAAAATTTTGTCAAAGAATATTTTTTGTTGTTTTAACTTTTCACAAAGTCTAATTCCGTCTTCTCTTGTTATTATTGTATTTGAAACTCCACATCTTTCTAAATTTGTCGAGAGTATATTTATTCTTGGAGGTTTTGGTTCATTCGCAATTATTAATCCTGTATTGTTCATTTCGCTTGCTATTTGTGTTGTTTTACTTCCTGGAGAAGCACATAAATCTAAAATTACTTCATTTTTTTTTGGTTTTAATGCAATGATTGGGAGCATACTTGCTAATTCTTGAATATAATAATATCCTAACATGTGTTCAATGCTTTTTCCAAGTTCACCTGGTTTTAATTCTGATTCAATAATCATTACTTCTGGATTTTCTGGCCAAGGCTGAGAAATTTTCCAAGATTTTTTTTCAAGTTGTTTTTTTAATTCTTGAGGTGAAATTTTTATTTTATTGCATCTAATTGATCTTTTTATTTCTTTATCTAAAATTTCCAAATAATTTTCATAATCTTCTTTGTTTGAAGATATTTTTTTCATTCTTTCAAGAAATTCTGGTTTTAGGGATTTCATATATCTTTGAGAACAATAATTCTTTTAAAGGTGTTTATTTTTACATTTTTGATGTTAAAAACAAAGATTGTTCCTGCAATTGATGAAAAAACAAGAAAATATCTTAATTCATATTTAGATCAAAATTTTAAGGTTATGCATAGTGATAATCCCGAAGTTATTGTTTCTGAAATTTTGAATGATAAAGATTTAAATTTATTTTTATTTTCTTATTTGCCTAAGGATAATGGAGTTTATTTAGGAAGAACAGAATATTTTGATCAACCTGTTAGAGTTTATGTTCATTATGGTTTAACAGTAAATTTTGAAGATGACTTTATAAGAAGAGCTAAACTTTTTTTGAAACAATCTTTTGAAGAATCTCCTGCATTTATGAAAGAAAATCCAAAAGATTTCTTTTTTCGAAAACCATTGTTAACATCTTCTTTTCCTGAAGAAGAACGTTATCTTAGAGCAGTTGCTTATGAAAACTTTCAAGGTTGGCCAACTCTTGATAAATTTTTAGAAGAAGTTAATTTAGCATTTTCTTCAAATGATGAATTTAGAAAAAGAGTGTATCCTTTAAAATTCACCTAAAGTCATTTGACGTTTTCCTTCTATTGCTTCATTAATGTCTATTTTGAAAACTTCAAATATATTTTCAATTGATGGAAGTATTTGATGTTTTAAATAATAATCTTTGTCATAATCTCCATTTTCATCTGAAAGTTTGACTTTATCTCGAATTAATTTTGATTTTGAATTTGTTTCTGCAATGAAATATTCTAAAAGCATCCCGATATTAATTGGTTCTTGTCTTTCTTTTATTTTTTTAGCTGCAATTACATGAGGTGTTATTGATTTATATTCCTCTATTGGTTTTTTTAATTGCGTTCTTATTAAAATATCTTTTTTGTTTACTTTTCTTTCTTTTAAATCTTTGATTGTTTTTTTTACTAACTGAAGCGCTGATTCCTCATTTCCATTTTTTAATATTAATTCAATAACTTTACTTTGTAGATTTCTCGATAAATCACACCAATCTCTTCTTACTGTTTCAAATCCACGAATTTTCATCTCGTTTTTTTCATTAATTAGGGCATATTTCTTTTTTGCTCCTACTTCTGTTGTTCTTTTTGAAACAAACAATCCTCTTTTATAAAAATCTTCTAATTCTAATTCCATTATTCCTGGAAGTTCTGAATTTATTTTTTTCAGTAACTCTAAAACTTGTTTTTTATTTTTTTTACCAATTGTAAAAGCAATGCTATCTGTGTCCCCATAAATTACAGAATATCCTTCTTTGCTTACTTTTTCAATTATTTCTTTGTTTAATTTTCTTACAAAAGCCAAAATCGATGCAGAAGATTCTAGGGAATAATATCTTGCACCGAAAAAACCGACGTAACCATGTATTGACGCAGATAATAATTTGAAGGCATTGCTTCTTGCTTTTGTTATTGGGTTTGGGTTTTCTTTGTATTCTTTTTTGTATCTTTTTCTTTTTTCAAATATATCTTTTACAATTAATGGAAAAAATCCAGGTTCTTTAGAAAAATAAAATTTTGTTTTTTTCTCATCAAAATCTAATTCAGGAGATTCATAAGAATTTTTTTCTTTTTTATTCAATAACGTTCCTTTAGAAATGTTAAATGAAATAATTATACTTGTATGCATGCTTGTAAAATCAAAAAATGCAATGTCTTCGTAAAGTCCTGGTTTAGGTTGAAAAACAAAAGCACCTTCGACAGATTTTTTATCTCTTCTATTTTCAATTTCTCCATGAATAGGTCTTTTTTCTGCTATTTCGTTAAATTTTTCCAAATTATGAAGAATATAACTTTCAACTATTTGGGACAATCCATCTCTTGTTATGTCAAATATAGGTTCTTGTAAAATTAAAGTAAATTCTTCAATATCCTTCCATAATTTTTTTGTCAAATTTAATGTTAAAACTGAATCATGCAAATTGTATTCGTAAAAGCTTTTCCATTCTTCGTCTTTTATTTTGTGGGATTTTTTAAATTCAAAATCTTTTTTTCCTTCTCCAAGTAATTCATTTGCAACATCATTTAACCCCAAAGTTTCAGATTGTAAATATTGACTATAAATTGTTTCAATGAATCTGAATAAATCCAAGTGAACAATTCCAGAAATATATCCTTTTGAAATTTTTCCTCTGCTAAATATTGGTTGACTTCCGTCAATTCCCAAAGAAAGTTTTATTTTATTTTTTTCACATCTTGCTCTTAAATAAGGTAAATCAAATCCATCTGAAAAATATCCGACTAAAATGTCAGGGTCTTCTTTTTTAACATATTCTATAAATTTTTTTAACATTTCTTCTTCATTTTTGAAATGTTCTACAAAATCCAATTTATCTGAATTTTTTTTCCAAGTCAAAACTTTTTTTGTTTTATCTGAAACCAAAGAAATCATTAAAATTTCACCTTTTCCGATTTCAAGTTCATCTGCTTCGATATCATAAGCTAAAATTTTTGGAGTAAATTCAGTTTTTGAATCTTTTATTTCTTCTATTTTATCAGCAAGAATGCAAATTTCTGAAATGTTATTTGCTCCTGCTAAATCTGTTAAATTTCCTTTAATTTTGTATTCTTTCAATGGAGCAATTTTTTTTTCTAAAATATATTTTGTAATTACAGGAATGTCATATTCTCTTCTGAATTCTATTTCTGGGAAATCTAGTTTTTCTGCAACTGCGTGAGCATCTTTATAATTTGTTACAAAAATTTTTAAAGCTTTTACTTTTTTTCCAAGAAAATTTTTGTTGTGTAATTCAACTTTTTCTACTTTTGTGTTTCTTATTTGAGACTCAATTTCAATTTTTTTAATTTTCTCTATAATTTCTTTAATTTTTTTATCTGAAATTTTGTCTTTTAAAATTGCCCAAAAATGTGATTCAAATTTATCAAGAATGCAAATTTTTTGCCCGTGTTCATTTCTTCCTATTATTCTAACATAATTTTCTCCTTGAAAATCAAAATAATTATAGTCTATGGGTATGAATTTTGTTTCCATATTTTTTTGAAGATATTTTGTTATTTAAACCTATATTCCTCTTCAATTTTAATTCATTTCAAATGATAAAAACATACATTTATATACCTCTTAAGGTATCCTTTGTCACTTAAAAATGAATAAAAGAATAAAAAATTTAGGACTTTTTGTTTTAGGAATATCCTTGTTTCTTTTAATTTTACCTATAATCGTTTCTGAAGGTCCTTTGAATGTAATAATTAATTCTCCTAGCGAAGGTGCTGTTTATCAGCTTTCAGATGATATTTTGCTTAGTGCTTCTATTATAGCTATTACTAATATTGGAGAAGTTCATGCTTGGGTAATTATGGAAATGCCTGACGGTTCTTTTGAAAATATTACTTTATGGAGTTCTTTGAATAGTGATACTTTTCAAGCAAATTTTCATCCTAGTATGACTGGAGTTCATAAAGCAACTTTTTATGCTGAAGATAATTTAGGAAATACAGATTCAGAAATGGTTTCATTTATAGTTGAAGGAATAAGTCCTTCAGGTGAATTAGACTTGGTTGTTATCTCTCCTATTAATGGAAGTGAATTTGACTTGAATGATGAAGTTGAACTTAAAGCAAGTGTTTCTTCTACATCTACTATTGATGTTCAAAAATATGTAAAAGTTGAAATAATTTTTCCTGATGGAAGTGTTGAATCAATTGTCTTAACAACCCTTGATGAAACTGTTTATGTTGGTACTTTTTCAAATACTCATTTAGAAGGAATATACAAAGCAACTTTTTATGCTGAAGATAATTTAGGAAATATAGACACTGAATTGGTTTATTTTGAGATTATAAAAGAAGAAATCTCAGGAGGTAATAGTGGAGGTAATGGTGGGAGTTCTGGTGGTGTTTCTACAAAATATTATGTCTGCGTTCTTTGGTCTGATTGGTCTGAATGTTTAAATGGATTTCAAGAAAGATTTTGTTTGAAAGAAGATGTTTTTAATTATTTTAAGGAAAATTCAACTAAATATTCTCAATTAGGAGATTCTGAAAAAAGACTTTGTCAAAATACAATCGATTTAGGAAATGATTCTCAAAATGAATCTGAAAATAAAGGGTTTTTTTCTTATTTAACTGGATTTAGTATCCAAGGTTTTGGAAATTTAATTAATCTTGTTTGGTTTCTTTTAGTAATTTTTATTTTGATTCTTATTTTAATAATCTATATTCTCAGAAAAAGATTTTCTTAAATTATCTTTTCTTTAATTAACCACAAACTTTAAATACTACTATATAGTAACAATTTTATGGTAAGAATAAAAGATATTCATTATGAAGAAGATTTTCAGAGAAGGTATCTTGAATATGCACATATGAATTCTGAAGATAAAGAAAGACATGATCCTACTGGTGCAATTGGGATTTCTTTAGCTGACGAAGCTATGAGATTATATGGTTCTATTGAAAATTTTCCAGAATGGATTAGAATCCCGAATTCTTTAACAAACAAATCAGGTCTTGAAAAAAATTTAATTTGATTTTGATAATTAGTTAATTTTTTAACTTCTTGAATTTTAATTATTAAATGGGACTAAACATAAGAGAAATTGTTTCTAAAAAAGAAGTTGATAGTTCTAAATTTAAGGGTAAAATTTTATGCGTCGATTCATTTAATACATTATATCAATTTTTATCTACTATAAGGCAACCTGATGGAACCCCTTTAATGGATTCTCAAAAAAGAATTACAAGTCATTTGTCTGGAATTTTATATAGGAATTCAAATCTTTTATCTGAAGGAATAAAATTAATTTATGTTTTTGATGGAAAAGCTCCTGATTTAAAATATAAAACTTACAAAAAAAGAGAAAGTAATAGAGATTTAGCTCGAGAAAAATATGAAAAAGCCAAAGATGACGAGGATTTTAATTCAATGAAAAGATATAGTAGTCAATTAGTTCGGCTTGACGATGAAATGATTAAAGAAAGTAAAGAACTTTTGGAAGCAATGGGAATTATGGTTGTGCAAGCTCCAGGAGAAGGAGAAGCAGAATGTGCGTATTTAGCAAAAACAAACGAATTGATTTATGGTTCTGTTAGTCAGGATTATGATAGTTTGCTTTTTGGTGCACCTTATTTAATTCGTAATTTAACTATTTCAAGAAAGAAAAAAACTTTTTCTGGTGGTTTTATCGAGGTTAATCCTGAATTGATTGATTTGCAAGGACTTTTGAAAGAACTTGAAATTAATTCAGAACAACTTATTTGTTTGGGAATTTTAGTTGGAACAGATTACAATCCAAAGGGAATTCCTGGAATTGGGCAAAAAAAAGCTTTGGGTATTGTTAGGGAATTTAAAACGCCTGAGAAAATTTTTGAAATGGTTAATGAAAAAATAAAAGCATTACCAGAAGAAGAACAATTTGATTGGAAAGAAATTTTTGATTTGTTTAAAAAACCAAGTGTTAAGAATTTTGAAATTAAATTTCCAAAATTAAACGAAAACAAAATTCGTAAAATTCTCGTTGATAAACATGAGTTCTCAGAAGAAAGAATTGAAAAACAAATTGAAAAACTTCAAGAAACTGAAAGTTCAGGAAAACAAAAAAATTTAGATAAATGGTTTTAAAATGTTTTTGGATCAAAACCTTGTTTTCTAGCAAGATTTTCTATTGCTTGCATTGCTTGTATACATCGATGTCTCATCTCTCCTTCTTTTGTCCCTCTTGGAGGTATTTTTCCGTGTGTTCTTTTTTGAATTTCACGTATGTAATTAGAATATTCATTATATTTTCTTTTTAATTCGCCATATGTTCTTTGTCTTTGTTCTCTTTTTATTCTCTCAGCTTTTTCTTCTTCAATTACTTCTTTTTTTTCTTTTTCTATCCTTTCTTTTTTCCTTTCGATTTCTTTTTCAGGTTTAGCTTCTTTTGGATTTTTTGACCATTTCCAATTTAATTTTTTCTTTCTTTTTAAGTATAGAAGTAATCCTAAGATAAATAATATAATTCCTATTGTTAAAAACCATCCATTTTGCGCAGTTAATCCAATTAAACCTGCAAGTGCAATTAATACACCAATAATCATCATATATAATCCAAGTCCTTTTCTCCAAATAATTAAAATTGAAAGTATAATAAATACCCAAGGAATAATTGCTGCAAGATTATGAATTCCTATATCATAGAAAAATCCTTCTAAATCTATTTTTTGAGGAACATAATAAATTATTAAAATTGAAGATGCTGCTGAGATTACAGCAGAAGTAAATTTGCTGTCTTTAAAAAATTTTGATAAAACATAATTTATAAATGCAAAGCATATTAAAAAAAAGCAAGCCCACATTAAAACAGAATAATCCAAATTTCTAAAAACTCCAAATGAAAAATCAGTGTATCCCATGCCCATATTTAATTTAAGTTATTTCTGTTTATAAATTCTATGGCAAGTTTTAAATTCTTAGCTTTTTTTATAATATGATGTCAGAAAAAAAACATCGTTCTTTTAATGTTTTAGGAAATATTGCAATTGTTAATTTTTCTGAAAAAACTTTAAAATCAGAAAAAATTAAATTTGCTAAAGAAATTTTGAAGAAAAATAATTCAATAAAAACTGTTCTTGAAAAATCAGGAAATTTTAAAGGAAGGTTAAGAAAAATGACCACTTCTTGGTTAGCTGGTGAGAAAACAAAAGAAGTATTATATAAAGAAAATGATTGTGTTTTTAGGTTTAATGTAGATGAAACTTATTTTTCTCCGAGATTAAGTAATGAAAGAAAAGAAATTTCTTCTTTAATTAAAGATGGCGAAGAAGTTTTGGTTATGTTTGCAGGTGTTGCTCCTTTTCCAATTGTGATTGCAAGAAAAACTCATGCAAAAAAAGTTTATTCCAATGAATTGAACAAAAAAGCAAATAAATACGCTGAATTAAATATTGAAAAAAATGCAGTTAAGACAAAAGTAATTTTATTGCCTGGTGATATTAAAAAAGTTGCAGAGAAAATAAAAAAAGGATGGTATTTAGACAAATTTAGTTTTCATAATCCCTCCAAGACCATCCCCCAGCCACCCGCCCATAAGAAGTTATTTAATAAGTCAAATTATAAATTAAATGAAATTGTTTCTAAGAAATTTGATGTTATTGTTATGCCTCGTCCTCAACTTAAAGATTCTTTTTTGAAACAAGCATTTGATTTGAGTAAGAAAGGAACAAGAATTTATTATTATGATTTTTGCAGGAATGATGAAATTAATTTAATTGCAGAAAAAATTCAAAATGAAGCAAAACACTCAAAAAAGAAAATAAAAATTTTGAAAATGAAATCTGCAGGAGAATTAGCCCCTTATAAAATTCGATGTAGAATTGATTTTAAAGTTTTAAATTAATTTTAAACTATCTTTTCAAAAAATCCGTTTTTGAATTTTTTTTCTAAATCAGAAGGCTTTTTTTCTTGATTTGCTTGGAGTGTGTTTCCTTGACCGTATGCAGTTCTTAAACTCTTATAAAAACCAGGATTTTTTTTCAATTCTTTTTCATCTATAGTATAAATTGTCATTTTAATTGATTTTTTCCCTGGGTTGTAATTCTTTTTTCTCTAAGAATTCCCTTATTGAACTATTTTCCATTGTTTCTGGATTATATTTTATTGGAATAAATTCTTTATTTGTTAATGTAAATAGTCTCTCTGCTTTTTTTGCAAGACCTTTTGAAGCACAAATCGGAGTTGGGTTGTCTTGATCTATATTTCTTCTAGTTAGCATTATATTTGAATAGGGGCAATCTTCAGGTTTAACACTACAAGATAAATGTTTTTCTGTTAAATAATTTATTTTCTCAGTGTGTTCGTTTTTATATTCACAATATTCCATTGTTTTTTAATATGAATTCTGTTTAAAAATGTTTATATCCTTTATTAAGAGTTATTTGGAATGTAAATTCTTTTATCAAATTGTCTTGAAATATCTTCAATTATTAATCTTATTTTTGCATTATACTCTGGTGAGAAATAAGGACCTTTTTGTTCTTCTGGTTTTTCTTCTTCTTCTTTAAGTATTTGATTAAATCTTTTTAAATCTCTTTCAAGCATTCTTTTATTAGTAATTTTCTATTTAAAAAAATTTGTATACTCTTTGAATTTTGGTTTTATAATTCTTTTTTTATGCTTATTGCACTTGGAGCTTCACCGCCGTGCCATGTAAATCTTGGACGAATTCTTACAGGATATATTCTTTCTGAATTGTCGTCGAGAATAATTGCTGAACCTTTTGAGCTCGGAAGTTCGTTCATGTATTTTGAAATAGTTCCCATTAAATAAGTTTGCATTATATAATTTAACGCTTCAACGTCGGGTTTTGAAGTAACTCTGTGAGAAATTACAATATCTGATTGAGTCATAACATCCCTGTGAATTTGTCCTGGTTGTTGTGTTGCAAGAACAATTGAAATTCCTGGTTGACGTCCTTCTCTTAAAATTTGAATTAATGCATCTGTTGCAATTGTTTTTTCAGTTAAAGGCAAAAATTCGTGTGCTTCATCGATAAACATCCAAATTAAAGGTGTTTCTTTTTTTTCAGAAGAAAAACTATAATCTAATCCTTTTGAAACTGATTTAATTTCTTCTGTTTTTCTTGCAGACATTCTTTCATTGAATAATTTTCTTGAAATCAAACTAATAGCTAATGCTCGAACATTAAAAGCACCAACTGAATTATAAACACTTAAATCTAAAATTGAGGTTTTTCCAGCGTTGATTAAATCTTTTATTAAAGTTGGTTTTATGTTTTTTGTTGAAAAAATTCCCCATGTTTCTGCAGCTTGAAATAATCCTACTGTTGCATTGATTGTTTCTTTTTCACTTTTTTTATCTTGTTCTAATTTTGAGATTATATCTTCTATTATAAAATTCTTTTTTGAATTTTTTAATTCTGTTAAAACTCTTTCAATTAAAACAGAAACTGGTTCAATCATGTTCAAGCCGAAAGTCAAAATCCAATCTTCTGCATTTAATTCAGAAACATCTAATGCAAATTTTTCGTCTGCAGGAATTCCTTTTTTTGTGAAATCATCATAAAATCCAAATGGAACAAAAAGTTTTGTTGGAAGTTTTTTTGTTTTTAAATCCCATTCATTTAATAGCTCTTTATCTTTTTCATTAGTATATTTCATTGTCCAGTAAATTCCCATTGTGTCAAAAATTAAAGATGCAATGTTTTGGCTTATTTCTTTTGGAAGATTTGAAAGTTCTTCTGCAATTACTCCTAATGTATAGGATTTTCCTGAACCTCTTTTTCCAGCAACTAATACTACATGACTTCTAACAACATCCATGAAAATTTTATTTGATAAAGAGGTATATTGTCCCATTTGAACATAACTTTTTCCGAGATAAATTAATCCTTTGTCTTTCAATTCTTTTTTATCTGATTCGCTTCTTCCTAAAATTATATCATATGGCATATTAAACTAAATGAAAACTTGTTTTTAATTTTTTTGTATTAACAAATTACAATAATTTTTATAAAGTCTTTTTTCTTGAATAGTTTGAAATGAAACGTAGAGAGTTCATTAAAAAAATTGGAATTGGTTCAAGTGCTATTTTGCTTCCTACAGGAATTTTAATTTCTTGTTCTAAAGATGAAAATGAAAATCCTTTTAATCCTCCTGAACCTGAAGAATACATTCCTGATGTTGATGATCCTCCTTACAAATATTTAAAATATTTTAATCAAGAAAATAATTCAACTGCAGGTGGTGCAATTTATTTTACTCAAGACATGGAATCTTTAACTCTTTTAGATAAAGATAATGGGCACGGAGTTTCAGGAATTAACGGTATTCGATATAGAGATAGACAATTTCTTGAATCAAGTTTTTTCTTTCATGACCCAAATTTGCAATATCTTCCTACACTTGCATTTAAAGAAAATAATGTCAATTCTCGAGAATGGCCTTTTGTTCATTTAAGAGGACTTATTAATGCATTAACGCAAGGTGGAGATGTTTTTGTAGATAAAACCGACGAATATCTTCCTTCTTGGGATTGGGAACATCTTGATGATAAACCTGGAATGGTTTATATCGGTGATTGGAAAATCGATGAAATAAATAATTTTATTGAGTTGAGTTCAGAAATTACTTCAATTGGAGTTGGACTTCTTGTTCCAGGTGCAAGTGCAAAAATTTATTCTATTTTATCAAGCATTGGAGATAAGCAAGATTTATTCAATAAAGGTATAAATGCAATAAATCATTTTTTTCCAAATACTTTTGATTTTAATAAAGAATATGCTTTGTTTAGTCCAGACCCTTCTGGATTGAAATATATTTTAATGTATAGCAAAGCTTTAAGTGATGAATTAAAAAATAGAGAAGCAGATGTTAAAGATTTATTTCCGTTAAATCCTGAAAGCTGGTGGAAATATCAAATTGGTTCTTCAGTTTATCAAGCAAAAATAAATTCAGGATATGAAAAAATTAATGGAGTAAATTTAGTTAAATTAGTAACTGAAACTGGTTTAGAAGAATTTCTTGGTTTTAAAGATGACGAATTAAGATATTTTGGTTTTAATGATTCTTCAATTGGAAGAATTTTTTTTAAAAACCCTTCAGTACTTGGTGATAATACTGTCAAAGTTGGAAAAAAATATTCTGTTAAAAATTCAAAATTAATTTGTGAAAATTATCCTGAAATTTCTGGAACAATAAATGAAACTTACGAATATTTGACTAGAGAAAATTTAGTTGTTAACGGTTCTCCTTATGGAGCGTGTTTTAAAGTTTTAGAAAGTTTTGATATTTTTTTAAAGAATGAAAATACTGGCGTCACTGCTTCTGATAGTAATTCAGCGACTCATTGGTATTGCAAAAATGTAGGAAAAGTAAAATCAATTTACGATGGTGTTTCTGTTGAATTAACTGATTTTTATATAAAAAATTCTGAAATTGATTTGAAATTTATTGATGCTTCTGGAGGACAAAACAGGCCTTTAGATATTCCGACAAAAGAAAGAGCAATTGTAAATTTGATAAATAAAATTAAATAATTTGAAGTTATACAAACCTTTATAAAACATTATTTATTCTAATAAAAATGAGTGATGATAAAGAAGCTGAAAAAAAAGAAGTGAAGTCTTCTAAGTTAAGACCAACTCAAATTATTAAGAAAAATCCTTGGGTATTAATATCAATTATCTTAGCAATTTTAGTAATTCTTTTAATTATTGCAAATTTTTCATCAATTTTCAAACCCTCTGGAAAATCTATTGGAAAAAATTTTGTTGATTTTATAAATTCTCGAGGTGGGACTGAAATAGAATATGTTAGTTCAAGTTATTTTGGTTCAGGACTTTACGAAGTAATTGTTTCTTCTGAAGGAAGTGAAATTCCAGTTTATTTAACTAAAGATGGAAAATATTTTGTTTCAATAATAGCAGAACTTTCAGATTCTTCAAATGAAGGAAATTCAAATGATCAAACTTCTGATGAAATTCCAACTTCAGATAAACCAAATGTAAAATTATTTGTCATGAGTTTTTGTCCTTATGGTAATTTAGCTGAGAATACAATGTATCCAGTATATAATTTGTTAAAAGGATATGTTGATTTTGAAGTGCATTATATTGTTTCTGTTGAAGGTAATTCAGTTAGTTCATTACATGGGCAAAAAGAAGTTGATCAAAATATTAGGGAACTTTGTGTCAAGAAAAATTATGGTAATGATAAATTTTGGAATTTTGTAACAGCAATAAATGAAGATTGTGGTTCTGATGGTTCATGTTGGGAAAATGTATCTCAAACATTAGGAATTGATATTCAAACAATTGAAAGTTGTTTTGAAAATGAAGGATTAGATTTAATGAAAGCTGAAGCAGAAATTTCAGATGAATATGGTGTTTCTGGCTCTCCAACAATGTTTATTAACGAGGTTGAGACAACTTCTGTTTATAGTTACGGAGATTCAGAAGAATATAAAGGAACAATTTGTTCTGCATTCAATGAAGTTCCAAGTGTTTGTGCTCAAGAATTAACTTCTACTGATTCTAATGTTCAAGGAAGTTGTTGATTTTTGAAAAGTTTTATAAATAATTTTTTACTTTTTTAATTATGAAACTATTAGTTGGTTTTTTTGATAGATTAATCTATAAGTTTATTGGAAATTCCCATTTGATTGAAACAAAAGTCAATAAAGAAAATTTAAAGAAACGATTTTATTATGTTAAAAATTCTAAAATTTTATACGTGAATATTTTAGGTTGGCATGCTTGTTTTTCTAATGCCTTTCCTTTAAAAAATCATTTAAACAAAAAAGGGATTTCTTGTGTAATGTATGAATTTCCTTGTGGGATTTTATCTTATAATTCAAAATTAACAGAAAGTAATTTTCTTAAATTAAATAAAATTATTAAGAAAGATATAGAAGATTATAAATCAAGATATAACTTTGATGAAATTATTGTTTCTGGAACTAGTTTAGGAGGAATTTTGGCTTTTTTAGTTTCTAATGGAAATAAATTAGTTAACAAGTTAGTTTTAATTGTTCCAGGATATGATTTAGCAGAGTCGCTATGGTTTGGAATTGTGACAAGAAAATTACGTAAAAGATATGAAAAAAATAACGTAAATCTAAAAAAATTGATGTCTCTTTGGAAATCCATCACACCATATAAAAATTTTGATAAACTTGATGATAAAAAAATTTTTATTTTTGCTTCTAAATCAGATAGAGTTATTAATTTTTCACAAGTAGAAAAATTATGTAAAGAATTTAAAAAAAGAAAATATAATTTTAAATGTTATTTTAATAAATTCCTTGGGCATTATTTAACTATCTTTTTTACTTATAGAAGGCTAATTAAAAAATTAAAATTTGTTTAGGTATTATATATTTTTAATAAATTTAATTAAATGATTTTAATTTTTCATAATATATTCAATTTCTTCTGAATCTAATTTTAATTCTTTTTGAATTAAAGTGCTTTTTAAAATGTTTTTTATTTCAGGCCATTCTCTTAAAATTCTTTTAGAGCCAACATGGGTTTTTAATGCATATTTTTCTGCAATTGATTTTCGTTTTGAAAGCTTTTGGTTTGATAACCATATTTTTAAAATTCTTTCTGGTTTAGAATATTTGAAAAAACCTTTTTTTTCGTTTATTTTTGAAGAAGAAATTCCATAACTTAAAAAAATATTTTGATAAACTAAAAATCTCCAATATTGTTGTTTGTATATTCTTCCCTTGAATAAATCTGCATTTGCAAGTTTAAAATATGCCTGAGCAAGTTCTTTGCCAGAATAAATATTTGGTATGTTCTCTTCAATCCACAACATTATTTCATCAATAGACATTTCTGTTTTATCAAATGCTCTTAACATTTCGTTATTCGCTTTTTCTTGAAAAATTTCTCTTAATATATTAAAAATAGTATCTTCTTTATTTCTAGAATCAATTATTGCTTCTTCTGGATTTTGAGAACTTGAAATTGCTTGTAAATCATTTATTGCTGCTCTTAAATCGCCTTTTGAGTTTTCAGATATTTCAGAAAGTATTTCTATGTTTAGGAATTTATCCTCTTTTTTTAATATATCAATTAAGACTGCTTTTGAAATATTTAATGGAATATTTTTCAATTCAATTATTGTTGATTTTTTTCTTAAATCTGCTAAATTTTTTTTCCAAACATCATTTGCAGTTGCAATTATTGGATATGTTGTTTCATCAATTAACTTTGTTAATTCTGAAATTCCCCCTCTATCTGTTCCAGTTATTCCGTCGACTTCATCAATTAAAATTATTTTGTTTTCTTTTGTCAAAGATTTTTGTTCAATTGCGGGTCTTAAAATTTGTTGTAATTTTTCTTTATTTCTTAAATCAGATGCATTTAGTTCAAACAATTCAAAATTCATTTCTTTTGAAAAAACATGAACCAGCGTTGTTTTTCCAATTCCAGGAGGACCACCTAAGATTAATACTTTTTTCTTGTTTGGAAATTCGTCTAAAAATTTTTTAATTTTTTCAATACTTTCTTCTTGTCCTTTAATATCTTCTAGTTTTTTTGGTCGATGTTTTTCTGTCCATTGAGTCATTTTAAATCACCATATCACTATAAGATTTATTTATTAGGTCCTTTTCTTTGATTTTTAATAATTTTTTATAATAATTAAATTGTTTAATTAATTCTTCTTTTGTTTGTTCTTTATCCTGTATTACTTCTATTTCTATAAAATTTCCTAAATTCTTAACTTCATCTATATGAAATTTAACATTTGCAATAAAATATATTTCTCTTTGTTTATCTACTATTTGAAAGATTCCTAATGATTTTTCTAATATTTCGTCAATTTCTGTAGAGGGATTTTGATGCATTAATATTCTTGATTCTTTTTGATTGGGATTTTCTATTCTATCATAAAAAACTAGACATTTTTCTATATTTCCTCTTCTTATTTTTAATCTGCCATTTTTTACATTAAAATAAGTGTCTCTTTGATTGTCTTTTCCGATATACTCTGCATTGTTTTCTAGTAAAATCTTCCTTATCTCTTCAGGATTTTTGCATATTGCTTTTAATTCAATGTTTAATCTTTTCATTTTTTATTCAAATCTTTTATTATTTTAATTAATTTTGAAATTTCTTCTTTTGCTGAATTTGGAGATAATTTTTCATTAAGAGCATCTTTTGCAATGTTTCTTATTTGAGATGAAGAATAATCTATGTCTTGTTGCGAATCTGCAAAAATAGTTTGGAATTTTGGAGATTTATAATTCATCATTCTTTCAAAATATTTTTTATTTTTTGCTTCCATTTTAAATTATTTCCGATAAGTCTTTATTTATTATTTTGGGGTTAATTCCTATTAATTCATCTTTGAAATATTTATTTTCTGGTAATGGATTGTAAAAAAATATTTTTTTGCCCATGTTAAAAGCTTCATATATTTCTAAAAATGTTGCTCCTCCAATATAATTTTCTTCTCCATTTTTTTTGAAATTTAATACCAAAACTGCATCATTAGGTTTTATATTTTTTTTATTTCGCTTAATCATTTCCCCTTTCCATTTTATGTGCTCTTCTAAGCCTCTTTTTTTTATTTCTTCTTCTTTAAATGGTTTTTCATAACTATTTGGAAGTTTTATAGTATGCCCTGTTTTTTCTAATTTTTCTTTTATTTCTGGAATTTTATTGTAAAAATGTTTACTGCATAAAATAAATATTTTCATTTTATTCCTTTCCTAAGCCTGCTAGAACAAAACTTGCTAAGAGAGCTTGTAGTTGTATAAATGGGTCACTTCCCTCGACAATTCGAAATTCAGCTTCGCCTGTTTTTTCAGTTAATCTCACTTTTAATTCTGGTTCAACAGGTAGATTCCAAATTTCTTTTTGAATTGCTTTTATTACATCTTGTCCTGAAATTCCTTGTTTTAACATAATGTCCAAAAGTTTTTCTTTTGAATTTTTAAAATCTCCAGCTAAAGCATATTCTAAAACAACTTTAATGTCTTTTGGTTTTGCTTCTGACACTATTGTTGAAACTAATTCAGTAGTTATTGACGGAGATATTGCTGAAGTGGATTGTATTAAATTAACGCATCTTCTACAGTCGCCTTCGCTTGCTTCATAAATTGTTTCTATTGCATCTGGATTTAAAATTAAGTTTTCTTTTTCTGCAATATTTTTCATTACTTTTTCAACATCTTTTTTTTCTAGTAATTTAAATCTAAAAATTGCACAACGTGATTGAATTGGGTCAATGATTTTGCTTGAATAATTACAAGATAAGATAAAACGACACGTTGAAGAAAAGTTTTCCATTGTTCTTCTTAATGCTTGTTGGGCTTCTGGAGTTAATGCATCTGCTTCATCTAAAAATATTATTTTGAATGGAATATTTCCAATTGATTTTGTTCTTGCAAATGTTTTTACTTTTTCTCTAACAACATTAATTCCTCTTTCATCAGAAGCATTTAATTCAAGATAGTTTTCTTTCCAATTTTCTCCGTAAAGTTCCCTTACAACAATTAATGCTAATGTTGATTTTCCTGTTCCTGCTGGACCTGCAAATAATAAATGAGGTATATTTAAGGATTTTGTTAAAGCTTCAACTCGTTTAATGATGTTGTCTTGTCCAAAAACTTCTGGGAATTTTTTTGGACGATATTTTTCTGTCCAGATTTCATTTGCCATAGATTATCTTATTTAAAACACCTTATAAATATTATTATACTAATTTTAAGCATCAACAAATAGCAGACCAATATTTGATTATTGAATTACATTCTTTATAAATTGCATCAAGAAAATTCTGAGTTGTTTCCAAATCATGCTTGTTAATTTGATCAATTTTTTGACAAGAACTTATTTTTTCAAGAGTTTTTTTAGATATTTCTGCTGAATTTAAATTTTTTTGTATTTTTTCTATAAATCTAACTGAATAAAATTCGCTTGAGGAATATAGAAATATTTTTCGATAAGGTTCCAATTCCTTATTTAAAATATTATTTTCTTCTAGTGTTAAAACTTTTATTGAATTGGTTAAGATTTTTAGACCATCGTTAATAATGTATTTATTTGGGTTTGGTTTTTTGAGTTCTGCAATTACATTTGCTGTTCTAAACCCAATATTAAAATGGTCTAATCTTTCCATTTAAATTTTATGTTGAAGAATTATATAAAGATTGTTGTGTTGTTTTATGGGAATTAATTAAAGTATATACTCTAATATCTATGTTATAAAGTATATATTTGAATATATATTTTAAAGAAGGTATTTATTCTGTTTGAATAAATACTTTTTTATTTATTTTCATCAAGTATTTCTTCTAACTTTTCTGTTGTTTTTTTTCTTTGTTCTAGAATGCTTTTTGAAATTGCCTGCGTTATAATATCTAATATTTTTTCTGGTTGGTTTAATTTTGATTCTTCATGTAGAAATTCTTGAATCCCTTTAATTAAGTTTTCTAATTTAGTTTCACATTCTTTCCATTCTTTTGAAAGGTAATCTATTTGTGAGGCATAAGTTTCATGGATTATTTTACTTTGAAGTATTTCTATAACTTCTTCTCCTTTAAATTCATATTGGGAAATTTCATTAGTTAGCATCAAATAATTTCTATACTCTGGAGAATCTTTTAATTTTTTTTCATTTAATCCTTTAACTTTTTCATATAATAATAAAATATTTTGGAGTTTGCAAATAATATCTCTATCCATGTTTTTTACAATAAAAGTTTATTTTTAAGGATTTAGATACTTAAATTATATTTAAAGGATTATTTGCTTCTAGCTCTTCTTAGTTTTCTTTTATGCTTTTCTTTTCTAAGTCTTTTACGTTGCCATTTCCAACGCATTTGTCTTTTCTTTTTCCAACGTCTTGAGCTTCTTTTCATAGTTTGAGAAAGATAAATTTAGTTTAAAAAGGTTTTGGAGACAAATTTTAAACCCCGCTTGTAAAAACATGGATTGAATTTTTTTTAAGTATCTCCACAGCAGAAGTTATTGATTTTTCTCCAAGGAATATTGCAATTATTTGATTTTTTAATTCAGAGTTTGAAATCATTTCTGCAGTTTTTTCAGGTTCTGACATTGTTTGAGGAGTTAAAACAATTATTATTTGTCCAGAATAATTATGCTCTTTTAATTTTTCCAAAACTTTGCTGTAATCTGTTGTCGTCGCTGTTCCTAACACATCAATTATTTTATCTATTTTGAAACCTTTTTCAGAAAGTTCGTCTGTTAACAATGCCGCAGCTCCTCCTGCGTTTGTTAAAATAATTCCATTTTTGAAAGTTAATTTTTTTGAAATATCTATTTTTTTCAAGTTCAGCGCTTCGCTTAAAGAATTTACTAATTTTACTTTTGCTTGCTTAAAGGCACTTTTATAAATTTCATAATCTGTTGCAATGCTTCCAGTATGGCTTATTGCTGCTTTTTTTCCAGAATTTGTTTTTCCTGCTTTTATTACGATTATTTGTTTTTTTGAATTTTTACAAACATCTATAAATTTTTTTCCATCTTTTAATCTTTCAATATAACAAATAATTTTTTTTGTATTTTTGTCTTTGTTATAATATTCTGCAAAATCTGCAAAATCCAAATCAATCATGTTTCCTAAACTTACATAACCTGAAAAACCTAAATCCAAATCTGCAAGATAACTCCATAATGCTCCACTTTGACTTAAAAATGCAATGTTTCCTTTCTTTGGAGTCAGTCTTGAAAAAGTAGAATCTAAATTTAAATGTGGATTAAAAATTCCAAAACAGTTTGGTCCGAGGATATTTAATTTGTATTTTTTTTCTAATTTTAATAATTTATTATTCAAGGTGTATTTCTTTTTCTCAGAAAATCCTGCAGAGATTATTATTACATCTTTTATGTTTTTTTTACAACATTGTTTTAAAACTTTTGGAACAAATTTTGCAGGAATTGCAATTATCACTAAATCTATCTTTTTATGATAATCTAAGATTGTTTTATACGCTTTTTTGTTTTCAATTAATTCTGAATTGGGATTAATTGGAATTAATTTGCCGTTGAATAAATTCAATTTTTTCATTAAAATATTTCCAATTTTTTCAGGATTGTTTGAAGCTCCGATTAAAGCAATTGTTTTTGGGTTTAGAAAATCGTTCACATCTTTTAGGTTTGTCATGTAATTATTCCGAAAACTATATATAAATAAATTTTGTTTATGATTTATGAAGTTTTTTAGCGAAAAAAGAGCTGAGCATTTTTTAGAAAAAAATGGTTTTGTGATTGTAGATAGTTATTACGTTCGTTCTAAAAGAAATGTTAAGAGAGCGTTGAAGGTTATTGGCTTTCCTTGTGTTATGAAAGTTGCAGGAAGAAAGATAGTGCATAAAGCAAATTTAGGAGGAGTAAAGATTAATATCAAAACTTATTCTCAGGCGTTGTCTGAATTTTCAATTTTAAAATCAATTAAAGATTCAGAAGGAGTTATTTTTCAGAAAATTGCTAAGGGAAATGAATTTATTTTGGGAATTAAAAAAGCAACTGAATTTGGACATGTAATTGTTTTTGGGGTTGGTGGAAGCGGAGTTGAATTTAAAAAAGATTTTGCATTTCGTATTTGTCCTGTTTCAAACAAAGAAATTTTAGAGATGATTCGTGAAACAAAAATTGGAAAAAAACTTTCAGAAAAGAATATAAAATCTTTAAAAGAAAATATTTCAAAATTAAATTATCTTGTAGAAAAATATCCTGAAATTTCTGAATTAGACATTAATCCTTTTTTCTTGGATAAAGGAATTGGAAAAGTTGTTGATGCCAGAATTGTGTGGGAATAAAATGAAGAAAAAAATTAAATTTTATGGTTCATTTAATGAGAATGAATTTACAAAGGATTCTAATGAATTAATTATGGTTGCAGAGAAATAATTTATATTTTAATCTTTTGATCTCTTCTGCAATGTTGAGCATTTCTTCTTTGATCTTTTGTCATTTCTAAAATATTTTCAGAGTAATTTCTTAAAAGAGAATATTGTTTTGTTCCAAAAGAATCCAAATGGTTAGCTTTTCGCCATTTATTTAAATTTTTTTTATTAATTCCACCCATTTTCTTTAAATTCTTTTTAATTGATTCATACATGATTATTATTTCATTATGCATAATGTCATATTCAGTTTTATTTTGTTTATTCCAATATTGTAAAATTGATTTGGTAAGCATATATCCGAGTTGGGGTTTTTTTGCAAAGTACATTAAAGCATCTTCCAAATAGAAATTAAGTATATTATATTCATCTTCCCCTAAAATTACTTTTTTTGCTAAAGCAGAGTCTGAAATAATTTTATTTAATTCTTTTTGATTAAATAATGAGAGTTGTTTCATAGCTTTTGAATTTTACAATCTTTTATAAGAATTTGTATTGTTTTGAATATATCTTGTTATTCTATATTTGGTTCGTTATTATTTTCTTCTTCTTGAGTCCAAATTGGTTTTGGTTTTTCACAACAATCTGAGCAATAATTTTTGTAAATTTCATAAGAACTAGCTTCTTGTGTTTTAATTATTATTTTTGAATAAGTATCTTCTGAAATTGTTGATATTTTAAAATCTTGTTTTTGTGCAAATGTAAAAATTAATGAAATTATTAATCCAATTGCAATTAAGATTGATGCTCCTAAAATTAAATTGATTGATGTTTTTCTTTTCATTCATTTTTTGAAGCTGAAAGGACTTTAAAAAGGTTGTTTATTCCTTGTGAATTAAAAATGTTTAAAAGTTATGAATTGTTAGGATTTTTGACAAATCGTGCCCCGATAGTTTAGAGGCCAAGAACGCTGCCCTCTCAAAGTAAGAATAGAAAATTTCAAGAAATTTTTGAAAGGTTCTTAGAAGAGAGGTGATCTGAGCTCGATGAGAGTATAGGTCTAGCATCTCAATGCAACCGCTCATCACTTGTCTGAGAATATTTTTATTCTTGGAGAACGGCAGTGACCCGTGTTCAAATCACGGTCGGGGCATTTTTTAAAAAATATTCTTTATAATTTATATTTTTTATTACAATAATAGTTATAAACTATATTTTTTTAAAAAGATAATGTTGGAATATAAAAACAAATTATCTAAATTTCCTAGTTCAAAAAAATATCTTGAATTTGGATTAAAACAAGCTGAATCAGTAAATGAAAAATTCAAAAATTGGTATTATAATCAAGCTTTTTTTCCAGTAGCTAATTCAGGAATATCCTCTGAATTTAGTTTATTAACTTTAGACGGACATTCAGATCATATTGGAATTGGAGGAAATGGATTTAATATAGAATATGAGGATAGAGTTCAATGGCAATTAAATTTTTTAGGTGAAATAAAAAATGAAAAATTATCAGAGGCTCTTTTACATGAAAAAAGACTTCCAAATATAACTACTTTTAACAGTGCACCTTATATTTTTGATACAGCAAATTATATTCAAATTGGTGTTAGTAATGGTAAAATAGGTTGGGTTAAAAAAGGAGAATTTCCAAAAAGCATTTGTGCTAAAGAAGATTATGATGCAGTAAATAAAGCATTAAGTTCAGGAAAACCCTTGGAAAAAACCCCTATTATTGGTGTTCAGACTGATGTTCGAAGAGAAGCTTTAGCTGGTTTTGAAGCAGCTTATTATTGGCAATGTTTTAGAGCAATGATTGTTGATTGTTCAGATGTTCTTCATAAAAGACTTAAAGAAGAAATATCAGAAATGGGAAAAATAGATTATAATAAGAGTGAGTTTATTCGTTCACGTTCAGAAAATGTTTATCCATTTTTTGTAAGTTTTTTTCCTGATGTTAGATTAAAACAAAATAAATCAACGTCACTTAAAAAATTTTATCATCCTGGAGCTCTTGAAGCAACGATTGCTTTAGAGTTAGAAAATGGATTTTATCATCAATTTGGAGGATCTGATTCTTCAGAGCGTCCTATTTTTTCTGCGAAGGGTTTTCCAATAGAAGTTTCTGGAAATGATAAAAAATATGATGCAAGAATAAAATTTCAATTAAATCCTTTTGGTTCTTCTATTCAAGAAGATGAGCAAACACAAGTTGTTCTTTCAAAAACTATAAGAAAAAAATATAATAATTTTTCTATTGATAAAGAAGGTAATTTTATTTTTACATTTGATTTAAAAAATGCAAATAAAATTGAACAAGAAATTAGAGAAGGTTCAAAAGATACTTCTCTTCATGTTATGTCTAGAGTTCTTGTGGAAAATTTAAGATTAATGCATGAAAGTTTAAATGAATGGTATGAAAAGAAAATTCCTGCTCTTGAGGAAGAACATCAAGTGGCAATTCTTAATCGAAGACATTCTCATTTTTTGGGATTAGAAAAAAATCTTAAATGATTTTTTTAAGGAAACTTCTTTTGAAAAAGTTTGATTTAGTAAAGTTTAAAGAGTTTTGATGGTTTAAAAAAAATATGAAAAATAAAGAAATAATAAAATCTGCATTAATTAATGCCTTGAGCACAGCACTTTATGTAGTAGTCATTGCTTTATTTTTTTATTATGGAAGTAAAGGGATTTTTGAAAATAATCCCACAATTTTTATTCCAATTGCAATTCTTTTACTTTTTGTTTTTTCAGCAGCACTTACAGGGTTTTTAGTTTTTGGTAAACCTATTATGTTATATTTGAGTGGAAAAAAACATGAAGCTTTAGTTTTATTTTCTTATACTCTTGGAATTCTTTTAATTATTACAATTGTTGCTTTATTTTTTCTTATTATTTGGAGTAAATAAGAAAGATAAAAATTAAAAAGTAAAATAATTTTTCTTCCCAAAACTTTTTTAATCTCTGAACTTGTTTTATTTTTGTCTTGATTTATTCAAAAGCTTTAAAAATAGAAGTATCTTAATTAAAAATGTAATACGAGGTGAAAATGAAATTAAAAGTTAAAAGCTTTGCAATTCTTATTTCTTCTCTTTTAATATTGTTTTCTATTTATTTTGTTTTTGCTTTGATTGTTTCTCCTTCTTCATATTCTGTAAATGAATCTGTTACCTCTTTGTATAATATAACAATTAGAGATGTAAATATAACACAAGTTAATATTACTCTCCCTGCTAATTTTACATTTAGTGCAACATCAAATGGAACAAACGCGAGTAATGTAGTTCGTGCTAATTTTACGAACATTACAGGAAATATTTTAATTTGGACAAATTCTACTTCACAATTTTATCTTATTAATGGAACTAATACAACAACTTTTTGGTTTAATGCAACTGCAAATTATCCCGGAAATTATAATTTCAGTGTTTCAGTTATGAATGCTACAAATACTTATGTAAATAATTCAATTAATATAACTGTAAATGATACTACTAATCCAACTGCTTCTTTTGGAGTAAATCCCGTGGATGTTTTTAATTCTTCAACAGCAAGTTTAACTTTTGATTTAAAATGTTCTGATGGATATTCTGTAAATGATGCAGAGCTATGGGGTAATTGGAGTGGTTCTTGGGCTCTTAATCAAACAAATGCTTCTATGGTGAATAATACTTTTTGGAATGTTAGTTTAAATTTATCTGATGGATTTTATATTTGGGGTGTTTATTGTAATGATTCTGCAATAAATTCAGATTGGACAAATACAAATAGGACTTTGGTTGTAGATGTAACTAATCCTACTGCAGTAGCTTCTTGCACTGCTTCAACTATTCATACAGGAGATTTAATTACATGTTCTTGTTCAGGAACAGATGCTACTTCTGGAGTGAATTCAACTTCTGCGGGTTCAACACCCGATACATCCAATGGCGGGACTTACACTTATACTTGTAATGTCATCGATTTTTCTGGTAATTCTGCAAGTAGTACTTTTACATATACTATCAGTGGTGGAGGAAGTTCGTCTTCTTCGACAACAAGTAATAATTTTTGGAATAAAGGAACTTTTTTTATTTCAGATTCTCAATTTAAAGAATCTTTTTCTCAAGAGCTTTCTAAACAGCAACGATTTAAAGTTAATGTAGAATTTGAATCTCATTATATTGGTGTTGTTGATTTAACTTCTTCAACTGTAACAATTAACGTTTCTTCTAATCCACAACAAGCAGTTTTAATAGTTGGAGATGAAAGAAAATTTGAGGTTAATGGAGATGAATATTATGATATTTTAGTTAAATTAAATTCTATTAATGGAGAAAAGGCAAATCTTACAGTTCAATCTATAAATGAATTTATTACACAAGAACAAATAATTGAGGAAAAAGAAAAAGAAGATTCTTCAAAAAATTTAAAAGATATAGAAACAGAAAAAACTTTTAATAAATTAAAGGGTTTGTGGTGGTTGTGGGTTCTTATTATATTAATCTTATCCGTTGGAGGATACTTTTTATTTAAAAAATCTTCAAAGAAAAAAGTAAAATAATTTTTCTTCCCAAAACTTTTTTAACTCTTGAACTTGTGTTAGTTTTGTCTTGTTTTGCTATACAGATAAGTTTTTTAGCCCTGTAGTACATCATAAGGAAACGAGGTTTCCTTGATGCTCAACTTTCCCTAGACACTGAACAGCAACTTCAGAATTGCCTCCGACGAAGTTGCAGAAAAATTTATTAAATCAATTAATAGATGTTTTATATGGATAAATTGTTTAAGCCCTGTAGTACAGCGGTCAAGTATTTCGGACTCTGAATCCGGAGACCTAGGTTCGAATCCTAGCAGGGCTATATTGTTTAACAAAAATAACATTTAATAAAAAATTATATTTCAAAATTTTAAAAGAAGTTTTATAATTTTATTCTTAAGTCACTTGCGTCTTTTAAATTAGAATTATGTTGGTCAAGTCTTCCACTCGTTAAGCAATCAAAACAAATATGGACTGTTCCATCTTTTTCTTTTATCATTCCTTTATCGTTGCATTTCTTACAAATTGGTTCTCCCATGTTTTTATTAATATTTTGCCTTATTTAAGGTTTTGTAGTTTGAATTATATATAACATTTAAATTAAGAAATCTTTTTATACATTAATATCATTAATTTTTTATGGTAATTGGTATAGCTTTTGTTGTTCTTGCAATTTTAATCGTAGGTATTTGGGTTGTCATCGAAGCGAAAAGAATGAAACACAAACTTTTTGCAATTTTTTTGATAGTTCTTATTTTAGTTACATACATTAGTTTTGCATCGGTTTTGAGAAATAATAATGTTGATTTGAAAACTTCTGGAGGCATTGTTACTGCAGGAAAACTTTATTTTTCTTGGCTTGGAGGAATATTTGGGAATCTTAAATCTGTTACAAATTATGCTGTAAAACAAGATTGGAAAGTTTTGAATGAAACTAATGTTAGCGTGAAAAATGTTTCTGAGAAGAAATCATTGTTTGGAAAATAAATTAAAGTAATGTTTTTAAAGTATATATTCCACTATATATAATGGCTAAAAAAAGAGGAGTTAAAAAAAAGCCTTCTAAAAAAAGTGTTAAAAAAAGAACTATAAAGTTCCGTCCTAGAATTGATTCTTTTATTTTCAAAAGAGAAAAAATTCTAGTTAATTTGTTAAAGTTTTTAGCATTTTTTGTAGTTTGTTTAGTGCTTTATTTTGTTACAAATAACTATCTTTTATGGATTTTATTTGGAATCGGAGCAATAATTGGTGGTGCTGTTTCATTTGCACTCATCCTAATGTGGATTGCTTTAGCAATTTCAAAAAGAAATGCTAATAAAAGAAAATAATTATTCTTTTTATTTTTTAATTTTATTAATTTTTAAATATATTTTTGAGTATAATCATCTTTAAAAGGTCAGATAATTAATTCAAATTATGGATAAATCAATAAAAGATAAATTAGATAATCCGGAGATTATTAAGGGAATGGCTGAGCATTTGTTAAAAAATTTTGGGGTTTTTGATTTTGAATTTGTTCATGATCCAAAAACAAGTAATGATGAATGTCTTTATACTTTTATAGATTTTCCATCTAAAAATTTGTTGATTAGAGGATATGGAAATTTTCCAAAAGAATTTCAAGATTTTTATTATAAAAATCCTCAAATCGGTAATAAGAAAGATATTTTAGAAAGTTTTCTTTATCTTGTACATAATTTTAGATCTCCATTTGGTACCTTATCTATTCTTAGAGAAGATTTTCGAGTTTTTGAAATCGAAAAGGATAGATTAAAAATTTTTGAAAAAGGTCCTTGGCAGAAATATTTAGCAAAAGTTTATTTATCAACTTTAAGTGAGCCATTAATTAATGATCCTTCTGTGAATATTCTTGAAACAAGCCACAGCTGAGGATTGAACTCAGGACCTTTACATTACCAATGTAACGCTCTACCGACTGAGCTACTGCGGCTTTTTGTTTTTTGATTTTCAGTAGCGAGGAGGCCGATGGAAATTTATATTTCTCTACCGACCTGAGCTACTGGGGCATTGTTTAAATCTTTAATTTAAAATGTTTAATTAATTTTCTAAAGAGTTCTTGATTTTAATTCTTCGAAAATTTCCTTTAAATCTATTTCAAGAATTGAAATTGGCATTTTTATTTTCCAGTTTTTTAATATTTTAGGATGAACTTCTCCGAAAAAACCAATAATTTTATTCTTAAAATTAATTTCAGCTGTTCTTCCATCGATTAAATGCAAGGGGGTATCTTTTTGTGATTCTTTGTATTCTAATTTAATATTCATCATTTTTTCTAAATAATTTATTACTTGTTTCATATCTGTGAAGTTTCCAGGAGCAATCCCTATACTTAGTTTTTCTTTTTCAATTATTTCTTTTTGAGATGATTTTTCAAAAATTTTTCCGATTTCAAATATTTTTTGAGGATATTCTGAATCAATGTTTCTTGAAAATGTTTTTAAAATATAAGAAGAAAGGTTTTTTCTTAAGATATTGTATTCGGTTTTTGATTCAATTAAAAAGATACAATCCTTTTCTGTTTTTTCTGGTATTCCCATTTTTTCGAATTGATCTGGTAATGTTGTTAAATGAAAGTTGGAAACTTCCAAAAAATTTAATCCAATTAAAATTTCGCTAATTTTTTTCTTGCAATTTTCTTCAAAGTTTTCTTCTCCAATGCTTGAAATATTTGGAATTTCTGGAACAAAATTTTCATAACCATATGCAATTGCTATTTCTTCTATTAAATCAACTTCATGAAGAATATCTGTTCTCCAAGGAGCTATTTCTACTTCTTTTGTTTTAGAATCATAATCATGTCCCATTTTTTCAAATAATTTTTTCAAATCTTTTTCTTGTAAATTTAATCCAAGTAATTTGTTTGAGTTTTCCAACGAGAATTTTATTTTTTCAGTTTGAAAATTTGGTGTAATTCTGTTTTCTCTTGATTTTATTTTCATTTGATAAACTTTTCCACCAATATCTGCAAAAGTTGAAGATAAGATATTTATGCACTTTTCCAAAACATCCAAATTATATCCAGAGCATTCTATAAAAATATCTTTTGTTTTTTCATCAACTCTTCCTGTGTTTTCTGAATTTATTATCGGAGGCATACTTAATACTTGATTATTTGAATCATGAAATATTGGAAATTTTACTTTTCCTTTTAATAAAGAAGCATAGTCTCTTCCTGTGGGATGTCTTTGTAAAATTTCAAGTCCAGACATTTCTTTTCCTCCAGGAGAATCTAACGGAATAAATTTTATTTTATCTGGTTCAAGTGCTTTATAATATATCGGTAATTTTATTTTTTCTAGAGGATAAACGCCAATTGCTAATTTTTTTCTTTTTCTTCCAATTGTTGCATGTAGCTTTTCCTGAATGTCAATTATTTCTTTTATTTTTTCGTTGTCTAATTTCAAATCTTTAACAATTGCACAAGCAGTGAAAGGACGAATATCTTTTACAGATGAATCCACAATTATTTCATAATCTTTTTCTGGTTTGTTCAATTCATATTTTTTTAATCCAGGTTTTTTTTCTAAGAATGCTAAAAAAGAACGTTTGAATCCAGAGTAAGACAATAAGTCAGGACGATTTGGAAAAATTTCAATTTCAATTTCTTCTTCATTAAAAGATTCTAAGGGTGTTCCGAATAATGCAATTCTTTGTTGCATTTTTTCATCTAATTTTCCAATGTCTTTTTCAAATTGTTTTCTTGATATTTTTATATTTGCCATCTTATTTTATCCAAGTTTTTATATTTCTCAATTGAGTTAAATCATTTTTGTATAAATCTCTTAAATCTTTTATTTCATAATAATCCATTAAAATTCTATCAAAACCCGGACCCCAAGCTAAAACAGGAATATACTCTCCTAAAAGTGGAACAACAACTTCTGGACGTAAAATTCCTGCACCGCCTAATTCAAGCCACTTGTTTTTTTCAGGATGCCACACATTTATTTCAACTGATGGTTCTGTATATGGAAAATAAGCAGGAGTAAATCTTATTTTTTCAAATCCCATTTTTTTGAAGAATTGTTTTAAATATCCTAGCAAATGTCTGAAATTTGCATTTTTATCGATGACAATTCCTTCTGTTTGATTGAATTCAAAACCATGAGACCAATCAACTGTTTCATTTCTAAAGCATTTTCCAATTGCGAAAAATTTTTCTGGTTTTTCAAATTTTTTTAATTCATAAAGTTTTAAAGCAGATAAACAAGTTGTATGTGTTCTTAAAACAAGTTTTTTTGCTTCTTCTTCATCCCATTCATAATTCCATCCTTTGCTTTTTGAAACTCCTTTTTCATGAGCTTCTTTAATCATTTTCATTATTTTTTTATCATTAATTTCTGTTTTTTCTTTTAGAAAAAAAGTGTCTTGCATTTCTCTAACTGGATGATCTTGTGCTGTGAATAATGCGTCGAAATTCCAAAAACTAGATTGAACAATATTTCCATTCATTTCTTTAAATCCCATTTCTTTCCATATTTCTCGAGCATAGTCTATTGCTGAATTAACAAAATGTCTTTTCCCACCATATATTCTTGGAACGTGTCCGTTAATATCATATCTTCTAAATTTTTTTCCTTTCCAATTTTTTTCATCTTTTATTATTTCAGGTGAAAGTTGTTCTATTAAGAATTCTGAATTTAAATTTGATTTTAAAAGTTCTTTTCCTAATTCAGTTATTTCTATTTTTATATCTTTTTTTTCTTGTATTTCGACGATATTTTTTCTTTTTTGCAAGGATTCAAAAGCAAATTTTTGTTCAGGTGTTAATTTATCATAATCTAAAGGAATATTTTCAATGAAAATTTCTTCAAGACTTTTTTTTGCAATTTCTTCTTTGTTTGCATTGAAAATTATTTTTTCATTTTTTAATTCAATCAATGCCTTTTTCTTTAATACTCCAATCGAAGCCTTGAATTCATCATTTGAAAGTTTTGTTTCTTTTTGTGCATCTTTTAATGTTAAAATTCTTTTTGCGTTAAGTAAATTTAGTAAAATTCTTTCTGGAAGCCCCTTTCTCTTATATAAAATTCCATTAATTCCTAATTCAATTATTTTCTTTTTTAAAAAATTTAATTTAATTATTTCTTTTTTATTTAGATATTCTAATGCTCTTAAAACAGTTGTTCTATCTAAATTTGATTTTTTGCAAATATCTTCTATATTTTTTTCTTCAAGATGTGGAAAGATTTTTCTTTCAATAGGACTTAAAGATTCGATTATCTTTTGGTTTGTCATGATATTTTTTGGTTATTTTAGTTAAAAAATCTTTGTTTTATGGTTAAATTTATATACATTCTTGATTTTTTAATAAAATGAATAAAAAGGGGTTATCATCTGTTGTTACAACAATTTTAATTATTGCAGTGTCAATTGTTGTTTTAGCTATTTTAAGTTTTGTTGTTATTAATCTTGTTAGAAATGGTGGGTCTATGATTTCTCTCGGGCAGTTCACAATAGATGTTAGTCTTAAATCTGCAAGCATTGATTATGATGATGGAACAGCGAATGTTAAAGTTGCAAGAGGTGTTGGAAATAGTAATTTAATTGGATTAAAATTTGTTTTTGAAGATTCTTTAAATTCAGAAGTTGTTGAAAGACGTTTTACAGATTTGGATGAATTAGAAGAAAGGACTTTTGTTTTTAATTTAACTAGTGAATGTCCCAATTTAATTTTAACAGATATTCGAAAAGTTTCAATTGTTCCAATTATTTTATCTGACGATGAAAAAGAAATTCTTGGGTCAATTAATAAAGATAGTGGTTCATTTACTTTTGATTTAACTAATCAAACTGAAAGTTTTATTGAACCTTCATATTGTACTGAAAATTCAGATTGTGGAATAGATTATTTAATTGATGGAACTAGATATTGTTCTTCAAATAATCTATATCAATATAAGAAAATTTATACGTGTAATTTGGGTTTTTGCACTGCTGTTTCTGAACCAATAATGTTAGAAGATTGTGCATATTTATGTTTTGTAGATTCTTGTATTTCAGAACAAGTTTCTTGCAACCCTGGGCAAATTGAAGAAGATTGTGGTGTTAATGGATGGACTGGTCCTAAAACCTGTTCTGTTGAGGGAGATTTGGATTCAGTAATACAAGATTGGAAAGAATATTCTTGTATAGATCATACATGTTCTGTAGAAATTTATTCACAAACTTTTCAAGTTTGCACTTCTGAAGAAATATGTTATGAAGGAGCATGTTTTATACCGCTTGAATGCACTCAGAATTCAGATTGCGATCTTGGTGAAACTTGTAACGAGGGAAGTTGTGTTACAGAAATTGCTTTAAATTCAGGAGCAATTACTTCAATATGGCCTTTTGGAATTGGGGAATATTTTGATAGCACTAGTTTAACAGATCCTACAATTGAAAGTTACGTTGGTAAATATATTTCTTTTTCTGGAAATCAACAAGGCTGTTTAGAAATTGTAGAACATTTGTGGCCTGCTAAACCAAACGGAGCACCTTATGTTAGATTAAATGTAAGTTCAACAAATATTTCTGCAGGAGAAAATTATTACATTTGGGAAACTAATTTTTATTGTAATATTTAATTTTAAAAATTAGTTATTTTTTAACATCCACGTCGGCATACCTAAAACAGAACTTAATGAATCTAAATTATATTTTTGATTTTTAGATATTTCTTTTTCAGAAATAAATTCCATTTGAATTTTATTTTTGTTGCATAATTTTATATTTTGAACAATTCTTGCAATAATTTTTTCTTTTTCTTTTGATTTTTTCAATTCATCAAGATTTATTCCAAGTTTTATTTTTTTGTTTTTCATTACTTTCGCCATTACTTGATTAAATCCTGAATTTCTTTGTTTTTGAAAATCTTTTCGATTTTCAAGTTTTAGTAAAAGAATTTTAATTTCAAGTTTTTCAATGACTTTTCGATTTAATTCATCGTCTTCACTTGTGAAAATTATTTCTTTATCTTTATTTTTTTTTATTAAATCTCTTAATTTATTAAAATCTTTTTCTATCAAAATAATTCTTTTTTTATCCATTTACCTTTAAATTAAGAAGAATTTATAAATCTGTTTTTATTTATTTCTTAGATAAAATGGGGGATAAAAAAGGGGTGTCATCAGTTATTACAACTCTTTTAATAATTGTTGTTGCATTAGTTGCAGTAGTTATTGTTTGGGGGGTTGTCAAGAATGTTTCTGATAAAACAAAAGAAAGGGCAGTTTTAGATGTTCTTTTAATAGATTTAGATATTCAAAAAGTTACATTTAATCAATCTGAAAGCTTAGCAACGATTTGGATTAAGAGAAATAAAGGCGAAGGAAATTTAGTTGGAGTAAGATTTATTTTAACAAATGGGTATCATTCTCAAGTTTATGATGAAAATACAACGATGCAAGAATTAGGTTCTCAGGTTTTTCCTTTAACTTACAACGATAGTTTAAGTGAAATTTATGTTTCTCCGATTATTGAATTAAGTTCGGGTGAAAGAATTTATGGAGAAGTTTTAGAATATTACAAGTATGCAGAACCGAGTGCGTTGTTCTTGAATTTTTGTGGAAATGATATTTGTAATGAGGGTGAAGATGCTCAATGGTGTGGAAAGTGGAATGGTTTAGATTGTGACCCTGTATGTGGAAATTCTGTTTGTGAATCAAGTGCTGGAGAAACTATTATAAATTGTATTGTAGATTGTTATGCTATTTGTGGAAATCTTAATTGTGAATCTCCTTATGAAAATTCATCAAACTGTGCAGGAGATTGCCCTATAGCTTGTGGTAATTCAATTTGTGAAACAGGAGAAAATAATGAAAACTGTCATGGGGATTGTTTAACTGCTGTTTGTGGAAATACTGTTTGTGAATCAACTTATGGTGGTGAAAATTCATCAAACTGTGCAGGAGACTGTCCTGTGATTTGTGGTAATTCAATTTGTGAAACAGGTGAGTTTGGAGTTTGCCATCAAGATTGTCCTTATACTTTATCTTTTGAAAATTTAGGATACTCTGGTTTTGAATCTGGAACTCAGGGTTGGACATTTGGAGGAGTCAATAGTGAAAGAAGTAGTGTTTATAGTATGTCTAAGGACGATGGTTTAGTTGGTGGAAGTTATTCTGCACATATTCAAGATGATGTTACCAATTCTTATTTTTACAAATCTTTTAATCTTAGTGGTGGTTCATTTATTTCAATGAAGTTTTATTATCGTATCGTTGGTTTTGAAGGTTATGAATATACTGAAATTCTTTGTGATGGAAATCAAGTTTGGAATTTTACTTGTCCTGGAACTTGTAATTATTATTGGACCTTAAATACAATAAATATTACTAATGAAGATTGCGTTTTTGATGAATCTGTAATGATTAAATTTAATCGTGCGGGTCAAGGTTCTGATGATGATGCTTATTTCGATGGTATAAATTTAACTGTTGCAAGATATGTTCCCTTATAATCATTAACCAGAAATTGTTGTTCCAATAAATTTTTTATTTTTTAAGAAATTTTCTAATTCTTTTACATTGTCTCCGATGATATAAGTTGGAATTTTGTTTCTTAAAATTATTTTTGATGCAGATGAATCTAGAACAAAATGTAATCCTGGTTTGAATTTTATTTTATTTGCCATTTTTTCAAATTCTTTCCAAGATATTTTTGGAATAAATTTTGCGTCTTTGTGTTCTAAAGGGTTTTTATCGTGAAGTCCTTTTGGAACATTTGTTAAATTTATGAATCTTGCTTTTAATTCTTGTGCAATTTCTGCAGAAGTTGAATCAGATGTTTGATGTGGTTGATATTCTAATGCACCGCAAAAAACAATGTCTTGTTCTTTTAAATAATGTTGAATTTCATACATTGTGTGAGGAATTCCTTTTATTGGATTTAATCCGAAAAAATAACTCATAAATCTTGCATTAGTTCTAGTAGAAGATATTCCAATTAAACTTTGAAATCGTTCGTCTTTTCCTATTTGTTTTAATGCAGTTATGTATTCTCGAGCAATACTTCCTCCGCCACATACGACGACAAATTTATATTTGTTTGTATTTTTTAATAAAATTTCTTTGAATTTTTTTAAATAATTAAAATTTATCTTATTTGGAATTATTAAGCTTCCACCTAAGCTTAAAATCAATACCTCTTTTTTCATGTATTTTTTAAGTTTTTCTTATTTTTAAGAGTTTTTAATGTTGAATTTCAGTATACAAATTATTTTTAAGGGTGGTTTTGTAGTTTTAGCATGGGAAGAGAAATAAATATTGGTCCATACATTGCAGAAAGATTAATCTTTTTTAAAAAAGGACGGAATCTTTTAGATACAATTCAAGATGAAATTCCTGATGCAGGAAGGTTTGGAAAAGTGAATATATATGACTTGGAATTTAAAATAAAAACAATTGATAGAGAATTTATTGTTGATGTAGGTCCTTTAAAGAAAGAGGATTGGTATCTTTTAGAAGAGCATATTTCTAGGTTGAAAGATAATTCTTTTTGGGAAAGTGATAATAAATTAATGGATTTTAAAAAATGTATTGATAATAATTCATCTTTTGTTAGTAATAAGAAAGAAGAAATAATTAATAAAAACAAACTTAGAATTTCAGGAGTTTTTTATAATTTTAATGAAAAATTTTCTTATGATTATGTTCTTAATTGTATTGTTAAACCTTTAGGCTTATACAAAAATTTTCCAAGAAAAATTTTATCTAATAGTAAATAATTTGTTGTCTTTCACATTGAAAATTCCAAGCCTTACTCCAGAGTCAATCCATCCATGAGCATAATTTAGTGCTGCAAACGCATTTACATAATCTTGTTTTTTTTCAAAATATTCTGCATCTGAAATATAATTTTTTGCCATGTTGATTATTTCTTTTGCAGAATTTTCTTTTCCTTTTATAATGTTTTTTTGAATTATTTCAAACGCTGTTTTTGTGACATGAAAATATTTCTTTAATTTGTCTTTTGTTATCTTATTTTCCATTTTATTTTAATTAATTGCAAATATTTAAATAATTGGTTTTCATTAGTAAAATGTTAAAAGAGTAAGATGAAAAAATTATTTGGAATTTTAGGAATTTTTGTATTAGTTTTTGCAGCAGGTGCTTTTGCTATTGAATCAAACCCAAATTCTTTTAATACAAATTCAATTGTAAAGCAAGTAGCTGAAGATAGAGGTTTGGATGCAGAGAAAGTTCAAGAAGTTAAACAAGTAGATTTTGAAAATCTTCCTGAAGAAATAAATATAGAAAATATTGATACAACAAATTTAGCAATGTATGAAGTTGCTTATGAAGGCGAGGAAAAGCCATTTTATGTTATAACTGTTTCAAATGAAGTTTTTGATAAGGTTCAACAAAGTGTTGCAGGAAAATTATTAATTAATTTTGGTTATGCAGAAGAGATTAAGGAATCACAATTTTTAGAAACTTCAACAGGAGTTCAAACAAGTTATGAAAAAGGATATGTTATGATGAGAAAAGGAAGTATTACTGGAATGTCTACTAATTTAGAAGTTTTGAATTCAGGCTCTACTGGACAAGTTGAATTAATAATTTATAAAAATGGAGAAGAAATTGGATTTAGAAATTCAATAGTTAGTGAAAATTCAGGAATAAAAAATGATTATGATGTTCAATCAGCAAACATTTTGAATTTTGAACCTGGAGATGTTATTTCTGTTTACGCTAAGATAAATGGCGAGGTTTTAATTAAAGATGTTACAACAATGATAGAGGTAGAATATTTTTAATAAAATGAAAGGAGGTTTAAAATGGTAAGAGAAAGAGACAAGCGAAATTTAATAATTGCAATTTTAGCAATTGTAGTGATAGTTTTAGTTTTGGTATTACTTTACTTTTTTGTTGTTAAACCTAGTATAAATAATTACATAATTACCAAACAAATAGAAGCACAAAGTTATATTTTTGCAGATATGGTAAATCAATTACAAACAAAAGGTTATTATCAAGTTACTTTAGGAAATTCAACCATTGTTTTAGTTCCTCCACAAGCTTCTTAATTAATTTTATTTAATTTTTGTTTAAAACTATACGTAAAGTTTTAAATAGATTGTTCTCTATTTTTATTAATAAAATTTACTTACAAAATGGCTTATAAAAAATATATAAAAAAAGATGGTAAACTTTATGGACCTTATATATATTCTAGTAAAAGAGTAGACGGAAAAGTTGTTTCAGAATATCATGGCATTAAAGAAAAAAAAGATTTCAAAAAATTTTTGTTTATTGGTGGAGGAGTTTTAATTCTATTAATTTTAATATTTTTTCTTTTTTTCTTTAAATCAAGAGTTAGTTCAAATGTAATTTTAGACTTATCTGGAAGTTATTCATCAGGAAAAATTAGTGATGGTGTTTTAAGATTAAGTTTAAAGCAAGGTGAATTAATTCCAGATTCTGCAAAAATAATTCTTGAAAATAATGGTAGTACTTATGAATATTTTTTAAAAGACTTGATAAGTGAGGAATCTGTCAGTGGAAATTATTATGTTCGAGGAACTGACATTTCAGGAGAAGGTTCTGGATATGGATTAGTTGGAGAAGAAAAAATTTATCCAGATGTTTATTTTAGATTAAATGTTTATTCTGAAAATATATCTGAATTAAACGAATCTGATTCAACTGGCGGAAGTTCTAGTGAAGAAATTATTGAAAATAATAATTCAGAAATAATTGAAGAAAATAATTCTGAAGAAATAATTTCTGAAACTGAAAATATTGAAGAAGAAAATGTAGAGCAAGAAAGTTCTGAAACTGTTGAACAAGAAAATGTTGTTGAAGAAACATCTGTCAATGAAAATGCTAATACTGAAGAAACACAAGCAATTGTCGAGGAATCTTCATCTAGTGAAGTTTCTTCTGATACAAGCACTGAAGTAAGTTCTGAAAATTCTGTGAGCGAAGTTAGTTCAAGTTCTGAAAATAGTGAAAGTTCTTCAGAAGGAAGTGTAGAAACTTCTTCTGAAAGTAGTGCTTCAGAAAGTTCAAATTCTGCAATAACAGGTGCAGTGATTGGTGGTTTTTTTCAAAGAATTTTTCGAGCAAATCCCACAGGACAAGTAAGTTCTGATTTAATTGAAGAAGAAATTCAAGGAGATGTTTCTTATGAAAGAGAATTCAAATATTCTTTAGTTGATGGAGAGGATGTTGAAATTATTGAAGGAAGTGTTAAAACAGATACAAAAGAATTGTCTTCAAATGTTTTAAATATTGAAAAAAATGGAAATGAAATTACTATTACAACAAATTATTATGAATCTCAAAATGGTTTTGGTGAAGGGTATCTTGGAAACGAAAATAAAGAATTAATTGTGAATTTAAATGATTTGGGAATTGAGTTTGCAGAAGGAGATTTGAAAGTTTCTGTGGTTTATTCTGATGAAGAAATAATTTCTTTAAATACAAAATTAGAAGAAAATGCTACATTTGAAAATGAGGAAATTATTGGAAATTTTACAGAAGAAATTTTAAACGAAACAAATGAAACAATTTTTGAAGAAAATATTACTAATAAAACTGTTTCAGTTTTTATTTTAAATAATGTCTCACTTACAGAACCTGAAAGAGAAATCTTGAACAAGAATTTTCCGAATTCTTCAATTTCAAGCGAGAGAAGTTTTTACAAAGATTGGATTTTAGTTGATTTTAATTTGGAAAATTATCATGTTCAATATAGCTATGATTCTTCTTTGAATGAATCTCTTTTAGAAGATTTAATTGAAAATGATAGAATTAATTGGTTGAAAGATATTGCAAATAGTCTGAGTTATGAAGAAGAAGTTCCTGTTTCTTGGGAAAATAGTTCTAAAGAATATGAAATTTAAAGAATATAAATATTTATAAATCAGTATTTTATTGTTAAATCATGGTAAAATATGTAGAATTTAAACCAAAAGAAATAATCTATCCAAAAGCAATAGTTATAATTCCTGATGCAGAACCTGCTTTAGGTTTTGCTCCAATTGAAGTTTATGATTCAGCAAGAGAAAAATTAATTAAAGATTTTAAAGGAAATAATAAGGCAATTGAATCTTTAACTCATGGAATTAATTTTAGAACTGTAACAGGTTCTCAATTTTTCTGGAATAATTATTTGAATAATTTCTTAAAAGAACAAGGAATAAATGGAAGAATTATGAATATAAATGATTTAGGAAAGATTTATGCTTTAGATGAAAACTTTTTTAGTAAGCATTATTCTGATACAATAAATTTATGTTTAAGGAGTAAAAAACTTGGTTGGGAAGATAATAAAAATATTTTAGAGTATTTAGTTAAACAAGTTAAACAAAGAGAAAAAAGTTTTCTTCCAAAAAATCCTTTAATTATTTCTAATTTAGAAATTGTAAATGATAATAATCCAGATAATTTTTATGGACTTTTATTAAAACTTAGAGAAGATTCAATTCTTGAAAATGATGAAAGATTTGCTTTTGGAAAAAATAAAATAAAATTTGAAAATGAATTAGGAAATGCTGAAAAAAATCTTTGGACAAAAGAAAAAGATTTGTCTGGGGTTTTTGCGGATAATAGTCAGAGTGTGAATTCTGACAATGACAATTTGTATAGTTCCAATAATAGTGGCTGGGTGGTTTTTGTGAGAGATTAAAAAAATAAAATTTTAAAAAATTGGTTTTGGAGGCATCATTGAATTATTAAAATTTTGAGAATTTGACATTCCAAAAGGTGATGGTGGTTGGTCCATATTTAAATTGTTCATTTTTTTAATCATGAAGTGAATTTGATTTTCTGTTTTAATTAAAGTTAAAATTAAATTTCCTAATGCAATTCTTGAAATTCCTTCAGAAATTGGTATTTTGGATTTTGATGAAAATTCATTCAAGATATTATTTATTTCTGTTTGGTTTAAAATTATTTCAGTAGGTTTTCTTCCCATTGTTCCTTCGACAACAACTTTTTCATTTGCACCCGGACATTCTATTAAATTAACATTTGAATCTTTTATTAAAACATCTAATTTTCCTAATTGAACATATTCAAATGTTTCAGAAGGTTGCAAATATTGTAATTTTTCTGGAAGTCTTGGTTCTGGAATTCTTAAAATTCTTGTATCTTTTTGGGTGTTTTGCGATGAGGGTTTTATTATTTCTATAAATTCAGGAAATTCTTTGTTCTTTGAAAAATCTATTTTACTTTTTTCTTTAGGTTGTTCAGTTTTTAATGGAGATTTTAATTCTTTTAAAATTTCTTCATTTGTTTTGTTGTGACTTTTTTCTTTTACTTTTTCAATTATTTGTTCTCTTGTTAATGGTTTTATTATTCTTATTCTTCCAGGATAATTTAATTTTTGTTTTTGATTAATTAATGCATTTAATCTATATATTGGGTCTAACTTGTAATTTTTTATTAATTCTTTTGTAAAAGTCATTAGAAAAATTTCCCTTTTTTCAACGGGAATTTCTTTTATCATTTTGTAATTTAATTTGGAACATTGAATTCTGGAGACCAATCAGTATCTTCACCTTCTTCTTGCACAACTGATTTTTTTGTTCCCAATTCTTCTTGAATTTTATTTAATGGTTTTATTGTTTCGTTATTTGATTTTTTAGACATTGGATATTTTGAAGGAATTTCATTCATTGGTTTTGGTGTTGAAAATTCATTGTATCTTTCTGTTGGTTTTGAATCATGAATCATGGTTATTCCTCTTGCAATTATTTTATTTTGTTCTAATAATTTATCTATTCGTGAAAGTAATTCTGGATTGTTGTCTTTTTCTTCTGTTATTTTAAAATCTTTTGCTGTAAGAGTTTTTGCAGATTCTTCAAATAAATCTAAAAGTTCTGTCATTCTGTTTGATAAATTTTCGAAGTTTTCAGAAAGAGATGTCATAACTTTTTGAAGAGAAACAAAGTTTTCAATTAATTTTGATTCAAATTCTTTATTAGATGCTTTTTTTGGAGATTTTTCTTTGTTTGTTTTTTTTGTCATAATCCCCTCTTTTTTAGTCATATCTCTAAGATGTGATTTATATTTATAAACTTTGTTGAGTTAAAAAATTCCTAGAATATCTGAATCTTTTTTTGATAAGTGTTCTGTTGAATTTTGGTTTTCAAAATCTTTTTCAATTCTTTGTTTTTCTTTATGCACTTCGTAATTTCTCATTTCTTTATCTGTTCCTTTTAATATTTCTTGTTCTAGTTCATGAATATAATCACTTATTTCTTTTGCTACATCTGCATTAACACTTATGCTGTCAATTTCGTTTTCTATCAAAAATTTTACCATTTCTTTTTTACTTCCAGATTGTCCGCAAATACTTGTTTCAACATTTCTTCTTTTACAGACTCTTATCACATACGCAATTTGGTGCAATATTGCAGGATGCATTTCATTGTAAAGATGTTGAACTTGTTCGTTTCCTCTATCAACTGCTAAAATATATTGTGTTAAATCATTTGTTCCGAATGAAATAAAGTCAATTCCTTCTTCACATAATTCTTGTATTAATTGAACTGCAGCAGGAGTTTCTATCATCACTCCAACTTTTGCATTTTCAAATTTTAATTCTTTCATAATTTTTTTTACTTGCTTTATTTCATCAACGCTTATAACTTGTGGAAGCAAAATTCCAATTGTTGTTCCTTCTTCAGAAATTTTTTTCAATGCATTTAATTCAGCCTTTAATATTTTAGGGTTTTTTAACCCAAATCTGATTCCATGCATACCTAACATTGGATTTGTTTCAATTTCTTTTGGAGCACCTTCGAGATCATGAAATTCATCACTTCTTATATCTGAAGTTCTTACCCAAATTTCTTCAAAGTATTTTGAAATTCCTTTTACTCCTTTGAAAATTACTTCTTCATATTCTGTCATTTTATTATTTGTTAAAAAATAATTTGGATGAATTCCAGATTCTGCAATTATTCCTTCAAGTCTTGTTAATCCAACTTTTTTTATTCCTGTTTTTGATGCTCTTTCTGCAAAGCTTGGTAAATCTACAATAACTTTTAATTTTGTTTTAGTAATTTTTGTTATTGGTTCTATTTCTTTTAATTTATTTTCTGAAGTTTTCCCAAGATAAACTTTTCCTTCATATCCGTCGACAGTTATTTCTTGTCCGTCTTGTAATTTTTCTGTTGCAGTTCTTGTTCCGACAACTGCAGGAATTCCCATTTCTCTTGATACAATTGCAGCATGTGCAGTCATACCTCCTTCATCAGTAACTATTGCAGAAGATTTTTGCATTGTTACAACCATATCTGGATTTGTCATGATTGTAACTAAAACATCGCCTTTTTGAATTTTGTTTAAATCTTTTAAATCTTTAATTATTTTCACTTTTCCCGAGGCGATTCCAGGAGAAGCTGCTAATCCTGTTAAAATTATTTCTCCTTTTATTTTTTCGTCTTGTTTTCTAGAATTTTTTCCTAAAGTTGTAATTGGTCTTGTTTGAACAATATAAATGTCGTCGTTTTCAATTGCAAACTCCATGTCTTGTGGTTTTGAATAATGTTCTTCTAAAATATTTGCAAAATCTGCTAATTTTTTTATTTCATAATCTTTCAGAACTTGGGCTTTTGAACGTTCTTCTCGTAATTCAAGAATTTTTGTTTCACCAGAAGCAGTTCGTCTTATTGCAATTTTTTTTTCTTCAATTCTTTTACTTAAAATGTTTAAATTTTTTGAAATTGTATATGTATCTGGGGTTATTCTTCCTGAAACAATTCCTTCTCCTAATCCCCAAACAGCCTCGATAATTATATTTTCTGTTTGCATTGTTGGGTCTTTTGAAAAAATTACGCCTGATTTTTCTGAATTAATCATTCTTTGAATTACTACTGCTAAACTTGCTTTTACGTTTGCAAATCCTTGTTTGTTTCTATAATAAATTGCTCTTGATGTAAACAAAGATGCAAAACATTTTTTTATTGCTTCTATTAATTCTTCATTTCCTTTTATGTTCACGTATGTTTCTTGTTGTCCTGCAAAACTAGCTTCTGCTAAATCTTCTGTTGTTGCACTGGAACGAACTGCGACGAAAATTGGTTCTTGAGCATTGTGTAAAATGTCATAAGCAGAGCCTCTTTCAATATCTAATTTATCTGAACTTAAAGTTTCATAGGATTCTATAATTTCTTCTTTCATTTCTCTTGGGAATTTTGAATTTAAAATTAATTCTCTTATTTTTTCAGATATTCTGTCTAGTTCTTTTGTGTTTTCATAATCAATGTCTTTTAGAAGTTCATTTATTCTGTCGAGTATTCCTGCTTCTTTTATAAAATAATCATAAGCTTGAGCTGTTATTACAAATCCTTCTGGAACAGGTATTTTTGCGTTGAAAATTTCAGCGAGATTTGCACCTTTTCCTCCTGCGATACTTCCAGAACTTTTATTTAATTCAGAAAACCACTTCACAAAATCTGGGTGTTGTTCTGAATCTTCGATGCTTTTACCTCTTTTTTCAAACATAAATAGAATAATTAATTAGAATTAATAAAGGTTTTTATGGGAATTATTATACGAGTTTTATCTTTATTTTTTAATTTGAAATAGCATTTACAGGACAAGATTCAATTGCTTTTTTTATGCATTTTGCTTTTTTATCTGCGTTTTTTTTAACTTGTGCTTTTCCATCTTCACTCATTTCAAAAACGTCAGGGCAAATTCCAGGACAAGTTCCACAACCTATACACTTCTTTTTGTCAACTTTTACCATGTTTGGAAGTATATTTTTTAGTTTAATAATGTTTTTATGGAAATTTCATTTATATTATGTTCTAAGCGTTAGATTAATAAATTATCCTGAATTAATTAAATATTATGAAGATATTAATTATCGGTGCTGGTTCTATTGGAGTTTATCTTGGTACTTTATTATTTTCAAATAATCATGAAGTTATTCTCTTGGGCAGAACAAAATTAAAGAAGCTTAATGAAACAATTTTAATTGGAGAAAACCCTTATAATTTACCTCCAAGAATTTATAAAATGCCTAAAAATAAAACCTTTGATTTTATATTTATAACATCAAAACTTTATGATTTACAAAAAAATTTACAATCTGTCATTGAAAATAATTTAAAATCAAATTATTTAATAAGCATTCAAAATGGAATTGTTGACGAGAGTTTATATGAGCCTTATGTAAAAAATTCGAAATTTACTTCCATTTCAGTATTTGAAGGTTTTAGGTTAATAGAAAATCAATTGGTTGCTTCTTACTCAAAAGCTGGTTGGAAGACAGACAATTCTGAAACAGGGAAAGTGGTTTCAAAATTACTTTTTGATTCTAAAATAAATTGCACTATTGAAAAAGATTTGAATTTAGTTAAAGCAGAAAAAACAATAATGAATTGCTCTGTCAATCTCTTATCTGCTATTGAAAAGAAAACTTTTTATGAATTGTTTTCTGATGAAAAAACTCTAAATAAAATCAACAAGCTTTTTGATGAATCTTATAATATTTTGAAGAAATTATACACCTTAAGAAGTAAGGAGGTATTGAAAAAAGAATTTTATAATATTGCTTCTAAAATGAAACATTATTCTTCGACTTATCAAGATGCTATTTCTAAAAGAAAAACAGAAGCGGAATTTCTTAATGGATTAATTGTTAGGTTAGGAAAAAAGATGAAAATGCCAACTCCTGAAAATAAAAATATTCTTGAAGAGTTTTATAGGATATATTCGGATAGAAATAAATAGTTTTATAAATCTATTTTAGTATATATAAACATGATAATTATAGCATGGGTTTTGATTATTTTAGCAGTTTTAATAGTAATAATGCTTTTCAGTTATTACAATAGGTTTGTTGTTTTAGCAAATAGAATTGATAATTCATTAAGTCAAATTGATGTTCAATTAAAACGAAGAGCAGATTTAATTCCAAATCTTTTGGAAACTGTTAAAGGTTATGCTAAACATGAAAAAGTAATAATGGAAACAGTTACTAAAGCAAGAAGTGCAATGATTTCTGCTAAAGACTTGCCTTCAAAAATAAAAGCTAATAATGTTTTGGAAGGTGCTTTAGGAAAATTATTCGCAATTGCCGAGGGTTATCCTGATTTAAAAGCAAATACAAATTTCTTAGAATTACAAAAAGAACTTTCTGCAACAGAAGATAGAGTTGCTTATTCAAGACAATTTTACAATGATTCAATTTTGAGTTATAATAACATGGTTCAAAAATTCCCAGGATTAATTTTTGCAGGAATTTTTGGAAGAAAAGAAAAAGAATATTTGAAAATTGAAGAAGTTGATAAAAAACTTCCTAAAGTTGAATTTTAATTAATTTTTGAAAATATAAATCTTTATTAAGTTTCTCAAATTATTTTGATAATGTTAAAAAAAGGATATATTAAGTGCAATTATTCTAAAGGAATGTTTAGTGATGAATATTTTGTGAATTTTAAAGGTTCTTTTGAAAGGGATTCAGGTATTGATGGGAATTATCTTGTTATGAAAGACAGAGTGATTACTAAAGATGAAAGTTTTGGATTATTAAAAATTATAATTTTAGGGACAAAAGGAAAATCAACTAAAATATTGATTGATGGTGCAAAAGATGTTGGAGCAGGAGTTTTTTTTGAAGTTCCTAATGAAGAAATAATATTTAATTAATATCTTTAAATATACATATATTTTTAAATAATTAATTTATTGGTTTTTTATGAATACTAAAGAATTCGTTCAGTTAATAAGAAATCACGGATGGAATCTTTATAAGATACCTAATTTAACTGCTCCTAGTTTTGAAGAAATGCAAAAAAATGGTCCTGTAGATTTTTTATATTCAGGAGAACATTCTTATTTTTTTGCTCCTAAACAGATGGGAAATCAAACTCTTAGAGAAGCTTATAGTATTACAAAAGGGCTTGGGCCTTCATTAGTTATTTATCCTAAATATGAAGGTTTGTTAGAAGTTTATAAAGGAACAAGCACTTGTGAGATGGATAATGAAATATTTTTTAGCAGATTATTTTTTGAAAAAGAAAGTAGTACTCTTATGACTCCTAAAACCACATATAATTTTGACCCTAGCGCAGCACTTTTAGAGACAAGATTATTATTAGATATCTTTAAGAATAATTTTAGGATTGTTAGACCAGGAAAATATGGTAAAACCATTCCAATTCCGATGATTCAAAACCCTAGAGATAATTGATTAATTAATATACTTAACTTTTCCAAAATCATAAACTTTATTCTTTTCAACTAAAAAAGCTTCAAATTGCATTAATTGTTTTATTGAAATTATTTGATCTGATTCTTTTCTTATTCCTAAATTTTCTACTTCAGAACCTTCTGTTAAAGGCAAAAAACTAGGGACAATTATTAGTTTCTTTTTTTTGAAATTTCCAATTAAAAATGCTTTATATTTTTCAGATTTTATTCCTTTTTTGTCTTTTAATTTTACAGAAGGATGTAAATGTCCTATTATTACTATTTTTATTTTTTTATCATTTAATTCTTTAAACCATTTATCTCCATGAGTAAATGCAAGATTTTCTTGAATGTAAAAATCTTTTAATTCATAATTTTTTAAAGTAAAAGTATCATGATTTCCTTTTATTAGGATTATATTTTCTTTTTCTAGGAATTTCTCTAAAAATCTTAAAAAATCTCTTACTTCAAATATTTCATCTTTATCAAATGAAAAATAATGTTTAATATCTCCAAGTAAAATTATTTTATTTAATTTGTATAAAGCTTTTACTCTTTTTAGGATAATTTCAATTTCTTTTTTTGTTTCTTCTAATTGATTAAATGGAAGAAAAATTCCCTGAGATTTTAGCATTTGTTCATATCCTAAATGTAAATCTCCAATTGCAAGAATTCCTTGTTTTGGAAAGAATATTGTTTTTGAAATGAATTTAAATTCTGGTGTTTTTGAGGATTTTTGGGGTTTCATGAAAATAGGGAGAAAAGGTAGTTTTTTATATTTGTGGGTGTTATGAAAGGGTATGGCACAGTTAATGACTAATGATGAAAGAGATTTTTATCAAAGTCAGTCAGAATTATCAAGAGTTCAGATGAAATTCTTAAAAAGCCAAAATAAAATTTCTGAAGAGCAAGTTGATATTTCAAAAAAGCAAATAGAAATTTTAGAAAAACAAAATAAATTAATGGAAAATCAAACAAAATTTTCCAAAATTTTAGCAATAGCAACGGTGGTTTTGGCTCTTGCTGGATTTTCTCAATCCATATATTATTTTGAACTTTTTAGTCAAGGGATGATTAAAGATTTTTATGATGGTTTGGCTTTCATTCTTTTAGCAATTGTCGTATTTGCAATTGGAATGTTAATAGTAAACTTGCTTTTTAATTGGAAATTATTTCAAGAGGAAAAAAGAGCAAATAAAATTAATTAAAATAAGATTTTTAACGATAATCTATCCATTTCCAAGCTATTAATGCAAGAATTATTGCTATTATCCACAATCCCCACGTTGGAATTCCATATATCATACCATATGCAAAAAAATGTGGACTTTGAGAATAAAAATATGTTATAACTAAAATTGCTAGTCCTACAATAAATCCAAATGAAATTTTTGGAAATTTAAAATTCTCTCCTCTGTGATGATGTTCTCCTTCCTTAAAATTTATTCTATTTAAAAAATTTACAGAAATTGATAATATTGCGCCCATTAACAAGAGTGTCCATATTTCTTTTGGCAGTTCTTTAAATAGGGAGAGTATTACTTCTTTGACTATCCAAATTAAAGCCATAAATAAAATTATCCAAAATAAAATTTTTAAATCAATTCTTAATCTTTTCTTTTTTATTGATGAATGAATTGTTTTTGATAAAAAGGCTAAAAGAATTCCCATAAATAAAAAATAAAATACTCTATAATCTATAAAGAAGTTCATACTTGAAAAAACCTTTGTTAAAAATAAATTAGAGACCCAAAATAATATTGCATAAATAATTGTCCATACAGCAATCCATTTTAATTGATTTAATTGTCTTTTATAAACTTCTTTCATAAATCTTAACTAATTTCAAAATTTAAAAACCTATTTATCCAACCATTCTAAATCACTATAATCATAAATATAATCTGGTTTTTTTTCTTTATTTATTTCTGAAACATAATAATCATGCATTCTTTTTAAAAATTCTTGTTTGTCTTCTATTCTCATCAAATCCATATGTCCTTGAAGAATAAGATTAAGAGAGAAAGGAGATGGGACTTTCACAAAATCAGTTATTATTTTTACTTTTCCTTCTTTTATCCAAGACAAAACTTTTTTTGCATTTTCAATATCCATTAAATCTTCTAAAACTTCTCTTTTTGCTTCTTTTAAAATTGGGAAATCTGAACTTATTTTTTTTACACTAGCAATTAAAAAATGACTATTCATTTGTTGTCTTTTTACGCTTTTTTTATTTCCTTTGTAATTTCTTAAAATCATTAATGAACGAGTTGCACAATGTCTAAACCTTCTTGTTAAAATGTCTGTTTTTTCAATTGCTTTTCTTAGAATCTCTTCAATATTTTTTTCTGAAAGATTTGAAATTGCTTTGTCAAAATTTAATTTTTCAGAAGACAGGTAAAAACCCCTGTCGCTTATTCCTATTTCAACATCTCTTTCTCCTTCTTTTCCAATTAAAAAAGCTAAAGCTCTTGAAAGTGCGTCATTTACTCTTCTTCCATATAAACTATTTATTAGAAGATATTTTTTTTCATCTCTTTCATCAGTATATTCTTCTACTGTGATTGTTTCTGAATCAGAAATTTCAAAGAATTTGTATTGCTGATAAATATAATTGTAAATTTCATTTGCAATTTTTTCATTCACATAAGTATATTCTTTAATAAATTCAATTATTTTTTCTTTTGGTTTTTTTGCTTTTAATCTTTCTTTAATTTTTTTTCTGAATTCATTAATTTCTAATGCAGATTCAAAACTCAATGGAAGCACTTCAGAAAACCATGAAGGAATTGTTGGTGCTCTTGATAATTCTGGTTTTACATAAAGGTTCATTCCTTTTGTATACATATACTGATATTTATTTCCACCAAGAACAAAAATATCTCCTTTTTTCATTCGATTTAAAAAAGATTCATCAATTTTTCCAACTTTTTCTTCTGAATTAATTTTCACATCCACAAAAGATTCTTCAGGAATTGTTCCAATATTTGTCAAATAAATTACACGAGCCATTTTTCCTTTTTTTCCTATTGTTCCTTCTTTTTCATCATACCATATTTTGCTGTAAATTTTATTTTTTTCTAAATCATATTGTCCTGAGAGATAACTTATAACAGATAAAAAATCAATTCTTGATAATTCAGAGTAACAATAACTTTTTTTTATCAAGGAAAACATTTCATCTTTTTTCCAAATCTTATTTATAGCCATTCCAAATATTTGTTGAGATAATACATCAAGACAATTTTTAGGAAAATGGATGTTGTCTATTTTTCCTTCTATCATTTCTTTTTGAATTATACTGCATTCAACTAAATCATCTCTGTCTAAAACTATAAATTTTCCTTTTGCTGTTTCATGAAGTTTATGTCCTGCACGTCCAACTCTTTGAAGAGCTCTTGAACTTGCTTTTGGACTTCCAAGCATTATTACTAAATCTATATATCCAATATCAATTCCTAATTCTAAAGAAGTGGAGCAAACAACAACTTTTAATTTTCCGTCTCTTAAATCATCTTCTATTTTTTTTCTGTGGTCTTTGCTTAAAGATGAATGATGTGCTGCAATATTTTCATCAGTGTATGCCGTCGGAAATTTGTCTTTTAAATAATTCACAACTCTTTCAGTTGCAGAACGAGTATTTGTGAAAACCAATGTTGTTTTATGTTTTTCAATTAATTCATGAACAAGTTTGTATAAATCATTGTAAGGGTTTTCGTGTTCTATTAAATTTTCTACTGGCGTTAATACTTCAATATCTAATTTTTTATTTGAAGGAATTTTTGCAATTTCAATTATTCTTTTTTCGTCCTCGCCAATTAAAAATCTTGCAATTTCTTCTAAAGGTTCTATTGTTGCACTTAAACCTATTTTTACAGGAAAAGTTTTGCTTAATTCATTTAATCTTTCTAAACTTAAACTTAAGTAAACTCCTCTTTTGTTTCCAAGTGAATGTATTTCATCGACGATGCAAAATTCGACATTTTCAAAAGCTTCTATAAATTTTTTAGTTGTCAAAACAATTGCTAAAGATTCTGGAGTTGTAATTAAAATGTGCGGAGGGTTTTTTGCCATTTTTGCTTTTTCAGAAATTGAAGTGTCACCAGTCCTTAACCCAATTCGAATTTTTTGGAGTTTTATTTCTTTAGTTTTTGCAAGTTCAGTTATTTCTTCTAAAGGTTCAATTAAATTTTTGTGAATATCATTACTCAATGCTTTTAATGGAGAAGTATAAACTGCATAAACTTTGTTTTCAAGTTGGTTTTTTTCTGCTAAATTTATTAAATGATTTAAAATAGACAAAAATGCAGTTAAGGTTTTACCTCCTCCTGTTGGCGCTGAAATTAATGTGCTTTTTCTTTCATAAATATTCAAAACTCCGTATTTTTGTGAATCTGAAAAGTCTTTAAATTTAGAGAAAAACCATTCACGAATAAGAGGGTTTAATTTTTCTTTTATTTCTTCTGTTTTTCTTGGTTTTGCTATTAATACTTCTGTCATTTTAACAATTAGAAAAATTTAATAAGAAACTTATAAAACCAAGATTTATAAGATTTTTGATTTCTTGAAGAGTAGTTTATTGCACTTTGGAATATAAATCTTTTTAAATGAAGAGAATAAATAATAATTATGGTAACCTACTCTAAGACTAACATTTATATTAAAGATAAGTCTGAAGTGAATTTAGATAATTTAAAAACAGAATTAGAAATTAAAGGAGATCCTTATTATCAAAATTGTTTTAATCCTGAACGAAAGGAGTTTCATTATTTTATGGAAAATTCAGTGATATATTTAATTGAAAAAGAAAAAGAAGTCGATATAAATATTATTTCTAAGTATGAACTGTATGTGAGTGAGTGGAGAAAAACCCTCGAAGCGATTTTAAACGAAGCTAAAATAAAAAAGCCTTAAAAACAGAATTTTCTTAATTAATTTATGGAAAGAATTGATTTTAGAGATCAAATTTCAAAGAACAAAACAAAATCATTTTTCTTGATGTTTTCTATATTTGCAATAATAATTATTTTGGGTTATGTAATTTCATTGGCTTTTGATCCGTTGTATTTTAGTTTTGTCATGATTATAGCAACTATTTTTTCCATAAGTTATCTTTTGATTATGTATTATAATTCAGACAAAATTGCGATTTCAAGTGTTGGGGCAAAACTTGCAGATAGGAGTAAATACAAAGATTATTATTCTTTAGTTGAAGGATTAACTCTTGCTTCTGGTTTGCCGATGCCAAAACTTTATGTAATGTCATCAAAGCAAATTAATGCGTTTGCTTCTGGACGAAACCCCAATCATGCTGTTGTGTGTGTCACAGAAGGTGCTTTGGAAAAATTAGAAAAGAAAGAACTAGAAGGGGTTTTGGCTCATGAGTTGAGTCATATTGCAAGTTTTGATATTCGATACATGACATTGGTTGCAGTGATGGTTGGAATTATTTCAATTATTTCTCAAATTTTTTTAAGAAGTTTGTGGTTTAGGGGCGGAGGAGATGATAACGGCAAAGCTCAAATTATTTTTATCTTGATTGGAATTGTCTTGGCTATTTTAGCTCCTATTGTTGTTTATTTTGTCCAGATGTCTATTTCAAGAAAAAGAGAATACAGTGCAGATGCAATGGCTGTTAAATTTACTAGGTATCCAAATGGCTTGATTGGTGCTTTGAAAAAAATAAAATCAGATAATTCTGTGCCTAGTGAAAGAAAAGTTTCAAAAGCTTTAGCACCTTTGTTTATTTCAAGTCCTTTTAAAAATCTAGCAAGTTCTCATCCTCCAATTGATGAAAGAATAAAAACATTAGAGAGAATGTAAGATTTATAAAGTATTTTTAATTTATTAATTTATGAAGAAAAAGAGGAAAAAGTTATTTTTTATTATTGGAGCTTTTGTGTTAATTATTGCATTTGTTTTAATTTTGATTTTTACTTTGAGACCCAAATTGACTGATGAGCAGTTATTAACTCTCGTTTATCCCCAAATTAAAGCAGATTGTGATTATCTAAATAGTCTAAAAGTTTCAGGTAATTATACAGATTGTCTTACAAAATGCGAACTTTCTTCTGAATCTGATTTTTTGGATTCTGATGTTTCTAGGAACACATATACTTCTTATAAAGAAGGAAGTAACTATGTTTTGGAATTAAGAATGTTTTTGACCTTTGGTAGACCCACATACTCTGGAGACTTAAATTATTATTTTGTTTTTAATAAAAAAGGAGAAGTAATTTCTGAAAATGTAAATCCTTCTCTTGAAGAGCTTGAGAGTAGTTGGTGTTACTAATTCTTTTAGATTAAATAATTAATTTTAAAAACTCTTTTTTCTTATCTTCTTTTTTAGGTAATTCTCCTTCTACTTCAATTTTTTTTATTTTTAAAGATAAATCTCCTCTTCTAGGTGGTCTTTTATTATTGGTTGCTTTATCATACATTTCTTCGTTTATTATTGGTCTTTTTGAATTTAAGATTAATTCATATGTTTCTTTCATTTTTGTTCTTCCTCATTTCACTTTTCTTACTATTTCTGATAGTAATCCTTTGAATTTTATTTTAAAATCTAATTTATATACTGGACACCTTTCCATTGCATCTTGAGAAAAAGTTATGGGAGTTTTATCATTTGTTAAGTATCCATTATCTGGAGATTTAAGTCCCACACAATACTTTTTAGTATACTTGCAGAACCCCTGTTTTTTTTCTGACCAAGGAAATTCTTGTTCCGTGTAACTGTTAGGACATCTTGCGATCACGTTTTCATCTTTTATTGCTTTTATTAATTTCATTTTTATTCTCCCTTAAAGTTGTTTTAACTTTATAGTAATATATTGAATGATTAAGATTATAAGCATTTATCCTACTAAATGGTAGGATTTATATATTAGTGATTTTTATTTAGATTATGGATACAGAAATATTAGAGGAACTTGGATTAACTAAAACAGAAATTAAAATTTATTTGACTTTACTTGAGTTAGGTTTTTCTTCAGCTGGAAAAATTCTTGTTAAATCTAAACTTCCAAATTCAACAGTTCATAGAGATTTAAATTCTTTAATAGAAAAAGGATTAATTAGTTTTATTTTAAATGGAAAGAGAAAAATTTATTCTGCTACAAATCCAGAAAATTTTTTTGAATTTATAGAAGACAAAAAAAGGAGATTTGAAGAAATTCTTCCTGGATTAAAGGAAAAACAAGAGAAATCTGTTGAAAAAGAATCTGCTTCAATTTATCAAGGAATTAAAGGAATAAAAGAGGTTTATAATATTATGATTAATTCAAAAGGAAAAGAATACAATACTTTTGGAGGTGGAGAAATTCCAGTAAAGATTATGGGTTGGACCTGGTGGTTGAATTTACATAAAAGAAGAATCGCAAATAGATTGTTTTCAAGACAAATTTTTGATAAAACTGTTAAAGATATTGGAAGAGAAATTGAAAAAAATTCATTAACAAAAATAAGATATGTTGATGAAAAATTTGCACAGTTTCAGGAAACTGTTATTGTTGAAAATTATGTTGCAATTGCAGTTTTTTCTGAAAATCCTTATGCTTTTTTAATTCATGATAAAAACGTTGCAGATAGTTATAGAAAGCATTTTGAATTATTGTGGGAGAGTGCAAGATAACTAAATAATATATTTTAAAAACTCTTTTTTCTTATTTTATTCATGGGATTTATAAGAGGTGTAGGAGTTTTTCTTTTATGTTTTATTCTTTTTTTGTCTCTTTTTTTTATGAATGTTTTTTTAAATTTAAATTGGTCTTTGGAACATGATACTTTAGAACCAAATTTAATTAATTATGCAAATGATTTTATTAATTCATCTGGAATTTCACAAGATGTTTCAATGGCTTTAACAGTAATGGAGTTTTATTGCATGACTCATACAAATTATATTTTTAATTATCAAGATTTTAACATTGATATTCCGTGTAATGTTGTAGATTATGGGGTAAAAAATGCCACGAATTATATTATTAGTTCTTTAGTTGATAAAATATATTATCAAGAATATAATTGTGAATTTTGGACTTGTGTCAAGACATCAGAGGTTCCAGTCGTCTTCATTTCTGAAAAAGCAAAAGATTATTGGTTTTATTTATTTAAAATTTCAATAATTATTTCTATAATTGCTTTTGTTTTAATGCTTTTAATAACAAGAAAAAAAGCAAATGCCTTTATCAATACTGGTGTTTTGGTTTTGGCTTCTTCAATTTTGTTCAGAGAATCTAAATTATTATTAAAGATATTTCCAAATAATCCTATACTTGATTTTTTAGAAATTTTCTTTGCTAAAGCAAATACAATTTTTATTATTATGATTATTATTGGAGTTGTATTCTTAATTGTGGGAATACTTCTTAGATTTTTGAATATTGGAACAAAAATAAGTCAAAAACTTAACAAGGAAAAAGATGAAAAAGTTCTTTCTAAAGAAGATGTCAAGCAAGCTGTTAGAGAAGAACTTGAAGAAGAAAAAAAATCAAAGAAAAAGAAAATCAGCAAAAAGAAATGATTTTAAACTAGATTATCTATTCTTTTAAAATGTGTAAAAATTGTGAATTAAAACCTGTTTATGAATTTACTAACAAAAGAAAATTATGTAAACAATGTTTTATAAATTGGTTTCAAAAAAAATTTCTTTATACAATAAGAAAATTTTCAATGATAAATAAAGAAGAGGTTATTGCGTATGAAAATTCAGGAAATTTTAGAGATGTTGTTTTAGAAGATTTATTAAAAATATTTTCAGAAAAGTCAAGAATAAGTTTAATTAAACTTCCTTCAAAAAAGAAATTTACAAAAAAGGCAATTTCAGAAACAATAGATTCTAATTCAATTAAGATAATGCAGTTTATTACAGAAAATAAAATCTCTCAATTAAAGAATTTAAGTGCTTCTGATAAATCAATTATAAAACCATTGTATCTTTTTTTAGATTCAGAAGTTTTGCTTTATGCTAAATTAAAGAACTTGAAATTTGAAAAAATTGTCGAGAAGAAAACTAATTGGAGTTTTTTTATTGATGAATTAGAAATAAAGCATCCTGAAATAAAAAGGGCAATTGTTAATAGTTATTTAGAATTATATAAGTAATTTTTATTTTTTTTATATTTCTTGTATGCAAAGAAAACAGCAATTCCAATAATGATTACTAATCCTATAACAATAACAGTTATATTCTTGAAATGCGTTGGGAAATTTTGAGATATTGAATTTTCTTTTTCAGAATTGGTATTATTTTCAGTTTTAATAGAACAACTTTGATTCTCAATAGGTTTTATATTTAAATCAGCATAACAATATGTTTTTTCCTTTGTGCAGTTTCTTATTTGTATTCCCTCTACACAAGAAGACCAAGGAGAACAACTCCAATTAGTTAAGCAACTGCTACTACCTCCTGTATTATCGCTACCTGTCTCTCCTATCACTTCGCCTGTTGGAGAGGTTGATGCAGAGTTATTCATAATAAAAGCTTCATCTTCTTGGTCAAAGAAAGTTGTATTAGCAGATACATTTTCTGTTACTGCTATTAATAAAAATAAGATAATCAGAATAGAATTAAGTAAATTAAATTTAAATATTTGCATTTTATCATTATTAGTTAACAGTATTTGTGTAATATGAACCAGTATAAGTGGTAATATTTGCAACAGCAGTTTCTGATTCAAATTGAACAATTAAATTTTTTTGATTTGCATCCGCAAGAATCGTGCAAATAATTGTGTTAATAAATGGAACATTCACATCAAGACTCATTGCGCTCTCTCCAGTATTAGCAGAATTTGTGCTCACCGCGATATTATCAATATTTTCTACAGTATCACCTGCTTGAGTCATAAAGTTACAGTTTCCAACAGGTCCTGCATCATTTATAATCACCCTATTTTGAACTGCTACTCCTGCTGTAGATGAACTTTGTGCCAGATAGACTTTAACAATATTCATTTTACTCGGTGTTAATGCAATAGTGAATATAGTAGTATACTCTGCATTTGTAGCATTTAAATTATTTTCCAAATAAACAGGAGTAAGTTCACTTACAGAAGAAATATCATTCCAATCATGGATAGTTGTTCCGTTCAAAGTATAATTAGATGCATTAACATTTCCAGAAGCATCAATATCTTGAACAAATAATTTAGTTATTCTGTTTATTGAACTTCCCAAGTAATTGAAAAATCCAGTATCATCTGCTGTTATATTTTCTTGTGAAAATATAGAACCCCTTGATTCAATATCATCTTCTACTAACAAGTCAGCTCCAGTTGCGTCTGTATCACAATCAACATAATTATTTCCCTCGCATAAAGTAAAGTTCTCATTTACTAACTTGTTTGTTGCATTTCCAACTATTTGAAAACTTCTAGAAACAGTGGTTGCTCTTCCTGATAAATATGCACCGCTAATACACATTTGCATTGTTTCTGTATTTTCATCCCAAAAACATTCTTGCATCCCATAATCATTTGTTTCTGATATAATATCATGAATTAATGAATCTGCAAAAGAAGAAGGGAGTGTAGATGCAAGTTCTCTTGGAGCATTATATAAAGCAGATGTAATAGTTCCATCAGATTTAATGAAATTGATTTCATCTTGTAATTTTAAAGGACTTAAACCCTGTAATGTGCCGTGTAATACTAAACTTCCTGTTGAAATTTCATCGGTATCTTTTCTTAAATAGTTCCAAACCACTAATCTTCTTCTTGGAGTTTGATCTGTTCCATCTATATTTATATTGAGATAATAATCTTTAGAAATATTATTGCAAGCAGAACCCACTCCTTCTTGCTCTATTTTCCACTCACCCCAATTGCCTGTTGTTAAATTAGTTATGTTTGAATAACAAGTATTTCCACCAGTTAAAGCATCATAAACACTAAAATTAAATTCATAAGTTCCTGTATTAAATGTTGTTCCAGTATAGTACTGCCCTTGCCAGACTAAAACATCTGATGCAGAAACAATGTTGATAATTAATATTAAAATGACACTTATTAAAACCAAAAATATTTTATTCATTTTCTCCCTCCTTTTTAGTCCAAAAATAAATTTTAGCCATGCCAGTTTGTCTTGTTTTGACCTTTTTTGCACCTTCTAAAAATGAAAAATAATTAGTTACAGTTTGTCTAGAAACACCAAGTTTTGTCGACAATTCAGAAACAGTAAATCCTTTTGAATTTAATTTTAATTCTTTTATAATCTTTTCTCGATTGTGATTAATGTCTTCTCTTTTTTTCTTCATCTTATTGTAAATGAATATTGCTTATAATGTTGACAACAAAATCATGTTAAATATATTTAGCAATATTGTAAAGCAATTAAGAAGAAAAACTTAATAAATAAATCCCGAAATGTTAACAATGTTTATAATGTGGATAATGTTAGTGAAATCTAGAATTATTCTTCTTTTTCTATATCTTCATTCTTAAGGAAAAAGTTATTAATTTCATTTAAATGATCAAGAACTTTTTTCAGTTGTGGATTTTTATTTACAAAATCTTTAGTTATAACAGTTTCATCCATTACTGCGAGGTAAATTCTAGCTAAAAAATTTATTTGACTGTCATAAGAAACCCCTCTCCCTCTTTTACTTCTTATTAAATTTATTATGTCAAAAGAACCACTTTTCATAGCTTGATCTACTTTTTTTCTTGCTACTTCATCAAGAAGTTTAATAGTTCCCTGTTTCAAAGATACGCTTATTTTTTCTTCTTGTTTATCTTCAGGTGTTTCATTTGGATAGTTCATTTTACAAAAGCCAATTTTTTCTATTGAGGTTCGTACTAATTACTTTAATCTAAATGAATATAATAAATATATAAATTTGTCGTTTTCATTACTTAATTACTAAGAATTTCCTAATCTTGAATTGTTTTCTTCAATCACAAGTGTTCTATGGAATTTAGTATATAAGTAATTTTTATTGTTGCTGTTGTCTTTTATCTCTTTCCATTCTTTCCATGAATCCTTTTAGAAATGTTGAATTATCTCCAGACTTTCTAACTATTTCTTTTATTCTATTTGCAGAAGAATTTCCTAGTTGAACTCTTTCAGTTCTTATTGCTGAAGCTAATTTGTCCTTCATTGCATCACTTAAGTAAATTTCTTTATCAGCATAATTTGACATTTTTTTCAAGTTTGTCAAAGTATTTGTTATTGGCATGAACTTTATGGAATCTTTTTCAGGTTTTATTACTAAATCTCCTATGTCTATTGCAACTCCGTAATTCACTTTTTGTTTGAATAATTTATTATGGTTTTTTAATACATCATCAAATTCTCTTGCAATTTCTAGGGCTGTGTTTTCGTTTTGAAATGTTTTTGTTTTGAATGGAGCAAGTATAACAAATAAGTTATCTCTTGTTTGATAAATTAATCCTTTTCTACTTTCACCAATGCTTGTTAATTTTTGAAGAGTTTCTTTTAATCCTCCTGAAATTAAATCAGTATAACCTTTTAAGTTAACAGAAACAATTGTAGCTTGTTGTTTTTGTCCTGTTATTGATAAAGATAATTCTGCTGTGGATGCAGTTGATGTCAAACTTCCTTTTTTAATTGGTTGGTCTGTTTGTATGTCTGGATGAAGTTCAGAAATATTTCTTACTTGAACTGTTGAAGGATATTTTCTTGCTCTTCCATATGAAGGTTGTTTATGCACTCTTTTAATTAAGATTACTGAAACTGCTATTAAAACTAAAAGAACAAAACCCCAGATAAATGGATTTAATGAGAAGATATTTTCAGAAAAATCTTTAACACTTACTGATTTTCCAGTCAAGCTTACTGTTTGAGAATGATCGCCTATTTGAACTACGTATTCTCCGTTTGGAGCTGTTAATTTAAATTTTTTAGATTCTGAAACTCCTAAATTTACTTCAAGGTTTAATGGTTGTTCACCAATTTTTATCTCGACAATTTCGTTATAAGGAACATTACCAACATTTGTTAATATTAAAGTATTATTTAATATTTCAGATTTGATTTCTTTTTTTTCTTTTATGTCAAAAGTTTTTACATTTGTCAATTCATTATAATATGCAGAAATTTTCCAAGATGCAGGGGGCTGTGTTTGATTTATTGCATATTCAAATTCCTCATTTGATTGAAGTTCTAATTTTTTAATTATAGTGTCTTCATTATTTTTTATAGAAGCATAAACAGTTGTTGGAATATTCTCTCCTGTTTGATCATGCAAAGTTATTTTTCCTTTAAGATTTTCTCCAGGATTTATTGAGAAAGATTGAAGAGTAATTTCTAAACTTGTTGGAACTTGTTTTACTTTTATTGTTGTTGCTGTTGTCCCGTTATTTAATATTTGTCCTTCTGAATTTTTTTCATAAACGTATAAATAAATTGAATGTTCTCCTGCTTTTAAATTTCCAGGAATTGTAATTTGAATTGAAAATTCTCCGTTATTCACAGCATTTGAATAAATTGGGTTTTGTGATAAATTTGTTAAAAGTTTTGCTTCAATTGTTCCTGAAGAAAATTCTCCATTTTGTTTTGTTGCAGTTCCTATGATAAAAATTGTTTCTCCTGGGGAAACCTCGTTTGTTATTTCATTAAGAGACAAAATTATTTTATTTGAAATTAAAAAGTTTGAACTCAAATCTCCTGCTTGTTCTCCTAGTTTATAATAAATTAAACAATTTCCCAATGATTTTCCGATGAATTCATTAACTAAAGGAATAGAAATGTCTCGAAATTTTTCACCATCTTGCATAAAAATAGATTCTTTGTATATTTCTGTTTCGATTGTTCCGCATTTTAATATAACACTTAATGAATCACTTATAGGTGTTTCTGCTGTTATTTTTATTGGAACATTTAATGTGTCACCTAAATTATATATGCTTTGAGGAGTTTGTTCTAAAGTTATTGTTGCTGAAGCTAAAGAAATTGCGAATATTAGAAAAATTATAAATAATGCCTCTTTTCTCATTTTTATCTATAAAAATTAGTATTTTTCTATTTATAAAGATTTATGAGGAAGAAGAGTTTAATTTTAATTAAGTTGTTGCTCTATATTTTTACATATTTTTTTATTATTAAATGAAACTAATGCAAATATTTTTGGAGTTGTTTTATAAAATAAAATGCATCTTTTTTCGTCTCCTATTACAGCATACATATTGCCAAATTCAGAGTTATTTATTGCATTTAAGGTAATATTCGTTTCTTTTTTTCCAATCAATTTAAGGATGTTTTCTTCTATTGATGTTATTCCTGTTTTTGAATAAAAGATTTTTAAGTTATCAGATTTTTCAAATATTTTAATTAAAGGAATTTTAAAGGATTTTTCATCGGCAAGAAATTTAAATCCATCATCCTTTTCTATTAAGTGTTCTAATGCTTTTTGATATTCCTTATCTGTCATTTCCATATTTTTATTCATTTTATTTGGAGATTTTTTAATTAAGATTATTTTCAAGATTTTTACATAATTCTTTGTTGTTAAAGCAGATTAATGCAACTGGTTTTCTTTTAGGATTTTTTTCATAAACTTTTATTCCATAATAGAGAATATATCTTTTTTTATCCCCCCTAAGACATATATAATCGGGGCTATCTATTTCTTTTATAGTGACATCCTCTTTATTTCTTTTTTCTAATTTTTTAATAATTTTATTTTTTATTTCTTCCCATTGCTCAGTCATTCTTTCTTTGGGGTAAACAAATTCTAAATTTCTAGAGAGGTTTATCATTTTTTCTATAGTGTAATTTAATTCTGAAGGTTTATTATGTAAATATTGAAGGGGATCATCATGAGAAATTAAATTTTCTACAAGGAATTGATATTTTTTTCTCACTCTATCTTTTGTCATATTCTTTTTAAATTCTTTTTTGTTTATAAGTATTTATATAGCACAATTAAATTTACATAATTTTAAATATCTTGATTTTTTATTATTTTTATGGTTAAAAAAAAGAGTGTGGTTAACCCTTATAGTGTTTCTGGTGAAGTTAATTATGAGAAGTTAATTAAAGAGTTTGGAGTTTCAAAAATTGATTCTAAATTATTAGATAGAATTCAAGCAATTACAAAAGATTTGCATTTTATGCTTAGAAGAGGAGTTTTTTTTGCTCATAGAGATTTGAATTGGATTTTAGACGAATACAAAAAAGGAAACAAATTTTTTTTATATACTGGAAGAGCTCCTTCTGGTAAAATACATTTGGGACATTTAATGCCTTGGGTTTTTGTAAAATGGCTTCAAGATAGGTTTGATGTTGAATTATGGTTTCATTTTCCAGACGAAGAAAAGTTTTTGTTTAAGGGTGATTTGAATTTTGATGAAGTTCAAAAAACTTTGAAAGATAACATGTTAGATGTTATTGCCTTGGGTTTTGATCCAAAAAAAACACATTTTATCGTCGATACTCTTCATGCAGGAGTTATGTACAAAGAAGCTTGCAAAGTTGCTAAGAAAATTACATTCAGTACAATTAAGGCTAGTTTTGGTTTTAATGATCAATCAAATATTGGTTCTATTTTTTATACAAGTATGCAAACAGTTCCAAGTTTTTTACCATCTGTTTTAAAAAATAAACAAATTCCGTGTTTAATTCCTCATGGTATTGACCAAGATCCACATTTTAGAATTGCCAGAGACGTGTTACCTAAACTAGGACATTTAAAACCAGCGTCTATTCAATGCAAATTTCTTCCTGCTTTACAAGGTCCTTCAAGTAAAATGTCGTCGAGTGCAGAAGCAAGTGCAATTTATACTACTGATGATGCAAAAACTGTTGCAAATAAAATAAATAAGTATGCTTTTTCAGGAGGAGGAGCAACTTTAGTAGAGCATAAAAAAAATGGTGGAAATCCTGAGGTTGATGTTTCTTTCCAATATTTAAAAATGTTTTTTGAATCTGACGATAAAAGACTTGAAAAGATTAAAGCAATGTATGAATCTGGAGACTTATCAACAGGTGAATTAAAAAAAATTTTAATTGATAAAATAAATGCTTTTTTAAAAGAACATCAAAAAAAGAGAAAAGAAGCAGAAAATAAAATTAATGATTTTTTATATAAATTTTAAATTGCTTTTTTTTCTGTCATAGCAATTTCTTTTAAAACTATTTTTTCAAGTGATTTTTCTGGAATTTGTTCTTTTTCTTTATTATATCTAATTTGTGTAAGTTCGTCGACGAGTAAATCTGTATTATAAAATTCTTTTGTAAATTTTTCCACTTTTTTCATTTCTTCGATTAAGTATTTTCTTTGAATTCCTAATTCAGTATCTTTCTTTGCAATTTTATTTCCGCTTTTTTTCCAAATTTCAATGGCTTGATTTGATAAATCATCATAATATTCTATTACTGATGCTGGTTTCAAGAAGTTCTTTTCAAAATTTTCTCCTAATATTAATGTTTCATCTTCTGGGTTTTCTTTCTTTTTTATTCCGAATGTCCATACATTTGAAGTATTTTCTGGTTGTTGTGCATTCAAAAGAAAAGTTGGATTTCCCCTGTATTCTAAAGGTATTGAATAATTTACAAATTTTGCTCCTTCAATTGGTAACCCTATTCTGAAAATTGTTCTAGAGCCATTTATTAAATGTATTAATTTTGAAGAATTATTTCCAAAAATTGTGAAGAGCCCAGAATTATAGGGTAGTTCTTTATTTTTTAATTCCATTGTTTTAAATTTATGATCTGTTCTTCTTATGTTCTTGTTTTTGCTATAAACCACGCCGTTGTCTTCAATTCTACTATTTCCATATTCAGTTGTTTTGTATAAAATTTCAAGGTTATCATCCATTTTTGATTCACCGCTAGAATTTCTTTTTGAATAATCCTGCACGAAAAAACTTTTACCTTTTCTAAATACTGCTGTATCTGTTCCCAAGAGGTTTTGGGGAATGTTATTATAAATTAATTTTTTTAACAAAAAATTTCTGTCTGAAGGATTTTTGTCTGATAAATATTCTAAAAATAAAACTGATTGGGGCGCTGTAACCATTCTAAATCCTTTGTCTTCTATTTTTTGCTTTAAATCATATGATTTTCCTGGTTCAAAACTGTCTAAGTAAAATTGAAAACTTTCTGGTTTTTGCACTTTTTGGTTTGGTTCTTCATCATAATCTTTTAATAAAGTTTTTACTGATTGAATTACTTTTTTACTATTTCTTAGATTTCCAAAAATAAAATTGAATATTCCCATGTTTTTCTGTTTTTTTCAGAGTTTATAAGTCTTTGTTTAGTTTTTATTAAAGTCTTTTGCAGTTGCAAAATAAGTATTTGAATCTTTAGATTTTTCGTCAGCTACATATGTTGGATATAAAATTTCTTTTCTTGATTCTAATTTTAATTCTTTTGTTTTTATTCTTTCTATTCTTGAGCCCCATTGATGATCAAAAATTAATGCAACTTCTTCTTTTCCTGTTTTTTCATTGTACACTATTTCTGAACCTCTGTAAATTGCATTATGTGTTGCAATTACTTTTTTGCCTTTTTCATCTTTGCTATTTGCATAATGACTGTATTTGTAATAAAATCCTACAATCATTCCTGGTTGTAATTCTCCTGTCATTGCTAAAGTATCTAATCTCTTCCAATTATCTTCAGGGTTTTTTTCTTTTTTATCTACTAAATATTTCCAACTTTTTTTAGGATCTTTTTCATTTATTTTTGCAATAACTTTATCATGATAAATTCTATTTTCAGAAGCAACTTGAGTATATTCTTTTTTATATTCTTTTTTTGCAATCATTCTTGAATATTTAGCACATTCCAATGGAGATAATTTTATTTTTTTATTTAATGCTGGAATTTTTTGTTCTTTTATGTCTTCTAAATTCCAATGCGGTTTAAGGCTTTCTTTATAATCAAGAACTCTTTTTTCTAATGCTTTTGGATCATTAATATGACTTCCTACATTTGCTTTTATATAAGGCAAAGTGCTCATTCCTAATGCTAATAAATATGCTGTTAGTTTTTTCATTTTTTTCTCCTTCTTTTAAGATTTTTCTTATCGAATTTTCTGGATTGTTTTCCATTTGTTTTAATTCTCAATTTTTAGAGTATTTAAGGTTTACTCATCTCAAGTCCCTTATTTACTTTATTTTCTTATATCACTAATTAGTGGTAACTATTTATAAATGTTTCGTTTTAGATTTAGTAAATTATTAATTTGATTAATTTTATAAAAGAGTAGAACTTTGTTTAAACATGAAAACATTATACCTTCATGTAGATTATATTGAATTTGAGCCTTTAAAAAAAGCACTAAAAGATGTTGAAAAACTTGGAGAGCAAGATATTTCTAAAAAAAGAATAGAAGAAGCTTTAGTGATTTTAGTAGCAATTGAAAATGGAGATTCTGTTTCAGATAAATTTCTTGGAGAATTTGTCAACAATACATTGTCTATTTCTGAACAAGTTAAAACAAAAAAAATTGTTCTTTATCCTTATGCTCATCTTTCAAGAAATTTGGGGAATCCGTCTATTGCAATGGAAATTTTTAAAACATTAGAGACTAGACTTAAAAAAGAAAAATTAAATGTTACAAGAGCTCCATTTGGATATTACAAAGCTTTTGAATTAAAGGTTAAGGGACATCCTTTGAGTGAATTGTCGAGGGAAATTATTTTAGGAGATGAATCTAAAGAAATTGAAGAAAAATATGATTCTAAGCAGTTGCTTAGGGAAATTTCAAAATCAAAATTAGATACAACAAAACTCAAAGAAAATGATCATCGAATTTTGGGACAACAAATGGATTTATTCAGTTTTTCTGAAATTGCACCAGGAATGGTTTTTTGGCATAATAATGGTTTAATTATAAGAAATGAATTAATTAATTTTTGGAGGGAAGAACATAGAAAAGCAGGGTATAAAGAAATTTTAACTCCTCAAATTATGGATAAAAAGCTATGGCAAATTTCAGGACATTGGGAAAAATATCGAGAGAATAATTTTTCTACAGAATATGAAAAAAGAAAATTTATGATTAAACCCATGAATTGTCCTGGTGGAATGCTTGTTTTTAAAAGCAAACCAAAAAGTTATAGAGATTTACCGTTGAGAATGGGTGAACTAGGGGTTGTTCATAGAGTTGAACTTTCAGGTGTTTTAGCTGGTTTGTTTAGAGTTATTCAATTTACACAAGATGATGCACATATTTATTGCACTGAAGAGCAAATTAACGACGAGGTAATGTCTATTGTTGATTTAATTAAGTTTTTTTACTCAAAATTTAATCTTCCTTTTCATATTGAATTTTCAACAAGACCTGAGAAAAGAATAGGAACAGAAAAAGAATGGGATAAAGCTGAAAAACTTTTAGAAGATGTTTTGAAAAAAAATAAATTAAAATATAAAATCAACAAAGGAGATGGTGCGTTTTACGGGCCTAAAATTGATTTTCATGTTACTGATTCTTTGGGAAGAACATGGCAAACAGCGACGATTCAATTGGATTTACTTCTTCCAGAAAGATTTGATATAGAATATACTGATAAAGATAATGTTAAAAAAAGGCCAATTATTTTGCATAGAACAATTTATGGAAGTTTAGAAAGATTTTTGGGAATTTTGTTAGAACATTTTAATGGAAGATTGCCTGTTTGGCTTTGTCCAGTTCAAGTAAGGGTGTTGAGTTTTACAGATAGAAATATCAAATACAGCGAGAAGGTTGTTGAAAATTTAAGAAAAGAAATTCCAAATTTAAGAATTGATTTTGATTTTAATCAAACAACTGTTCCTGCAAAAGTCAAAGAAGCAGAATTAATGAAAGTTCCGTATATAATTGTTGTAGGAGATAAAGAAGAAAAAGAAAATACTCTTGCAGTCCGTGTCAAAGGAAGTAATAAAATTGAAGTTTTTAAGTTAAATGATTTTGTTAAAAAATTAAAAAAAGAGATTGAGGATAGAGGGTAAATTTTTATAAACTCTAATTTGATAATTCTTTTATGGAATTCAAGGAATATTCTGAAAAGTTAAAAAAATCCAAAGAATACAAAGATTTTTTAGTAAAAAATAAAGGTGTTTATTTTTTTTCAGGATTTTTTTCAATAGATCATGAAGGAAAAGAACTTCCACAAATTAATTTTGATTTTTATGTTCCTTCAAGTTCTGAAATTTATAGTTTTAAGTTTGGAGAAAAAATAGAAATAACTCCAGTAGATAATTATGATAAAAGAATTCCAGAAAAATTATCCCTTGATTTTAATTTTAAATTAGAAGATTTTCAAGATTTAATTCTTAAAGAAATGAAAGATAAAGAAATTAAGAATAACATTAAGAAATTTTTGTTTAGTTATCAGTCTTTAGAGAAAAAACCTTATCTTTTGGTTACTGTTTTTTTATCAAATTTTGGATTATTAAAAGCACATATTGATGTCAAGGAAAAAAGATTCATTTCTTTTGAAAAATCTTCTATCTTAGATATGATGAAAATTCTTAAAAAATAATTTCAGAAAGGTTTAAAAACAAAATTCAGTCTGAGATAAGATGGTAACAGATGATAATAATATTCCGTATCTTTTGGATAATATCCCTTATTCAGAAAATGGACTTGAAGAGGATTTGTCTATTTTAGATGGAGATGAAAGAGCTTGCATGAATTGGGAATTGAGAGGCAAGGGTTTTAGTTTTATTAGAAATCCTTTATCAGAAAATTCTCGTTCACGTGATGACGAAATTAATAATTTAATTTATAGTGGTGAGCCAATTCAAATTAAAAAAAGATAGTTATTTTTCAACAATGAAATTAATCATCATTTCGGTATTGTGAGTTGAAAGAATTTTAAATTTTGCTTTTTTGAATAAGTCATGAATTTCTTTTTCATCAAATAAATAATAATATCTTTTTCCTTTTTTTCTCCAATCAATTAGTTTTTCTTTTCCTTTTTTTTGATTAAATCTTTTTGAATTAAAATTCCAAACTCCAATTAAAGATTTTGAATTTTTTTTCATTACCCTGTATAATTCTTTGATTGCTTTTTGATGTTCTTTTGGTTTTAGGCAGTGAATTGCTGAGATGCAAATCGAAAAGTCAAAAAAATTGTTTTCAAATGGTAGAGACTTTAAATCTGCTACAAAAAATTCTGCTGGAATTTTCAATTTTTTTGCTTTTTTTTCTGCTAATTTAATCATTTTTTCTGAGAAATCTACTAAATACATTTTTCCGTCTTTCATTTTTTTTAAATGTCTTCCACTTCCACTTCCTAAATCAAGAATTTTTCCAGAACAATTTTTCAAAAAATCTTCACTTAATTTTGAAGGAATTTGCTTAAATTTTTCCCATTCAGGTGCAATGTTGTTCCAGATTTTTTGTTGAGTTTGCATGAATATTCTAAGAATCAGGAAATTAAAATCTTTTCTTTTTCAATTAGTTTTTTATACACTGAATTCTTTTTACTTTTATGGATAATTATAAAAAAAAGAGGAAATTCAAAAAGAGGTTTATAATTTTTGGAGTTCTTTTATTAATAATCGCTTTGGTCTTTTTGTTTACTCGAGCTTATCTTTATTTAAATTTCCTTTTGGGAAATGATATTGTAATAACTTTAAATGCAGATAAAAGTCATTTTTTTCTTAAACATGGTGAAAGCGAAACTGTTTCTTTAAAATCTCAAACTTTTGCAAATCCTTTTTGTAGTTTAGAATGCTCTTCAAGTTTTAAAAATTTAAATACTGGAGAAATTCTTGATGAAGATAGTTTTACTTTAAAATCAACTTTATCTTATACTCGAGAATACAATCTTACATCAAATAATATAGGGGCAGGTCAAGAGTTTTATAGATTTGAAATTAAATGTAAAAGCATAAAAAAGGTTCTTTGTCAAACAAGTGGTGAAGAAAAAACAAGAAATATTTTAGTGACTTTGGATTATAATTTGAACGATTATGAACAAGAAATAAAAAATTCTTCTAAAGAGAACATTTCTTTAATATTTCAAGAAATAAATAATATGCAAGCAAATCTTATAGAAATTAATGATAATTTATTAATTTTAGAAAAAAACGACACATCTAATCTTCTTTTTAATGACATAAATAATCTTTCTAATTCTATAAATATTTTGAATCAAACTTGTTTTTATCTAATAAATTTATGGGAAAATGAAAGTTATTCAAATCTTGAACAAGAAATGTTTGGATTTGACGAAGATTTTCAAAAAGTTAAAACTAATTTTGCAAATGTAAATGAAACTTTTTATTTTCTTACTTTTGAAAATAATCTTTTGTTTAACAATTTTACTTATGCAAGAGAAGGATTAGAATCTTTAAAACAGCAAAATGTTTCTTTTAATGAAACACTTGAAATCAATTCTTTAATAAGCAAATTTAATCTTATTTCAGACAATGAAAGTAATTACAACGAAATTTATGGTTTGATTTTTGAAATAAATAATTTTAATATTAGCGGTGAAAAATGTTGTTATGCTTCTGGTTTTCTTTCTGAAGTTCCTATTTCTGAAATTTATTTAAATGAAATTAATGAATCTTATTCTCTTATTTTTAATGAAAAAAAACCTGTTTGTTGCTTTTTTGGAAAGTGCGAAGATTGTTCAAATAATGAAACTAATTATCCAATAGTTTTTGTTCATGGACATAGTTTTAATCATAAAGTTTCTGCAGAATATAGTTTTGATTCTTTTGAAGAAATGCAAGAAAAATTAGAAGAAGATGGATTTATCAACGGAGGGACTTTAATTTCTGTTTCAAATTCTGAATCCGAGGGAGTTTTTGGAAAATTAAATTATCCTTTTACATTTAGAGTGAGTTATTATTTTGATATTTTCAAAAGTTCAGATTCAGTAAAAGTAATTCAAACCAAAAAGGACAATATAGATACTTATGCTATTCGTTTGAATGATATTATTGAAGAAATTAAATTTCAAACTGGAAAAGATAAAGTAATAATTATTTCTCATAGCATGGGCGGAATTGTTTCTAGAAGATATATGCAAATTTTTGGTGAAGATGATGTTTACAAATTTATTAGTATTGGTTCTCCACATCATGGAATAAGTAAAAAAATTTATGATTATTGTAAATTATTTGGAGCAACAGCAGAATGCGACGATATGAAAGCCGATAGTTTGTTAATAAATAAAATTAATCAAGATATTTTGGAAGTTCCATCTTACAGCATTATTGGTGTTGGATGTGATATGAATGGTGAGGATGGAGATGGAATTGTCGAGAATTCAACTGCTTACTTGGATTTTGCTCAAAATTATTATATAAATGGTTCGTGTCCTGGAAATTTTGAATATTTACATTTGGACATGGTTAAACCAGATAAGTATCCTGATGTTTATGAAATAATTGTAGAGATTTTAAAAGAATAAATTTATTTTATAAAATATGATTAAGCAATATTAATTTTTTATTTTCTATATCTGCTTGTAATCTTCTTATTCTACCTGGTTGTGCTAAATTCAATATTCCTCTATTTGCATCAAAAATATCTTTTAAATAGGGATATATCTCTTCTTTGTCTTTTTCAACTAAATTTGTAAAATAATTTAATACATTTCCAGTATAACTTTCATTTTTTAATTCCTTAATTTTATTTAAAGGCATGAAATTGCCATTTTGAAATTCAATCCATTCCTTTGGAAATTCATCCACAAGTTTTCTTTCAATCATGTATGGCTTAAGCAACTCTTCATTTGTAACGTCCAAATTAATTTCAAGTTTTCTAATTGGAATTGTACCTGAATTAATTATATCTCTCATATGTTTTTCATTGAGGTTGAAAGGTCCAATACGAGTGATTGGTTGATTTGTCATGATATATCTATTTTAAAATGATTTAAAAAGATTCTTGTTCCATAAAATATATGTTGAAACCAGATAAATCTAAAGGCGAAGTGCGAAAACCGACGAAAACAATTTCAGGAATAACTCCTGTTGCAGTTATGTTGCCTCCTCGTGCGTGCGAGCATGGGGGTTGTGTTTATTGCCCAAATTTAGGCGTGCCTCAAAGTTATACTCCTAAAAGTCCTGTTGTAATGAGAGCGAGGGAAGTAGAATATGATTCTTTTAAGCAAGTTCAGGCAAGACTAGAGGCTTTTAAAATTATGAATCATCCTACAGATAAAATTGAGATTATAATTATGGGTGGAACTTTTTTAGAATATCCTGAATCTTTTCAAAATAATTTTATTAAAGGAATTTATGATGGATTAAATTTTAAAAAATCAAAAAATTTGAGTGAGGCTAAAAAAATAAATGAAACAACAAAACATAGATGTGTTGCTTTATGTGTTGAAACTCGTCCAGATAAATGTATTAAGTTTATTGATAGAATGCGAGAATGGGGAGTTACAAGAGTTGAGTTAGGTGTTCAGATTATTGACGATAAAATTTACAAATTAGTTAATAGAGGACATAAAGTTGAAGATGTAGTCCGAGCTACAGAATCTTTGAAAAATGCAGGTTTTAAAATTGGATATCATATAATGCCTGGATTGCCTGGAAGTAATTTGAAAAAAGATTTAGAGTTATTTAAAAAATTATTTTCAGATGAAAGATTTAAACCTGACCAGTTGAAAATTTATCCTTGTCAAGTTATGCCTGGTTCTGTATTAGAAAATTGGTATTGGACAGGAAAATACAAACCATATACAAAAGAGCAAATTGAAAAAATTTTAATTGAAATGTTAAAAAAAGTTCCAAGATATTGCAGAGTTATGAGAGTAATGAGAGAAATTCCTCCAGAATATATTGTCGCTGGAACAAAAAATATTGATTTAAGAGCAGATATTGAAAAAGAATTACGAAATAAAAAATTTCAATTAAAAGAAATTCGTTATCGAGAAATTGGGTTTGCATTAAAAGAAAATAAGAAATTTGATAAGAATTTAAAATTAAAAATTACAAAATATAATGCTAGTAATGGAAAAGAATATTTTTTAGAAATTATCAATAAAGATGATTTTTTGTTTGGTTTGTTAAGATTGAGAATTTTTAAAGAAAATAAAATAAAAAAAGCAATTGTTCGAGAACTTCATGTTTATGGCCCGTCTTTAAGATTAGGTGAAAAAGGAAAAGTTTCTCAGCATTCTGGTTTAGGGAAGTGGTTGTTAGAAGAAGCTGAAAAAATTGTGGAAAAAAATAAAATAAAAAAATTAAATATTATTTCTGGGATTGGAGTTAGAGAATATTACAAAAAGTTGGGTTATGAATTAGAAAAAGAATATATGGTTAAATATTTATAATTGAACTTAATTAATATTTTATGGATTATATTGTTGCATCTGGTCCTGTAATTATTGAAAATGGGAAATTATTAGTCAATAAAGATAATAGGGATGATTTTTACAAACTTCCTGGAGGAAAAATAGAAGAGGGAGTTGAAAATTTAGAAGATGCTTGTAAAAGAGAAACAGAAGAAGAAATTAATGGAAAAATTGAGATAATAAAACCATTAAGTCCCATGGTGTTATGGAAAAATCCACAAACAGGAGAGAAAATGTGCATTTTGCTAATTCATTATTTATCTAAATTAAAAAATAAATCTGAGATTAAACCAATTTCTCCAATAAAGGAAATTAAATGGCTTGATATTAAAGAAATTAAGCAAGGTAAATATATTGTTGCTCCAAATATTAAATTCTTAATTGAAAAAGGTGAGATTAATCTCTAGAATCACTATAAAATTTTTTCCAATTTTCAAATGAAAGAGGGTTAAGGTCTTGTTCACTTCTAACAAAATATTGACGTGGAGTTGGTCCGTGATTATTCCATTCTCTTTTTCTTATAAGGAATTCCTCTCTTTTTGCAATTTGGTCAATATAATAATCCATATAATTCTTTAGTAAATTTAATTCTATTTGAAATTCTTCCATAAAAATAATGTTAGTTGGAAGTTTATAAAGATTATTATTTTAAATTTTTATTCTAATTTGCATTAATAAATTAAATTAATAATATACAATTTAGGACACATATCTTTATTAATAAAACTTGATGTTTGGTTAAATGAGCTTTGAAGACATTTTAAAAAGAAATCCTAATTTAACACTTAAAGATTTACAAGAACTTCAGAGAGATTATGATAATAGATTTGTAATTCAAAAAGGTTTTTCTGGTTTTAATAAAGTTAGACATACCTATGCTCATATTGGAAAATTAGTTGGGAGATTAGCAGATTATATTCATGATATGGAAGAAAATTCAAAAAATGTTTCTGAAGAAGATATTAAAAATAAAGTAATACCTGATTTGTTAGTATATTCTGCTTGGCTTGCTGAGGAATTTAATGTTGATATGGAACAAGCATATCTTAAAAGATTTATTGAGAATTTAAAAAGATTATATTCTGAAAAAGTTTCACCAAATGAAATTCAATCGCTTGAGAATTGTATAAAAGAAAAATTTAAATAAGATTTAATTTTTTGATACATTCGTTTCCTTTTTTTATGCCTTCTTTATAAAAATTGTATAATTTATCTTTATCTGTCGTTAGTTGCGATATATTATATGGAGGTTCTATAAAATATACATTTTTTTGTTTTTTTATTTTATTTATATTCGTTGGTTTTTTTATCTTTTTTAAGAGATACTTAATTCCAAAATATCTTGTTTCTAATATAATTCTTATAAAATTATATGGGATGTCTTTGAAATCTTGTAATAAACTTATTTTTTTATTTAAAGCAATAATTATTCTTTTGTTTGGATATTTTTCAATTATTTCATTAATATTCAATCCATCTATTATTTGCCCATCAAAAAATTTTATTTTTTTAGAACTTGCATACGGAACTGCACTAGAAGCTTCTTTTAATTTTTTTAACATATCTTTTTTACCATTTACCCATTTTACTTCCATTTTTCTTGGGTTAAATAATTTAATCCAAAATTCTATTTTGGATTTTTCTATTTTATCTTGATTTAATTTTGTTTTTGTTTTTTCAATATTTTTCAAATATTCTAGATTTAAAATATCTAAAGTTTTCTTTTTAATAAAAAATCTTTTTATTTTGTGTACCATTTTTTTAAAAGAAAGAGTTTTAATAAATTTGTTTTTTATTGTTAAATCCTCATAGTAAACTTTTGCACCATTTTTTGCATTTTCTGATAAAAAGTATGCTCCGTTATGAGCTCCTGCAGATATTCCATAAATGCTATGGATGTGTTGATAAATATTTTTTTCTTGAAAACTTACTACAATTCCTGCTCCAAAGACACCTTCCATTGCTCCACCATCCAAGATAAGAATAACATCTCTTTTCATCTTAAATTTTAATATTTCCTTTTTGCCAATCTTTTAAAATTAATCTGGCTGTTTTGTCTTCGTCGACAAATCCACCTTTTTTTAAAAATCCTCTGGATTTTCCAAGTTTTTCAATTAAATATTCTGAATTTCCATTTGCATTTATTTTGTAATATTTTTCTAAAATTTCTGGATATTTCTCCATAATGCTTTGAACCACAAGTTCAGGATCTTTTACTTGAGTATAAGAACGACCTCCAGCAATTGTTTGTTCTGAAATTTTGTCTTTTTGTTCTTGAGAATATTTTTCTTTTGGAATTACTCCTGGACTGTCAATTAAAACAATATTTTCAGTTAATTTTATTTTTTGAATTCCTTTTGTGAATCCTGCTTCAGAACCAACTCCTGCAGAACTTTTTCCAATTAAAATATTTAAAAGAGAACTTTTTCCAGTATTTGGATAACCAATAACTCCGACGAAAACTTTTTTATTTTCTTCTAAAGGAATTTTTTTTGAAAGTTTTTTAATCAAATCTCTTAAATTTTTAATTCCTTTTCTATCTTTACAAGATACTAAAATTTTTGGGGTTAAATTTTTGTAACCATAAGTTTTTTTATTTATTACTAAATCAGATTTATTTAAGACATAAACTAAAATTTTTTTTCTCTTTTTTATTTCTTCTTCAATTTCCAAATTCCTTGTTTCTTCAGGAAATCTTGCATCAAGTATTTCTAAGATTATGTCTGAACTTTCTATTATTTTTTCGTGCAATTCAGAATATTTTGATTTTTGCTTTTTTATTTTATCTATATGCCTATTTCTTCTAGAAGAAAAACTATATCTTGGTCTCATTCTTTTATTACGTTTAATGGGTTTTTAGAATTTTTGTAATAAGAAGCTTTAAGAATTTCAAGAAATTTATTTAACATATAAACTTAATCATGTTAAGCATAATTATTCCTACAAAAAATGAAGGAAAGTATTTGGGTCTTTTACTAAAATCAATTAAAAATCAAAGTTTTAAAAATTTTGAAATTATTGTTGCAGATGCAAATTCAAAGGATAATACTAAAGAAATAGCTAAAAAGTATGGTTGCAAGATTGTAAAAGGTGGTATGCCTTGGACAGGAAGAAATAACGGTGCAAAAATTGCTGAAGGAGACTTCTTTGTTTTTATAGATGCAGATGTTGTTTTACCTGAAAAAAATTTTGTTGAAAATTGTTTGAAAGAAATTTCTGAAAGAAATTTGGATGTTGCTGGAGTTTTATTAAAACCAAGGATAGATAAAAAAAAGCATCTTTTGTTTTTTTACAAATTAATATATTCTTTTTTGAATTTTTTGATGAAGATTTCTCAAAACTCTAAATCTCCTTTAATGCAAAATTGTATGTTTTCTAAAAAAAATATTTATACTAAAATTAATGGTTTTGATGAAACTCTTGTATATGCAGAAGATTCGGATTATGCTAGACGAGCAGTTAATAAAATTCATGCTAAGTTTGGAATAATAAATAAAAAGATTTATGTTTCAACAAGAAGACTTGAAGAAAAAGGATTTAAACTTATTTTTAAAGTAATTTATATGGCAATTTTGAGAAATTTTAAGGAATTAAGAAAAAAAAATTCTAAAATTAGATATTTTGATTAAAGCTCTTTTTTTGTCATTTTTGACAAAATATATCTATATAAATTAATTGAAATTAAGAAAAATAAAAAAGATAGCAATTGCGATAATGCAATTGAGTATACTTCTTTGTAATTTTCTAATAAGAGATGTTTTGAGATTGTAAAAAGTGAAGGATAATAAATCAAACAAGTTAATAGAAATGCTGCCGGCGTAAAGTATAATATATCTTGTCCGAATTTTTTTCTTGAAAATTCTTTTCTGGTAAATTTATCATATATTCTTGTGCATGTCCAAAAAAGAGAAGCCCCTATAATTGAACCTAATACAATTAAACCTGAAATCCAATTTACTGAAATATTTGTTTTTGAAAAAACATATCCAAATATTTGGGCTCCAAAAATTGCTCCGATTTCTCCGAAAATTATTTCTTTATTAAAATTAAAAAAGGATTTTGAAATTTTCATGTTCAATCTTTTTTAAGAATTCCTTTTATCTTTATTGGAACATATTTTTTTATTTTTAATTCAGATTCAGGAATTTCCTTAGAATAAAAAATTTGTTTTAAATTAAAAACAAGTTTATTTTCGTCTTCTGTCGCGATTTTAAATAATTCTCCTTTTATCCACATTATCTTTCCTTTGTAGTCCAATTCTCTACCATAATGTTTTATCTTAAGAAGATAACATTTTTTTTCTTCAATTTTTTTAACCATATTATTTTTGATGTTTTGTTGTTTAAATATTTTGGGAATGGTTTTTTAATTTTTTTGAGAGTATGTAATAAAAATCTTGATATTGTGTTCTTATTTTCATAGTTCTTCTTAACATGTAGTCTGTTCCGAAATAAGGGTAATTATCTAAAATATCAAATATAATCCACATTGGCCAGCATTTAACCATAATTTTGTATATATCTTCTTTAGTTTTAGCACTTTTAGATTCTTCAATTAATTCAAAATACTTTTCACACATTTTATTAAATAATTTTTCGGTTAATTTTTCTTTTAATGCCTTGTCTAATTCTTCACATTCTTTAAGATTATTATAAGATGTAACACTACCGTTATTAAATATAAATTTGGTTTTATACATTCCAACCCCCAACCATTTTTTTAACTCATCTCCTGAACCTTGTTTCCAGATTTGAACATCTAACTTAGTAAATCCGATTTTTGTGCAATCATAACCATATTCCTCATTATTTTTTATATCTTGTTTTTCTTCATTTTCCATTTTACTTATATTTTTTTAAATGTATTATTTTTAATATTTTATTGTTTAAATATTTTGAGAAATTACCATAGCTTTTTATGACAAGTTTTACATCTGACGTCGATTTGTTTTCCAAATAAACCCGATATTTCTGGGAATTTTTTGCATATTTTTGGTTTTATTTTTTCTAATGAACATTCTGTTATGTTGCCTTTAAATTTTAAAAATTGGCAATATTTATTTTTTCTTTTAATATATCCATGCTTTGTAATAAAATCCGAATATCCTGCTTTTTTTATTTTTTTAATTTCTTCTTTTGATAATTTTACTTTTAATCCACAGCACAATCCGCATCTTAAGCACTTGAATTTTTTTCTTGCAAGGACATACGGACGAATAAATAAAACATAAAGATAAAAAAGAATCATTAAGAATAAAATTATATTTATTAATACATTCATCTTATTTATTAGAATTCTTTTATTATAAATTTAACCATGCCCCGTCCGGGATTCGGACCCGGGTTCCAGCCTTGAAAGGGCTGTGTCCTTGGCCTCTAGACTAACGGGGCGTAAAATTAATTGTTTGAGTTAGTTTAAAAAAGTAACTATGCTTGTTATTTTTCCCTAATAATAACTTTTAAATATGTAAATTTGTTTGGAAAAATGTTAAATGAGCCTGTAGCTCAGCCTGGTTAGGTTGAATTAAATTTGTCATTAACCATTCTGAGTTGAACGAGCCTGTAGCTCAGCCTGGTTAGAGCACCGCTCTTATATGAATGTTGCTTTCAAAAAGCAATATCCTTTCTGGATTAGTCTAAGAAAGGCGGGGGTCCTCGGTTCAAATCCGAGCAGGCTCATTTTATTTTTTATTTTAATAACTTTTTGTTAATTTTTTTCTTAAAAACTGTAAGTAAAATTTATTTTAATTAATAATTAATTTCTTTTTAAAATAGTTTATATTAATTTAATTTTTATCGACGATAAATTAAGTGTAGGTAAAAGCAATATTTATATAGTATAATTGTGTAGGATAACTATAAAAAATAATTAAGATTATTGATAAAAAAAGATGGTGAAAAAGTTTAAAATCTATTTGTTAATTTGTATAATATTATTTGTGATTTTAATTGATTTTTTATCTGCAGAATCAATTTCTGATACTCTTCATTTAAACATTCAAACAACTTATTCAAATGGGACAATTCAACCTGGAACTTTTACTTTTGTTTTTAATATAACTACAGATTCTGCATGTTCAAATGTTGTTTATTCAAATTCTTCAACCTTGACTACTGATTCAAGAGGAATTATTTCTTATTATCTTGAAAATGTAAATTTGAATTTTACAAATCAGTATTACTTATGTTATTACAGAGACGGTGTTTTGATTAATAATTCTAAAATTGCAAGAAGCCCATATTCTTTTACAACAAAAAACGCAACAGTTAGTGGATTAATTAAAGATGCTAATTTAAACATGACTGGATATAATATTAGTGCAGATTATTTTTCAGGGACAGGAGCAAATTTAACAGAAAATTTAACTATTGGGAAAAAAATCATTTTTGGATTTGGTGAAACAATTGATAATTTAGTCAGTGGTTGGATTAAAATAACTGGAAGTGCTAATGTTACAGGAAGTTTAATTGTCAACGGAAATATTAATTCTACTACTGGAGATATTTGTATAACAGGAGGAAATTGTTTGAGTACAGTTGCTTCAGGAACAGAACCTTTATGGACAGCAAACTTTACTGCTTATAACACGTCGTGGAGTTCAACTTATAATTCAAGTTATGTTCCTTATACTGGCTCAACTGCGAATGTTAGTTTAGGAGCTTATAATTTCAGCGTCGGAGGAACTGATTTTTTTGTTAATTCAAATAAAGATTCAATTTCATCTGGAGGTTCAACAGCTTCGGGATTATATTCTGTTGCTTTAGGTGAATCAAATATTGCTTCAGGAGATGATTCAGTATCTTTAGGTTATAGTAATACTGCTTCAGATACTGGTGCTGTTGCCATTGGTTATCAATCAACTTCTTCTGCACCTTATTCAACAGCCTTAGGATATATGACAACTGCTTCTGGACAAAAATCAACTGCTTTTGGTGCATCAACAATAGCGTCATCAGATTATGCAATTGCAATGGGTTATTCAACTATTGCATCAGGAACATATTCTACAGCAATTGGTAGAGGAATAAATGTTTCTGGTTCAAATTCTGTTGGTATTGGATTAAATGATCAATCAGGAACTGTTCTTAGTCAAGCAAATACAATGTCAATTATGGGTGGAACAGTTGGAATAAATACAACAGCTCCTAAAAATACTTTAAATGTCATCGGAACAGGAAATATAACTGGAAATGTAACTTCACAAACTGATTTTTGTATTGAAGGTGGAAATTGTTTAAGTAGTGCTGTTGGAAGTTTAGGAAATATTTCAGGAGGTGGAGTAGAAAATTATATTCCTAAATGGATTGGATCAGCAAGTTTAGGGAATTCACTTGTTTATGATAATGGAACTTATGTTGGTATTGGAACAGCAACTCCAACATATCTTCTCGACGTGAATGGAAGTGGAAATATTGTGAATGATTTTAGAGTTGGAAATGATTTATTTGTTACAGGTTGGGTAAATTCAAGTGAAGATGTTTGCATTGTTGGAGGAAATTGTTTGAGTACAGTTGCTTCAGGAACAGAACCATTATGGACTGCTAACTTTACTGCTTATAATTCTTCTTGGTCATTTACTTATAATGCAACTTATGACTCTTATAATTCAACTGGATTAATTAAAGATTGGAATTCTTCGGGTTTAATAATAAATTGGAGTACTGAATCTGGAATTGAATCTGATCCTTTATGGACTGCTAACTTTACTGCTTATAACTCGTCGTGGTCTTCAACTTATAATTCAAGTTATAATACTGCTTATAATTATACAATAAATGGGACATTTATGAGGAAAGATGGAGACAATGGTACTGGAGTTTATAATTTTGGAGGAGCTTGGAACGACGGAGGATTAACAATTTCTAATGGAAATTTGTATGCTCAAACTGTTTATGTTTATAATATAACTTCTTTGCAAGTTTCAAATTTAAACATTAATGGTTCTTTAATTCCGCAAATTGGTTTTGATAATACTTTTGATGTTGGAAGTTCTTCATTAAGATGGAGAGATTTATACGTCGGTAGAAATATTTTTTCAAATGGAAGTATTAATGTTGATTCAGGAGGAGATATTTGTATTGTTGGGGGAAATTGTTTGTCAACATCTGGAACAGGTTCTGGAACAATTACAGGAGCTGGAACAGCGACGTATGTTCCCTTATGGAACGGAACTTCTTCGTTGAATAACTCAGTGATTTATCAAAATGGAAGTAAAATTGGAATTAATACCACTATTCCGACAGCGACATTAGATGTTAATGGAAATATTCATGCTTCAGATATTTTTGCAACAGATGTTATTTCTGGAAGCACTGTTGGTTTTGTTTCAGTTGGTTTAGGTGGTTCTATTGGTGCACATAAAACTAATTATGATGCTAAAATTACCTTTCCTGAAACAGATGATATTTCTATTTATACAGGACTTTCTGGAGAATTATTAAGAATTTCTGGGGATGATGGTGCTGTTGGAATTGGCGAATCAATTCCAGTGTATAAATTAGAGATTAAGGGAGTTCCTATGCCCTTGGAAACACCGTCGGGTAATGGTTATTTTGGAATAACTAATATTTCAGATGGAGATATTTTAGAAATTGATTATTCTGGGAATGTTGGTATAAATACTTCAACTCCACAAAATAAATTAAATGTCGTCGGAGATGGAAATTTTACAGGAAATTTATATTCTAATGGAGCACAAGTTTTAACATCTTATACTGAAACAGAACCATTATGGACAGCAAACTTTACTGCTTATAACACGTCGTGGAGTTCAACTTACAATTCAACATATGCAAATTGGAATAAAACTTATGCTGATACTTTATATTCATCAATCTCAGAACCTTTATGG